>Ga0213836_101320_pt1 | contig 15091 bp, 12 predicted proteins | sample SWPATP03_FD_160578 | JGI IMG/M metagenome (GOLD analysis project Ga0213836, IMG submission 160578) | Coastal seawater microbial communities from Marineland, Florida, United States - SWPA TP0 #3 | ecosystem: Environmental > Aquatic > Marine > Coastal | place: USA: Florida | collected 2016-08-05
GGTAGAGGTCGGAGAACTGGTTGCCGATGCCGTTCTGGGCGTTGATGTCCCAGACGTAGCCGTTGGCGGCGTTGAGGAGGTTCTGATCCCCGTCGGTGGTGAGGTAGATGCTCATGGTGCCGCCGAAAATGATGGGGTGGACCTGAGCGGTGGAGTCGGGGCGGGTTTCGGCGCCGTGGATGGTGAGTGTGAGGCGTTCGAGCTGATCGACGGGCCCGCTGAAGACGCTGGACGTGTCAATGTTGATCGCGGTCCACTGCCCGAAGAGGCGGTTGGCGGGGTCGGGGTTGCGCCCGTTGACCTGGAAGCGTCCGTCGACGACGTCACGCCGGATGACGGGGGGCAGGAAACCGCCGACGCCTTCGCCGATCTGGTGGATCGAGAAGTCCTGCGGGCCGGTGAGGGTGACGACCTGCGCGTTGGCGGCCGCGGCGCTCATGCCCAGGACGCCGACAGCGGCGATCAGGGCGGCGGGGGCGGAACGGTGCGTCATCATGCGTATCTCTCCTTGTACGTGCTGGCACTCGATGCGGGATCAAAAGACGGGCAGTCGCCCGCTCCACGGGCCGAAGCCTGGCGTAGCCGCACACGCAGCGGGCTATGCTCGCCGCTTGGTGGCACTCGCCAGAGCTTGGGCGTTGCTCAGCGTTCAGTAAACTTGTGAGATCGGATGCACCCGAGTCGGGGTGATCGAAACAAATCGCAGGAATTCCCTGAGAAATAGCGAGAATCCGGCGCGGAAGCTCCGCAATGCGTCGGGGTGGTGGATGGGATCTGGAGGGCCTCGGACATGCAAGGCGTCGCGGGCGGGTGGGGGATGTGGGGCCTGGTGGGTGTTGCGGTGATCGCGGGGATGTTGTTGCCGTTGCAGCCGGGGATCAACGCCGAGCTGCGCGCGCACCTGCGGAGCGCGACCGGGGCGGCCGCGGTGAGTTTTGCGGTGGGGCTCGCGATCCTGCTGATCGCGTGGACGGCTTCGCGTGGCGGCGTGCCGCGCGCGTCGGACCTCGCTGCGGTGCCGTGGTGGGGGTGGACAGGCGGTGCGATCGGGGCGGGGTTCGTGCTCGCGTCGCTGGTGCTGGCGCCGAAGCTGGGGGCGACGCTGCTTGTGGGGAGCGTGGTGACGGGTCAGCTCGTCGCGTCGCTCGTGCTCGATCGCTTCGGGCTCGTGGGATACAAGCCCCAGCCGATCACGCCGGGTCGCGTACTGGGGGTCGCGCTGCTTGTCGTCGGCGTGCTGCTCGTCCAGCTCAGCGGCGGTGAGAAACGCTCCGACCCCGCCGCTGTGGACCTCGCGCAGGCCCCTCCCGCGGAAGAACGCTAAACGGGCGGGCACACGGAACCGGCGGCTTCCCGCACCGCGGGCGGTTCCGGGCTTTATAATGGGGGGAAGCCAGCGGAGACCGGCGCGATCCCCGTTGCGGAAGGAGTCCCGTCGTGCGTGAGGACATCAACTACAACCGGATCATCGACGGCGCGGAAAACGACGCGGCCCAGGCGGCCGCCGACGCCGCCGCCGATCTGCCGAGCGATCAGATCGACCCCTCAAAGTTCTACGTCACCCAGCGCTACGAGCGGTACTCCGACGAGAACCACGAGGTCTGGGAGGCGCTCTACCGCCGCCGATGGGAAGTGCTGGAGGAGCAGGCGTCCCGCGTGTTCATCAACGGGCTGAAGGCGATCAACCTCGTGCCCGACCGCGTGCCGCTGCTCTACGGGCAGGCCCCCGACCCGCGCGGCAGCGGGCGCACGATCAAGGGCATCAACGAGTACCTCCGCCCGCTGACCGGGTGGCAGAGCAACGCCGTCCCGGGCTACCTGCCGGCGAAGGCGTTTTTTGCGTGCCTAGCTCGTCGCGACTTTCCGACGACGATCACGATCCGCCCGAAGGACCGGATGGACTACCTGCCGGAGCCGGATATCTTCCACGACGTCTTCGGGCACGTCCCGCTCCACGCCGACGCGGTGTTCGCGGAGTTTCTCCAGACCTACGGGCAGGCGGCGCTCCAGTGCGAGGATCCGCACCACGTCGAGCGCCTGGGGCGTTTGTTCTGGTTCACGGTCGAGTTCGGGCTCATTAAGGAAGAGGGCCGCCTGAAGCTCTACGGCTCCGGGCTCATCTCCAGCCACGGCGAGGCGAAGCACGCGCTGGAAAGCCCGGACGTGGAACGCCGCCCGTTCGACCTGGAGCGGGTCTGCGAGACGACGTTCGAGATCGATCACTACCAGCCGATCCTGTACGTGCTGGAGAGCTTCGAGCAGCTGCGCGACGCGATGAACGGGTACGCCGAGCGCGTGCTGGGCGGGGCGGGGGCCGGCTCCGGACGCTGAGGCGTCGCCGGGGCGGCCCGGGCTGAGGCGGACGCCCCGTCGGGCCCCCCGGGGCAAGGGGTTGTCGGGCGCCGAACCCGGCTATCGTTGCACTTGACGATGACACCACAGAACCCGCGATCGGTGCTCCCGTCGGCTCAGCCCGACGCGGCGCAGGACCTTGCGCAAGACGCCTGGACCCTCGAGGCCGCGTCGGATCTCTATGGCGTGGAGGCGTGGGGCGCGGGGTACGTCGCCGTCACGCCCCGAGGCACCATCGAGGTCCGCCCCACACAGGACCCCAGCGACGCGATCGACTTGGACGATGTCATCGAGGGGCTCGCCGAACGCGGCTTCACCACGCCCGTCCTGCTCCGCTTCCCGGATCTGCTTCGGCATCGTTTGCAGACCATCCGCGACGCGTTCGACACCGCGATCGCCGACAACGGCTACCGCAACGGGTACCGCGGGATCTACCCGATCAAGGTCAACCAGTCGGCCCACCTCGCCGCCGCCATGCGCACCTTCGGCAAAGAGGTCGGCTTCGGGCTCGAAGCCGGGAGCAAGCCCGAGCTGCTCGCCGTCCTCGGGCTGACCGCGCAGCAGGGGCACGAGCAGACCGTGATCGTCTGCAACGGGTACAAGGACGAGGAGTACCTCGAGACCGCCGTCCTCGCGACCAAGCTCGGGCGCGAGGTCGTGCCCGTGATCGAGCGTTTCCGCGAGCTGGACCACCTGATCGCGGCTGCCGAGAAGCACGGCGTGCGCCCGCGCGTCGGCGTCCGGTGCAAGCCCTCCAGCCGCGGGCAGGGGCGCTGGGGCGCCTCCACCGGCGAGCGGAGCAAGTTCGGGCTCAGCGCGACCGAGATGCTCGGGCTCGTCGATCGCCTCCGCCGCCACAACATGCTGGACTGTCTGAACCTGCTGCACTTCCACATCGGGAGCCAGGTGCCGGACATCCGCAGGCTCAAGGACGCCGTCAGCGAGCTGGCGCGGATGTACGTCGAGCTGGTGCGACTCGGGGCGCCGATGGGGCGGATCGACGTCGGCGGCGGGATGGGCGTGGACTACATCGGCTCGGGCTCGGCCCGCGATGGGAGCATGAACTACTCCGTCGCTGAGTACGCGAGCGATGTCGTCCACCGCATCAAGACCGTCTGCGACGAAGCCGACGTTCCCCACCCCGAGATCTTCACCGAGTCCGGGCGCGCGATGGTGGCGCACAGCTCGATCCTGGTCTTCGACGTCTTCGGGCGCACGCGCGTCACGACCGACCCGGATATGGCGAGCGTCCGCGCCCTGATCGAAGACCCCGAGGACAACACCCCCCAGCCCGTCATCGACCTCGCCGACGCGTTCGAGCGTCTTCCGCGCACCGCCGAAGCCGACGACCCCGCCTCGTTCCTCTTGGAAATCTGGCACGACGCCGAGGGCGCCCGCGACGACGCGGAGAACCTCTTCGGCTACGGGCACCTCTCCCTCCCCGCACGCGCCGCTGTCGAACGCCTACACGGCGCGATCGGTCGCGGGGTGATGGCGACCGCCGAACGCCTCGGCATCGAGCGCGAAGAGTTCGACGCCCTCCCCGACCGCTTCAGCGACCTCTACTACGCCAACCTCAGCATCTTCCAGTCCATCCCCGACTCCTGGGCGATCGATCAGCTCTTCCCCGTCTGCCCCATCCATCGCCTCGATGAGCGACCCACACGACGCGGCACCTTCGCCGACCTCACCTGCGATTCCGACGGCAAGCTCGATCACTTCCCCAACCACGAAGGCGGCCCCACCCGCAACGCCCTGCCCATGCACGAGGTCCGCGAGAACGAGCCCTACCGCCTCGGCGTGTTCATGGTCGGCGCGTACCAGGAAGTGCTGGGCGACCTGCACAACCTCTTCGGCGACACCCACGCCGTTCACGTCCGCCTCGACGACGAGTCCGGCTGGGCGATCGAGGACGTGGTCAACGGCGACACCGTTCGTGAAGTCCTGGAGTACCTCCAGTACGACGTCGCGGACCTGCGCGAAGCCGTGCGGCAGGAAGTCGAGCGCGCCATCCGCAAGCAGGTGCTGACCGCGCGCGACGGGCAGGAGTTCCTGCGCCATTACGACGCCGGGCTGGATGGGTACACCTACCTTGAGGATCACTCGCGGTGACCCGCGCGGGCGCCCAGCCCGAGCCCCGGAAAACGCCGGGCGATCCCCCCGCCCCGATGCGCGAGAACGAGCTTCTCGAGCACATCCGAAGCCGATCCATCGGGATCGCGCACGGCGATGTGCTCGTCGGCCCGGGGGACGACTGCGCCGTGCTCCGCTCGACGGATGGCGGGCCCGCGCTGCTCATCACGGTCGATCAGCTTATCAGCGGCGTCCACTTCGACCCCGCGGGTGCGAGCCTCGATCAGATCGCGCGCAAAGCCGTCGCGCGATCGGTCAGCGACATCGCCGCGATGGGCGGCTCGTGCTGGGCGTCGGTCATCGCGGCGACGCTCCCGCCGGGCTTCGAGGGCGCCGACGCGCTGTTCGACCGTGTGCATGCGCACGCGGTGGCGTTCGCTTGCCCGGCGGTGGGGGGGGACATCGCGGTCGCGCCGGGAGCGCTCGGGTTGACGGTGACCGTGCTCGGCTGGGCGCACACGGGACGCGGGGCGGTGCTGCGTTCGGGCGCGCGTGCGGGCGACGCGGTCTGGGTGACCGGGCGTCTGGGCGCTTCGCTCGTTTCGGGGCGTCACCTGAGCTTTGAGCCGCGCGTGCGCGAGGCGCGGTGGCTGTGCGACATGCTCGGCGAGCGTCTGCACGCGATGATCGACCTTTCGGACGGGCTCGGGCTGGACGCCGACCGGGTCGCCCGAGCCTCGGGCGTCGTGATCGAGCTGGACGCCGAGTCGCTGCCGCGCCACGCCGACGCGCCGGATTGGCGATCGGCACTCGGCGACGGCGAGGACTATGAGCTCATGTTCACCGCGCCCGAGGGCGCGCCCCTGCCCGCGTCCTGCCCGACGGGCGCAGCGTTGACGCGGATCGGGCGCGTCCGGGATGTTCAAGACGGCGAGTCGCCCGGCTCGGTCGTGCGCCTCCCGGACGGCTCGGCGCTCGCGACGACCCGGTTCGGGTACGAGCACGCCGCCGCGCCTCCGGGAACAATGACGCGATGACCGATCGCCTGACCATCGAGCGCCCCATCGCGGACCTCTCGGGCATGCACCGGCTGGGGCTCGATCTTGCCGCCGTGCTGCGCGCGGGGGACGGGGTCGAACTCGTCGGCCCTCTGGGCGCGGGCAAGACCACGCTCGTGCGCGCGATCGCCGAGGGGCTCGGGCTCAATGCGCGAGCCGTCAGCAGCCCGACGTTCGTGATCGTGCACGAGTACACCGAGCCGGCGAGAGCCGACGCCGACGCCGAAGGCGAAGGCGTGCGCACGCCGCCCGTGCTCGTGCACGCGGATTTCTACCGACTGGGTGAGGATGACGAGCTGGACGCGCTGGGGTGGGACCGTCTGACCGGGGCGGCGGCGGGGACGGTCGTCGTCGCGGAATGGCCGGAACGCGCGCCCGGGGCGCTCGACGCCCAGCCCGGCGGCGTCGCGCGGGTTTCGATCGAGCCGACGGGGGAGACGAGCCGGGTCGTCACGCTCGACCTCCCGTCGTCGTGGGCGGACCGCGCCGGGTTCGACGCGCTGCGCCCGCGCGAGGCGACGGTCTGCCCGATCACGGGCAAGGCGGTGCCGGGCGATAGCCCGACCTGGCCGTTCGCCGACGAGCGCGCACGGATGGCCGACCTCGGGCGATGGTTCGACGAGCGGTACACCGTGAGCCGGGAGATCCGCGATACGGACCTGGAACTGGGTGACTGAGCCGGGGCTCGGTCAGCCCATCGACATCGTCATCAGGAACTCGGCGTTGGTCTTGACCTTCTTCAGGCGGGTCTTGAGCAGGTCCATCGCCTCGACGACGTTCATGTCGCTGAGCACCTTCCGCAGGCGGTAGACGAGCTCGAGCTCCTTGGGGTCCATGAGCAGTTCCTCGCGTCGCGTGCCGCTGGCGGCGACGTCGATCGCGGGGTAGACGCGCTTCTCGACGAGGCGGCGGTCGAGGTGCAGCTCGCTGTTGCCGGTGCCCTTGAACTCTTCGAAGATGACCTCGTCCATCTTGGAGCCGGTATCGACCAGCGCGGTGCCGATGATGGTGAGGCTCCCGCCGTTCTCGATCGCGCGGGCGGCGCCGAAGAACTTCTTGGGCCGCTGCAGGGCGTTGGAATCGAGCCCGCCGGTCATGATCTTGCCGGAGTGGGGCATCTCGCTGTTGTACGCGCGGGCGAGGCGGGTGATGGAGTCGAGCAGGATGACGACGTCGTCGCCGAACTCGACCATCCGCCGGGCTTTGTTGATGACCATCTCCGCGACCGCGACGTGCCGGTGGGATTGCTCATCGAACGTGCTCGCGACGACCTCGACCCCCGGCTCGGTGTTGCGCCGGAAGTCGGTCACTTCCTCCGGGCGCTCGTCCACGAGCAGGACGATGATCTTCACGTCCGGGTAGTTCTTGGTGATCGCCTGGGTGATCTTCTGGAGCAGGACCGTCTTGCCCGTCCGCGGCGGGGCGACGATCAGCGCCCGCTGACCCTTGCCCAGGGGCGCGACCATGTCGATCACGCGCGTCTCGATGATGCCCGGCTCGGTTTCCAGGACGAACCGCTCCTCGGGGTGCAGCGGCGTCAGGTCCTCGAAGTTCACCAGGTCGTGGATCGCCCCGGGCGCGCGCCCGTTGACTTCCTCCACGCGGAGCAGCGCGAAGTAACGCTCGCTCTCCTTCGGCGGGCGGATCGCGCCGCGGACCACCATCCCGCGCCGGAGCCCGTACCGGCGGACCTGGCTCGGCGAGACGTAAATATCGTCCGGGCCCGGGAGGTAGCTCTGCTCCGGGCTCCGCAGGAACCCGAACCCGTCGGGCATGATCTCCAGCGTCCCCTCGCCGAGCATCAGCCCCTGGCGGGCGGCTCGGGCCTTGAGGATCTTGAAGATCAGATCCTGCTTGGGCGTCTGGTGGAAGTCCTCGAGCCCTTCCTTGTCCGCGACCTTGTGCAGATCCTTGAGCTCCATCCGCTGGAGCTGGGTGATGGTGAGCTGGTCCTTGAGTGTCGCGGGGTCGATCTTGGCGGCGATCTTTTCGAGTTCCGCCGCTTCGCGTTCGAGTTCCTCGTCGCTGGGCAGGACGTGATCGGGGATGGAGCCGCTGCCGCGCGGGTGGTACCCGCCGCCGGAGGATGAGGACCCGTACCCGCCGCCGCTGGGCCCCGGGCCGAGCCCGGGCTTGTTGAGCCGGTTCTTCTTCCGCTTGCGTCGCCCGCGTCCGCCGGGCCCGTTGGCGTACCCGTAGCTCCCGCCGCCGTTCCCGTAGGGCGCTTGCGAGGGCCCATTGGAAGGCCCGTTCGAGGCGCGGGCTTCCCCGCCCTCGCCCCGAGATTCCGAGCCGCGCGCCTCAGCCCCGCGGCTTTCCGACGACGAGCCCTCGCCGCCGCCACGTGCTTCGGACGCGCGAGGCTCGGGCGAGCCCTTGGACTCGACCTTCGCCGCCGTCGGCTTGCTCCCGCTCGACTTGCCATCGCCCGATTTGCTCTCGCTCGACTTGCCTTCCGCGGCTTTGGCGGCTGGCTTGGCGGGCTTGCTCTCGGTGCTCTCGCCCGCGGCTTTGCGCCGGCGCGCGGTGGGCTTGGTGGGCTCGGGGGCCGCTTCGGTGCTGTTCGCCATCGATCAAGATTCCTGGACCGCGCACCCCGCCCCCGGCACGAAACCCGCCCGACGAGGGCGGCCCGTCCCGGTCACGAACCGTGCGCTCCCGTGTTGCGCCGCGTCCCGGTCGATTGCGACCGCCCAACCACAAGCCCCGGCTTCATGCGCCCGAAAACCGGCCCGACCACGCGAACCGACCAACCAACGCCCGGGAAACGTGTTGTGCAGCGAAAGCTTCCGCGACGGGAAAAGACATGCACCCCGCGAACACCATCATCGGCCGCCGCGGACGCACGCCCGGGCCAACCAAACCCCTGCATACTCAGGAGAAGACGGTTCGCGGGAACCGATCCACGCGGCACGCCGCACCGGCGGCCACGTCTGCAAGCAGTATACGTTCGAACCCGACCCGAAGGACGATTCCGACCTTCATTTTTTCGGCCCTTCTTACCCAACCACTCCACCAAAAGCCCGGGATCCGCACCACAAGCCGCACAAGCCGACACCACCACGACCCCGTTCCAACAGGCAAACGCCCCCAACCTCACACCTGAGCCTCACACCCGCCCCCGGGCCTATCGGCGTTCCGTCCGCGTCTGAAGCTCCACCAGGAACGCCCGGACCGCGGCGCGGAGCGCACGCTCATCCCCGGCGTTCTCGATCACGGCCGACGACCGGGCCCGCTTCTGCTCCAGCGGAAACTGGGCCCGCTCGCGCCGCTCGAGTTCGCCCTCGTCCCATCCGCGGGTCGCGCGGACGCGGGCCGCCCGGAGCTCGCGCGGGGCATCGATAAACAGCACGGCGTCGCACTCGGTGTCCAGCCCGGCTTCAAAGAGCAGCGGGGCGTCGATGACCACGCCCGGCGCGTCGAGAGCCGCCGCCCGATCGATCAGGGCGGACCGGGCCGCGCGGAGGCGCGGATGAACCAGGGCTTCGAGGCGGCGGCGCGCTTCGGGGTCGCTGAAGATGATCGCGGCGACCTGCGCCCGGTCGATCCGCCCACCGACGCCCAGCACGCGCGGGCCCCACCAGCGGACCAGCGCGTCGCGGACTTCGGGGACGTCGAGCTCGGCTTTCGCCGCCTGATCCGAATCGCTGACGAGACAGCCCAGGTCGGCGAGAGCCGCGGCCGCGGCGGACTTGCCCGCGCCGATCCCCCCAGCCAGCCCGATCACCAGCGGCTTACGCAACGAACTCACAATCCCCCCTCGTCGTCCGTGCCCGCACCGGAACCCGGGCTTGAACCTGACCCTGGCCCTGAACCGGGGCCGCGTGCGTGCGCGATGGCTTCGCGGATTCGGTGCATGGTGCGTGCCGGTCGATCCAGCATCCGCCACGCGGCGTCGTAGCCCCCGGTGCCGGCGGTCGCGAACGCGAGCGTCCCCAGCCCGAAGACGCGCTCCCGCAGCGACTTGTGCAGCGTGACGTGCTGGATCCGCGTCAGCGGCAGGTCGCTCACACCCTGGCGCAGCACGCCCGCGACGGTGATGAGGCGTCGATCGGTCAGAACATAGAGGCGCGTGACCCATTCCAAGGCTGCCCACGCGAAGCGGAGGAGGATCGCGATCCCCGCCATCCATGCGGCGCGGGAGGGGTCCAGCCCGAGCCCGGTGATCCGGAACGTGACCCAGAGCACAAAGCCGAGCACCGCGAGCCCGGCGTACGCCCAGAGCGGGAACAGCAGCAGGAAGAGCACGCTGGGACGGATCGCGAGCAGGATCGTCTCCCCCTCGGGCACGTAGCCGACGAGCGGCCCGCGGCGCACGCCGACGATTGCCCCGTCCCCGGGCGCGGCTGCGGCGGGAGCTGCGGCATGAGCCGTCGCGTGGACGGGCGGCTCGCGGAGCGCGGCGGTGGTCACGCGCACGTCTGGCATCCTCAACAGGTTACAACGCGTCGGGCCTCAGCACCGCGATCTCCGGCAGGTTCCGGTACAGCCCGTCGTAGTCCAGCCCGTACCCGACCACGAACTCGTCGGGAATCTCAAAGCCCACCAGGTCCGCCTCAATCGGGGGCACGTGGTTCGGCAGCAGCTTCCGCAGCAGCACCACCACCCGCACGCTCGCGGGCTGCTTCGCCTCGACGAGGCTTTTCACCAGCGCCAGCGTGTTGCCCGTGTCCAGGATGTCGTCGGCGATCACCACGTGCTTGCCCGCCAGGTCCGGCGGCAATTCGCTCGCGATCGACGCCCCCTTGCTCTGCATGCTCTTGCCCGGGTAGCTGCTCACCGCGACCAGACCCAGGCTCAGCTTCATCGGCATCTCGCGGATCAGATCCGCGACGAAGATCATCGAGCCGGTCAGCACCGGGATCATCACCGCGTGCCCGGCTTCGTCCGGGCTCGCGCCCTCGGCACGCAACTCGCCCTCGAGCTGACGCGCCAGCTCCACACCCAGCTCGCGCACACGCTCGGCGATCCGGGCACGGTCGATCAGGATGCGGTCGAGGTCGCGTCGCATGGCGCAGGCTCTGGGTCCGGGTGGCACAGGTCTCTGACCTGTGTGGATCGGCTGGGTTCGCACGGGCGGGACGCCCGTGCCACGGGGGGATGGGTTGAGTGCAGCCCGCTTAGTGCAGCCCGGCGATGCCGCCCTTGCGGCGGACTTCGGAGTAGCGGTTGAGTGAGTCGCTGATGATCGCGTGGGCCGCCTCGGCGGGCATGATGGTGTCCACCTCCACGTCCTTGTCTTCCAGCATCTTGTAGTCCTCGAAGAACCGCTTGAGCATCTTGAACGTGTGCTTGGGGAAGTCGCTGGCGCGGTGGTAGTCGGAGTACACCGGGTCGTTGGTGAGGACGGCGATGATCTTGTGGTCGGGCTCGCCCGAGTCGATCATGGTCATGAGCCCGACCGCGCGGGCCGAGCAGATGCACAGGGGTTCGATCTTCTCTGCACTGAAGACCAGGACGTCCAGCGGGTCGTTGTCCTCGGCGTAGGTCTGGGGGATGAACCCGTAGTTCGCCGGGTAGTAGACGGCCGAGCTGAGCACCCGGTCGAGCTTCAGCAGCCCGCTGGTCTTGTCCAGCTCGTACTTGTTGCTGGATCCCTTCGGGATCTCGATGACGGCTTTGAAAAACTCGGGGAGCTCCCCGGCTTCGACGCTCGGTGTCAGATCGTGCCAGGGGTGAACCATGCGACGAATATAGCACCCCCCGATCCCGATCAGCCGAACCACGCGCCCGCCGCACCGCCCGCCCCGTCCCCGCTACCCTGTCCCCATGCTCACCCTCGACTACGCCAACTGTCTGTCCGAACGCGTCGGCCCCCACGGGCTCGACCCCGACCGCCTCGGCGAATGGGGCGAGCTCGCGATCGCCGCCACGCGGATGACCGAGAGCCTCGACCAGACCGCCGGCACCGGCTGGGAGCGGTGGCGACACCTCCCCAAGGGCCCGATGCGCGACGCCCACGTCCGCGACGTCCACAAGCTCGTGGAAAAGTGCCGCGGCAAGTTCGAGAACATGGTCGTCCTGGGCATCGGGGGCTCGGCTCTGGGCAACATCGCCCTCCAGGCCGCCCTGAACCCCGCGACCCACAACCTCCTGCCCGCCGACAAGCGGAACGGGCCCCGCGTGTTCGTCGTGGACAACGTCGATCCGGCGTACTTTGGCTCGGTCTTCAGCTTCTGTAAAGCGAACGGCGGGCTGGAGAAGACGCTCTTCAACGTCATCAGCAAGTCCGGCGAAACCGCCGAGACCGCCGCCCAGTTCATGATCGTCCGCGACGCGCTCCAGCAGGCTTTGGGTGAGAAGCACCGCGAGCACGTGGTCGCGGTGACCGACCCTGAGAAGGGGACGATGCGGAAGATCTGCGACGAGGCGGGGTACGCGACGCTCCCGGTGCCGGACGGCGTCGGGGGGCGCTTCAGCGTGCTGAGCCCGGTGGGGCTCTTCAGCGCGGCGATGGCGGGGATCGACATCGAGGCGCTGCTCGACGGCGCCGCGGCGATGGACGAACGCTGCCGCCGTCCGAAGCTGGCGGAGAACCCGGCCGCGACGCTCGCGACGCTGCTGGTCGAGCTCGGGCAGCGCAAGGGCAAGACCAACCACGTGCTGATGCCGTATGCGAACAGTTTGTACCTGCTCGCGGACTGGTTCCGTCAGCTGTGGGCCGAGAGCCTGGGCAAGCAGCACGATCGCTCGGGGGAGACGGTGTACGCGGGGTTTACGCCGATCAAGGCGCTGGGGACCACGGACCAGCACTCGCAGGTGCAGCTCTACCGCGAAGGCCCGAACGACAAGGTGATCGGGCTGCTGGCGGTGGAGGACTTCGGCGACGCGGACGTGACGATCCCCAAGGGGCTGGGGGTCGAGGCGATCGGGTACCTGGAGGGTCGCTCGATGGCCGGGCTGTTGAACGCCGAGCGCCGGGCGACGGAGTACGCGCTGGTCGAGAGCCAGCGTCCGAACTTCACAATCACCTTCCCGAAGGTGGATGCGCACCACGTGGGCGAGTTCATCCAGCTCTGGCAGATGACGACGGCGTACGCGGGGCTGATGCTCGATATCGACGCGTACGACCAGCCGGCGGTGGAGCTGGGCAAGCAAGCGACCTTCGGGCTGATGGGTCGGGCGGGGTACGAGAGCCACAAAACCAAAGTCGATCAGACCCTGACCGCCCACCCGCACGTGATCTGAAGCCTCCATCCGCGCTTTGGTGCTGCGGGCTTGGCGAACCCGCCTCTCGTGGGCGACGTCCCGTAGGATGCGGCGGCCGGGGCGAGCCCGGGCGCGGGCGTTTCGGGCTCGATATGGGCGGTTCGGCGTGCGGCAGAGGGCGCGCGTCCCGACGGAGCGGAGCCGGTGCACGCGGCGTATACGGGTCGGAACTGGTTGCGGGGCGTGCTGGTGCTCTCGGCCGCCCTGTGGGCGGGGGTGCTCAGCTTCGCCGGGCTGGTGGCGCTGGTCGAGCCCGCGGTCTTGCCCGGCCCGTTGCGGGATGTGCCCGGGATTGTCCGTGTTTTGATCGGTTTACTGGGAGTCGCCAGTGGTCAGCTTGTGTTCAGTTGTCTGGTGGCGGACCGTCTGTTCCCGCGGGCGAGCCGGGCGGTGGTTTGGGGGACGGAGATCGCGGTCTGCGTGGTGCTGTTCGCATCTTTTGCGCTGCTGGCGATGCTGCTTGCGGGGATCTATTTCGGATCGGGCGCGTGAGGCGGCCGATGGATGGGGCATGTTCATGAGCACGGATCAGTCGGGCCCGCGCGCCCGGGGCGGGATGGTCATGCCGACGGGATGGAAGTTCCCCGGAATCGGGCTTGCCCGGGCGGCGTCCTTGGCGGTCGCGCTGGTCGCGTCGCTGGCGATGCTTGCGTTGGTGGCTCCGCCCGCGGTCGCCGACGACGCGGAGTTTGGCGCGCCGCCCGCGGAAACCGCCCCGGCAACCGCGGATGCCGAGGCCCAGCCGCCTGCCGCGCGGGTCGGGCGGGAGGTGATCCCGGTCGATCCCTCGATGCGGATCTCACGGACAGAGCGGGCGGCTGCGCAGGCGATCGCGCGTCTGGCGCTGATCGATCTCCGCCTGCGCCCCGCGCCGACGCCGGACGATTACCTCGTCACGGCTCTCGCGCTGCGCCTCGCCGAGCGTGTCGATCCGACCGAGCCCGCGTACACGCGCCACCGCCTGCACGCCGCGTACGCCGCGGGCGACAATGAAGAAGTTCTGGACGCGACCCGGCGCCTGCTCCGGTTTGATCCGAGCGACACCGTCGCCCAGCTCCGCCTGGTCTCGGCTCAGGTGTCGGGGATGCAGACGGTCGAGGCGCGCCTCGCGGCGTACGACCGACTGCTCGGCTCCGGCGGGCGGGCGCTCGCGGCCGAGGTGCGCTCGCGTCTGGCGCTCGACGCCGCCCTGCTCGCGCGGGAGACCGGCGACGAGGCGGGCTTCGTGCGCCGCCTGGGCGAAGCGACCGCGCTGGACCCGACCAACAAGGAAGCCGCCAGCCTCGCGTACACGTATTTCGCCGAGCGCGTGGACGACCCGCGCGGGCGGGTTGATCTGCTGATGAACCTGCTGATCGCGGACCCGCTGGACCCGAACATCCACATGTGGCTCGCGAACGAGCTCGCGATCGCCGGGGCTTACCGCGGGGCGCGGTCGTTTCATGAGTCCGGGTCGGCTCTGCTCGTCGCCAGCCGGTCGCCGGTCTCGCAGGATCAGCTCGATCTACAGCGTCTCGGGTACGTCTGGCTGACCGACGGCCCGCAGCGCGTCGCCGAGGAGTTGCACACGCGCGTCGCCGTCGCCCGCTCGCGTGCGCGCACCCTTCGCGACAGCGCGGAGAAGGGCGATTTCCGTTTGCCGGAGGATTACGTTCCGCCGGAGCAATTGCGCCTGAGCCTGTCGTACGAGTGGGTGCGTCTGTTCGCGGCTGACGCCGCGGGCGACGGCGAGATCCGCGCCGCCGCCGCGCGGGACTTTATGGAAACCATCGCGGACGAGCTGAACCGGATGGGGGACGAGAGCCGCTGGCCGCGCGAGGCGACGCAGGCGCAGATGGCCCGCGTCTTCATCACGCGCTTGTTCGAGATCATGCGCCTGCTGGCGATCTTCGGTGGGGATGAATCGATCTTCAACAGCGTCCGCGGCACGCTCGCGGCTTTCCTCGAGCGAGACCCGCAGGGGCTCGAGCTGCTCGAAGCCTGGACCGACCTCTACAAGGGCGAGCACGAGTCCGCACTGCACCGGTTCACAACCGGCCCCGGTCGCGGCACTGTCGCGAGCCTTGTTGCCAGCGCGATCGCGCTCGAACGCCTCGGACGCATGGACGAAGCGGGCGCGATGTTCCTCGACGCCGCACGCGCCGACCCCGCCGGGCAGTTCGGGCCCTGGGCGATCAGCAGGGCCCGCGAGCTCGGTCACGACGGCCCGCTCACGCCCGACGCGCCCGCGCTCGAAGCGATCGCCCAACGTACGCCTTCCTGGGTGCGCACGATCGCGCGCAACCCGCAGCAGTTCTTCCAGCTCGAGATCGCGCCGACGGCTTCCTCGGCCCTGCCGACCGATCCGCTCGAAGTCCGCGTGCGTCTGCGCAACCTGGCGCCGGTCGCGATGGGGCTCG
>Ga0213836_101321_pt1 | contig 15009 bp, 14 predicted proteins | sample SWPATP03_FD_160578 | JGI IMG/M metagenome (GOLD analysis project Ga0213836, IMG submission 160578) | Coastal seawater microbial communities from Marineland, Florida, United States - SWPA TP0 #3 | ecosystem: Environmental > Aquatic > Marine > Coastal | place: USA: Florida | collected 2016-08-05
ATCCACTCGATCGAGTCGGCGTAGACGTTGGGCGTCGCCATCTCGACGGTCGCGGGCAGGTTGATGATGACGGGGCGCTCGGGGCGCGCATCGAACGTCTCGATGATCGCGTTGCAGACCTCGACGGCGTAGTCGAGCTCGGTGCCGGTGTACGACTCCGGGCTGTACTCGTAGAAGACCTGCGTGCGCTCGAGCATGCGCTCGAGCTCGAGGCACAGCTTCGCGCCGTCGACGGCGATCTGCTTGACGCCCTCGCGGTCCGAGCGGAAGACGACGTCGCGCTGCAGCACGCTCGTCGAGTTGTAGATGTGCACGATCGCCTGCTTGGCGCCGTCGATCGACTCGAACGTGCGGCGGATGAGGTGGTCGCGGCACTGCGTCAGCACCTGGATGGTGACGTCGTCGGGGATCAGGTCCTCGTCGATGAGCTTGCGCACGAAGTCGAAGTCGAGCTGGCTCGCGGACGGGAACCCGACCTCGACCTCCTTGTAACCCATCCGCACCAGCAGCTGGAACATCATCAGCTTGCGGTCGGGGGTCATCGGGTCGATGAGCGCCTGGTTGCCGTCGCGGAGGTCGACCGCGCACCAGCGGGGTGCGCGCTCGATGCGCTTCGACGGCCACGTCCGGTCGGGGAGGTCGACCCGGATCTGCTCGTGGTACGGGGTGTAGCGGTGCGCCGGCATCCCGCTCGGCTGCTGCATGTTCTTCATCGTTCGCTCCTGTCGCTGCTCTCGTGTCCGGGCAGGACGGCCTCCGCGACGAGGAAGCCCGGGGTCAGGCCTCGTCGCGGCGGCGAAGGAGCAGCGCGCTCTGCATGGGGCCAGCGTACACCCCCGCCCCTCCCGGGCAGGGTGGGGCGGGGGTGGCGGCGCCCCGGCGCGTCAGTCGGCCGCGACGGCGGCGAGCGGCGCGATGCGCGACGCGCGCCGGCCCGCGGGCCAGCTCGCCGTCGCGGCGACCAGGAGTCCGGCGACCGTGAGCGCGACCGGCAGCTGCCACGGGATCGTCGGCGCGGTCGAGACGACCCCGATCACCGAGCCCACCATCGACTGCACGCCGATCCAGCCGAGCAGCACGCCCATGCCGAAGCCGGCCGTCACGGCGACGATCGTGATGGCGCCCGCCTCGGCCAGCAGCATCCGCATGGTGTGCGCGCGGCGCATGCCGAGCATCCGCAGCAGGCCGATCTCGCGGGTGCGGCGGCGCACCGACAGCAGCATCGCGGCGACGAAGCCGAGCACGCCGAGCACCGCCGAGAACCCGACGATCGCCGTGACGACGGTCGTCACGCCGGTGAGCAGCGCCTCGAGCTCGGCGCGGAACACCGGGTCGCGCTCGATGGTGAGCACGGCGGTCGTGAGCGAGGCGCCGGCGGTCACCATCATCGTGACGATCGCGGCGCCGACGAAGAGCGCGAGCACGAGCGATGCCGTGCGGCCCGGATGCGTCGCGAGCGTGCCCGCGGCGACGCGCGCGGGCACCGAGCGGCCCATCGCACGGCCGGCGAGGGCGACGAGCGGCGGGGCGACGACGGGGGCGATGCCGACGATGCCGACGACCAGCACGACGCCACCCGCGAAGCCGACGAGCACCGCGAGCGGCGTGACGGCGCCGAGCAGGACGGCGCCCGCGAGCAGCAGCGCCCCGATGGCGAGCGCGGCGAGCGCGACGGCGCGGCGCGGGCGGCGCCCGGTCGTCTCGGCGTCGACGCCCGAGCCGCGCAGCGCCTCGAGCGGGGTGACGGCGAGCACCGCGCCGGTCGCGAGCCACGCGGCAACGGCGGCTGCGACGCCGACCGCCGCGGCGGGCACGATCGCGGCGGGCATGACCGGCGGCATGCCGACGAGCTCGAAGCCGCCGGAGAGCTGAGAGAGCAGCGCCTCGACCGGGATCGCGGCGAGCACGCCCACGCCCCAGCCGAGCGCGGCGCCACCTACGCCGACGCCGACGAAGCGGCCGAGCATCCGTCGCCGCTCGGCGCGCGCAGTCGCGCCGAGCAGGCGGCGCAGCGCGATCTCGCCGCGCAGGTCCTCGACGGCGCTCGTGAGCGCCTGGCGGACGACGATCGCCGCGACGACGACCGAGACGCCGATGAGGAGCGTGCCGGCGAGCGCGAGCAGCAGCCGCGCCGTCTCGCTCTCGGCGACCATCCGCTCGCCGTAGAGGGCGAGCGCGGCGTGCTCCATGAGCGTCGAGAGCGCGGTGCCGAAGGCGGCGGCGAGCGCGGCGACCGCGAAGGCGAGCACCGCGCCGGTGCGCGAGGACGCGGTCGCCGCGCGCGCGGCGCGGCACGCGGCCGCGGGTGCATCGGCCGGCGCGAGCGTCGCGGTCATCGCGAGCCGCCGTCGCTGGCACGGCCGCTCGTGGACCCGATCCCGGCTGCCGGACCCGAGATCCGGGGTCCAGCGGCCGGGACGGGGTCCATCACGTCGACGCGCCGCAGCATCCGCTGGGCGATGGTGGCGGCATCCGTCGCCGGCAGGTCGTCATCGATGCGGCCGTCGCGCAGCAGCACGACGCGCTCGGCGCGCGCCGCCACCGCGGGGTCGTGCGTGACGACGACGATCGCCTGGCCGGCGGCGGCCTGGGCGACGAGGATCTCCTGCACCTCGAGCGAGGTGGCGCTGTCGAGCGCGCCGGTCGGCTCGTCGGCGAGCACGATCGCCGGGCGGTGCGCGAGCGCGCGGGCGATGGCGAAGCGCTGCTGCTGGCCGCCCGAGAGCTCGTGCGGGCGGCGCTCGCCGAGGCCGGCGATGCCGAGGTCGTCGAGCAGCGTGTGGATGCGGTCGTGCTCGGGCTCGCGGCCGGCGAGCAGCGCGGGCAGCTGCACGTTCTCGAGCGCGGTGAGGCTCGGCACGAGGTTGAACGACTGGAAGACGACGCCGACCTCGCGACGGCGGAGCGCGGTGAGCGCGTCGTCGTCGAGCCCGACGACAGAGGTGCCACCGATGACGACGTCCCCGGAGGTGGGCGCATCGAGGCCCGCGGCGAGGTGGAGGAGGGTCGACTTGCCCGAGCCGGACTGCCCCATGACGGCGGTGAGCGTGCCGGGGGCGATCTCGAGGTCGAGGTGGTCGAGGGCGGTGACGGATGCGTCGCCGAGGCCGAAGCGCTTCGTGACGGCGCGGAGCCGGAGTGCGTGCTGGTGCATGCTCATCAGTCAACGCGGCGGCGCGCGCCGCGTCGTCGGGCTGCAGGCCGACTCCCGGTCATCCGAGCGGATGATCCGCCCTCAAGCCTGCTGGTCGCCCACGAGGCCGTGCTCGTAGGCGAAGACCACGAGCTGCACGCGGTCTCGCAGCCCGAGCTTCGCGAGGATCCGCGAGATGTGCGTCTTCACGGTCGCCTCCGACACGAACTCCGAGCGCGCGATCTCGGTGTTCGACAGCCCCTTCGCCGCCAGCGCGAAGATCTCGCGCTCGCGGTCGGTCAGCTCGCCGAACGCCGCCGGGGCCGTCCGCCGCTGGCGCCCGAACGCCTTGAACAGCGCGCGCGTCGCACTCGCGGCGACGACCTCGTTGCCGGCGTGCACGGTGCGGATCGCCGCGAGCACGAGCTCGGGCTCCGCGTCCTTGAGGATGAAGCCGGAGGCGCCGACCCGGATCGCTCGCGCGGCCGCCTCATCGAGGTCGAAGGTCGTGAGCACCACGACCCGGATGCCGGGGTTCGCCCGCACGATGCGGTCGGTCGCCGAGATGCCGTCGAGCACGGGCATCCGCACGTCCATGAGCACGACGTCGGGCTGCTGCTCCTCCGCCAGGCGCACCGCCTGCGCGCCATCGGCGGCCTCGCCGACGCACACGAGGTCGGGCTGCGACTCGACGAGCATCCGGATGCCGCCGCGGAAGAGCGCCTGGTCGTCGACGATGAGCACGCGGATCATGCGACGCCCGCCGGGAAGGCCGCGCGCACGCGGAACCAGCCGTCCTCGATGCCGGTCCACAGCTCGCCACCGGAGAGCCGGGCGCGCTCGTGCATGCCGCGCACGCCGTGGCCGGCGATGCCCGGCGTGCTGAGGACGCGGTTGTGCACGTCGACCACGATGCCGGTCCCGCCTGGGAACGCGACGCCGCGCATCCGCACGTGGACGGGATGGGCGCGGTCGCCGTGCCGCAGCGCGTTCGTGAGCGCCTCCTGCAGGATGCGGTAGGCGGCGATGTCCGCCGTGCGCGGCAGCGCGAACCGCGCGCCCACCCGTTCGAGCCTCACGTCGAGGCCGCTGTCGCGCATCCGCTCGATGAGCGCGTCGACATCGTCGAGCGACGCGACCGGGTCGGGCGCCTCGCTGTGGCGCAGCTGCGCGAGCAGCAGCCGCACGTCGCCGAGCGCCTGCTTGGCGGTGCCGGCGATCGTCTCGAGGGACGCGTCCTTCGCGGCCGGATCGGCCGTGTAGCGCGCGCCGTTCGCCTGCGCGATGACGACGGCGAGCGAGTGCGCCACGACGTCGTGCATGTCGCGGGCGAGGGCGGCGCGCTCCTCCTCCTGGTCGGCGCGCTGGAGCGAGACCTGCGCGACGACCGTCGCCGCCTCGGTGCGCGCCGCGGCGGCGACGCCCCAGCCCACGAGGATCGTCATCGAGAACAGCAGCATCGGCGGGATCCACAGGAACGCGACGAGCCGCACGATCTCGCCGAGCGGCACCGGCTCCCCCGGCGCGAAGCCCGCGAGCCCACCGGTGGTCGTGATCCAGTAGGCCGCGAGCACCGATGCGACGAGCGACAGCCCGAAGGCGCCGAGCCGCCCCGACCAGCGCGAGAAGCGGCCTGCGGAGTACAGCAGCACGAGCACGCCGAACCACATGGGGAACATCGGTGCGGCGACCGCGACGTGCACGGCGGCGAGCGCGGTGAGCCCGGCGATGGCGAGCACCGGCCGCGAGCGCCGCAGCAGGATGGCGCCGGGGATCGCGAGGGCGACGACGCCGGCCATCACCCAGTGCCAGCCGAAGCCGACCGTGCCGAGCAGCAGCGTCGGCACCGCGAGCACGAGCGCCGTGACGGCGGCGATGATCGCGTCGGACCGCAGCGACCCGTGCTCGACCGCCGGCGCCGCTGCGGGCGCGGTCGGGTCGGCGATCGGGAGGGTGGTCACGCGATCCAGCGTAGGTCGGCGGCGCGCACGGGACGCGCGCGCCGCCCGTGAATCATCCGCTCGACGGAGGCGGTCGTGAGGCGGCGCCATCACGGGCGCACGTGTCCACCTGGATATGCTCAGCCTCTGCACCGGTGCAGCCACCACCAGAGGACCGAGGCCCCGTGGACGAGATCACCGTCGAGACGTCGCCGCGACGCGCCGAGCGCGCGCCCGGCCGCGGTCGGCTCGCCCTCGCCGCGGCATCGCTGCGCGCCGCAGCCAGGCTGCGGATGGTCGAGCCAGAGATCCGCGGCCTGCACCACCTCGTGCGCGCCGGCGACGTGTGCTTCGACGTGGGCGCCGCATACGGGATGTACACGTTCCCGCTGGCGGAGCTCGTCGGACCGCACGGCGCCGTGCACAGCTTCGAGCCGCAGCCGCGGCCGCGCGCGGTGCTCGCGGCGATGCGTCGCGCGGTAGGCGCGGCGCACGTGCGCCTGTCCGACCACGGGATGGGCCGCCGCGCCGGCCACCTGCCGCTCGTGCTGCCCTCGCGCTACGGGGTGCGGATCAGCGGGCACGCGCACCTCGCGGACCGCCTCGCCGCGCCGGCGCCGACCGCCGGGCAGGCGCCGCGGCGCATCCACGTGCCGGTGACGACGATCGACGACGTCTGCGCCAAGCACGCGATCGAGCGCGTGCACTTCATCAAGGCCGACGTCGAGGGCTTCGAGCCCGAGGTGCTCCACGGCGCCGCGCGCGTGCTCGAGCGCGACATGCCCGCGCTGCTGCTCGAGATCGAGGACCGCCACCTCGGCCGCTATGGACGCACGGCCGACGAGGTGAGCGGGATGCTGCGCGAGCGCGGCTACGCGATGCAGACGTGGCGCGACGGCGGATGGCGGGCCGCGGAGCGGGTCGTGCTCGGCACGCGGAACTACCTGTTCCGGGCGGCGTAGGGAGGCTAGAAGCCGAAGCGGCCCAGCTGCTTGGGGTCGCCCTGCCACTCCTTCGCGATCTTCACGCGCAGGTCGAGGTGCACCTGCGTGCCGACGATGCGCTCGATCTCCGCGCGCGCATCCGCCCCCACCTGCCGCAGCCGCGAGCCGCCCTTGCCGATCACGATGCCCTTCTGGCTGTCGCGCTCGACCCACAGGTTGGCGTAGACGTCGGTGAGCTCGCGATCCTCGCGCCGCACGATGTCGTCGATCGTCACCATGATCGAGTGCGGCAGCTCGTCGCGCACGCCCTCGAGCGCCGCCTCGCGGATGAGCTCGGCGATGCGGATGTCGAGCGGCTCCTCGGTGGTCGTCTCGGCCTCGTAGAGCGGCGGGCCCTGCGGCAGCAGGCCGACGAGCGTGTCGACGAGCACGTCGAGCTGGGTGCCCTGCAGCGACGACAGCGGCACGACCGCATCCCACTCGCGAAGCTCCGTGACGGCGAGCAGCTGCTCGGCGACGCGCTGCTTCGACGCGGCGTCGGTCTTCGTCACGACGGCGACCTTCTTCGCCCTCGGGAACCCCTCGAGCTGCTGATCGATGAAGCGGTCGCCCGGTCCGAGCGGCTCGTTCGCCGGCACGCACAGGCAGATCACGTCGACGTCGCCGAGCGTCGTCTGCACGACCGCGTTGAGCCGCTTGCCGAGCAGCGTGCGCGGCTTGTGCATGCCCGGGGTGTCGACGATCACGAGCTGCGCGTCGTCGCGGTGCACGACCCCGCGGATCGCGTGCCGCGTCGTCTGCGGCTTCGACGACGTGATGGCGATCTTCTCGCCGACGATCGCGTTCATGAGCGTCGACTTGCCCGCGTTCGGGCGGCCGACGAAGGTCACGAAGCCGCTGCGGTGCGCGGCGTCGCGCTGGCCCTGCGCGCCGGAGTCGAACCCGGGGTCGGCGGTGTCGTCCATCAAGCGGCCCCCTCGGCCTCGTGGTCGGCGCGCACCATGCGCGAGACCTCCATCTCGCCGGCGTTGCGGCCCCGGCCGTCGATCGAGCGCACCGCGATGCGCAGGTCGCCGACGTGCACGACGTCGCCCACCTCCGCGATGCGACCCAGCTCCTTCTGCACGAGGCCGCCGACGGTGTCGACGTCCTCGTCGTCGAGCGTCAGGTCGAACAGGTCGCCCAGCTCGTCGATCTGCAGGCGGGCGGAGACCCGCCACACGCCCTCGCCCTCGTCGACGACCTCGGCGCGGCCGCGGTCGTGCTCGTCGCGGATCTCGCCGACGAGCTCCTCGACGAGGTCCTCGAGCGTCACGAGCCCGGCGATGCCGCCGTACTCGTCGACGACCATCGCGACGTGCACGCGCTCGGCCTGCATGAGCGCGAGCGTGTCGTCGCCCTTCTTCGACTCGGGCACGAGGATGGCCGGGCGCGCGAGCTCCTCGGCGGTCTCGGTCGACTCCGGTCGCCACGTGCGGCTCCGCACGACGTCGCGGAGGTAGAGGATGCCGAGGATCTCGTCGGTCGACTCCCCCACCACCGGCATGCGCGACAGGCCGTTGTCGAGGAACTGCCGCAGCGCATCCTTCGCGGTCGCGTCGCGGTCGACGGTGATCATGTCGGGCCGCGGCACCATGACCTCGCGCACGAGCGTCTCGTTGAACTCGAAGATCGAGTGGATGAGCTCGCGGTCGTCGTCCTCCAGCACGTCCGACTCGGCGGCCGCGTCGACCATCGAGAGCAGCTGCGCCTCGGTGGTGAACGCGGTCTCGCGCTGGCGCCCCGGCGTGATCTTGTCGCCGACGCTCGCGATGAGGCTCGCGATCGGACCCATGAGCACACGCCAGAAGCGCAGGAACCGCGCGGATGCACGCAGCAGCGCGATCGCGTGGGTGCGGCCGACGGCGCGGGGGCTCGTGCCGACGAGCACGAACGAGACGACGATCATCACCCCGGCCGCGACGGCCAGCGTGATCCACCACTCGGTGACGAGCGAGTCGACGGCGAGCGTGATGAGCACCGCGGCGATCGTCTCGCACATGATGCGGCCGAACTGCAGCGTCATGACGTGGCCGCGCAGGTCGTCGGCGATCGAGAGCATCGCGGAGCCGCGTCGGGCGGTGACAGCCGCCTCCTGCAGCTCGGCGCGCGAGACCACGCCGAGCGCGGCATCGGCCGCGGCGAGCCAGGCGCCGAAGGCGATCAGCACGCCCGCGGCGAGGAAGAGCAGGATCTCGAACATCAGGGGGTGCGGCCGGGCGTCCCGGCGTCGTGCTCCTCGAAGCCCGCGAGCAGCTTGTCCTGCAGCGTGAACATCTCGTCGCGCTCGGCGGGCTCGGCGTGGTCGAAGCCGAGCAGGTGCAGCAGGCCGTGGGTCGTGAGCAGCCGCAGCTCGGTCATGAGGCTGTGCCCCGCCTCGGAGGCCTGCGCCTGCGCGACCTCGGGGCACAGCACGATGTCGCCGAGCAGGCCGGCCGGCGTCAGCCGGTCGTGCGCGCCGGGGCGCAGCTCGTCCATCGGGAACGAGAGCACGTCGGTGGGACCGGGCTCGTCCATCCACTGCACGTGCAGCTGCTCCATCGCCGCGACGTCGACGAGCACGATCGACACGTCGGCATCCGGGTGCACGAAGAGCCGCTCGAGGTCGAACGCGACGAGCCGCACGAGCTGCGCCTCGTCGACCGACGCCTCGGTCTCGTTGAGCAGGTCGATCGCCATCAGCGACCCCGTCCGCGCTGCTGGTGGTGCGGCCCCTGCGCCTTGCGGGCCTGCTTCGCCATCTGCTTCTGGTCGTGCTCGGTGTAGGCGTCGACGATCTCGCCGACGAGCGTGTGGCGCACGACGTCGGCGCTCGTGAGCATCGAGAAGTGGATGTCGTCGATGCGTCCCAGCACCTGCTGCGCGACCTGCAGCCCGGAGGTGCCGGCCGGCAGGTCGACCTGCGTCGCGTCGCCGGTGACGACCATCTGCGAGCCGAAGCCGAGGCGTGTGAGGAACATCTTCATCTGCTCGGGGCTCGTGTTCTGCGCCTCGTCGAGCACGATGAACGAGCTGTTGAGCGTGCGGCCGCGCATGTAGGCGAGCGGCGCGACCTCGACGACGCCGGTCGCGAGCAGCTTGGGCACGAGCTCCGGGTCCATCATCTCGTTGAGGGCGTCGTAGAGCGGTCGCAGGTAGGGGTCGATCTTGTCGGTGAGCGTGCCCGGCAGGAACCCCAGCCGCTCGCCCGCCTCGACCGCTGGCCGGGTGAGGATGATGCGGTCGACCTCCTTGCGGTGGAGGGCCTGCACGGCCTTCGCCATCGCGAGGTAGGTCTTGCCGGTGCCGGCCGGGCCGATGCCGAACACGATCGTGTGCTGGTCGATCGCGTCGACGTAGGCGCGCTGGCCCTCCGTCTTCGGCCGCACGGACTTGCCGCGCGACGTGAGGATCGCCTCGCCCATCGCATCGGACAGGTTGCGGGTCGAGTCCTGGCGCAGGATGCGCGTGCCCTCGGCGACCTCGGTCTGGCTGAGGTCGGCCCCCTGGCGCAGCATGTCGACGAGCTCCTGCACGAGCCGGCCCGCGACGAGCACGTCGTCCTCCGGGCCCTCGAGCGTGACGAGGTTGCCGCGCACGGCGACGCGCACGTCGGGGTGCTCGTGCTCGAGCCGCGTCAGCAGCCGGTCCTGCGGTCCCAGCAGCCGCACCATCTCGATGCCGTCGATCTCGATGGACTGTGATGCGTCAGGCAAGCGAGCCCTCTCCGAAGGAGCCCGCGAGCACGTGCGCGTGGGCGTGGAACACGGTCTGGCCGGCGAGCTCGCCGGTGTTGAACACGAGGCGGAAGTCGCCGCCGTCGCCGCGCTCGCGCGCGATGGCCTGCGCGGCCTGGATCATCTCGGCGAGCAGCTCCGGCTCGGCGGCCGCGAGCTCGACGACGTCGCGGTACGCGGGCGTCTTCGGCACGACGAGCACGTGCATGGGCGCCTGGGGGTGGATGTCGGTGAACGCGATGATGCGATCGGTCTCGAGCACGATCTCGGCGGGGATCTCTCGGGCGATGATCTTCTCGAAGACGGTGGGCTCAGCCATGGCAGTCAGCCTACCTTCGAGCCGCTCACCAGCGGCCGAGTCGCACGCTGAGGGCGGCGATCGCCGCGAGCCCCGCCGTCGACGTGCGGAGCACGTGGTCGCCCATGCGCACGCGCACGCCGCCCGCGGCCTCGAGCAGCTCCATCTCGGCCGGATCGATGCCACCCTCCGGCCCGACGATGAGCAGGATGTCGCGGTCGAGCGGCACGTCGGCGAGCGACGCCTCCGCGGTGGGGTCGAGCACGACCGGGCGCCACGCGAAGCCGAGCTGCGCGAGACCGTCGGCATCCACGACCGGCACGACCTCGGGCAGCCGCGGCCGAAGCGCCTGCTTGCCCGCCTCGCGCACCACGCGCCGCCAGCGGTCGAGCGACTTCTCGCCGCGGTCGCCCTTCCACTGCACGACGCTCCGGCGCGCCTGCCAGGGCACGATCACGTCGACGCCGAGCTCGGTCGAGGCCTGCACGGCGAGCTCGGCGCGGTCGCCCTTGGCGAGCGCCTGCGCGAGCGCGATGCGCGGCGTGGGCGGCGGCACGTGCTCGATGCGGTGCAGCACCACGTCGACCCCGTCCTTCTCGGCGCGGTCGATCACGCCCTCGGCGAGCGTGCCGCGGCCGTCGCTCACGAGCACGCGCTCGCCGCGTCGCATGCGCGAGACGACGGCGGCGTGGTGCGCCTCCTCGCCCGTGAGCGTCACCACGTCGCCGGCGACCGAGCCCTCGAGCTCGTCGTGCCAGTAGCAGTGGGCCATCAGAGGCGGAGGCGGTCGCGCATCTTCGCGAACAGCCCCTGCTTGAACTGCGCGAGGTGCGGCGCGGGCGCCTTCGTGCGGTCGCGCAGCTCGCGCAGCAGCTCCTCGGTGCGACGGTCGACGCGCTGCGGCGTCACCACCTGCACGCCGAGCTTCAGGTCGCCGCGGCCGGCGCCGCGCAGGCGCGTGACGCCGCGGTCGCCGATCGTGATGACGTCGCCGGACTGCGTGCCGGGACGCACCTCGACCTCGACGGGCCCGTCGATCGCCTCGACGGTCGCGCGCGCGCCGAGCGCCGCATCCGGCATCGACACCTCGAGGGTGCCGAGCAGGTCGTCGCCCGAGCGGCTGAAGACGTCGTGGTGCCGCACGTTCACCTCGAGGTACAGCGTGCCTGCCGGTCCGCCGGCCTCGCCGACCTCGCCCTGGCCGGGCATCTGGATGCGCAGGCCGGTGTCGACGCCCGCGGGGATGTCGACCGGGATGCTGCGCTCGGCGCGCACGCGCCCGTGGCCCGCGCACGTCGGGCACGGCTCGGGGATGACGCTGCCGTAGCCCTGGCAGACGGCGCACGGCTGGCTCGTGACGACGTTGCCGAGCAGCGAGCGCACCTGCCGCTGCACGTGGCCGGAGCCGCCGCACATCGTGCAGCGCTCGGGGCTCGTGCCCGGCGCGGTGCACGCGCCGCCGCAGGTCTCGCACAGCACGGCCGTCTGCACGCGCAGCTCGCGGTGCACGCCGAAGACGACGTCGGCGAGGTCGAGGTCGACGCGCAGCAGGCTGTCCTGCCCCGGCTGCCGCCTCGACCGCGGCCCCTGCGAGCGGCCGCCGCCGCCGAAGAACTGCTCGAAGATGTCGCCGAAACCGAATGCACCGGCACCCGCCGACGGCCCGCGGTCGTACTCGGCCCGCGACTGGGCGTCGCCGAGCACGTCGTACGCGTGCGTGACGGTCTTGAACCGCTCCGCCGCGTCGGCGCTCGGGTTCACGTCCGGGTGCAGCTCGCGAGCCAGCCTGCGGTACGCCTTCTTGATCTCGTCCTGGCCGGCGTCGCGCGCGACGCCGAGGGTCTCGTAGTGGTCAGTCACTCAGTCCTCGCTCAGCAGCCGCGTCAGGTAGCGCGCAACTGCGCGCACCGCGGCCATGTTCCCTGCGTAGTCCATCCGGGTCGGGCCCAGCACGCCCACATGCCCCTCGAGCCTCGAGTCGCTGTAGGTCGACGCCACGACGGCCGCCTCGCCCAGCGGCCCGGAGAGCTCGCGGCCGATGCGGGTCGCGACCTCGCCCTCCGCGCCCATCTCGTCGAAGAGGCGCAGCAGCGTGACCTGCTCCTCGATCGCGTCGAGCACGGGCGTCACCCGGCCGTGGAAGTCGCGCTCCTCGCGCACGAGGTGCGAGGCGCCCGCCATCACGATCCGGTCACCGCCGGCGGCCTGCAGCATCTCGGTCAGCGCGGTCGCGACCGCCGAGGTCGCCGCGTGCAGCGACGTCGGGGCGGATGCGGCTGCCGACGAGAGCCGCTGGACGGCCTCGGCCGGCGGCAGCTCGGCGGTGGTCTCGGTGAAGGCGCGGCCGAGCGCGGTGGCCTGCTCGGGCTCGATGCGCTGCTGCGCGTCGAGCACCCGCTGCTCGACGCGGCCGGAGTCGAGGATGAGCACCGCGAGCAGCCGCGTCTCTGCGACCGCGACGAGCTCGACGCGGCGCACTCCCGCGGGTCGGCGCATCGGCACCTGGACGAGCGCGACCTGGTTCGTGAGGCTCGACAGCAGCCGGGCGGTGCGAGCGAGCACGTCGTCGCGGTCGACGGCCTCGTCGAGGAAGCGCGTGATGGCCACGCGCTGCGCGGCGGTGAGCGGCTGCATGCGCTGCAGCCGGTCGACGAACACCCGGTAGCCCTTGTCGGTCGGCACGCGTCCGGAGGACGTGTGGGGTGCGACGATGAGCTCCTCCTCCTCGAGGAGCGCCATGTCGTTGCGGATGGTGGCGGCGGAGACGCCGAACGCGTGGCGCTCGACGATCGACTTGGAGCCCACCGGCTCGCGCATCGCAACGTAGTCCTGCACGATCGCCCGCAGCACGTCGAGGCCGCGATCCGAGACCATCCGCGCTCCTCTCGTCCGTCGGGGACGCATCCGCTGTGGACGCACCCCTTGGCACTCCCGTCGTCTGACTGCCAATCCTACCGCGAGCGGCGAGAAGTCTCGGATGCCATGCACAGCCGATCAGGCGCACAATGGGCCCGCGACGCCCCGCGCTCCGCGAGGCCGACACGAAAGGCATGCCATGACCGATCCCAACGCTCCCCGCGGGGAGCAGCCCGTTCCCCCGGAGCACCCGGAGGGCTTCGACGTCACCGATGAGCAGCACGCCGCCCCGAGCGCTCCTTCGGCGCCCGCGCCCGGCGTGGGCCAGCCCGCGCAGTCCTTCTCCTCCCCCGGCGACGTGCCCGGGCAGCCCGCGTTCGGCGGCGCCGCGCAGGCCGGCCAGGAGTGGCAGCAGGGCCAGCACTCGTCCGGCGGCGCCTCGGCCGCGCCCCGCCCCGGCGAGCAGCCCTTCGGCGGCGCCGCCTCGAGCGCCCCGCAATTCGGCCAGGGCGGGTACGGGCAGGGCCAGTACGGCCAGGGGCAGCCGGGGCAGCCGGGGCAGCCCGGTCAGCCGGGTCAGCCTCCCTACGGCCAGCCGCAGTACGGCCAGCCGCAGTCGGGCCAGCAGTACGGCGGCCCGCAGCAGTACGGCCAGCAGCCGCAGTACGGTGCCCCCGGGCAGCCCCAGTACGCGGCCGCCGCGCCGATGTCGCCCGTCGACGAGAAGAACGCCGGCATGTGGGGTCACCTCTCCGGACTGTCGACGATCGTCACCGGCGGCTACGGCGGCTGGGTCGGGCCGCTCATCGTCTACATGATCTACAAGGACCGGAGCGCGTTCGCGAAGCAGGAGTCGAAGGAGGCGCTGAACTTCGGCATCCTCATGACGATCGTCACCGTCGGACTGCTCGTCGTCGGCACCATCCTGAGCGTCGTCGGGATCGGCGTCATCCTGCTGCTGCTCTGGTGGGTGCCGGGCCTGCTGCAGGTCATCTTCTCGATCGTCGGCGCCATGCGCGTGAACAGCGGCGGCTCGTACCGCTACCCGTTCAACTGGCGGCTCGTGAAGTAGGCCGCAGCCTCAGGGCAGCAGCCGCCGCACCACCGCGTCGGCCAGGAGCCGCCCTCGCAGCGTCGGCACCACCCGGCCGGCGAGGGCGGCTCCTCCGTCGATGAGCCCGTCGGCGATGAGGCCCGCGACCTCGCGGCGCCCCTCCGGCTCGAGCAGCGCGATCGGCAGGCCGTCGACGATGCGCGACTCGAGCAGCACGCGCTCGACGCGGCGCGTCTCGTCGTCGAGCACCTCGCGCGCGAGCGCGGGCGAGGCGCCGGCGAGCAGCCGGTCGCGGTAGGCGGCCGGATGCTTGACGTTCCACCAGCGCACGCCGCCGACGTGGCTGTGCGCGCCCGGCCCGAAGCCCCACCAGTCCTGGCCGCGCCAGTAGGCGAGGTTGTGGCGGGCGACGCGGTCGCCGCGCGCCCAGTTCGACACCTCGTACCAGTCGAACCCGGCGGCGCCGAGCGTCGCATCCGCCGCCTCGTACATCGCGGCCTGCAGGTCGTCGTCCGGCGCGGTCAGCTCGCCCTTGCGGATGCGCCGCGCGAGCGCGGTGCCGTCCTCGACGATGAGCGCGTAGGCCGAGACGTGGTCCGGCTCCATCGCGACGGCGGCGTCGAGCGACCGCTGCCAGTCGTCGAGCGACTCCCCCGGCGCCCCGTAGATGAGGTCGACGGAGACCTCGAGGCCGGCGTCGCGCGCCCAGCCGACGACGAGCGGCACGCGCTCGGGGTCGTGGGTGCGGTCGAGCGCCGCGAGCACGTGCGGCACGGCCGACTGCATCCCGAACGAGACGCGCGTGACGCCGCCCGCGCGCAGCTGCGCGAGGCCGGCCGCGTCGATCGAGTCGGGGTTCGCCTCGACCGACACCTCCGCATCCGGGGCGAGCCCGAACGCATCCCGCACGCCCGCGAGCATGGTCAGCAGGTCGCGCGCCGGCAGCAGCGTGGGCGTGCCGCCGCCGAAGAAGACCGTCTGCGCCGGTCGCAGCGGGCCGAGCTCGGCCAGCGAGGCCGCGGCGAGCGC
>Ga0213836_101326_pt1 | contig 14974 bp, 12 predicted proteins | sample SWPATP03_FD_160578 | JGI IMG/M metagenome (GOLD analysis project Ga0213836, IMG submission 160578) | Coastal seawater microbial communities from Marineland, Florida, United States - SWPA TP0 #3 | ecosystem: Environmental > Aquatic > Marine > Coastal | place: USA: Florida | collected 2016-08-05
GGCGGCATCGGCGGCGGCCCGGGCGGCGGTCTGGGCGGCGGCATCGGCGGCGGTCTGGGCGGCAGGCTCACGGGCGGAGCCGGCGGCGGGCTGGCGCGCCCCGCTGCCGCCGCCGGGACCGAGCTGCGCACGGCGCTCCGGCCCGTCCCCGCAGCCGAGCCCGTCACGCCCGAGACCCACCGCGAGTTGGCCGACGCAGAGGCAACGGCGAGCTTGTCGCAGCCCGCCGCGGCCACGGCGGCCAAGGCGCGCAAGGCTCCCCCGGCGCCGCGTGCCCCGTCTGGCCGGGGTATCGGCCTCGGCGGCGCGGCACTGGGCGGAACCCTTCCGCCCCGGACCGCGGCGGCCTCGCGACCGGCCGCGACCGTGACGGCCGAAGTGCTCCGCGCCCGCTCCTCGCAGCCCCTCGCCCTGGACGGCAGCGCGACGGAGGCCGAGGCGATGACCGTCTTCGGCGCCCGCCGCCGCGCCGAGCCCCGCGGCCGCAGCGCCCGCACCGGGCTGGTGGTGACGGCGGTGCTGGCGCTCCTGCTCGCCGGTGTGGGGCTGTGGGCGGCCTTCTTCCTCGCCGGCTCCGACCGGGGGGGGCTCGACGCCCGCCTCGCCACGCCCGCCGATCCCGTCGCGTCGCCGGCCGAGCCCGCCCTCGATCCGGCCGGCACGTCGCAGGAGGCGCCACCCTCGCCCGAGGCGCTGGCCGAGGCCATCGCGGCCGGTGACGGTGCGCCCATCACCCCCTTCAACATCGACGAACCGATCGCCGATACCCCCACCTCCATCGCGCCGGTCGAGGCCGCGCCGTCCCCCTCCGACGCGGGAGAGGCCGGCGCCCTGCCCGGCGCCGACGTCACCGCACCGCCTCCGGATTTCGCCGCAACCGGCAGCGAGGCCGGCGCCGACAGCCTCCTCGACTCCGAGGCCGAGGGCATTGCCGCCGCCGTCTCCGCCGCCCTGGCCGAGGCCGAGGCCCCCACCCCTCCGACCCTGCCCACCCGCGAGGAAGCTGCGGCCACCCATGCGGCCACCGGCATCTGGCCGCTGGCGGCCGAACAGTCCCCGGCGCCGCGGGCGCTCTCCGTCGGCGATCTGCGCCCCGTCGCCGCCGATCCGCCGCCTGCCGCGACCGTGCCCCGGAACCCGGTCTTCACCGCAGAGCCGCAGCGCGACGCGGCGCCCATGCCCACGTCGCCGCCACCGCCCTTCGAGCCGGCCCTGCTGGGGCCGTCGGCCCCCGGCGTCGCCGCCGCACCGCGCCTGCCGGAGGCCGAACTGTCGCTCACCGTGCCGGTGTCGCAGGGGCGCCCGCCGATGGTGCCCGGTCTGCGGCGCGACCTCCTGCCCCGGCAGCAGGTGCTGCAGGGCGGGATGGAGGTTCCCGCCGACGCTACGCCGCTGCCGCGTCCTCCCGGTCTGGGGGGCGACGGCGCGCTCGACATGGCGCCGTCGACGTCCGCGCCCGGTGTGCCGGCGGTGCCCGACGACGGCCTCTCCGCCGGGACTCGCCGGGCCGCCGTCGAGGCACCGTCGGGGCATGCGGCCTCGGTGCCGGGGCGGGCGGGCGACGGGCTCTCGGCCGCCTCCCTCCTGCCCCGGGCCGAGCCGGGGGCCGCCGCGACGCTCGCTGTCGCCGAGGCGGGGGCCGCCACGGCGGGCGGTCCGTCCGCGGCGGCAACGGAGGATGCGGCCGCCCCGGTCATGGCCGACCCGGCCGCTGCGGCCCTTTCGGCGGAGGCGTCGGCCGGCGCGAGCCTCGCGGCCGCGGCATTGCAGCCCCGTGCCGATACGGCCGCGAGCGGGGCGGAGGCGGGCTCGCTGCTCGCGCGCAGCCTGCCCGGAGCCGCGGGCGTCCCGGTCGCGGTGGTGGACGGTGCCGCCGCGCCGCGCCCGAGCGCCCGGCCGGCGAGCCTGCCGGCGCCCGACGGCCCGACCGTCCTGTATGTCGCGACGCCGACTGCCGGCACCGCGCGTCCCGAAGAGCGTCCGGAGGCGGTGGCGGCCGCGGCTGCTGCGGCGCTGGCGCCGCTTGCCGCGGCCAGCGAGCTGGCGGTGGCGCAGTCGCTCGTGCCCGGTGCCCGACCGGCGAATTTCTCGCGCCTCGTTGCCGCCGCCCAGTCAGCGCAGGAGCGGGCAGGGGCGTCCATCGTCGCCGCGTCTGCACCGGCGACCGCCGCAGCGCCGGCCGCCACCCGGGCTCCGGCCGTGACCCCGGCGCCGGCGGCCGCGGCCCCTGCCGTGGCGGCGCCTGCCCCGGCACCGGCGGTGGCCCCGAACCTGCCGACCCGCACGTCGGTGGCGCAGCAGGCAACGCAGAGCCGCGCGATCAACCTGCGCCGGGTCAACCTCATCGGCGTGTTCGGTACCACGGCGGACCGCCGGGCGCTGGTGCGGATGCCGAATGGCCAGGTGGTGGCCGTGCGCGTCGGCGACCGGCTCGACGGGGGGCAGGTGGCGGCCATCGGCGAGGCCGAGCTGCGCTATGTGCGCAACGGGCGCAACACCGTGCTGCGGATCGGCGAAAGCTGAGGCCGACAGTCGCGCACCGGTGCGGCACGGCCCCTCTTGCCGGCGCACGAGGGCAGGACGGCAGCCTCGACGCGCCGGGTCAGGACTGCTGCGGGTGGCGGCACCGGTCGGCGCGCATGGTGGTCAGGTCCGTGCACCTGAACATGCGTCTTGCGCAACGCGCCAGCGCGGGATGCGCCGGAGACGCCATAGGCCTTTGGGATGTCACTGAGAACCGAGCCTGCGTTGTCATCGAGATCTGGCCCGCCCGGTCGTTGTGTTTGCTGGTTCAGGTTGGGGTCAATGCTGCTGCCTCCTTCCATTTCTCTTTCTCTGTCACGGAACCGGCCCAGAAGCGGTAGCTGTCGTTGTCGGTCTCGACGCCGAGCCATTGCGCCATTGATGGGGTGGGGGGCTCCCGCTCCCGGCATCGCGATGTGCCACATTGGGTGCCAGTGCGGTCCCCCCTGAGGGGAGCCATCCATGGAGCAGCCTGTCACCATCGGCGTCGATCATCCGGAACACCGTCGAGAAGGTGTCATGCGACGGGATCGCGTGCTTCAGCTTCAGGAAGTCCCTGAAAAGGCTCTCCTTTGCGCGCCCGAACGTGGCCATCCCGGCACAGGTCGTCGCGCCGCAGAGCACCGATACGAACGCGATGACGAGCAACTCGCCAAGGTCGTGGCGGGCGTTGTCGGCGCGCGGGTCAGGGATGTCGTCGAAGGCGGTGAGAAAGATGTCCATGGTGGCAGAGGGCTCCGGCTGGCTGAGTCCAACAGGCAGAATCCATCGCGCCCTCACATGCAAGGCACCGGGCTCAGGCCCTCAAAGCCAAACGCGATTCCCCTGCGTCAAGCCCTGCGTCAAGCGGGGCAACACCGACCAGGCGGATGCCGAGGCGCGTTTCGCGAAGCGGTCACCCGGCCGACCATGCGCGTCACGCCGCAGGCGTGCCTCCGGCACGACCCCGGTGAAGTCGGCCGAGCGGCAGGCGGCGCTGGTGGACCACGAGACCCGCGAGTTCCTGGTCCGCCAGCAGACCCGGACCGTGAACGCGTTCCGCGCGCATCTGGCCGAGTTCGGCACCGTGGTGCCCAAGGGCAACAACGTCGTCCGGCTGCTGGCCGCAACTGGGGAGACGCCCGAGGCGGCCCGACCCGCGCTGGAGCTCCTCGCCGCGCGGCTCCGCGACACGCGCGCCCGCATCGCCGACGTGACGCAGCGGGTCGCGGCGGCCCAGGCCGAGGATGCGCTTGCACGCCGCCGCGCGATCATTCCCGGCATCGGCGCCCTGACCGCCAGCGCGCTCGCGGCGACCACGCCCGGGGTCGGCGTCTTCCGCTCGGCGCGCGATCATGCGGCCTGGCCTGGCGCCGAAGCCGCATTCGACCGGCGGCAAGGAGCGGCTGGGCCGGATCTCGAAGGCCGGGAACCGGTGTCTGCGCCGGCTCCTGTTCCTCGCGCGGATCAGCGCGCGCCGACGCCGGAAGCCGGGCAAGGACTGGCTGTCGCGGATGCCACAGAGAAACCCCGTGAAGGTCGCCGCCATCGCGCTGGCCAACCGCATGGCGCGGGCGGTCCCTGACCTCGACCAACCGGGGGGGCAGACTGGAATGCCGTTCCGGGGTCAGTTTTGCTCGCCGGTTGACACCCCGTTCATCCTTCCGAACATATCCTCGGGGGGTGTCGCGCAAGGCGCGACGGGAGGCGGAAAGCCCTCCAGCGACGCGGGAGCCGATGGCTTCGGTCGGTGAAGGGTGCCGGTCGGCGCACCCGGTCGAGGGTCCGGAGGAAGCCGTGGCGGGGGGCATCGAGCCCCCCGCCACGGCTGCGCCCCGCCGCAGCTCCCGCCCACCCACCCCGCTGCGCCGGGGCGCGTCCCGCGGGCGTCGGCGGTGATCTGTCTCTCGGGGCATGCTGCTTGGGAGGCGGTTGACCGGCAGGGATGTCCATCACCGCCCCATGTCGGACCTCGGGGCGGGTCGCAGCCGCGCCGAGGCCGCCCCCGGTGCAGGCTCGCGCACGGGCCATCCTTGATCCGGGGCCGCCTCGCCCCGGTGCGGGGATGCGGCGTGACGGGTCAGGCGGCCGGGGCGGCCTCCAGCGCGGCGACGATGGCCGAGAAATCGGCGGCCTTGAGGCTCGCGCCGCCGACGAGGGCGCCGTCGACCTCCGGCAGGGCAAAGATGGCGGCGGCGTTGGCGGGCTTGACCGAGCCGCCATAGAGGAGACGGATGCCCGCGGCCTCGGCCGGCACGAGGCGGGCGAGGCCCGCGCGCAGGGCGGCGTGGACCTCGGCGATCTCGGCCTCGGTGGGGGTGCGGCCGGTGCCGATGGCCCAAACGGGTTCATAGGCGATGACGGTGTTGGCCGCCGTCGCGCCCGCGGGCAACGAGCCCTCCAGCTGCCGCGCCACCACGGCGAGCGTCTCGCCCGCGTCGCGCTGGGCCTCGGTCTCGCCCAGGCAGACGATGGCGGTCAGCCCCGCGCCATGGGCGGCCGCCGCCTTGGCGGCGACCTGGGCGTCGGTCTCGGCGTGGTCGGTGCGGCGTTCGGAATGGCCGAGGATCACATGCCCGGCCCCGGCATCGGCCAGCATGGCGGCCGAAACATCGCCGGTATGCGCCCCGTGCGCCGCGGCGTGGCAGTCCTGCCCGCCCACCGCCACCGCCGTTCCCCGCAGCGCCCCGGCCATGCGCGCCACCAGCGTCGCCGGCGGGCACAGCAGGATGTCGCAGCCGGGCTCGGGATGGCGCGCCGCCAGCGTCTCGGCCTCGGCCAGATCGGCGGCGAGGCCGTGCATCTTCCAGTTTCCGGCGGCGAGCTTGCGGCGCATCCTGTCCCTCCCTCTGCGATCCGGCCGCACCCTAGGCGAGGGCCGGGCCGAAGGAAAGGCCGGCTCAGCTGCAGCCCGAGCGCAGCCCGGTGGGAACCTTCGCGGCCGCCACCGGCCCCTCGGGCAGCTCGGCTCCCTCATCGCGGAACTTGACCGACTCGCCGCAGCCGCAGGCCTCGGCCACGTTGGGGTTGCGAAAGCGGAACCCGGACTCGAGCAGCGTGGTCTCGAAGTCGATCTCGGTCCCGATCAGGAACATCTGCGCCATCGGCGCGATCAGCACCCGCGCGCCGTCCTGCTCGACCACCTCGTCATGCGCACCCACCTCGTCGGCATACTCCATGGTGTATTCCATGCCCGCGCAGCCGCCCTTCTTCACCCCGATGCGCAGGCCTGCCTTGCCGTCGCGGTCCATCAGCCGCGCGATCTGCGCCGCCGCCTTCGGTGTCAGCGTCACCGCCGCCTTGCCCGGAATGGAAAACATCACATGAACCCCAGTTCGAGCCGCGCCTCGTCGCTCATCCGGTCCATGCCCCAGGGCGGCTCCCAGACGATCCGCACGTCGACCTGGCGCACGCCCTCGATCGGCTCCACCGCATCGGCGACCCAGCCCGGCATCTCGCCCGCCACCGGACACCCCGGGGCGGTCAGGCTCATGTCCACCTCGACCGCGCCGGCCTCGTCGATGACGATGCTGTAGACGAGGCCGAGGTCGAAGATGTTCACCGGGATCTCCGGGTCATAGACCGTCCGGCAGGCCTCCACCACCTTGTCGTAAAGGGGGTGGTCGGTGCTCGACGGGCGGATCAGCGGCTCGCCCTCCGCGGCGGTGTGGTGCTCGGTCATCCCGGCCTCCGGCTATTCCTGACCTGAAAGATAGGAAAAGGCGCAGGCATCGTCCAGCCCCCGCGGGGCGACTTCCCGGCGCAGGTCCCGCCGCCTTGGCATTCCGCCCCGCACAGGGCACAGAGGCGCCGACGCAGGAGGGCAGGGCATGACGGCGTTTTCCTTTCGGGTGACGGCGCGCGACGGGCGGGCGCGGACGGGCGTGATCGCCACTCCCCGGGGCGAGATCCGCACCCCGGCCTTCATGCCCGTGGGCACGGCGGCCACGGTCAAGGCGATGCGGCCCGAGAGCGTGCGCGAGACCGGCGCCGACATCCTGCTGGGCAACACCTATCACCTGATGCTGCGGCCGGGGGCCGAGCGCATTGCCCGGCTCGGGGGGATGCACCGCTTCATGAACTGGGACCGCCCGATCCTGACCGACTCGGGCGGGTTCCAGGTGATGAGCCTCGCGGAACTGCGCAAGCTCACCGAGGAGGGGGTGCGCTTCCGCTCGCACATCGACGGCTCGGCGCAGCTGCTCACCCCTGAGTCCAGCATGGAGATCCAGCGCAACCTCGGCTCCGACATCGTCATGGCCTTCGACGAATGCACCCCCTTCCCGGCCGAGGAGGGCACGGCCGCCGCCTCCATGCGGCTCTCGATGCGCTGGGCCGAGCGCTCGCGCGCGGCCTTCGGCGACCGGCCCGGCCACGCGCTCTTCGGCATCCAGCAGGGCAGCGTCTTTCCCGAGCTGCGCGCCGAGAGCGCCGAGAAGCTGCGCGCCATCGGCTTCGACGGCTACGCCGTGGGCGGGCTCGCGGTGGGCGAGGGGCAGGAGGCGATGTTCGGCGTGCTCGACTACGCCCCCGGCCAGCTTCCCGAGGACAGGCCGCGCTACCTCATGGGCGTGGGCAAGCCCGACGACATCGTCGGCGCCGTGGTCCGCGGCATCGACATGATGGACTGCGTCCTGCCCACCCGCTCGGGCCGCACGGGCCAGGCCTTCACCCGTCGCGGCGCGGTCAACCTGAAGAACGCGCGCCACGCCGAAGACCCCCGCCCGCTGGACGAGGACTGCGGCTGCCCCGCCTGCCGCGGCTACTCCCGCGCCTACCTGCACCACCTCATCCGCTCGGGCGAGATCCTCGGCGCGATGCTGCTCACCTGGCACAACCTGCATTATTATCAGGCGCTCATGGCCGGTCTGCGCGCCGCCATCGCCGCAGGCACCCTCGACGCCTTCGCCGCCCGCTTCCACGCCACGCGCGCCGAGGGCGACATCCCCCCGCGCTGACCCGCCCCCCTTCCTTCATCTTTCCTCAAATATCCTCGGGGGGAGTCCCCGCAGGGGACGGGGGGCGGAAAGCCCCCCCTGCGACGCCACCTCCCCGCGCACCGCTTGCCCCCCGCCCCGCGGCAGGGCAAGGTACGGCCAACCGCCCGGGCCCCGACCCGGCGGCGCGCTTGAAACCCCACCCCTCGCGCCCCACGTTACAGGCCGATGACAGACAGGGGGACCGGCGCGCTGCCAGAACGGGGCCGCGAGAGTCCTGCCGATATCCGGGGAACCCACATGACCGACGAGTACACCCTCAGCCATCCCGTCCTGCCGCTGCGCGACATCGTGGTGTTTCCCCACATGATCGTGCCGCTGTTCGTCGGTCGCGAGAAATCCGTCCGCGCGCTCGAGGAGGTGATGCAGGAGGACAAGCAGATCCTGCTCGCCAGCCAGATCGACGCCTCCGAGGACGATCCCGCGCCCGCCGGCATCTACAAGGCCGGCGTGCTCGCCAATGTGCTGCAACTGCTCAAGCTGCCCGACGGCACCGTGAAGGTGCTGGTCGAGGGTCGCGAGCGGGTGCGCATCGTCGAGTATCTCGAGAACGACAGCTTCTTCGAGGCGCATGCCGCGCGGCTGACCGAGCTTCCGGGCGAGCCGGCGGCGGTGACCGCGCTGACCCGCTCGGTCGGCGAGGAGTTCGAGCGCTACGCCAAGGTCAAGAAGAACATCCCCGAGGAGGCGCTCGCCGCCGTCGCCGGCTCGCGCGAGCCCGCGAAGCTCGCCGACCTCGTCGCCGGGCATCTCGGCGTCGACGTCAAGCAGAAGCAGGAGTTGCTGGAGACGCTCGACGTCGCCGAGCGGCTGGAAAAGGTCTATGGCCTGATGCAGGGCGAGATGAGCGTCCTGCAGGTCGAGCGCAAGATCAAGACCCGGGTCAAGAGCCAGATGGAGCGGACCCAGCGCGAATACTACCTCAACGAGCAGATGAAGGCGATCCAGAAGGAGCTGGGCGAGGGCGAGGATGGCCAGTCCGAGGTCGCCGAGCTGGAGGCGCGCATCGAGAAGACCAAGCTCTCGAAGGAGGCGCGCGACAAGGCGCTGGCCGAGCTGAAGAAGCTCAAGAACATGTCGCCGATGTCGGCCGAGGCCACGGTGGTGCGCAACTATCTCGACTGGATGCTGTCGATCCCCTGGGGCACGAAGAGCCGCGTCCGCAAGGACCTCGGCCACGCCCAGAAGGTGCTCGACGACGACCATTACAGCCTCGAGAAGGTCAAGGAGCGCATCGTCGAGTATCTCGCCGTGCAGTCCCGCTCGGCCAAGCTGAAGGGGCCGATCCTGTGCCTCGTCGGCCCCCCGGGCGTGGGCAAGACCTCGCTCGGCCGGTCGGTGGCCAAGGCGACGGGGCGCGAGTTCATCCGCATCTCGCTTGGCGGCGTCCGCGACGAGGCCGAGATCCGCGGCCACCGGCGCACCTATATCGGCTCGATGCCGGGCAAGATCATCCAGGCGATGAAAAAGGCCAGGACCACCAACCCCCTCATCCTGCTCGATGAAATCGACAAGATGGGGCAGGACTTCCGCGGCGATCCGGCCTCGGCGATGCTCGAGGTGCTCGACCCCGAGCAGAACGCCACCTTCGCCGATCACTATCTGGAGGTCGAATACGACCTCTCGAACGTGATGTTCCTGACCACGGCCAACAGCTACAACATGCCCGGGCCGCTCCTCGACCGGATGGAGGTGATCCCGCTCTCGGGCTACACCGAGGACGAGAAGGCCGAGATCGCGCGCCGCCACCTGATGCCCAAGCAGCTCAAGAACCACGGGCTGAAACCGTCCGAGCTGGCCATCGACGATGCCGCCCTGCAGGAGGTCATCCGCACCTATACCCGCGAGGCCGGAGTGCGGAACCTGGAACGCGAGCTTGCCAAGATCGCGCGCAAGGCGGTCACAAGGATCGTCCGGGGCGAGGAAAAGCGGGTCGAGGTCACCCCCGACCGGCTGGAGGATTTCCTCGGGGTCAAGCGCTTCCGCTATGGCCTTGCGGAAAAGGAGGACGCCATCGGCGTGGTCACCGGGCTCGCCTATACCTCGGTCGGGGGCGATCTCCTGTCCATCGAGGCGCTGCGGCTGCCCGGCAAGGGCAAGATGAAGACCACCGGCAAGCTCGGCGACGTCATGAAGGAGTCGATCGACGCCGCCAGCTCCTTCGTGCGCTCGATCTCGCCCGAGATCGGGGTGAAGCCGCCGCGCTTCGACACGATGGACATCCACGTCCACGTCCCCGAGGGCGCGACGCCCAAGGACGGGCCGAGCGCCGGCATCGCCATGGTCACGGCCATCGTCTCGGTGCTGACCGGCATCCCGGTGCGCAAGGACATCGCCATGACCGGCGAGGTGACGCTGCGCGGCAATGTGCTGGCCATCGGGGGCCTGAAGGAAAAGCTGCTGGCGGCGCTGCGCGGCGGGGTCCGCACCGTGCTGATCCCCGAGGAGAACGAGAAGGACCTGCGCGACATCCCCGACAACGTGAAGGAGGGGTTGCAGATCATCCCCGTCGCCCATGTCCGCGACGTGCTGGCCCAGGCGCTGGTGCGCGCGCCCGAGCCGGTGGAGTGGGACGAGGCCGCCGAGGAGGCCGCCGCCCGCCAGCGCGCCGCCGGCAACGAGGCGCCGAGCCTCGCCAAGCACTGACCCCGCGCCCATCGGGCCCCGAGTCGCGACGCGGAGCCGGAAACGGCTCCGCGTTCGCATGTCAGCCGGGGCCTCCGCTGTTCCGGCAACACTGCGGCCCGGGCCGGCGCAGTGTCGGGGGCGCGGAAACACTGCCCCGAAATGACCAAGGTTGGGGCGCGAGCCTGCCCGAAAGCGGGGGCATCAAGACAGGGTAGCTGCATGGCTTCCCTCGGCGTCGCGGAAACAGCCCCCACCCAGACCGCGGCGCCGAGGTCCTTGCCCCCCTTGGCTTTCCCCCCTCCAGGGCCTAAGCCCACCGGGGCGATCGAAGGGGGGACACATGCGCGATTTCCACACACCGGGACGGTCCGAGGTGCTTGCCACCGGCGGCATGGTGGCCACATCGCACCCCCTCGCGGCCGAGGCGGGCGTGGCGATGCTGCGGGCGGGGGGCACCGCGGCGGATGCGGCCATCGCCGCCGCCGCCATGCTGCATGTCTGCGAGCCGCAGATGTGCGGGCTCGGCGGCGACTGCTTCGCGCTGGTCAAGCCGGCGGGCGGCGAGGCGGTCCATGCGCTGAACGGCTCGGGCCGCGCGCCCGCGGCGCTCTCGGCGGCGCTGCTGCGCGAGCGGGGGCATGCGCATGTGCCGGTGCACTCGCCCCATGCCGTCACCCTTCCGGGCGCGGTGGATGGCCTCTGCCGGCTGGCCGAGGCGCATGGCCGGCTCGGCCTCGACACCGTGCTCGCGCCCGCGATCCGCGCCGCCGAGGAGGGGGTGCCGGTGGCCCCCCGCGTCGCGCTCGACTGGGCGGGCGACAGCGAGACGCTCAGCGGCGCGGCGCGGCGCTTCTTCCTGCGCGACGACACGGCGCTGCGCATGGGCGACATCTTCCGCGCCCCGGGACAGGCCGAGGTGCTGCGCCGCATCGCCCGCGAGGGCCGCGACGGCTTCTATGCCGGCGAGGTGGCCGAGGACATGGTCGCGAGCCTGCGCGCGCTGGGCGGGCTGCACACGGCCGAGGATTTCGCCGCGGTCGAGGGCCAGTGGGGCGAGCCGATCGCGGGGCGCTATCACGGCGCGGACCTGCTGGAGCATCCGCCCAACGGCCAGGGCGCGACGGCGATCCTGATCCTGAACATCCTCGGCCATTTCGACATCGCCGGGATGGACCCCTTCGGCCCTGCGCGCGCGCATCTCGAGGTCGAGGCGACGAAGCTCGCCTATGACGCCCGCGACCGGTTTCTGGGCGATCCGGACAGCACCGCCCGGCTCGACCACATGCTCGCACCCGAGACCGCCGCGCGGCTCGCGGCGCTGATCCGCCCCGACCGGGCGCTGCCGGACCCGGCGGCGGCGACGGAGGCCGTGCACCGCGACACCGTGCTGGTGACGGCGGTAGACCGCGACGGCATGGCGGTGTCGCTGATCCACTCCATCTTTCACGGCTTCGGCTCGGGCCTCGCCTCGGACCGCTTCGGCATTCTGTTCCACAACCGCGGCGCGGGCTTCAGCCTGCAGCCCGGGCACCCCAACGAGCTGGGCCCGGGCAAGCGGCCGATGCACACCATCATCCCCGCCATGCTGCGCGAGGGCGGCCGCATCGGCCTCGTCTTCGGCGTCATGGGGGGGCAGTATCAGGCGACGGGGCATGCGCGGGTGGTGTCGTCGCTGCTCGACCATCGCATGGGCCTTCAGGCCACGCTGGACGCGCCGCGGCTCTTTCCCACGCCGGACGGGCTGGAGGTCGAGCGCGGCATCGCCCCCGCCGTGGTCGAGGCGCTGGCCGCCCTCGGCCATCGGCCGGTGCCGCGGCCCGAGCCGCTGGGCGGCGCCCAGGCCATCCGCATCGACCACGCCCGCGGGGTGCTGATCGGCGCCTCGGACCCGCGCAAGGACGGCTGCGCCCTCGGCCTCTGAGGCCGCGCGCCCCGGGGGCGCGAGCGATGACGGGGCAGGGGGCCTCAGCTCCCTGCCGGCACCACCAGCCCGACGATGGGGCCCAGCCGGCGGCCGCTGTCGGCGCGTCCCAGCTCCGGGGCATAGAGCCTTGAGACGTTGCCGTCGAAATAGAGCGCCTGCGGCACCCCCAGCCCGTCGCGAAAAGCGCGGGCGAACTCTTGAAAGGTCACCGGCCCGTCCGAGATCAGGAAATGCGCGGTGCGTCCGTCGGGGCTGATCCCCACCCCGTTGCGCACGAAGCGCGAGGTCGCGTCGGGCAGGAACCGCGGGTGCAGCGCGCCGTCGATCACCAGCATCGGCCCCGACTGGCTGGCGGCGCGGCAGTCGGGCGGGGCGGCGGCGAAGGCGCGGGTCTCGATCACCGCAAAGCCGTCCGCCAGCACGCAGAAGACGCCGTTCGGCAGCATGCCGAAGTTGCCCGGCCCGGCCGAGGTCACCAGCCGCCCCTCCGCGCCGCCCTCGCCCAGGAACAGGCCCACCGGCGCGCGGTCGGGGTGATACATCCCGGCGTTCATGGCAAAGACCAGCCGCTCGCCCTGCGCCGCCAGCGCCCGCGCCAGCCGCGCAAACCCGCCCCAGACCTCGCCCTGCGGGTCGCGCAGCCACAGCCGGACGTCCGCGCCGGCCGCGACGCTGCAGAGCATGTGGCCCCGGCCCTCGAAGCTCATCGGCGCGCAGGGCGCCGCCGCCACCGCCGACGCCCCCACCGCCGACGCCCACAGCGACAGCGTCAGTCCCGCCGCGAGCCTGCGCATCTCAGCCCGTCCGCAGGGGCGGCGCCGGCGGCTCGCCCTCCCCGTCACGGGCGTCGGTGGGCCTGGTGTGGGGGGAATGGGCGTCGCCCTCGTCCTGCGCGCGGGCGTCATCGTCCTCCGCGCCGGCCACGTCGCGCCGGACCCGGGCCTCGGCCAGCATGCGCCGGGTGGCGTCCATCCGGTCGAAGGTCTCGTCGGCGCGGAACCGCAGCTCGGGCGTGAACTTGAGCGCCAGCGCGCGCCCGGTGAGGCGGCGCAGCTCGCCCCGGTGCCGCTCCAGCGCCTCCAGCGCCGCCTCGACCCCGCTGCCGCCCAGCGGCATGACATAGACGGTGGCGACCTTCAGGTCGGGCGAGGTGCGGACCTCGCCCACCGTGATGGACATCCGCGTCAGCGCCTCGTCGTGGAGGTCGCCGCGCGCCAGCACCTCGGACAGCCGCCGGCGGATCAGCTCGCCGACGCGGAGCTGGCGCTGCGAGGGGCCGCGGCCCCCGGGAGATCGATCGCGTGTCATCCCGGCGCACATAGGGCTTCGCGCCCGGCATCGCAACCGGGGGCGCCAGGGGGCGGGGCAGGGGCCAGTCCGGGGGGGCAGTCCGGGCGGGGCAGTCCGGGGAGGGCGAGCCGAGGGGGGACGTGTGCGGAGCAGTCCGCCGGTCCCGTCCGTGGGGTGGCCTTCCGGCGGGCGAGCGTCACGGCGGGCTTTGCCAAACCGCTCCGGGCCCGCTACACCGCGCCGACGCTCCACCCGCAGGAGACCGCCATGCCCCACCCGACCCGGCCCGACCCCGGCCAGCCGCACCCGGACACGCCCGTCCCCGTCGCCATCGCCGGGGCGTCCGGCCGGATGGGCCGCGCGCTGACGGCCCTGCTGGAGGGCCATCCCCGCCTGCGCCTCGCCGCCTGCCTGGAGCGGCCGGGCCACCCCTGGCTGGCCGATCCCGCCGCGGCGCCGGGCGTGCCGGTCACCGACGATCCGGCCGCGGCGCTGGCGGGGGTGCGTGCGGTGGTGGACTTCACCGCGCCGGCCGCCTCCATCGCCATCGCCGCCGCCGCGGCGCGGTGCGGGGCGGTGCATGTGATCGGCACCACGGGCTTTTCCGAGGCCGAGCTCGCCGAGCTGCGCGCCGCGGGGCAGGGCGCCGTGACCATCCGCGCCGGCAACATGAGCCTCGGCGTCAACCTGCTGGTGCAGCTTGCCCGCCGGGTCGCGGCCGCGCTGGGCCCCGAGTTCGACGTCGAGATCCTCGAGGCGCATCACCGCGCCAAGGTCGATGCCCCCTCGGGCACCGCGCTGATGCTGGGCGAGGCGGTGGCCGAGGGCCGCGGCCTCGCGCTGCGGGACCATGCGGTGTTCGCCCGCGAGGGCCTGACCGGGGCCCGCCCCGAAGGCGCCATCGGCTTTGCCGCGCTGCGCGGGGGCGACATCGTCGGCGAGCATGACGTGCTGTTCGCCGGCCCCGGCGAGCGGGTCGTGCTGCGCCATGTCGCCACCGACCGGACGATCTTTGCCCGCGGCGCGCTGAAGGCCGCCGAGTGGGGGCTCGGCCGCGCGCCGGGGCAGTACTCCATGGCCGACGTCCTCGGGGCTTGACGCCCCCGGGGCGCGATCCATCTTGCGGAGCGGGCCGGCGTCGAGCCGGCGGTCTGTCGCGGTGCCGGTCACCTCCTGGTCATCCGGGCGTGGCAGACAGGAGCAACCACCACGTCCGGAGACGATTCGCATGAAGACGACCGCTTTCGCCGTCGGCCTCGGCGCCCCGCTCGCCATGGCCCTCGCCCTCGCCGCCGCCCCCGCCGCGGCCTCCGAGTTCCGGCTGGTCACGGACCGCAGCGAGTTCGTGCAGCTGATCCAGGGGCGCGAGCTGACCCGCTTCGGCATCCGGCTGCGCGTCAGCCCGGAGGGCGACATCGCCGGCCGCGGCTTCGGCCACCAGGTGTGGGGCGCCTGGCAGTGGCAGGGCCCCTATTTCTGCCGCGACCTCGGCTATGGCTCGACCGATCTGGGCCACAACTGTCAGGTCGTGGCGGTGCGCGGCGACACGGTGCGGTTCGTCGCCGACCAGGGCCAGGGCGACCACGCCGACTTCCGCCTGCGCTGACGGGGGCGGGCTGCCGGGGGGCGGGCT
>Ga0213836_101330_pt1 | contig 14939 bp, 14 predicted proteins | sample SWPATP03_FD_160578 | JGI IMG/M metagenome (GOLD analysis project Ga0213836, IMG submission 160578) | Coastal seawater microbial communities from Marineland, Florida, United States - SWPA TP0 #3 | ecosystem: Environmental > Aquatic > Marine > Coastal | place: USA: Florida | collected 2016-08-05
CGATCGAGAAGCCTTTCGAGTCCGCAATCGCCAGGGCGAGGGTCTTGGTGCCTTCGGCGAACTGGTCGAATTCGAACACGCCGACCGGGCCGTTCCAGACGATGGTGCCTGCCGTGGCGACCTGTTCGGCCAGCATGGCGGCCGTCTTCGGACCGATATCCAGGATCATGTCGTCGTCGCTGACATCGGCCACGTCTTTGACAGTCGCTGCGGCGGTCGGGCTGAATTCCTTGGCGCAGACGACGTCCACCGGAATCGGCACCGAGGCGCCGCGCGCGCTCATCATGTCGATGATCTGTTTCGCCTCGGCCACCAGGTCGTTCTCGACCAGCGACTTGCCGATGTTCAGGCCGACGGCCTGCATGAAGGTGTTGGCGATGCCGCCGCCGACGATCAGGTTGTCGACTTTGCCGGCCAGGCTTTGCAGAATGGAGAGCTTGCTCGACACTTTCGAGCCGGCGACGATCGCCAGCAGCGGACGCGCCGGCTGGCCCAGGGCTTTCCCGAGCGCGTCGAGTTCGGCGGCCAGCAGCGGGCCGGCGCAGACGACGGGGGCGAACTTGGCGATGCCGTGGGTGGTCGCTTCGGCGCGGTGGGCGGTGCCGAAGGCGTCGTTCACGTAGACGTCGCACAGCTTGGCCATCTTCTGGGCCAGCGCATCGTCGTTCTTCTTTTCGCCCTTGTTGACGCGGCAGTTTTCCAGCAGCACGACCTGGCCGGGGGCGACGTCGACGCCATCGATCCAGTTTTGTTTCAGTTCCACCGGCTGGCCGAGCAGCTCGGACAGGCGCGCGGCGACCGGCGCCAGCGTGTCTTCCGGCTTGAACTCGCCCTCGGTCGGACGGCCCAGGTGCGAGGTCACCATGACGGCGGCGCCGGCTTTCAGGGCCGCTTGAATGGCGGGCACCGAGGCGCGGATACGCGTGTCTTCGGTGATATTACCGTTGTCATCCTGCGGCACATTCAGGTCGGCGCGGATGAAGACGCGCTTGTCTTTCAGGGCATCGCGATCGATCAGGTCTTGCAAGCGGGTGAAACTGAGAACGGCGTCCATGTCGGCTCAACAGTGAAAAAGTGAAAGAACGATATTCTACCTTAGCCAAGGCTCGCAAAAACGTGTGTAACTCGCAACAGTGTGAATGCGAGCATGCCGAACACGATGGTTTGCAACATGTTCTTGCGCCACAGGTAGAAAACGATCGCCGCGATTCCCGCCACCAGTTTCGGATTGCCTAATTCGAGGTGCACGTTGCCGCCGGCATCGAGCAGCAGGTCGGGCCCGATGATCGCCGCCAGCGCGCAGGCAGGCGCATAACGCAGCATGTCCTGGATGCGCGGCGGGATCGAGACCTTGTGGCCGGCCAGCCAGAAGCCGCTGCGGGTGATCACCGTCGACAGCGCGAGCACGGCGATGATCGCCCAGATTTCCCAATCAGCCATGGCGCGCCTTGCGTTTTTCGAGGAGGCTTTCGGTCGCCATGGCGGCCAGCATGCCGGCCAGCACGGCCGCCAGCAGGCCCAGTTTATATGGCAGTCTGGACGCCGCCACCGACACCGCGGCCGCCACGATGACCCCGCACAGCACCGCGCGGTTGACGACCAGCGGCACCGTGATGCACAGGATCGCCAGGGTGCCGGCGAAGCCGAGTCCCCAGGCCGTCGGGATGGTGCTGCCTAAAAAGATGCCGATCAGCGAGCCGGCCTGCCAGGACAGCCAGTTCGGAAACATCAGCCCCTGCAGGTAAGACAGCTTGCCGGGAATCGCAGCCATGGTCGGGAAGCGCTGCAGGAACAGGGCCACCGTCAAGTCGCCGGAGATATAGCCATACACCAGGCGCTGCTTCCAGGGCAGGTGCGAGAAATGTGGGCCGAGCAAGGCGGAAAAGATCACGAAGCGCAGGTTCACCACCAGCCCGGTGGCGAACACGACCCAGATCGGCGCATGCGCCACGATCAGCGGCAGCGCGGCGAGCTGGGCGGAGCCGGCGTAGACGAGCAGCGTCATGCCGGTGGCCTGCACCACCGTCAAGCCGGTCTTGACCATCGCGATGCCCACCACCATGCCCCAGGCCGCGATGCCGAACAGCGTCGGCAAGCCGGTTGTCAGCCCTTCGCGCCAGAGGACGGGATCGTGGCGTTCGACGATGCCAGCGGCGTGTTCGAGGGCGTCAGGCGCGCTCATGCCGCCATCCTGCAAGGGGAACTAGAAGAGCAAAACGGGGACAAAAAGACATGAAGCGCAGGATGTGATCAATCCGCCATTCTACCGATCATTCCGAACCACCGCTCTTATCCGTTAAAATCCTATCCTTGCCCAACTTTGCGTACCGGAGAATTTGAATGACTGACAAGACGATGCCTGTGGTGGAACTCGAGGCCAAGGATTTGCCGGCCCACTGCCCGAACCCGGCCATGCCGCTGTGGTCGTCGCACCCGCGCGTCTTCCTCGATTTCGACCATGACGGCGAAGCCAAGTGCCCGTACTGCGGCACCCGCTACCGCCTGGCCCCTGGCGTGGCGTTCAAGCACCACTGATATCGAGGCGGCTCGCCATGAGCTATCGCGCCCCACGCTGGCTGCCCGGCGGCCACCTGCAAACGATCTATCCCGCCAAGTTCGCCGCCAAGGCGCAGGTGCGCTACCGGCGCGAACGCTGGGATATTTACGACCCGACCCTGGGCGACGATTTCGTCGATGTCGATTTCGTCGACGGCGCGCCGGGCAAACCGCTGGTCGTGCTGTTCCACGGGCTGGAAGGCTCGTCGAACAGCCATTACGCACGCAGCCTGATGGCGGCGCTGGCCGCGCGCGGCTGGTCGGGCGCGGTGCCGCATTTCCGCGGCTGCTCCGGGGAGCCGAACCGCACGGCGCGTTTTTATCATTCGGGCGACTCGCGCGAGGTCGACTGGATCATGGCGCGCCTGCGCGCAGGCGCCAGCGGCCCTTTGTTCGCGGCCGGTGTTTCGCTGGGCGGCAATGCCCTGCTGCGCTGGCTCGGCGAATCCGGCGACGGCGCGAATTTCGTCACGGCCGCCGCCGCGATTTCCGCCCCGCTCGACCTGGCGCGCGGCGGCGAAGCCCTCTCGTCGGGCTTCAACATGCTCTATACGCGGATGTTCCTGCAAACCCTGAAGCCGAAGTGCCTGGCCAAGCTCGAACAATTTCCCGGCCTCTTCGACCGAAAGGCGCTTCTTGCGGCGCGCGACCTCTACGCGTTCGACAACGTCGTCACCGCCCCGCTGCACGGCTACCGCGACACCGACGACTACTGGCATCGCGCCAGCGCGCGCCACGTACTGCACGACATCACCGTGCCGACCCTGGTGCTCAATGCCCGCAACGACCCCTTCCTGCCCGGCGAACACTTGCCGACCAGCGCGTCGAAGGCGGTGACGCTCGAGTATCCGGAGGAAGGCGGCCATGTCGGCTTTCCGGGCGGGAACGACTGGCTGCCGCGGCGTATCCTCTCCTTTTTTGATGCAGTAACGCGCGCGCCGAACGCGGGCGAACTGTGCGAAGCTGACAAGCATGGATGACATCGTAAAACAGGCAATGGCCAAGTGGCCGAACGTGCCGCACTGTTACGGCTGGCTCGCGCTGGACGCGCGCGGCAACTGGCGCATGCGCGACGAGGCGGCGCAACAGGCCGACGGCGCCGGCGACAAGCTGAACAACGCCACCTTGATCGGCTTCATCAACCGCAACTACGGGCACGACGATGCCGGCCGCTGGTATTTCCAGAACGGCCCGCAGCGCGTCTACGTCAATTTGGAGGCCACGCCGTACATCGCGCGCACCGACCCGCAACAGGGCCTGGTGCTGCAGACCGGCGCCCCGCTGTCCGCGATCGAGCGCCTGTACCTGACCGAAGTGGGCGTCGCCATCGTCCAGGCCGGCGACGTGCTGGCCCAGGTCGATGACCGCGACGTCGCGCAATTATTCGAGGCACTGGAACTGGACGGCGCACCGGCCAACGACGACGCGCTGATGCGCTGGCTGGACGGCGGCGCCGGCACGCTCACCCTGCGCTGGCAGGACAAGGTGATTCCCGCCGAGCGCGTCGTGCGCGAGGAACTGCCGCAGCGCTTCGGCTTCGTGCGCACGCCCGCCGCTCCCGCGCCCGCCGATGGCTGAGCGTCGATTCAATGTGTTTGGAACAGTGGTCGTGATCGCCGGCGCGCCCGGCGCCTGGCAGGCCTTGTATCCGGGCGCGGACGGCAAGCGCCGCGCCGCCGATTTTATTGTCCCGCACGATGTCGCCGAACACGAATTGGCGGAGTACCTGGCCGACCTGTTCCACGAAAACGCGACGCCGAAACACGCCAGTGTCGAACAGCTGGGCTAAGCCTACCTGCGCTTCTCTTCTTCCTTCTCTTCCTTCTGGCGCAGCTTGAGCTCGCGCTCGCGCGCATCGATCACGGATTGCTCGTAGAAAGAGACATCGCTCGCCTTGCGCGCGAAGTTGAGTTGGTCGACCGCCGCCGGCAAGGCCCCGGCCAGCACATACGATTCGGCCAGCGCCATGTGCTGCAGCGCGATCTTGCCCTGGTTCGAATACGCCTTGGCCAGCAGGTCGTACAGTTTTGCGTCCTCGCGGTACATCTGCACCTGCTCGCGCAGGTAGCGCGCCGCGTCCTCCTGCTTGCCGGCGCTGATCATCGCATCGGCATACTGGCGCGCCAGCGCGCGCGACAGCGGGTAGCGGCTGGTCGCCTGCGCGGCATCCGTCAAGGCCTGCTGGGCGACCTCCTTCGGCTGCCCGGGCGCCAGCTTGATTTCCAGGTCGAGCATGGCGAACATGGCGCTGCCTTCACTGGCCGGCGCGGCGGAAAGGACGCCCCCCTTCGGCTTGATCGTGGCGCGCGCCTTGTCCAGCCAGCTGCGCGCCCCGGCCAGGTCGCCTTCCTTCAGCGCCAGGAAGGACAAGCCGTACTGCGCGGCCGCCTGCTGCTGGCGATGTTGCGCGCTTAACTGGGTCTGGAACGCGGTGCGGGTGTCGCGGCGCCCGGTCGTGCCCATGTCCTGCAGCACCCGCGCACGCGCCTTGGCGAGGTGGAACTCGATTGCATCAACGCGCGGCCGGTAGGGCGTTTCGCGAATGCGCGCCTGGATGTCGACGATCCGCTCGCTCGTCAGCGGGTGGCTGCTGAGGAAGGCGGGGATTTCGCCATATACCTTGGTCGCGCTTTGCAGGCGCCGGAAGAAGGCCACCATGCCCGAGGTATCGTAGCCGCCCGCGCCCATGATCTGGAAACCCACGCGGTCGGCCTCGCGCTCGGCGTCGCGGCTGAAATTGAGCTGGCGCTGGACGGCCAGGCCCTGCCCGCCCATCAGCACGCCCATGGCCGCATCCGGGCTGGCCTTGGCCGCCAGCGCCGCGAGGATGAAGGCGGCCAACGGCAGCAGCGCATCCTGGCGCTGGGCGCCGAGCATGCGCGCGATATGGCGCTGCGAGACGTGGCCGATCTCGTGCGAGACGACCGAGGCCAGTTCCGACTCGGTCTGGGCCGCCAGCAGCAGGCCCGAATGGATGCCGATGAAGCCGCCCGGCAGCGCGAAGGCGTTGATGTTGGCGTCGCGCAGCGGGAAGAAGGTGAAGTCGGCATTCGTCTCGCCGCGCGTCCCCGGCACCGCATCGACCAGGGCGCCGCCGAAATTGTTCAGGTATTCACCGATCGCATCGTCGTCGAGAAAATCGCGGTCGCGCCGGATCTCGCGCATGATCTCCTCGCCGAGTTTGCGCTCGACGACCGGCGACAGGTCCTCGCGCGCGGTGTCGCCCAGGGTCGGCAGGCGCGCGGCGTTCGGCAAGTTGTTCAATGGCTGGGCCGGCGCCGGGCCAGCGCCAAAACCGGCCGCGGCCGACACGCAGAGGGTGGCCAGCGAACGGCGCCAGCGGGAGCGAACGGGCGGCAGCACAGGATGGGTCATCGATTTCACGGTGCTATCATAACCTTATCCGCCGGCGCTTCGCCGCACCCCGAACACTTTGTTACCCAAGCATCTTGAGAGCACCATGACTGATTCTTCCGCGACCGCCGACGCCGGCCACTTGACCCATTTCGACGCCACCGGCCAGGCCCACATGGTCGATGTCGGCGCCAAGGACACTACCCACCGCGTCGCGGTTGCCGCCGGCACCATCCGCATGAAGCCGGACACGCTGGCCCTGATCCAGTCCGGCAACGCCAAAAAAGGCGACGTGCTCGGCATCGCCCGCATTGCCGCCATCATGGGCGCCAAGCGCACCAGCGACCTGATTCCCCTGTGCCATCCCCTCGCGCTCACCCGCGTCGCCGTCGATTTCGAGATCGACGCCGCCAACAACAGCGTCCACTGCCGCGCGCAGGTGGAGTTGCATGGCAAGACTGGGGTCGAGATGGAGGCCCTCACTGCCGTGCAAATCGGCCTGCTGACGATTTACGACATGTGCAAGGCGGTCGACCGGGGCATGGTGATGACGGATGTGCGGGTGCTGGAAAAGCATGGCGGCAAGAGCGGGGATTGGCGCGCTCAGGTTTAAGTGATCGACCCACCTGAGTTCATTCAGGCATCCGGCGGCGCTCTGCGAATAACAGCAGCGGGAGGAACCAGCCCATCACGTAGAGGTCGGCCACATATTTGAAATGGGCTGCCGGTGCGGTCAAGACAACGGCTGCGACGCATGGGAGCAGTAGCAAAGGCGCAAGTGCAGCCAGACGTCGTCGACGCACGCCGGCAAGTGCAATACACATCCAGACCAGGGCCGGAATCAGTGTCCAGACAAAGACCGCGAGCACGGGACGGGACGCTCGGCGCGGGTCGAAATAGGTCTGAATGCGCTCTGCGACCCAGTACAGACGCTGCGGGCGGTGCGCCGCGTCCTGGGCCAATGTATTGTAAATAGCAGCCTGATCCGGGTTCAGATACATCGACTTGAGGCGCTCATCCATGCCGAAGCCGGCATTCAGGCTATGGTAGTCCGCACCGGGCGATCCGGAGAACAGGGTCCAAGCGATAATGCCCCGGTTTTGCAAGACGAGCGCTGGATTTTGCCACGCGATCGACATCAGGGTTGTTTTCAGCGATCGCATCGTCGCATCATCGACCGCTTTAAATACCATGCCTTTTGTATGGTAAGGCTGGTAGGGAAAGCGTACGCCGCGCAGCCAGTCACGCTCAAACACGTCTTCCAGCAGGGCCAGGTCGGCAGCCCGTGTATCGGAGACAAAATTGTTGTTGTAAAAGTAGCGTGCAGGATTGGCGAGCAACGACAGCGAATAATTGATTTTCGAGTCGTTCGCGTAGAGTTGACGCGCCACGACTCCCGAGAACAACGCAATCGCCAGCACGCTTGCGCCGACGCAGGCCGCCACGGTACGTCCCGAAAATACGCGGTAATACAGCAAGACAATCGGTACCAGCACAACCAGCAAAAGGTTTTCACTGCGTATCAAGGCACAGGCCGCGACGAGGATCGACACGATGCAGGTTGGCGCCCAGCCAGCCCGCGTGCCGTTGGCATGCAAGGCGCGGCAAAGCCAGATGACATACGAAACAAGTGCCAGGCGAAGCAACGCAGCAGTGGTATCGTGCGACCACAGAAGGGTCGAGCCAGGCAGGACAGGGAAAAGAAACAGCAAAAAGACGACGAGCGCGATCAGGTAGCGATCAATCCCCATGCTTGCCGTCAGGGCCAGCAGATTGGCGATCGTCCATGCGCACAGAACCATGTTAACTACAGGGATGATCTGCAGACTGCCTGTCAACGCATATAGCCCACCGAAGAAACTGTTCCAGAAAGCGCTGAACGGACTATAGCCATCTTTGCCGATCACGGAAGAAAGCATGATCGACGTGTCGGTACCGATGACCATGCCAGGATAAAGCGCGCAATACCACGCGCCGAGCATCGCCAGCGCAGCGGCGAAAATGCATCGCCGGGTCCACAGGAAGACAGCGTCATTGCCCGGAAAAGGCGCCGCGATATGCGCTGCGAAGACGGTGCCGACCAGGCCCAGGACCATGCACGCACCGGTCAGGAGGCGCGTATCCGCAAGTCCGGGTGCGCTGTGTTCGTACCAGGCCTTGAACGCGAGGCAAATGACCGTGATCGCAAAAACGATCGACATACTTCGTTGTCGCATCATACTTCGTTGCCGCATATTTCTACAGGAGTAAGCATCCCTCGCTACATGGCCAGGTCTGCAAGGGATACCGTTGGTGGAGCGGCGCGTGAGGCCTTCGAGACGGCATGGGCCGATCGGCAAGCGCTATTCATCAGTGGCAGGATTATAAGTTAGATAGTGAATCGAAGACATGTGCAAGGCGGTCGACCGGGGCATGGCGATGACGGATGTGCGGGTGCTGGAAAAGCACGGGGGCGAGAGCGGGGATTGGACGGCCGCATAAAAAACCCCGCCGCAGCGGGGTTGTCACTTCAGGTGCGGGCAGGAATCAGGCCGCGATTTTGGCTTTCTTGCGCTTGGAAAAGCCGAGTCCGCCGAGTCCGAGACCCAGCAGGGCGAGGGTCGCTGGCTCCGGAACGTCGCCGGCATTGCTGCCGCCGCCGCCGGTATCGGATGCGGTCAGGCGCATGGTGATCGCGGCCAGGTCGCCCCAATCGGCCCAGTGCTGCGACGAGTTGGCTGGCGCCAGGTAGTTAAATTGGTAATCACCGGCAGCGAGCCCGCTGATGGTGACGCCTTCCCAGGAGTTGAGGCCAGCCGTGCATGCGATGACGTTGCCGCCACAATTGTTTGCCAGGTAATCTGCGGAGAAGAACATATTGGTGCCAGCAACCAGACCGGCAGGTGGTATGCCGGACGCATACTCAACGGTAAATGGCGTCGTCGTATCGAACACCGTACCGTTGACGCCGAACAGGTGGGCCGAGCCCTCCACGTCATTGCCGTCGCCGACATTATCGGCGTGATACGTCCCGAGCCACAGATTGACCTGTCCCGCTGCCGCACCCGGCGTGTAACCGATGACGATCGCATGCGCCGCGGCGTCGTTTGCCGCGAACAGCGGAACGAGCAGGGAGACGGAGAGAATAGAGGTAAGCAGCTTCCGATTAAGCAAATTGGCCATGATAAATTCCTAGTTAGATTCGATTATTAACTTCATTTTTTTGCGCTACCACACTCTTTCGCGTTTTAATTGTCGAAACGCTGGCGGCTTATAAGCAATTAGCGGGCCTGCGCATATAAAGTTCATAAAATCAATTACTTTTATTTACACGACCGCCATTACCAATACTGGCTGTAAGCTTTTTCGACATTTTTTACAGAACGCCATCCCCGATCGCATGAATGCAGGTTCATACGATCAAGTACGTGGAGGGAAATGGGAGGCGACTGTGGTTCGCAGCAGGCAGTGCCGCTCTTGACCGCGCGACCATCGACATTGCGTCGAATCGCGGGTGGATGTCTGGCCGGCGCGTAGCGCGATTACAGGGGCGGCCTGACGCGCAATTCCGGCTTCGGCACCGGCTTGAAGCCGGTGCGCCGGCCTTTCCGGCTGGCCGCGAACAGTTGCAGAGCCGCCAGGGCTTGCCGCAGGGCATTCGCCTGCTCCGGCGTCAGCGGCTGCTCGTAGCCAGGCGGGGCGGGCGACGGCCCGCCAGCGCCTGGCATGAGCGTCGCGCGCTCGATCAGGGTCTCGAAGTCGGTGGCGTACGGGCAGCGCGGATCGAGTGCATTGGCAATATCGAAAATCCGCGCCTCGATCATGTTGAGCAGCACATTGAAGCGGATGAAACGCTGTTCGTCCCAGCCCTGTGCCACCGAATCGGCAGGCGCAGCGGTGTCGAAACGCTTCAGCAGGTACTGCGCGGCCAGCTCCCCGCGTTCGCAGACCTTGCCAATGGTGGCGCTGTCCATAGCCAGGTTCATGCCGCCTTCGTTTTTCTCGAGCCTGACGCGGGCGATACGGTCGCGCACACCGGGCATGCGCGCCAGCGAATTGTCGTTCCAGTTCTGCATGGTGCGCACGATGGCGGTAACGAAGCCGCCGAACCTGGCCGCGGGCGACCCTTCGCCAAGATGGTTCCATCGCTCGCCATAGCCTTCGGTATATTTCTGGGGCAAATACACGAGGTCGCGGCCTTCGATCTTCGGCTCGAGGCTGATGCCGAAGGTGGGCCACAGGGGCACCAGGCCGTCGAACAGGTGCATCGGGAAATTCGAACTGATGCCGCCGTCGGAAAACCAGCAGCAACAGAAGTGGCGCCGCGACTGCGGGGCGTCATGGTTGATGGCCCACAGCGGCACGGCCGACAGCAGCAGCGGGAAACTCAGGCTCATGCGCGCCGCAAGAATGACGGGAAGGTCGCGCGAGGGCGGCAGTTCGAGCAGGCCGAGCGCGCTGGCCTCGGCTTCGGGCGGATCCAGGTGTTCGCGTCCCGGATCGGCCCGGTAGGCCTTGCCATGCGCGCGCATCCATTCCAGTACATCGGCGGGAAGGTAACGTGCGAGTTCCTGCGGGCGAAAGAAAAGCCGTTCGCGGCTGCGAAAACGCGCGCCGTTTTCTTCCTCCCTGGGCAGCGGAAAGATATAGGGGCGCCCGTGCCCGAGATTGGTGGCGAACATTTGCAGGTCGATGGACCGCGTTCCCGCCGGATCGGCCACGTTGACCCATGCGGGTGGAAAGCCGGGCGCGTCCCATAGCATGCCGAAGGTCAGGGGCGGCGCGTCGGCGCCGAGGCCGGCGGCGCGCTGGATCAGCGCGTGCAGCCAGGGCGTCAGGGGGGTAGTTCCCGTGCCGCCAGCGAGCCCGGTGCACAGGCCGAATCCGTTGTCCGGTATCCGCCGCGTAATGTCGCGATACACCCCTCCCCCGATGCTGGCCAGGAGCGCGATCGGCAGCGACAGCACTGCCGCGAGCAAGCCTGCTCCCGCCTGGAAGACGCAGATGGCGGCCAGGATACTGATGAGCGTCGCGGGCCAGTAGGCGCGCAGCAAACCGGCGAGCAAGGCGCCGATCCGTTGCCATGCGCCCGCGCTGTTGAGCGAGGCCACCAGCGTCGAAAACAGGCGTTGCGTTCCCGGCTGCGCCTGGAACAGGCTGAGCAGCTTCCGGTGACGTGTTCCGGGGACGTTTTCCTGCAGTTCTTCCGGCAGGCGCGACAAGGTATCGAAGCCGTCGCGGGTGCCGGTATGCCGGCGGTTGAATTCGGCGGCGGCCGTGATGGCGGCCGCGATCGCGCCGGCGGAGGTGCCGCCGATGCTGCGGAAGCGGTAGCGCCGCGCCAGCAAGGCGATCGCTTTCGGATAGACGATGCCGCTGGTGAGGCCGCCCTTCATGACCAGGTCGCAAAACCGGTCGGTCGGTGGTTCGGTCGATCCGTCCATGGAGTCTTCCCCTGCGCCTGCCAAGCCGGCATGCCTACCCTACACGCATACCTGCGCCGGCCGGCCTGCGCGAAGTCAAGCGTGTGCAGCGATTCCAGAGCGTGCACGGCGCATGGTAAATTGCGCACTCTCCGCGTGGGTTACACGCGGAACTTTCCCGACACGCTAGAAGAGGAATCGATGAAATTACGTTTGCTGATGCTGGGCGCCGCCGTGGCCGCCTCCAGTGCACTTGCCGCGCCGCGCGGCTTTACGGTGGAAGACCTGGTCAGCCTGGAACGCGTCGGCAGCCCGGCGCTGTCGCCCGACGCCAGCCGCGTCGTCTACACCGTGCGCCGCACCGATCTCGGCAAGAACCGCGGCCATACCAGCCTGTGGCTGGCCGACATGCGCGGTGCGGCAGCGCCGGCAGCGCTGGTCGACCACGACAGCAGCAGCACCGACCCCGAATGGTCGCCTGCGGGCGACGCCGTCTATTTCCTGTCGAACCGCTCGGGCAGTTCCCAGGTCTGGCGCCAGCCGGCCGCCGGCGGGGCGCCGCTGCAGGTGACGAACCTGCCGCTCGATGTCGACAACTTCCGCGTTTCTCCCACCGGCGACCGGATCGCCTTGAGCCTGGCCGTGTTCCGCGACTGCGCCGATCTCGCCTGCACCAAGGACCGCCTCGACGCCCAGGCCAAGGGCAAGGCAAGCGGCCGCGTGTACGACCGCCTGTTCGTGCGTCACTGGGATACCTGGGCCGATGGCCGCAATGCCGTGCTGTTCTCGGCGCCGCTCGGCAATGATGGCCGCGTCAGCGCGGCGCCGGTCAGCCTGTCGGGTACGATCGACGGCGACGTGCCCTCGAAACCCTTCGGCGACCGCGAGGAATACCGCTTCAGCCCGGACGGCAAGACGGTCGTGTTCTCGGCGCGCATCGCCGGCAAGACCGAAGCCTGGTCGACCAATTTCGATTTGTTCAGCGTGCCCGCACTTGGCGGCGCCGCGCCGCGCAACCTGACGGCCGAGAATAAGGCCTGGGACACCAAGGGCGTGTTCTCGCCGGACGGCCGCACCCTCGCCTACTTGGCGATGGCGCGTCCCGGATTCGAGGCCGACCGTTACCAGATCATGCTGCTCGACCTGGCCAGCGGCAAGAAACGCAAGCTGGCGGAAAGCTGGGACCGCTCGGCGGGCGCCCTGCAATGGAGCGAGGACGGCAAGACGCTCGTCGTCGATGCCGAAGACGTGGGCCAGCACCGCCTGTTCTCGATCGACGTCGCCAGCGGCAAGGTCGCGGCACTCACCGGCGAGGGCTCGATCGGCGGCTTCGACATGCGCCGCGACGCCATCGCCTACACCCAGGCCAGCCTGAATTCGCCCGCCCAGCTGTACAGCACCGGGCTGCGCGCAGCCAAACCGGTGAAACTGACCGACAACAACGCCGCCAAACTGGCCGATATCCGCTTCGGCGAATTCGAACAGTTCTCGTTCAAGGGCGCGAAGGGCGATACGGTGCACGGCTACGTCATGAAGCCGTGGAATGCGACGGCTGGTGCAAAATACCCGATCGCCTTCCTGGTGCATGGCGGCCCGCAAGGCAGCTTCGGCAATGCCTGGAGCTACCGCTGGAATCCGCAGGTGTATGCCGGCGCCGGCTATGCGGCGGTGTTCATCGATTTCCACGGTTCGACCGGCTACGGCCAGAAATTCACCGACGCCATCAGCGGCGACTGGGGCGGGGCGCCCCTGGTCGACCTGCAACTGGGCCTGGCGGCGGCTGTGAAAAAGTTCCCGTGGCTCGACCGCGGGCGCAGCTGCGCACTGGGCGCCTCGTATGGCGGCTACATGATGAACTGGATCGAGGGTAACTGGCCCGACGGTTTCAAATGCATCGTCAACCATGACGGCGTGTTCGACACGCGCGGCATGGCCTACTCGACCGAGGAACAGTGGTTCACCGACTGGGAGAGCGGCGGCGCCTATTTCGCCGTGCCCCAGCAGCACGAGCGCTTCAATCCTGTGCATCACGTGAACAAGTGGAAGACCCCGATGCTGGTCGTGCAAGGCGACCTCGACTTCCGCATCCCGACCGCCCAGGGCCTGTCGACCTTCACCGCCTTGCAGCGGCGCGGCATCGAGAGCAAGTTGCTGGTGTTCCCGGACGAAAACCACTGGGTGCTCAAGCCGGCCAATTCCTTGCTGTGGCACCACACCGTCCTCGGCTGGCTCGACCAGCACCTGAAGCCCTGATCCATCGATCCTCTCTTCATTAAACCTGGACAAGCCCGTGACACCACGGGCTTTTTATTGAATTGTAGAAATCGTTGCTTCAGACAAACTAACAGCGGTGGTAATATGTCGCCCTCCCGGAGCCCCTGGCTCCTCTTGAGAATGAATAAGATGCAGGTCGGACAGGCGAACGAGCTCAAACCCCAGGACGTCGATTTCGAGATGATGAATCTCCAGGTCGGCACGCGCCTGCAGCTCATCACGCACCGCCGCGTCAAGCCTGTCCAGCACTTCTCATGCCTGATCGGCTACATCAAGGATGAGTACATCATCCTCAAGATCCCGATGGAAAACGGCGCGCCGATCGCACTGGCCGAAGGCGAACGCCTGACGATCCGCGTGTTCTCGGGCATCAAGGTATGCTCGTTCGCCTGCACGGTCGAGCGCGTATTCGGACGTCCCCTGTTTTATGTCCACGTCTCGTTCCCGACTTCGGTGCAGGGCACCAGCCTGCGCACGGCGATGCGGGTCAAGACCGACCTCACCGCGCAGCTGTCCGGCAGCGGCACCCACGGCAAGCCGCTGGCCTGCACGATCGTGAACCTGTCGGTGAGCGGCGCGCTGGTGACGTCGCCGAACCGCCTGCCCGCCGACGAAGAACACATCGCGCTGGAGTTTTCACTGAAGGCCCCGCCGGACGACCAGGAAGTGCAGATCGCCGCGCGCGCCGCGATTCGCAACGTCAACGTGACGAAGGCGGCCGACGGCAGCGACGTGTTTACTTACGGCATGCAGTTCATCGAACTCGATCCGACGCATTACACGCTGCTGCAGAACATGACCTACGAGGCGCTGCTGGCGGACCGGCAGAAGATTGTCTGAACGTCAGGCCGCACACCATGAGACCCGCTTGCGCGGGTTTTTTTTTGGTCAAGCCTTGCCTTCGCAGACCCCTTTCTGGCCGATCAGCTTTTGCGGCACGGCCGCGGCCTTGCAACTCCAGGCGCCGGTGGCGGGGTCGCGCTCGAGGGTGATGGCCTGGTCTTTCACGCTGGCGGGACCGGCGACAATCTTGCAGGTGAGCGAGGCAGCGGTCGCACCGAAGCTGCAGTTTGCCGTCGGCTTGTCCGCCGCGGCGAGGCCGGCGTCTTCCGGCGCCTTGATTTCTTCGCCATCCAGCGCCCGCGTATCGAAACCGACCTTGCCCGCAGCCACTTCCGCCAGCGCGGCGCCGAATTTCGACCGCGCCATGTAGTCCTGGTAGGCGGGCATGGCAATGGTGGCCAGGATGCCGATGATCGCAACGACGATCATCAGTTCAACCAGGGTAAAGCCTGCTGCTGTTTTCCTTGCAAAATTCACCGCTTTCATGGGTTCTCCGGATCAGGTGGAATG
>Ga0213836_101332_pt1 | contig 14911 bp, 10 predicted proteins | sample SWPATP03_FD_160578 | JGI IMG/M metagenome (GOLD analysis project Ga0213836, IMG submission 160578) | Coastal seawater microbial communities from Marineland, Florida, United States - SWPA TP0 #3 | ecosystem: Environmental > Aquatic > Marine > Coastal | place: USA: Florida | collected 2016-08-05
AAGGAAGATATTCCTAAAAAAGTTTTGGTGGTTTTTGGTCCTGAACACGCTCCATTAGAACAACGCATGGTAGAAAATGCTTGGCAAGAAGCAAGAGCATTAAAACCAGATATGTTGCTGTTCTGTGCTTTTCAGTTTGATGAAGAAGCTGCCAAAGACATTGACGAACTAACACCGGCCATTGCAGGAATGCAACTGCTCAAAGCCCAAATGAATGCGGACATGCTTACAGACGACCTACGAAAAAAACGCAGCAGTAACGAAAGTTTCTGGTTGGTGGGTCAGCCTGATGTTCGCATACACAAAGTAGAAGATGGAAAAATCCGAGTAGAAGTAATGGGCTTTGATTATTATAACCCTAAATCTGGCTTAGTAGATAGCGGGGGTAAAAACGACATAGCCATGTGGATGTTGGATACGGATTATGACAACCGTTCACTTTTCCCTTCACAAGTATTCTTCCCTATGGCAGGGTCAGGAGATGGTTGGGATAAACTGGCCAAAAACCTAAAAGCAGAAATAGACGAAGAAAAAATAGAATCATTTAAAGGCACAATTTCCCTAACCTTTGAACCGGGTTCTGCAGTTGCTGTAAAAATAATTGACGCACGTGGTATTGAAAGTTTAAGAGTTTTAAAGGTATAAGTTATGGCAGGAAATATCGATAAACTCATCATCAACAGTCCTCATCAAGAACCACAACAACATTGGTATTACGATAGAGAAAATAGAAATTTCTACATCAAAGAAGGTAGAAGACCTGCAGGTTATGTGATGGCAACACCCAATTCCAAAGCCTTTGACGACCCAGGTATTTTTGTAGAAATAGATACTGTTAATCAAATTCGCCCTAGAGTCAAAGCATGGCGAGAAGCTGGTTACCCGGGCGTAACAGGAATTACCAAACGCCTTTTGGAGCATTGGCAAGACCCAGAGGAACGCAAAGACCGAAGGTTTTTCTTTTGCCAATTAGAAGCCATTGAAACCTTGATTTGGCTAACAGAGGCACCCGCTGCGGACAAAGTTGGCATCAATATTCAAGGAGATGGCGGAGATTTTGAACGCTGGTGCAGTAAAATGGCAACAGGTTCGGGAAAAACCATCATCATGTCGATGATTATTGCTTGGAACTTTTTGAACAAAGTCACCAATCCCACCGATGCACGTTTCAGCAAATATGCTTTGTGTGTTGCTCCTGGACTAACTGTAAAAAGTCGTTTGCAGGTCTTACAACCCACACACGAAGAAAACTACTATGAAGAATTTAATATTGTGCCTGCCGCCTTGATGGATAAACTCCGCCAAGGTAAAGTTATCATTCACAACTGGCACTCCTTAGCTTGGGATTCACAAGAAAAAATTGATGCTAAAGTTGAAAAAGGCCAACTCCGTTCGGTGGACAAACGCCAGCGAATGGAAATTAGCGGTGAGGCATATGTGCGTCAGGTTTTAGGCGAAATGAGCAATGCCCGAAATATCATTGTGTTGAATGATGAAGCCCATCACGCTTGGAGAATGAATCCCGAAGCGGTTGGGAAATATCAGCGAACAGGTTCTGACAAAGACAGTGCAGAAGAAGCCACCATTTGGATAGGTGGTTTAGATAAAATCCATGAGCAAAGAGGCATTTTAAGATGTTTTGACTTATCCGCAACACCTTTCACACCATCAGGGAAGAAAGCAGCAGAAGATGCGTTATTCACTTGGATAGTTTCAGATTTTGGTTTAAATGATGCCATTGAATCAGGTTTGGTAAAAACACCAAGAGTGGTTGTTCGTGACGATAGTGAACGTACCAAAGAATTGAAATCAAGGCTATACCACATTTACGCAGATGATGAAGTAAAAGACGACATCAACCGCAAGGCAGATGAAACCGAACCATTGCCCGACCTTTTAATCAATGCCTATTACTTATTGGGTAAAGATTGGCAGGAAACGAAGAACGAATGGGAATCGGTTGGACACAAAGTACCACCTGTAATGATTACAGTTGCCAATAGAACAGAAACATCATCACGTATCAAATATGCCTTTGACCACAATCAGATTTTAATTCCTGACTTGTGCAATCCTGATAAGACTTTGCAAATAGATAGTAAGGTTTTGGAGAGTGCGGAAGCAGAAACGGAAGCGGTAGAAATAATAGTTGAAACCGAAGATGAAGACGGAGAAGAAAGCACACCTAAACTGACCAAGAAGCAACAGGCAGAACTTCTGAGGCAAACCGTTGATACCGTTGGTAAAGAAGGCGAACCGGGCGAGCAAATTCAAAATGTGATTTCCGTAGGTATGCTTTCAGAAGGTTGGGATGCGAAAACAGTAACGCACATTATGGGCTTGCGAGCATTTACCAGTCAGTTACTTTGCGAACAAGTAGTTGGAAGAGGGTTAAGACGAGTGAGTTATGATGTAGGTGATGATGGATTATTTGAACCTGAATATGTGAACATTTTTGGTGTGCCATTCACGTTCTTGCCACACGAAGGAGGTGAAGGAACACCACCACCGCCACCAAAACCCAAAACCAAGATTGAACCAAGAAAAGAAAAGGCACAACACGAAATCACTTTTCCGAATATCATTCGAATAGACCATATCTATCGTCCGCAATTAAAATTGGATTGGGATAAAGTGAATGTTTTGGAAATTGACCCTTATGAGTCTATTACAGAAGCAGAATTGGCAGCCATTATTTCAGGTAAAGCCAACCCGAAAGTAAAAGCGGCTATAGGATTAGAACAGATTGCAGAGGATACAAGAGTACAATCCATTGTTTTCAGGATAGCATCAACGATTTACAATTCAGAAAAGAAACCCGACTGGAAAGGGAGTAAAGAGATTTTTCTGGCTCAGGTCGTCCGTATTGTGGAACAGTTTATTGATTCAGATAAAATCAGGGTCAAGAATGACCTGTTTCATCAAGACGATTCCAAAAGAAAAATTCTCATCCTTCTGAACATGAACAAAATTGTACAGCACATTTGGACAGCCATTCGTTCGGAAAACACAGAGAAACTTACTCCTGTATTTGACAAGGAAAGACCAATCCGGTCAACAGAGGATGTAAGAACCTGGTACACGAGCAAACCTTGCGAGTGGACAGAGAAATCACATATCAGCCATTGCGTTTACGATAGCGGTTGGGAAGCAAGTGAAGCATATTTCTTTGACAAATCAGACTTGGTAGAATCATTTGTAAAGAATGACCACTTAGGATTCACCATTCTATACAATCACAAAGGAGTAATCAGAAAATTTTATCCTGACTTTATTTTGAGATTGGTTAATGGAGACTACATGGTTTTGGAAACAAAAGGGGTTGACAGCCAACAGAACCAAACCAAACGTGAATATTTAAACGAATGGATAAAGGCAGTAAATAATCATGGTGGCTTTGGAAAATGGCATTGGGATGTTTCATTTCACCCAAGCGACATAGAAGGACTAATAAAGAAATGTATGGACAAAGAATTAGCCTAGCGCATTTGCAGCACATTGCCATCCTCGTTCCTGCGGTGGCAAAGAGCTGTAAGCCAACGCTAAGACTGGCAAACATCATGAAGATAAACAAGAAAGAAGAAGAAAGCACTGGCTACACAGCGTGTATCTGGCAGTAGCGGGAGAAGTGTTAAATTGAAGGTTTGTACTTCTAAGAAACTTTGTGCTAAACGGAAAGTTAAGTGCTTCTAAACCGCTACTGCACAAACACGCAAAACGTTGGCGGTAATTTTAAAACAAAAACCGAATAAATGAAAAGGACATACATAGTTATTTATGACATCTCGGATGATGGAGACTATGATGGGATTTATGAAAAATTGAAATCCTACTCAGGTTGGGCAAAAATAACCGAGTCAACTTGGGCAATAGTAACGTTAAAGAAAGCTAAAGAGGTTCGTGATGAATTAAAACCTTTTATTGGATCTACAGGACGATTATTTGTCGTGAAGTCAGGTGTTGAGGCGGCCTGGTCCAATGTGAGAGCTAGTAACGAATGGTTTAAGAAAAACTTGTAATTATGACACGCGAACAAAACGAATCATATCCAGTAAAGCGTGGCAAGTTTGATTCCTTGACCATCTTTGACGTAACTGAGCAAGAACTAAAGATTATTGAAAATGGGTCTACTAATTCACTATTCCTAAATTTTGCAATTTTTCTACTATCAGTTTCAGCTTCATTTTTTGTTTCAATTTTCACTGTTGATTGGTTTCCAAAAGACCAAGAACCTCATTTGATTTCCTTTATTGTATTCTTAGTTATTGCAATTTTATCTCTGCTTGTGGGGGTTATTTGTGGAATAGTCTGGATTAGGTCTCACGACTCATTAAAGGACACAATCAAAACAATCAAACAACGACTTGTTGAAGAAAAAGTTGAAGACCCTGAAGATGATGAATCCATTGACATCGGAACAAAAGAAGAATAAAAAACTACCGCCAACTTTTAGCCCATTAGCCGAAAGCCCTTACAAAAAAGCCCTGATAGATTTTTTATCCTATCAGGGCTTTTGGTTAGTGGCTGTTGACTGACATCCTCAGGGTGAAGGGCTTGCTAGGTGGTACAGTAGGCTGATTGGTGGATTTTAGAAAGGGGTTGCCTGGGCTTCACTCCCCTCCCTCCAAGACAAATCCTTCTCCTCTTCCAATTCACCATTTACCAATTTTTATTTTCTCTTTCCCATCTATTATCATAAGCACTTCTTTTACTTTAATTTTACAATATGTCCCCAACCTTATAAACCCCACCAAAATATGTTTCAAGCAGCCATTGAAAAAGTAGCTTCCTTTACCAGACCTATCCATACCATCTTGCGGACCTATGGGGGAAAACAAATTATCCCGGGGGCCGCAACGCTGTTTTTTGTAAATGAAGAAGGCTATGCGGTTACCTGTAAGCACGTCATTCAATTGCTCGCTGCTTCCGACAAGCTGACAAAAAATTACAATACCTTTAAAAAAGAAAGAGAGCAACTTCCCAGGGATGGAAAGTACCGGAAAAATCTCAAAGGACTTGAATTGAAATACAAGTTGAACCCGGAGACCGAGATACAGATCAAAAACACCTTTGTGGACTGTGTGGACTCCATGTCGGGCTTCACCTGGCACCTGCATCCCAAATATGACCTGGCCATCCTAAAATTCAATGACTTTAAAACCCTTCATTACAAGGATTTCGCCATCTTCAAGAAGGATACTTCACAAATAAAACAAGGGGAATTTTTATGCAGACTGGGTTTTCCCTTTCCCGAATTCAATAATTTCAGGTTTGACGAAAGTACAGATGAGATTGAATGGACCCCAACAGGAATCAAGACTTCCCCTAGATTTCCATTAGAAGGAATGGTGACCCGGTTTTTGGCAGAGGATAACAAAATTTTTGGCATAGAAATGAGTACTCCCGGGCTCAAAGGCCAAAGTGGTGGTCCCCTTTTCAATCAAGAAGGGATCCTGTATGGCATGCAGTTTTCGACCAAGCATTTGCACCTGGGATTTGACATCATTGAAAAAGAAGTATTGCTTAACAATAAGATCAAGAAAGTTTCGGATCATGCTTTTATCCATTTGGGCCAATGCATCCATGCAGACATCATCAAGGAGTTTTTGAAGCTGCATCAAGTGAAGTTCTATGAAGAATAATGTTTGGCATTATTGTGAGCTGGTTTGGGCCCACCCAGAATGGATGATCAGGAGCAATCCTAAGGTAAAAAGGAGGATGTTTTTCATGTTATGGTTCTTGGGTTAAACGAGACAATTCAAATTGGGCTGTGGATATTTTTATAGGATTCATTCGATTTAGGGAATTTATCCAAGTTATTCAAAATATTAGATGTTACCTATGAAAAATAAACCAGTCTATCAAAATTGAATATCATAAGTCTTTCATTCTGATTAAATTGGAAATTATCATTACAAAACCATAAACCCGCTCAGCACATGTTCAAATTATTACTCCTATTTGCTGTCTTTTGGACAGACCCGAATAATCCCGAAAATCCAGCAGTCCATATCCGAATCAATCAGTTGGGCTATCTCACAGAAGACTCCAAGGTAGCTGTAGTTTTTAGCGAAACGCCTATTAAAGAGTCTTTTCAATTGATTGACCACAACACCGGTGAGGTGGTAGGGGAATTCAAATCCCAAAGGTTAAGAAAGGATAATTGGGGTGGTTTTGAATACAGCGAAGTTGATTTTAGCCAAGTCCAAAAGAGTGGTTCCTACTTTTTAAAAGGAAAAAGATCAAAGGCAACCTCTACCGTTTTCAGGATTGGTGATGATGCCTATGGAAATCATCAGGAGACCTTGTTGGAATTTATGCGGCAGCAGCGCTGTGGCTACAATCCTACTTTGGACATGGTCTGCCATGAAAAAGATGGCAGAAGCTTCTTTGGCCCTATGCCTGACAGCACTTTTGTAGACCTCAGCGGTGGCTGGCATGATGCGGGAGATCAACTCAAATACCTTATCACTTCTAGCTATGCCACAGCCCATATGCTGATGGCTTATGAGATGTACCCGGACAGGTTTGAAGACAAGGTCAATGCCTTGGGACAGCCATGGCCAAATGGCATCCCCGACATTTTGGATGAAGCAAAGTGGGGCCTGGATTGGATCCACAAAATGCATCCGGCGCCGGACCAACTGTTCCACCAAGTGGCGGATGACCGGGACCATAGAGGTTTCAAAATCCCCAATCAGGACAATTCGGATTATGGTTGGGGAGAAAATCAATATCGTGCGGCATATTTCGCTAATGGTAAACCACAAGGATTAAGACAATATCAAAGCGAGGCAACAGGGGTTGCAAATCTGGCGGGCAGAAGCGCTGCTGCCATGGCATTGGCTGCAAGGATTTGGGAAAAAGACCTGAATGATCCGGTATTTGCAGCAAAATGCAAAAGAGCGGCCATTTCACTCTATAATTTGGGAAGAGAAAAAGAAGGTTTCCAGCAGGGAAACTCCTATGGCGCCCCTTATCGATACAATGAAGAGACATGGGCGGATGATATGGAGTGGGCGGCTGCAGAACTTTTCAAGCTTACAGGGGAAAACGAGTACTTAGATCAGGCAAAAAAATACGCCTTAATGAGCAATACGGAAGACAGCTGGACAGTCAGAGATTCTGCTGCTCATTACCAGCTTTATCCATTTATCAATATGGGGCATTATTCCCTGCATGAAGTAGTTGATGAGGATTTTAAAAAAGTATTGGAAGGGTATTACCTCGATGGTATCCAATACACGCTTCAGAGGGCTGAAAAAAATCCTTTCCATATTGGTGTTCCTTTTATTTGGTGCAGCAACAACCTGTTGACCAGTTTGGTCACCCAAGTAATCCTCTACGAAAAAATGAGTGGAGACAAAAACTTCGAACCTTTCCTGTCCGCACAAAGGGATTGGTTGTTTGGACGGAATCCTTGGGGCACTTCCATGTTTACCGGAATTCCTGACCATGGAGAGTACCCTGTTGAAGTACATACCAGTCTTTTTGTTCTGTTGGGTTTAGAGGTTCCTGGGGGATTGGTAGATGGCCCTGTATATACTTCAATTTATAATAACCTGATAGGGTTGACTTTGCTGAAAGAGGATAAGTTTGCGGCCTTCCAAAATGAACATGTAGTCTATCACGACGATGTGGGGGATTACAGCACCAATGAACCCACCATGGATGGTACAGCTGGTGCCATTCTCATGATGACCCATTTCAGCAAAAAATAAAAGAACCGGTCCTAATGGACCGGCCTTTTTTCTATCAAACACAAAACAACTTATTTCACTAGTCTATTTTTATCTCGAAGTAATATTCCTGACCATTTGGATACACCCCTAGAATCACTACTTCTTCTCCTTTATTGTCTGACAGGACATTGGTCATATCATCTGCATTGGAGATTCTGTACCTTCCATCAGAACCTATTACCGAGGTAACGATAAAGCCTACCTTAGCCCCTGCTTTTTTCCAACTTTCATTGTCCACACTGATAATGGCGGCTCCGCCTTGTAATTTAAGCCTGTTCTTAATATCAGCCTTTACATCCTCAAAAACTACTCCTTCAAAAGTCACCCGTTTAGGCAACTCTTTCCTTACGATTTTGGTATCGCCGGCAATATTCCTCAGCGTAGCAGAAGCTGTTTGTTCTTTGCCCTTTCTGAGGTATTTCACTTCTACCTTATCTCCAGGCCTTTTTCTGGCCACCATTTCCTGTAGTTTGGCGACATTGAAGGTTTCCACACCATCTATTCCAATGATGACATCTCCCGACTTAAGTCCGGCTTCTTCTCCTCCACTTCCTTCATTTACATCTATGATATATACGCCTCGGTTTACTCCTATATTTTGGATTGTTTCTTCATCCATTAAATTTACATCCCGGATTTGAACACCCAATAAGCCCCTTTGTACGGCTCCAAACTCCAATAAATCGTCCATTACTTTTTTCACAATGGAGGTTGGAATGGCAAAGGCATATCCATTAAACGTACCCGTTCTTGAAGCAATGGCCGTATTGATACCGATAAGCTCGCCAGCCAGGTTGACCAATGCTCCTCCAGAGTTGCCTGGATTTACTACCGCGTCGGTTTGAAGAAAGGATTCTATCTGAAGATTGTTTTCTACGTTTCTCAATACACCAATATTCCTTGCTTTGGCACTGATAATACCAGCAGTAACCGTAGAGGTAAGGTCAAATGGGTTTCCCACAGCCAATACCCACTGTCCCACCAAGACTTTATCAGAATCTCCAAATCTCACATAAGGCAGGCCTTCTGCTTCAATTTTCAATAAAGCCAAATCTGTGGTAGGGTCAGTACCGATCACTCTCGCTGAGTACCTGGTATTATCTTCTAAAGAAATATCTATCCTAGTAGCATTTTCAATCACGTGATTATTAGTAACGATATAGCCGTCAGCAGAGATAATCACCCCTTATCCTGAACTCATCCCTTCCCTAGGTGCCTGTCCCCTGTCTGGCATTCTAAAGCCGAAGAACTCCTCAAAGGGATCTGCTCCTCGCCTTTGGCCTTGGGCTACTGAAATGGTGCTTTTAACGTGTACTACTGCCGGGGTTACCATTTCTGCAGCGGCCACGAAATTAAGTCCATCAGGAACTGTAAATTTTTCATTATTTAAATAATTCACCAAGCTAGACTCCTGCTTCTCTGTGAAATTGGTAGCAGCGTTTTGCTTGGTCAGATAACTTGCTCCTGCAAGCGCTACAACACCTCCGATTAGAGATGCCAGAATTATTCCTAAGAAAAATTGCTTTTTACTCATTCTTTCTGTGTTTTAAGTTCTGATTTAGTACACGTAATATATTAGCTTTCGGACACAAAAATCAAGCTTGATTTGTTAAGTGGCAGAAGTTTTTAACAATGTTTAACTGTACAAACCTTCTGCTGATTTGCTATAAAAATAAAACAAAAAAATAGCCGCTGGGTTTCCCGCTTTCGAATTATTTTAATTTTCTTGAAAAAACTATTTACATTTAAAATAAAAAATCTGTGCGACCTGGTCTCCAATTTTTTCTTTTCGTCACCACTTTTGTCCTATCATGGTCATGCCTATTGGCACAGGGGGCACAAAACCCTATGTCCCCGATTGACAGCCTGATTGATATAGGGCAAGAGACCATCCCCCAAGAACCTGAAAGGATAGACCGTTTGACTTTGGAAGATAATATTAAAAGGGCACAGACTTTTACATTATCATTAAACCGGATCAATCAGCAGGTCAACAAATACTTGGATACTGCCAGTATAGAAAAGATAATTCCAAATGCAGAAAGGTATTTGGGATTAGTGGGACTACGATTGGAAAGTGAAGATTCGAAAATCAATATCAGGTACCTCAACGCACTTGAAACCTGGATGAACTATCTTGTTACCGACCTTCAGGAAGCGGATGAAATAATTTCCAGAAGAGTAGATGAACTTTTCTCTGCAAGGCTTCGGGTTGATTCAATCAAACAAGATGAGGTTATGCGCTTATCTTTTAGAGATACCACCCTTCTGCCTGAATACCAGCAAACCCTTAGTAACCTGAGCAACAACCTCAACAAGATTGACAGCACCCTGAATACCCAGAGACTTCTCGTTGCCAGTTACCGTTCCAGAATATCAAGTTTACTTATCCGGTTCAGCGAAATCGAGGAGCGCATTTATTTCCAAAAAAGGGTACTGGAAAGAGCCCTCTTCGAAAAAGAAACCAATTACCTCTGGGAACCTAGGGAGTTTCCTTCTACTGACAAATTGATTTATATTTTTAGAGATTCTCTTCGCTTTAATTGGAATATTACCCTAAACTATATCAATAAACATCCATTAATTTCAATTTTTCTACTGCTCAGTATTGTTTTACTCACTTATTGGACCAAACAACAACTGAAAAAAATACAATCAGAAAAAGACTTTTCTACCCTGATTTTAAACAGGTTCAAATATGTGGACAGGTATCCATTGCTTTCAGCTGTTTTAGTTGTCTTAGCCATTGGTCCTTTTTTCTTCCCAAATCCGCCCATTTCCTTTTTTGCCTTCATTTTAATTCTGAAAGTCAGTATTTCTGGCGTACTCCTAAGAAAAAGGGTGGGATCAGACTCCATGAAAATATGGTGGATTCTTTTTGCCCTCTTTTTGATCAGTGTAGCCAGCAACCTGTATTGGGAAGTGGCCTATCAAGAAAGGTGGCACCTCTTGGTTATTAACCTTTTGGGAATTTATCTGGGCTGGAAACTGATCTACCTAGAAAAAGAAAAAGAAGAGGCCCTGCCTCCATATATACCTCTTATTGCAAAAATCTACATTGCATTTTGTTTTGTTGCCATTTTGGCCAATGCGTTTGGCAGGTTTTCCTTAGGGAAAATGATCGGAATCACAGCCACGCTAAGCTTGATGCATGCGGTTCCTTTAATCATTTTCATTGCTATCATCAAAGAGCTGATCTACCTCCGGGTAGAGGTAGGCAGATCCAATGAGAGCGGCTTTACATCCGTGATTGATTTTTATGACATCCAGAAAAGGGTAAGTAGAATCGCTTCCTATTTGGCGGTTTTCGTTTGGGGTTACTTTTTCCTCGAAAGCTTAGGCATATTGGAAACCATCTTACATGAAATAGCTCAATTTCTAAGTAAACCGCGAAGTATCATGAATGCCACATTTACTTTTGGGCAAATTGGCGTATTCATATTGATCCTTTACATGGCTACCTTTTTAGCCAATGCGGTGGCTTACATTTCTTCTTTAAAAGACCAGCAAACAGGCAATTTGAGGAGCAAAAAATTAGGCTCGTCTGTTTTATTGATTAGGTTGGCCCTGTTGATCACCGGCTTTTTGATTGCAGCGGCCGCCTCCGGTATTTCATTGGATAAAATTGCCATTATTCTGGGGGCTTTCTCCTTGGGTATTTCTTTTGGTCTTCAGACCATAGTCAATAACCTGGTTTCCGGGGTGATATTGGCTTTTGAAAAACCCATTCAAATTGGTGACACAGTTCAAGTTGGAAACATCGAAGGCATTGTCAGGGACATTGGCATCAGGGCAAGTAAAATCAAAAACTGGGATGGGGCCGAAGTGATTATCCCTAATGGTGACTTATTAGCGCAATCCCTGACCAACTGGACCTTATCCGATAAACAAAGACGGGTAGAGTTGCTGATTGGCGTAAGTTACAATTCCGATATGGACCTTGTTACGCAGCTTATTCAAAAACAGTTGGAAGTGGAAGGTATACTTAATTCCCCTCCTTCCAGGGTATTGCTTCAGACTTTTGCGGACAATTCTGTGAATTTCCGTGTACTCTTTTGGGTAGAGGATATTGATGTATGGGTAACCATCCGTGATACGGTAATGCGGGGAATTTTCAAATCGTTTAAAGAACATGGGGTGGAAATTCCGTTCCCTCAGCGTGATTTGCATGTAAAAAGCTTTCCCGGGCCTAATTCAGGAAAAAGTGTTCAAAGCGGATGATTGACATATTGGAAAAAGAAGATATCAATTTTTGATCAGGTCATAAATTTCCAAGGTTATCCGTGGCTTCCAGCCCCGGTCGGTATCATCCCTTGCCGTCCGTCACTTTAGGATAGGCCTCCGACCTATCCTGTTATATCAAAGGCCTTCAGCCCTTATTCTGTACATCTGCAAAACAAGAGGTTAGTGAAATTAGTGGCTTAATAACTATTTCCTACCTCCCTTTCGCCTTTCCCTTCGTACCTTTTCCCTTTTAAACTATTTTGGAGACCCTCCGACTTCCGAATTTCGACATCCCACTTCAAACCTACTCCTTGAAATCGGTCCTTCAGACCTCTAGGTTATCTTGAATGAACTTTATTCCCAGGGCTTCTCCCTGGGCTGTCACAGAGCGGCCCTTCAGGCCTTTTTCGAAATTCTTCTTAATGAATACCCTACACTTAATGGTTTTCTCTCTTTTCTCTTCTTTTTCTCTCTACCATCGACTCTGTGTAACTCTCCCATTATTCACGGGACAAGTTGTGTAATAAAAGCTAAGCGCAGCGTTTCTTTTTCTTTTTACTTATCGCATGATTAGAGGCGATCCCCCGTAATGCTACGGGGCAGGCTTTCACCTCCAGCTGTGGCGGATCAGGATGACGGTGCTAAAGACAAGCTCGACATTATCCGAAATCAGCCTTGCGAAATCCCACTTCTTGTCTCTTGTCTCTTATTTCTTGACTCTAAGTCTCGCTTCTCGCTTCTAACCTCTCGCCTCTAACCTCTCGCTTCTAATTTCTCTGCCTTATCGCTTCATAAATAACCACTGCAGCAGAAACAGAAACGTTCAAACTTTCAATATTGCCCATCAGAGGAATCTTAACTGAGGCATCAGATTGCCCCATTAATTCGTCAGAGATACCATCTTCCTCGGAACCCATAATCAGGGCCGTTGGTAAAGTAAAATCAGCTTCATACATTAACTGATCTGTTTTCTCTGTCACCGCGACAACCTGCAAGCCCATTTTTTTTAGGTCTTTGACTGTATAGTACAGGTTTTTAACACGGGCGATAGGAAGGTGGTTAAGGGCTCCTGCGGATGTTTTAACCGCATCTGAATTAATCTGAGCACTGCCTTTTTCCGGAATGACAATCGCATGGACCCCAGAGCATTCTGCTGTCCTGGCAATGGCCCCAAAATTCCTTACATCTGTGACCCGGTCCAAGACCAAAATCAAAGGTGCTATTCCTTTGGCAAAGCAGGACTCTATCACATTATCCAATGAGGCGTATTGGATGGCAGACATATGCGCCACCACTCCCTGATGGTTTTTTCGGGTGATCCGGTTAAGCTTGGCATCAGGCACCCTAACTACAGGGATTCTTTCTTGTTTGGCCAAAGACAGTAACTCTTTGACCAATTCATTATTTACTTCTTTATCTACTAGAATCTTGTCAATGTCTTTCCCTGCATGGATCGCCTCCATGACTGCCCTGGTGCCAAAAATAAAATCTTTATCGTGCTCTCCTTTATTGATTAGAAAACCATCTGTCCGTTTCTCCATGAAGTAATGCTTTTAAACCATTCCGGCTGCAAGGCCCTTGAACGGTTGAGTATGTAATAATTTGGTGTCAGGATATTCTTGACGCGTGCATAGGTAAAGGTAATTTTTGAATTTGAATTGGCACTCAAATAAGACCACACTTCCCCATTGGGCCTAAAGTACACTTCATTGGGCGGCCCCATCACCGTATAGACCATTCCCCTGTCGGTTTTCCATCCTTCTTTAAAGTCTGTAAATAAAATATTGGCAAACTCAATCTGTTTGAAATATTCCCTTATTACATTTTTTGCCGTCTGTTCATCCTTGAGCATTCCTATCCAATATTTATCCAGGGCCAGTTTTTTATCCTGTGCTTCATTCAAAGCCTCATGTTCCCGACGGGTAGAAATGTAGGCCACCATGTCGACCATTTCTTCATAATCTTTGACCCTTGGAAAAGCTTCATGCACGGTTTTCACCAACATGCCCTGAGTGGAATTGGTATCGGCCTGAATAAAATAATATCCTTCTTTGTCAAAAGACTTTGGCGTATTGAGGAAAAACTCCCCTTCATAATTGACCACTACCTCCCGGGGAACATTGGCGGGCCTGATTTCCATAGGAGGAAGAGGCACATCAAATTGGGTAGGATAATGAAAGGCATGCAGGCTGATCCCTGTTCTTCCTTTAAATTCGAGGGGGTCGTTCTTTTGAATAAAAGCTTGGTCAAAGGGAATCCCATCTCCGTAAAAGGCCCAAAAATCCGGATGCCCAAACACATAAGGACTGATAAGGTCTATGTGGTAGTAATAGGTGTCTCCTTGCCGGGTATCCGTTACCTGCAATAAGGCTATGGCCAATTCCTGATCTTCAGGCAAATCTACCCTTTTTTCAAAATAGTAATGGAAGTCAGTATCAGCTTTTAAATCACTTTCATTTAGCAAAATCAGGTTTTGTGCAGTAATGGGTTCCTGATAACTCCTCAAAATAGCATACGCAAACTGATAGGTATTAAAATCAATGCTCTCCTCAATTTTTTCTATTGGCATTTGCAGCAAAAAAGACTTTTCTCCCTCCTGTACCGGGATGATCTTCAAGGCCAATCTCGAATAACGTGAATACCTCAATGACTGATCAATCGTCTCTAATGTTTGTTGGGCCAGCAACGCAAAAGGAGCCAAAAACAAGAACATGAAAACTAGTGCCTTTGCTATTGGATATGTTTTGGTATTGATTTTGGTCATCTGTTTTAAAAATTAAACGTAATTTTGCCCAAATTAATGAAATTTTAGATGGCTACCTATACTACTGAGATTGCATCTGACCGATTAATCAGCGATAATCCCATACATCAACGCTTACTAAAGGCCTATATTGCTGCCAAACCTTGGATTAAAGGTGATTTACTGGAAGTGGGATGTGGAG
>Ga0213836_101341_pt1 | contig 14833 bp, 14 predicted proteins | sample SWPATP03_FD_160578 | JGI IMG/M metagenome (GOLD analysis project Ga0213836, IMG submission 160578) | Coastal seawater microbial communities from Marineland, Florida, United States - SWPA TP0 #3 | ecosystem: Environmental > Aquatic > Marine > Coastal | place: USA: Florida | collected 2016-08-05
CCTCAACACCGTCGGCGACGTCGCGCGCACCCCGCCCGAGCGGCTCGCTGCATGGTTCGGCCCGGCGACCGGCGCCCACCTCGCCGCCCTCGCGTGGGGGCGCGACTCGCGCACCGTGCAGGAGCGGGCGGAGCAGGAGCGCGGCCACGAGCAGTCGTTCGGCCACAACCACACGTTCCACCACGACATCACCGACCGCGCCGAGCAGCAGGGCGAGATCCTGCGGCTCGCCACCGGCGTCGGCCGGCGGCTCCGCGACGCGGGCGTGCAGGCGCGCACGGTGACGCTCACCGTGCGCTTCCACGACTTCCGCACGATCACGCGGTCGCGCACGCTGCCCGAGCCCACCGACGTGACGCGCGTGCTCGTCGAGACGGCGTGGTCGCTGCTCGAGGCGCTCGGGCCCATCCCACCCGTGCGGCTGCTGGGCGTGCGCGCGAGCGGCGTGCAGGACGCCGCCGACCTCGGGCTGCTGTGGGACGACACCGCGACGTGGGGGAGCGCGGAGCGCGCGATGGACGCCGTGCACGACCGCTTCGGCGCCGCCGCCGTGGCGCCCGCGAGCATGCTGCGGCGCGAGCGCAAGCGCGCCGACCTGGGGCCGTCGGGCGGCGATTGAGGCCGAACGCTCTGCGCATCCGCCGAGCGCATCGGCCGTACGCGCGCGGCGTCCGCGCCGTAGCCTCGCCGTGTGAGCCGGAGAGACGTCGTGGTGTGCCACCTGCTGTCGCTCGACGGCGTCGCCGAGGCGCCCGAGGAGTTCTTCGACCCATGGGGCGACGAGGCGGACGCCGCGGCCGCCGAGTGGTGCACGACGCAGGACGCCGTCGTGCTCGGCCGCCGCAGCTACGACGAGTGGGTGCGGTTCTGGCCGGGCAGCGACCTGGAGCCGTTCGCGTCGTTCATCGGCGCCGTCGAGAAGCACGTCGCCACCTCGACGCCGCTCGACCCGCCGTGGTCGAACGCGCAGGCGATCGACGGCGACCTCGTCGACGGCATCCGCGAGCTGCGCAGCCGGCCCGGGGGAGAGATCGGCGTGCACGCGAGCATCTCGATCGCGCAGGCGCTCCTGGCCGCCGGCGTCGTCGACCGGCTGCGACTGCTCGTCGCGCCGACGATCGTCGGCCCAGGGCGTCGGCTGCTCGACGGCCTGCCGCCGATGCGCCTCACCCCGATCCGCAGCGAGGTGACGCCGGGCGGCTGCCTCCTGCTCGACCACCGCGTGGCGCTGGCGTGACGAGCGACGGCGCGACGATCGACGGCGCCACGATAGACGCCCCGCTCGTGCGCGCGCTGCTCAGCGAGCAGTTCCCCGCGTGGGCTGCGCTGCGGCTCCGCCCCGTCGACGCCGGCGTCGAGCGCGGCGATCGACGACCCCGAGCGCTTCGACGCCGACCTCGCGCGCTTCCCGGTCGCGCTGCGCGGTGCCGACACCGCCGGCGCGCCGGCGCCCGGCTCGCACAGCGCCTTCCGCGGCGGCCCGCTCGAGCACTGGGACGACGAGATGCGCGACCTGCTGCTGCGCGTCGAGGGCAGCGAGCGGGACGGCGCGGCCGGCATCTGGCGCGACGCGCTGGCCGCGCCTCACACCGGGCCCGCCACCTGGTTCCACGGCGACGTCTCGACGCACAACCTGCTCGTGCGCAACGGTGAGCTGTCGGCCGTCATCGACTTCGGCTGCTCGGGGGTCGGCGACACCGCGTGCGACACCGTGATCGTCTGGACCCACCTGCACGGCGCTGCGCGCGGCGTCTACCGCCGCGAGCTCGCGGTCGACGACGCGACGTGGGCGCGCAGGCGGGGCTGGGCGATCTGGAAGGCCCTCATCATGCTCGACAGCCGATGGCCGGCGCAGCTCGCGCTCGCGCGCCGCGTGCTCGAGCGGCTGCTCGACGAGCGGTGAGCGGGCGCTGCGCCGTCAGCGGCGGCCGAGCCACCGCTCGAGCGGGATCGATCCCGACTCGTTGGGCGTGACCACCCAGATGACGAGGTAGAGGCCCCACCCGACGACGGGCAGGGCGAAGAGCAGCAGCGTGAGGACCCGCACGATCCAGACGTTGATGTGCAGCTTGGCGGCGATGCCGCCGCAGATGCCGGCGAGCAGTCGCTGCGGGCCGCGGCGGAAGCCGGCGGAGCGGATGGTGTCGAAGACGGAGGCCATGGCGCGAGCGTAGCCGCGCCGGCCGAGCGTCGGCAGGGAGCGGTCTGCCGCGCAGCCGCACCCGGGAACGGGAAGAGGCCCGGAGCATCTGCTCCGGGCCTCTCTCTGTGCGCGAGGGGGGACTTGAACCCCCACGCCCTAATACGGGCACTAGCACCTCAAGCTAGCGCGTCTGCCATTTCCGCCACCCGCGCATGGTGTCGGATGCGTGTCTCCACGCACGCCTTCACCAGGTGTCGATCGGCAGTCCATCGCTGTACTGCACGACCGAGAGACGACTCTAGCACGGTGCTCGAGGGCTCGACGACCACCCGGGCGGCACCGTTCGGGCGGCTACCCTGGACGAGTGACCGACGGCCTCTCCCGCACCGCCCAGCTCGCCAGGGACCTCATCCGGTTCGACACCCAGAACTGGGGCGGCGGTCGCTCCTCCGGCGAGGCCGATGCCGCCGCGTACGTGGCCGAGGTGCTCGCGTCGATGGGCGTCGAGAGCCAGACCCTCGAGTCCGCGCCGGGGCGCGCGAGCGTGATCGCGCGCATCGAGGGCACCGACCCGTCGCTGCCGCTGCTCGTCGTGCACGGCCACCTCGACGTCGTGCCGGCCGACGCATCCGAGTGGAGCGTCGACCCGTTCGCGGGCGAGATCCGCGACGGATGCCTGTGGGGCCGCGGCGCCGTCGACATGAAGCAGATGGATGCGATGATCCTCGCGGCCCTCGAGCGCATCCTCGCCGCCGGCCGCCGCCCGCGCCGCGGCCTCGTGATCGCGTTCTTCGCCGACGAGGAGGCGGGCGGCGAGTACGGCGCCCACTGGCTCGTGCGCGAGCACCCGGAGCTCTTCGCGGGTGCGACCGAGGCGATCAGCGAGGTCGGCGGGTACTCCGTCGAGATCGCCGGCACCCGTGCCTACCTGCTGCAGACCGCCGAGAAGGCGCTCCAGTGGATCCTGCTGCGCGCCCGCGGCACCGCCGCCCACGGCTCGCAGCACATGCGCGACAACGCCGTGACGAAGCTCGCGCGCGCGGTCGCCGACGTCGGGGCGCACGAGTTCCCCGTCGAGCTGACCGAGACGACGCGCGCGCTCATCGCGGGCGTCGCCGAGCTGCTCGGCGTCGAGGACGACAACCCGGATGCGGTCGCCGAGCGCACCGGCACGATCTCGCGCTTCCTGCGCTCGAGCCTGCGGCACACCGCCAACCCGACGATGCTCGAGGCCGGCTACAAGCACAACGTCATCCCCTCGGTCGCGGAGGCGCGCATCGACGTGCGCCCGCTGCCGGGCCGCGAGGCGGAGGCCATCGACGCGATCAAGGCGATCGTGGGCGACGACATCGAGGTCGAGCTCGTGCACGGCGACGTCGGCATCGAGCACCCCTACAGCGGCGAGCTCGTCGAGGCGATGGCTGCGGCGCTCACCCGGCACGATCCCGAGGCACGCGTGCTGCCGTACATGCTCTCCGGCGGCACCGACAACAAGTCGCTCTCGGAGCTCGGCATCGCGGGCTACGGCTTCGCCCCCCTCAAGCTCACGCCCGAGCTCGACTTCGCCGCGATGTTCCACGGCGTCGACGAGCGCGTGCCGCTCACAGCGCTCGACTTCGGCACCGACGTGCTCGAAGACCTGCTGCTGACGTACTGAGCCACCGACCGACCGAACGACTGACCTGGGGACCATGGACTGGCTGATCGCGATTCTGCTCGGAGTGCTCCAGGGCGCCACCGAGTTCCTGCCCATCTCGTCGAGCGCGCACCTGCGCATCGCCGGGGAGCTGCTGCCCGGCGCGGAGGACCCGGGCGCGACGTTCACCGCGATCACGCAGATCGGCACCGAGATCGCGGTCGTGGTGTTCTTCTGGCGCGACATCTCGCGCATCATCGCGAAGTGGTTCGGGTCGCTGCGCGGGCGGGTCGCGAAGGACGACCCCGACGTGAAGATGGGCTGGCTCGTCATCATCGGCACGATCCCGATCGTGCTCGCGGGCGTGCTGTTCCAGGACCTCATCCGCGACCAGTGGCGGAGCCTGTGGATCACCGCCACGGTGCTCATCGTCTTCGGCATCATCCTCGGCCTCTGCGACATGCTCGGCAACCGCGTGAAGACGCTCGAGACGACCACCTACCGCGACGGCCTGCTCATCGGCCTCGCGCAGGTGCTCGCGCTCGTGCCCGGCGTCTCGCGCTCCGGCGCGACGACGAGCATGGGCCGCGCGCTCGGCTACGAGCGCCCCGCGGCCGCGAAGTACGCGTTCTTCCTCGCCGTGCCCGCCGTCTTCGGCGCCGGCCTGTACGAGACGGCGCAGGCGATCAGCGAGCCGTCGTCGGTCGGCCTCGGCTGGGGTCCGACGATCGTCGCCACGATCGTCGCGTTCCTCGTCGGCATCGCGGTCATCAAGTGGCTCATGGCCTTCATCTCGCGCGGCAGCTTCCTGCCGTTCGTCATCTACCGCATCGCGCTCGGCGTGGTGCTGCTGGTCGCGCTGAGCGCCGGCTGGATCGACGCCCAGTGATCGGGGGCGTGCAGTGAGGTCCTGGCAGCGCGCCGAGGTGCCGTCGCTCGACGCGCTCGGGCACGGCACGGGGGAGCGCCCGAGCGTGCACGACGTGCGGCGCGACGGCCGGGCAGTGATCCCCGGCGGTCCGGATGATCGGCCCGTCGCATCCATGTACACGTGCGGCATCACGCCCTACGACGCGACCCACCTGGGCCACGCGTTCACCTACCTCGCGTTCGACACGCTCACGCGCGTGTGGCTCGACGCCGGGCTCGAGGTGCGCACGGCGATGAACTCGACCGACGTCGACGACCCGCTGCTCGAGCGCGCCGCGCGCGACGGCGTCGACTGGCGCGAGCTCGCCGATCGGCAGCAGCAGCTGTTCCGGGGCGACATGGAGGCGCTGCGTATCCTGCCGCCCGACTCCTGGGTGGCGGTGACCGAGCGCATCCAGCCCATCGCCGAGGCGGTGCAGCGGATGCTCGACACCGGCGACGCCTACACGCTCCCGGCCTCCGGCGCCCTCGACGCGGACGGCGTCGACGTGCTGTTCGACTCGACGAAGCGGCGGCAGTTCCCGATGGGCACGGGCAGCCGCACCGGCACCGACGAGATGCTCGAGCTGACGCGCGAGTTCGGCGGCGACCCCGATCGCCCCGGCAAGCGCTCGCCGCTCGACCCGCTGCTGTGGCGCGCCGAGCGCCCGGGGGAGCCCGCCTGGGACTCGCCCGTCGGCCGCGGACGTCCCGGCTGGCACGTCGAGTGCACGGCGATCGCGATGGCGGAGCTGGGCGCGCCGTTCACGGTGGCCGCAGGTGGCCGCGACCTGCGCTTCCCCCACCAGGAGATGCAGGGGCACCACGCGCTCGCGCTCGGCGCCCCGATGTTCAGCGACGTGCGCCTCAACGCCGGGCTCGTCGCGTTCGAGGGCGAGAAGATGTCGAAGTCGCTCGGCAACCTCGTGCTCGTCTCGCGGCTGCTGCAGGAGGGCGCACGGCCCGCCGCAGTGCGGCTCGCGCTGCTCGACCACCACTGGCGCGAGGACTGGGAGTGGTTCCCGGAGATGCTCGAGGCCGCGGAGCAACGGCTCGACCGCTGGCTCGCGTGGTCGACGACGCCCGACGACGACCCGTCGCTCGCGGAGTCGATCGTGCCGTGGCTGCGCGTGACGCTCGCCGACGACCTGCACACGCCGGCGGCGCTGCAAGCGGTGGATGCGTTCATCCTGCGCGCGCCCGCCGACGAGGGCAGCCTCGCCGCGATCGACGCGCTGCTGGGCATCGACCTGCGGAGCGTCGACCCGCGCTGATCCGGCTGCCGGCTGCCGGCTGACGCCCGGCCGATCCTGGGGCGGCGTGAGCGGCGAGGGGTGGGCTTGCCCGCGACGGGTGGCGGTGCAGGCGCACCTGTCGTGGGCAGGGCCACCGGTGGGCGGTAGGCCCCGAGAGGGTCAGACCGGCGGCGCCGGTGGGGCGTCGTCGTCGTCGGCCGCTGCGGGTCCGTCCGTCGGCCTCTTGCTCTCGTCGCGCAGGAAGCGCTCGAACTCGTGCGCGATCGCCTCGCCCGACGCCTCCGGGCTCTCGACCGCGTCGCGCTGCTCCTCGAGCTTGCCGATGTAGGCGCGCATGTCGTCGTCGCGCTCGGTGAGCTCGTCGATGCCGCGCTCCCACTCGCCCGACAGCTCGACGAGGTCGCCGAGCGGGATCGTGACGTCGACCATCTCGGACAGCTGGTCGACGAGCGCGATGACGGCCTTCGGCGCGGGCGCGTTGTGCACGTAGTGCGGCACGGATGCCCACAGCGACGCGGTGCGGACGCCCGCCTCCTGCGCGGCGAGCGACAGCACCGTCATGATGCCCGTCGGCCCCTCGTACTCGCTCTGCAGCACCCCGAGGCGCGCCTGCAGCTCGTGGCTGTCGCTCGTGATCGACGTCGAGATGGGTCGCGTGTGCGGCACGTCGGCGAGCATCGCGCCGACGAACACGATCGCGTCGACCTCGCAGCCGCGCACGATCTCGAGGAACTCCGCCGCGTACGCCGTCCAGTTGCGGCTCGGCTCCGCGCCGACGAGCGCGAAGATCTCGCCCTCGTTGCCGCTCGACACGTCGAGCCCCGCGTCCTCGGCGAGCGCCTCGCGGCTCGACGGCCTGGTCGGCGCGTAGGCGATCGTCGACGGCCACTGCAGCGCGCGCGTGCCGTCCTCGAGCGTGCGCACCACCGGCCGGTGCATCGCGAAGTCGACGAACTCGTCCGGCTCGATCTCGTCGAACGCCTCGAGCTCGCACGCCTCGATGAGCCGGCGCACGGCGCCGCTCGCCGCGTCGCCGGCATCCGTCCAGCCCTCGAACGCGACCACCATGATGCGGCCCTCGATCGGTCCTCGTGCCACGCCTGGCACCTCCTCCACGTCAAGCGCCGAGTCTACGCTCGCGCGCGGTGGAGCTGAGAGCAGCCCGACCTCGGCGCGACGGCCCGTCGGAGCCTCCGACCCCGCGCGACTAGGCTGGCTCGGTGATCTCGCCTGCCGCCGTGCTGTTCGACATGGACGGCACCCTCATCGACTCGGAGCCGTCGTGGATGGCCGCCGAGGCCCGCCTCGCCGCCGAGTACGGCATCCCCTGGACCGCCGAGGACGCGGAGTCGCTCGTCGGCATCGACCTCTGGGACGGCGCCAGCGCGTTCATCGCCCGCGGCGTGCCGCTCGAGGCCGACGCCATCGTCGAGCGCCTCGTCAGCGAGGTGATCGACGACCTCGGCGACACGCTGCCCGCCCGTCCCGGCGCGCTCGAGCTGCTGCGCCAGCTGCGCGAGCAGGGCGTCCCCGTCGCGCTCGTCACGATGTCGACCCGCGCGCTCGTCGACCGCATCGAGGCCGCCTTCGCCGCGGCGCTCGGCACCGCGCCCTTCGACGCGACCGTCGCAGGCGACGAGTGCGAGCGCGGCAAGCCGCACCCCGAGCCCTACCTCCGCGGCGCGTCGCTGCTCGGCGTCGACCCGGCGGATGCGGTCGCGATCGAGGACTCGTTCACCGGCGTCGCGAGTGCGCTCGCCGCGGGCATCACCACGATCGGCGTGCCGCACGCGGTCGACGTCTCGCGCGTGCCCGGCGTCATCCACTGGCCCACCCTCGCCGGGCGCACCCCGGCAGACCTCGCGGCCGCGATCAGAGAGGCCCGCGCATGATGGGCAGGACCGGCCCCTTCCAGTGGGGCGACGTGGTGCAGGTCACCGGCCCGAAGCAGCGGATGAACACGATCGTGCTCACCGAGGGCAAGCACCTGCACACGCAGCACGGCTCCGTGCCGCACGAGGGCTTCGTCGGCGCCGACGACGGCTCCCTCGTCATGGTGGGTGAGGTCCCGCACCTCGCGATCCGCCCGCTGCTGCACGACTACGTCATGTCGATGCCGCGCGGCGCGGCGATCATCTACCCGAAGGACGCGGCCCACATCGTCGGCTTCGCCGACATCCACCCCGACCTCACGGTCGTCGAGGCGGGCGTGGGCTCCGGCGCGCTCTCGCTGTTCCTGCTGCGCGCGCTGCACGGCACCGGCCGGCTCGTCTCGTTCGAGCGGCGCGAGGAGTTCCGCGCGGTCGCCGAGTCGAACGTCACCGGCTTCTTCGGCGGGCGGCCCGACAACTGGCAGACGGTGCTCGGCGACCTCGCCGAGGAGCTGCCTGCGCACGTGGCCGACGGCGAGGCCGACCGCGTGCTGCTCGACATGCTCGCGCCCTGGGAGTGCGTCGAGGCGACCGCGCGGGCGCTGCGGCCCGGCGGGCTCGTGCTCTGCTACGTCGCGACCGTCACCCAGCTCTCCCGCACCGTCGAGGCGATCCGGGCCGACGGCCGCTTCACGGCGCCGAAGTCGTCGGAGACGCTCGTGCGCGGCTGGCACGTCGAGGGACTCGCCGTGCGCCCCGACCACCGGATGGTCGCGCACACCGGCTTCCTGATGACGGCCCGGCGCGTCGCCGACGGCGTCGACCTGCCCTCGTTCCGCCGCCGGGCGGCGAAGGCCGACTTCTCGGACGCCGACATCGAGGCGTGGACCCCCGGCGCGGTCGGCGACCGGACGCCGAGCGACAAGCGCGCCCGGCGGGCGGCGCGCGACGCGCGCATCCAGGCGGAGGCGATCACGAGCGGCGGGCGCCCCGCGGCCTCCGCCCCGACGGCTCCGTCGACCCCTGCCGACCCGACCCGGCCGGACGCGGCCGAGTCGGCCGCGCAGGTAGACTGACCCGAGCCTCCCCGACCCCGAAAGGCACCGCCGTGCGCACTCGCCCCCTCTCGATCGCCGCGCTGCTCGTCGCAGCAGCCGGCCTCACCGCGTGCCAGGCGCCTGCGGGCAGCACCGACGGCTGCGGGCCGCTCCTGCAGCCTGGCGCCGCGACGAGCCAGGTGAGCGTCGAGCAGGCGGAGGGCGCGCCGACCGTGGAGTTCGAGATCCCGCTCGTCTCCGACGGCGACCAGGCGCAGGTGCTCGGCGGCGAGGGCGAGCGCGCGAGCGAGGGCGACATCGTCGACGCCGACTACGTCGTCTACTCCGGCAAGACCGGCGCCCTCATCTCCAGCTCGTACGAGGCATCGGCCGAGGGCCAGCCCCCCGCGACCCCGCTGCGCCTCACGGCCGGCGGCGAGTCCGTGCTCGCGGACGCCGTCGCGTGCGGCGCCCCGGGCGCGAGCATCGTCGTGACGACCACCATCTCGAGCCTCTTCGGCCCGACCGCGGAGTCGCCGGAGCTCGACATCACGCCGGCCGACACCGCCGTCGTCGTGCTCGGCGTCAGCGACGTGCGCGCCGGACGCGCCGAGGGCAGCGCACGCCCCGGCCAGCAGGGCATGCCCGCGATCGCGCTCGCCCCGGACGGCCGCCCCGGCGTCACGTTCCCCGGCACCCCCGCCCCTGCGGACCTCACCGTGATGCAGAGCATCCGCGGCACGGGTGAGGAGGTCGCCGAGGGCGACCGGCTGCTGCTGCAGTACACCGGCATCGTCTGGGAGACCGAGGAGGTGTTCGACTCGTCGTGGGAGACGGGCGCGCCCGCGGTCTTCACGATCGACGACGCCAGCCTCATCCCCGGATTCGTGGATGCCGTGGTCGGCCAGCCGATCGGCAGCCAGGTCGTGGTCTCGATCCCGCAGGAGCTCGGCTACGACGACCCGGCGACGCGCCCCGCGTCGATCGGCGAGGGCGAGCACCTCCTGTTCGTGATCGACATCCTCGACCGTCTCGAGCCCGCCGCCGAATGACCGCGAGCTGATGGCACGCATCGAGGCCGAGGAGCGGCAGTTCTCGCTCCTGCTCGCGCTCGTCGACACGCGCGGCGGCGTCACGAAGCACGAGCTCTTCGAGCGCGTCGCCGGCTACCAGGGACAGCGGCCCGGTGACGCGCTCGAGCGCATGTTCGAGCGCGACAAGGATGCGCTCCGCGAGCTGGGCATCGTCATCGACGTCGTGCAGCCCCCGGGCGACGACAGCAACCACGACGCTCGCTACCGCGTGCTCGACGGCGTGCTGGGCGACCCCGCCGAGCTGCAGTTCGACGCCGAGGAGCGCGAGCTGCTCGACCTCGCGCTGCGCGTCTGGCACGAGGGGGGCCTCACCGAGGAGGCGCAGCGCGCCGCGCTCAAGCTGCGCGCCGACCCCGAGTTCCGCGGCGGCCTGCCGCTCGAGCGCACCCCCGGCCGCAGCGAGGCGGCCGACGTGCTCCAGCCGCGCCAGCGCCCGCGCGAGAGCGCGTTCCAGGCGCTCAAGCGCGCCGCCGACCGCGGCCGCGAGGTGGTCTTCGACTACTTGAAGCCGGGCGAGCGCACGCCGCGCACCCGCACGGTGCAGCCCTGGGCGACTGTGCTGTTCCGCGGCCGGTGGATGCTCGTCGGCCACGACCTCGGCGCGGAGGACACCCGCACCTTCCTGATGCAGCGCATCGTCTCGCCCGTGCGCGACCGCGCGCCGAAGCGGCCGTTCGAGGCGCCGGCCGACGCCGCGTCGGCGGCGATCGAGAAGCTCGAGGAGATCTGGCGCACCGCCACGGTGCGCGTGCTCGCCGTCCCCGGCAGCGACGCCGACATCCGGCTGCGCCACCGGCCCGACACGGCCGAGGAGGGCCGGCTGCTCGTGATCCACCACGCCGACCGGCACGTCGTCGCCGACGAGCTCGCCGGCTTCGGCGCCGACATCGCCGTCGTCTGGCCCGACGAGCAGCGCGAGCTCGTGCGCCAGCGGCTCGAGCGCATCCGCGACGCGCACGCCGACGGGAGCGGCTCGTGAGCGCCGGTCGCGTCGAGCGCGGCCTCGGGCTGCTGCTCTCGCTCATCCAGTACGTCAGCGCGTCGGGCTCCGCGTCCGTCGAGGAGGCGGCACGCCACTTCGGCGTCGACCAGGAGCGCATCCGCGAGGCGGTGCAGCGCGTGTTCATGTCGGGCGTGCCCGACGGCGCCGGCGACTTCGTGCGCTTCGACATCGACGTCGACGCGTTCGAGGAGCAGGACATCATCGCCGTGACGATGCGGCCCGCCTTCGAGGACGAGACGCTGCGGCTCTCGCCGCGCGAGGCGAGCGCCCTCATCGCGGGGCTCGCGCTCGTCGCCGGCTACACCGACGCATCGCCGGAGCGCGTCGAGGCGCTGCGCGCGAAGCTCCGCCGCGCCGCCTCGACGGGCGCCGACACCGTCGCCGTCGACGCGCGCGCCGTGCCGCGCACCGCGCAGGTCGTGCGCGACGCCATCCGCGACCGCCGGGTGCTCGCGATCGACTACCGCAAGCCCGGTGAGGGCAGCTCGCGTCGCCGCGTCGCCCCGGTGCGCCTGCAGCTGCGCGAGGGGCAGGTCTTCGTCGAGGGCGTCGACCTCGACCGGCAGGGGATGCGCACGTTCCGCCTCGACCGGATCGAGTCGATCGAGCCGGTCGGCGACGCCTGGCCCGAGCAGCTGCCCCCGCACGAGCGCGTGGTCGCCGGCACGGCGCAGGTGGTCGCGACGCGCGCAGCCGCGGCGATGCTCGCCGACTACGCCACGAGCGACCCCGTCTCGATCGACGGGGAGCGCGTCCGGCTCGACATCGAGGTGTGGAGCGAGCCGAGCGTGCTGCGCGCGGTCGCCGCGTGCGGCGGCGACGCCGAGATCGTCGCGCCCGCGAGCCTGCGCCGCGCGATGCACCGCTTCGCGGTCGAGGCGCTGCGTGGCGCCGAGGACGGCGCCGACGGCGCCGACGGCGCGCAGCCTGCCTGAGCGCGGCAGCATCGCCCGCGCACGCGGGCCGGTAGGATGGCTGCGTAGGGCAGACGACAGGGGAAACGATCATGGGCGGCTTCTTCAACAACGCGGCATCGCATTGGTGGATCATCCTGATCATCGTCGTGCTCATCTTCGGCGCGACGAAGCTCCCGGCTCTGGCGCGGAGCATCGGCCAGTCCGTGAACATCCTGAAGAAGGAGGTCAAGGGCGATGACGCCACGGCCCCCTCCAGCCCGGAGACCGACGACACCGCGTCCAGCACCGACCGGAAGTAGGCGGATGGCCCGCAGAGGCCGCATCGAGAACCCCCAGGGCCGGATGCCGCTAGCCGGGCATCTGCGCGAGTTCAAGCGGCGCTTCCTCATCGCAGGCATCGCCTTCGGGCTGTGCGCGATCGGCGGATTCTTCCTCGCCGCGCCCGTGCTGCAGCTGCTGAGCGCCCCGCTCGACGACCTGCGCGCCCAGGGCCTCGCCGTCGACCTCAACATCACGAACGTCACGCAGGCGTTCGACGTGCAGATGCGCATCGCGTTCATGCTCGGCATCATCCTGTCGAGCCCGATCTGGCTGTGGCAGCTGCTCGCGTTCATCGTGCCTGGCCTCCGCAGCGTCGAGCGGCGCTACGTCTTCGGCTTCGTCGGCGCCGCCGTGCCGCTCTTCATCGGCGGCTGCCTGACGGGGTGGTATGTGCTGCCCCGCATCATCAGCCTGTTCGTGGGCTTTACGCCCGCGGGCTTCAGCGCCTACCTCGGCGCGCAGGACTACTGGGACTTCTCGTTCAAGCTCGTCTTCGCCGTCGGCGTCGCCTACGTGCTGCCGGTGATCGTGGTCTTCCTCAACCTCGCCGGCGTCTACCAGGGGACGACCATCCTCAAGGGCTGGCGCTGGGCCGTGCTCGCCGCGACCCTCTTCGGCGCCTTCGTCACGCCGGCGGGGGAGGTGCTCAGCATGTTCATCATCGCCGTGCCGATGATCGTGCTGTACTTCGCCGCCGCCGGGTTCGCCCTCATCGTCGATCGCCGGCGCGCGAAGCGCGCGCTGGCCGAGGAGAGCCGGATCGCATGAGCCACGCCACCGACGCCTTCGCCCGGGCCATGCCCTTCGGCCTCGACCCCTTCCAGCGGCAGGCGTGCGAGGCGATCGAGGCGGGCTCGAGCGTGCTCGTCGCGGCGCCGACCGGGGCCGGCAAGACCGTCGTGGCGGAGTTCGCGATCCACATGACGATGGAGGCGCCGACCGGCCGCGTCTTCTACACGACGCCGATGAAGGCGCTGTCGAACCAGAAGCACCGCGAGCTCACCGAGGTCTACGGCCCGGCATCCGTCGGCCTCCTCACCGGCGACACCTCCATCAACGGCGACGCCCGCATCGTGGTCATGACGACCGAGGTGCTGCGCAACATGCTCTACGAGGGCCGCGACCTCGCCGAGCTCGAGCACGTCGTGATGGACGAGGTGCACTACCTCGCCGACCGCTTCCGCGGCGCCGTGTGGGAGGAGGTCATCATCCACCTCCCGCGCCACGTCCGGATGGTCTCGCTCTCGGCGACGGTCTCGAACGCCGAGGAGTTCGGCGCCTGGCTCGACGCCGTGCGCGGCGACACCCGCGTGATCGTCAGCGAGCACCGGCCGGTGCCGCTCGACGCGCACGTGCACATCCGCGGCCGGCTCGTCGACCTCTTCGACTCGAAGGCGGGCGAGGAGTCGCACAAGCCCGGCCGCGAGCTCGTCGAGCTCGCCCGTGGCAGCGACATCGCCGACTCGGCATCGCACGGCCACCGCGACCGGGGTGGCCACAACCGCTACCGCTCCCGCCGCCCGGCGAAGGGCGGCCACCGGCCCGGGCCAGGACCCGGCAGGGGCCGCGGCGGCTTCGGCGGCCGGGTCGACCGCGTCGACCTCATCGCGATGCTCGACGACCGGCAGATGCTGCCGGCGATCGACTTCATCTTCTCCCGCGCCGGATGCGACGCGGCCGTGCGGCAGGTCGTCGAGGGCGGCGTGCGGCTCACGACGCCCGAGGACCGCGCCGAGATCCGCGCGATCGTCGACGAGCGCTGCCGGCTGCTCGACGACGCCGACCTCGGCGTGCTGGGCTACTTCGAGTGGCTCGACGGGGTCGAGCGCGGCGTCGCCGCGCACCACGCGGGGCTGCTGCCGGTGTTCAAGGAGGTCGTCGAGGAGCTCTTCCGCGCGCGGCTCGTGAAGGTCGTCTTCGCCACCGAGACCCTTGCGCTCGGCATCAACATGCCGGCGCGCACGGTCGTGCTCGAGCAGCTCGAGAAGTTCAACGGCGAGGCCCGCGTGCGCATCACGCCGGGGGAGTACACGCAGCTCACCGGCCGCGCCGGCCGCCGAGGCATCGACACCGAGGGCCACGGCGTGGTCGTCTGGAACGGCGCCCTCCAGCCCGCCGAGGTCGCCGGGCTCGCCTCCCGCCGCACCTACCCGCTGCACTCGAGCTTCCGCCCGACCTACAACATGGCCGTCAACCTCGTCGACCGGCTCGGCGTCGTCGGCACCCGCGAGGTGCTCGAGACGTCGTTCGCGCAGTTCCAGGCCGACCGCTCGGTCGTGCAGCTCGCCCGCCGCGTCGTCGACCAGCGCGCGAGCCTCGCCGGCTACGAGGAGTCGATGACGTGCCACCTCGGCGACTTCCGTGCGTACGCCCAGCTGCGGCGCGAGGTGACCGACCTCGAGCGGGACGACCAGCGCCAGGGCCTCAGCCACGGCGACCACGAGCGGCTGCAGCGCGAGCTGAAGCGCGTGCGCGCGGCGATGCGCGCGCATCCGTGCCACGCGTGCCCCGACCGCGAGCAGCACGCCCGCTGGGGCGAGCGCTACTGGCGGCTGCGCCGCGACATCGAGAAGGCGGAGCGGCAGATCGACCGCCGCACCGGCCAGGTCGCGGAGCGCTTCGACCGCATCACCGAGATCCTCCGCG
>Ga0213836_101344_pt1 | contig 14826 bp, 16 predicted proteins | sample SWPATP03_FD_160578 | JGI IMG/M metagenome (GOLD analysis project Ga0213836, IMG submission 160578) | Coastal seawater microbial communities from Marineland, Florida, United States - SWPA TP0 #3 | ecosystem: Environmental > Aquatic > Marine > Coastal | place: USA: Florida | collected 2016-08-05
AGCTGGCCTGGGCGCTGGCCAACCGCGACCATTTTCCGATGGACCTGAACCGCGCCGACGCCGAGATGATCGCGCGCGTGCCGGGCATCGGCCTGCGCAACGCCAAGCGCATCGTCGACCTGCGCCGGCTGCGCCGCGTGCGCTGGGAGGATTTATCGCGCCTGCGCTGCAGCATGAAGAAAATCGCGCCCTTCGTCGTCACCGCCGACTACAAGCCGGCGCAAGGGCTGGCCAGTTCCGACCTGCTGCGGCGCCACCTGGGGGCGCCGTCCGAGCAGATGAACCTCTGGCCGGAGTTGCAGGCGGCATGAACGCAGCGGCCCTCGTCGCCGCCGGCCAGCCGCTGGTGGTCTCCAGCTTCCCCGAGTGGCGCACCGCCGCGCGCGATCTGCTCATGCACGGGGTCGCGCCGGAACTGGTGACCTGGAACGAGGCCGCCACGCTCGAGGCCGACCTGTTCTCGGGTGCGCCGGCTGCTGATCCTTCCACCGATAATGTCCCTGCCGGGCTGGCCCCGGTAAAACCCGCACCGCACATTCCACGCGCGTTGATGGACATGCTGCAGTCGGCCGCCTGCTGCCGCGTGCCCGACCGCTGGGCCTTCCTGTACCGGGTGATCTGGCGCTGGCAGCAGGGCGAGCACGACGTGCAGTCGCCGGCCGACGTCGACGGCGTCAAGCTGCACGCGATGGTGAAGGCGGTGCGCCGCGAGGAGCACGACATGCATGCCTACATTCGATTCCGCGAGCGTCCCGAGGAACTCGGCCCGCCGCGCTTCGCCGCCTGGTTCGAGCCGCGCCACGACGTGCTGCCGCAGGTGGCCGAGCATTTCGTCAAGCGCATGGGCGGCGTCACCTGGATGATCGGCACGCCCGAGGCGAGCGTCATGTGGGACGGCGCCACGCTGCACCACACCGGCCCCCTGATGACCAGCGCGGCCGACCTGGACGACGCCGGCGAGGCGCTCTGGCTGACCTATTACCGCAGCATCTTCAATCCGGCGCGTGTGAATGCCCAGCTGATGCAAAGCCATATCCCGTCGCGCTTCTGGAAGAATTTGCCGGAAGGGGCGATCGTGCCCGCCATGGTCAGCAACGCCGAACTGGGCGCGCGCAGCACCGGCCAGGCGCAGGCGGTCGGCCGCAAGAGCGGTTTTACCATTCCCATCGCCCCGGCCGACGCCCAGCCGGAGCGCCAGCAACCGTCGAAACTCGACGAATGCCGGCGCTGCGAGCTGTGGCAGCATGCGACCCAGGCCGTGGGCGGGGAAGGGCCGGCGCAGGCGCAGATCATGCTGGTGGGCGAGCAGCCGGGCGACCAGGAGGATTTGGCGGGCAAGGCGTTCATCGGGCCTGCGGGCCAGCTGCTCGACCGCGTGTTCGCGTCCGCCGGCCTGGAACGGCGCGCCATTTATCTGACCAACGCCGTTAAACACTTCAAGTGGGAGCCGCGCGGCAAGCGGCGCCTGCACAAGACGCCGGCGCAAAAGGAAGTCGAGGCCTGTGCTTACTGGCTCGACAAGGAACTGGCGTCCGTCAAGCCGAAGGTGATCGTGGCGCTGGGCGCGACGGCGTTAAAGGCCGTGCTGGGCGATGGCAGTGCGAAGCTGGGCGAGTCGATCGGCAAGGCGATCCGGCACGGGGAGCATTGGGTGGTGACGGTCTACCACCCCTCGTACATCCTGCGCGTGCCCGATGAAGCGACCAAGCGCCAGGCCTTCGCTGTGATGGTCGAGGGTTTTAAACTTGCGCAGCAGCTGGTGGAACGGCCGCCGGCCTGAGCTACCGCGCCGGCATCACCGCCACATCGAAGCGCACCATATCGCCCGCGCTGACCTGGCGCGCGGCGCCTGGCGGCGTCACCGTCCCGATTGCAAACCCCGGCTGCACCTGCACGATCGACAGCGTCCCGACCGGCGACTCCACCGTCCCGAGCGGCGCCAAAGGATCGGCCCCATACACCTGCTGGCGTGGATCGAGCCGGTAGATCACCAGCTGGTCGCCCGGCGCCACCGACGATGTGCTGCCGGCGTCGATGAAGATGCGCTCGCCCTGCACCTGCACCACCTTGGCCATGAAGGGCAGCGCCGCGATATCGGCGGCGATGCCGGCAATGCCCTCGTCGAGCGCGCGCAGGATCGCGCCGCCGAACGGCGTGGCGGCGAAGCTGGCGCTGCCGAAGGGCTTGTCGCGCCCGACCCGGCGCTCGCCCACCTGCTCGACCAGCGCCGTGCGCCGTGCGAGCAGCACGCCGGTCAGGCCGTCGTGCACGTAGAAGGCGATCTCGATGCGGCGCGCGTCCTTCTTGACCAGGCCGTAGTAGGCCGGCTGTTCGTAATTGCTGGCGTCGAGGATCTCGCCGGAGACCACGAACTGGCTCTCGTACAGCGAGGCGATGCGGCGCACGGCGGCCGTGTCGACGCTCGGGCCGCTGGCGCCGGGAGAGATCACGTACGCGCTTTCCTTGCCGAGGAATTTGCCGCCCGCGCTCATGCGGCGCAGGAGTTCCTGCGGCAGGCGGGTGGCGATGTCGTCGACGTCGTCGAGCTGGGGCGAGCGCCGTACGCGGAACGGGGTGACGACGATTTTCTTCTTGTAGCCGAGATTGACGCTGCCGCGCGGGCGGGCGTCTTCTTCCTTGACCGCGATGCGCACGTGCAGCTGCTGGCCGGTCTGCCATTCGCGCAGCACGGTATAGCGCTCGAAATCGACGGCTGGCTGGACGCGGCTGCTTTCCAGCGTCTTGCCGCGGGTGGAGGCGCCGGCGGCGACATCGACGCGGGCGCCGCTGCGCAGGCCGAGCTGCTCGAGGGCGTCGCGAATCGCGGCCTGGCGTGCACGCGCGAGGCCGCCCTCGGCGATGGCGGCGACGCCTTCGGCCTCGGCGGGGGCGCCAAGAACGGGGAGGGAAACGCAGAGCAGCAGCGCCAGCAAGGCGCTGGCGAGAACCCTGGATTTACTGGGCATGGTAGAACGAGGCGCCGTAGGCAGCGCCGGGACCGGCGTTGCCGACCAGGCTGCGGGCGTTCCTGGCCACTGCCTGGGCAGGGCGGGCGGAAGGTGCTGGGGACAGGGCCGCATTGGTATCGAAATCCATCTCCACGGTCGTCTCGTAGGTGCCGTCTTCGCGCTGGGCGACGTTGGTCACGCGCGCGCCACGGATGAAGGCGTCAATATACACCTTGAAACCGTCGTCCTTGAGCGCGAGCGAGCCGACCGTGCTGCCGCCTTCGATGCGCAGGCCATACACCTGTTCGGCCATGGCGCGGTAGGCGTCCAGGCGCGCGGCGCGCATGGCGAGCAGTTTACGCTGGGCCGGCGCGACGCGGTCGCACTGGCCTTCGCAGGCGGCCATGTTGACGGCGCCGTAGCCGGTGGCGTTCAGGGTGACGATCACCGGCTGCGCTTGCACGGCCGGCTTGGTGGAAAGGTGCATGCTGCCGCAGGCGGACAGCAGCGTGGCGGCGGCAAAGGCGAGGACGGCGGCGAGTTTCATGACGGATCCGGTAATTGAGTGCGGGCGCGCCCACAGCGCGCTATCAGACTGGATAACGGCCGTTGCCGCCGGATCTTGATGGACGTACGGAAATATTTATCCTTGAAAGCTGCAACATCGCCAGCGGATTGGTGGCTTGTCAAGGTTTCCGGATCAGGACGAGGACAGCACGAACTGGTTGCCGTCCGGATCCTTCATGATCGCGAACTCGCCCCAGGGCTGCTTTTGCGGCGGCGAGACGAATTCGACGCCGCGCGCGGACAGCTGGCGGTAGGTCGCTTCGACGTCGTCGCAGGCCAGCGAGCCGTTGAACTGGCTGCCGATGCGGTCTTCCTGGCCCGGCGGCGTGAACAGCACGAAGCGCGTTTCCGAGGCGCCGACGTGCAGTTCGATCCAGCGCTGCGCGCCGAAGGGCTGGTCGGTCAGCACGCGGAAATCGAGCTTTTCGGTGTAGAAGGCAAGGGCCGCGTCCTGGTCGCGGACCGGAATGCTGACGAATTTGATGTGGGTGATCATGCGCTCTCCTGGGTTGAATGCCCGGCATTCTCGCACGCGGCGCAGCTCGCCTATAATCATCGTGACTATACTCTTGGTGATGCGAGTGACGACTTTCGATTCCTATGTGCTCGACGTGCTGATGCCCGACCTGGTCGGCCACGAACATGCACCCTCGGCCTTCCTGATTTATGTTTTCCTGTGGCACCGGATCGAGGCCGCCGGCGGGCGCGCGGTGCAATTGAGCTATGCCACGATCGCGCTCGACACCGGCCTGTCGCGCATCACCGCCCAGCGCGCCATCGCCTTGTTATTGCGCCGGCAATTGATCAGCGCCACGAGCGTCTCGCGCACGGCAGTGCCGAGCTACCGCGTGCTGCGTCCCTGGGCCGCGCGCAAGCGTGCGGGCGATGCTACCCAGGGTGCGTGAGATATCAGGCATGCATATGGCTCTTGTAACATCTTGTTTCTTGCTTATATCGCTTAACGGCAACACAATGTCCTTCAGCTAACAACCAGAAGGATGTGTCATGTTGAAACGCGCAGTATCCGCCTTGGCCTTGTGCTTGATGAGCTTGCCTGCCTGGTCGCAGACCGAGGCTGTCGCGACCCCGCCCGCCGCCCCCGCCGCCAGTGCGCCTGACGCGGCGGAAGAGGCGCCGCAAACGGTGCTGGTATCCGGCAGCCGTCCGGGGCCGGGGCTGTGGAAGATTTCGAAGGACGACCACGTGATGTGGGTCTTCGGCAGCTACGACCCCTTGCCGACGAAAATGGAATGGCGCTCGCGCGATATCGACAAGGTCATTGCCGCATCCCAGCAATACCTGAAGCCGCCCTCGTCCAGCCTCGACGTCGGCTTTTTTGGCGGCATGGGCGCCTTGCCTTTCCTGATCGGCATCAAGAAAAATCCGGATGGCGACCTGAAAACCGTCTTGCCGCCGGAGGTGTACGCCCGTTGGCTGCCGATGAAGCAAAAATATTTCTCCGACGACGACAGCATCGAGCGCGAACGTCCCATCTTCGTGGCGCAGCAACTGGCCAGCCGTGCCAAAAAGGCGGCCGGCCTGGATGGTGGACGCGAGATCGGCAAGACCATCAACAAGCTGGTCGAGAAGCACAATCTCAAGGTCGTCGACGCCAGCTACCACATCGAGCTCAAGGAGCCGGGCAAGGCCGTGCGCGACTTCAAGAAGTCCGCCATGAACGATATCGCCTGCCTGGCCAAAACGATCGAACGCCTGGAAACCGAACTCGACGTCATGCGTTCGCGGGCGAACGCCTGGGCGGTCGGCGAACTCGGCGAAATTCGCAAACTGAGTTATGGTGACCGCGATGCCTGTTTCGAGGGTCTGAGCACCAGTTCGCTGGCGAAAAACCAGCCCGAACTCCTGACCATCATGGACAAGGCGGCGGCGTCCTGGGTCAGCGCCGCGGAGAAGGCAATCGCCGCCAACACCAGCACATTTGCCGTAGTCCAGATCAAGGACATTCTCAATCCGACAGGCGTGATCGCGACACTACAGGCCAGGGGCTATACGGTGGAGCCGCCGAAGTAAGGCGGATCCGCAGGCCATTCACCAGACCGAACCAAGGAATGCCCATGTTCAAGCGCGTATTACCTCTCATCACCCTGTGTCTCCTGGGCATGCCCGCCTGGGCGCAGACCGAGGCCCCGGCCGCGCCGCCCGCCGCCGCCGCGCCGACGCTCGAGGATGGCGAGGCCGTCCCGCAAACCATCCTCGTGTCCGGCAGCCGCCCGGGGCCGGGGCTGTGGAAGGTGTCGAAGGGCGACCATGTGATGTGGGTATTCGGCATTTATTCGCCGCTCCCCGCGAAGATGGAATGGCGCTCGAGCAAGGTGGAAAAGGTGATCGCGGCCTCCCAGGAATACCTGAAGCCGCCGGGTGTTTCGATCGAAGTCGGTTGGGGCGGCCTGGTCGCCCTGCCTTTCCTGATCGGCATCAAGAAAAATCCGGACGGCGCCGAACTGAAGGACTTGCTGCCGCCCGAGATGTACGCACGCTGGCAGCCGTTAAGGGAAAAATATTTTACTAACGACAGCGGCATCGAACGCGAGCGCCCCAGCTTTGTCGCCAGCGAACTCTACAGCCGTGCGCTGAAGCAGACCGGGCTCACGGGCGGCGACGAGGTGCGTGTCAAGGTCGGCAAGCTGACAGAGCAGTACAAGCTCAAGATCACGGATGCGAGTTACCGCGTCGCCATCAAAGACCCCGGCAAGGCGGCGCGCGAGTTCAAGAAATCGGCCATGGACGATGTCCCTTGTCTGCTGAAAACCATGGACAGCCTCGACACCGACGTCGAGGCCATGCGTGCCAACGCGAATGCCTGGGCGAACGGCGAGCTCGACGAGATCCGCAAACTGAAGTTCGATGACCGGGCCAAAGCCTGCGTCCACGCACTGAGCACGGGCTCGCTAGGAAAGAACCAGCCGGAACTCAAGACCGCCCAGGAAACTTCGCTCGCACAATGGGTCGCAGCCGCCGAGAAGGCCATCGCCACCAATGCGAGCACCTTTACGGTCGTGCAGATCAAGGAAATCCTGAATCCGCAAGGCGTGATTGCGACGCTGGAGGCGAAGGGGTACACGGTCGAGGCGCCGAAATAAGCGCCGCCGATAGCAGCTTGTCACTGCCGCGTAAAACCGCGTAGAATGCAGGCGACGCGGGTGTAGCTCAATGGTAGAGCAGAAGCTTCCCAAGCTTACGACGAGGGTTCGATTCCCTTCACCCGCTCCAGTGAAGACAGGCGCAAAGCTTGCCTCCCACTGCTCCAATAAATCCCCTTCGCTCCACAAATATGCTTCTGTATGAGGTTGCGTATTGACTTAACGGCACTTATTTCTAAGTGGCTGTTTTGTTAGGGATTAGTTGGTGAAAGGGCGGGCATCGAACACCCGGTTCAGGTAACGTAGCGTACTCTAAATGTCCTAACCAACTTCGCTTTGCGCCGCTCGACAGCAATAAGCCCATATACCGCTGCGGCTACTCCTCCGGTAGCGGTTAATCCTAGTGCATATCCTCCCAAGCCAAAACCTTGGCTAATTGACAAACCTAACTTTGCATTGAGCAAAGCAGGAATTCCATATACCAGCGCGCCAGCGATAATCAGTCCTAGAAAAAAACCATACTTCAAGCTGTCGTCACGCTCACGTTTCGTTGCGCCATATACAATTTCGCCTCTGCAGCCTTGACATACATGCGCGCCATGCATGAACTCAAACCTGCACAAACCGCAGCTTATGGTCTTGTACGACATTCAAACCTCGATGTTTCAATAAAGAAACTAAAGTGTACCAAAGGAAACTGGGCTAGGCAAACTCGATTTTTTAAGATGAGATAGGTTGTGGAAATCGACGTCGTATTTGCTCCACAAAAACGCCAGCGGCGCCGCATGGGTAGTAGGTTTCAGGATGTCTTTCGCATTCGATTTATGGAGCACCAGCAGCGCTTGAACCCGCATGATTGAGCGATTGTTCTACTAGCTTTCCACGCTTGCGACGAGGGTTCGATTCCCTTCACCCGCTCCAGTGAAAACGGCTGACCAAACGTTTTCATCGCCCCGCCCGACAGCCGCCTCGCTCCCCAACATTCTGATTTGCGCTACGCAAGCGTGAGCGAGGGCAGTCCGCGTGATGGATCTACCAGGCCTTTCCGCTTGCGTCCTGATAACCGCGTTCCCAATCTTGATAGTCCGTCGTCCCTGCCGCATGGGGATTGGCCACCGTGCGCTCGGCGTAATACGCGTCGTGCCCATTTGAATACGCAGGCGAGCGGGCGAATAGATTCTGGAAAAGCGGGGCAAGTCTGGTTGTCAACCAACTGACGGGCCTGGGAAACTTGTTTTGCGCTTGCTTTGCTATGCTGTCTCGACGGTGATCCATTGCGTTCGCCTGGAATTGACCTATGTTTTTTATAGTGACGTTAGCATGGCAATTCAACGCTTTGCCAGTATTCTGGACATTCGCATGCATTTGATGCGGTCTGCATAATGTTGTCTAAAAATTGCATCAATCTGCTTTTGCGGTCTCGCCGCAATGATTCTAAAATTGACGACTTCGTGTTATTTCTCTGGCATCGTTCACCATTACATGGAATCCAGCGCATGAATAAGGAATTCATTACTTCTGTTCCATACCTTTGTACGGAACGACTCAGGCTGCGTGAATATCGCCGGGAGGACTTTGATGCATTCGCGGCGCATTTGGCCGACCCTGTCAGCGCGGCCCACCTGGTTCCGGCCGACCGGAATGCCGCATGGCGCATCTTCTGTTCGCAAGCAGGGCTATGGCTGATCCAGGGCGCCGGTTGGTGGGCGGTCGAGGAAAAGGAGACGGGGCGGCTCGTCGGGAATGTCGGCGCGTTCTTTCGCGAGGACGCCACGGTGATGGAGTTCGGCTGGAATACCTACCGTGCCTTTTGGGGCCAGGGATTCGCAAACGAAGCGGCGGCGGCAGTCTTGCACCATGCGCTCGAAATCCGGTGCGAACCAAAAATTCGGGCTGTCATCGCTTCAGCCAATGCATCATCGCTGCGCGTTGCCAAACGCCTTGGCCTGACATATGAAGCGGAAACCGAGATATACGGCAAAGCGGTCGGCATTTATACGCGTGAGCGGGAAGGCTCAGCTGTTCAGGCCTAGAACGGCAAGGGCGCATCGTTTTCCGGCGCCGGCAGCGAAATGTCGATTTCCTCGAACGCCAATTCCTCCAGCTGCAGCAAGACCAGCAATTGCGCCGTCTGGAAGTGGGCATACGCCCGAAAGCCGTTCGGCTCGATCGACACCAGCATGACCGGCCGCGACGGAAAATGCGCCGCCACCTTCTTCAGCACCGGCTCGGCGGCGCCCTTGAGCGTCCACCTGGATTCGACAATCGCCACGATAATCGGCGCGCCGTGCGGTGCGAATTCCATCACCTGCACCTTCATCAGATGCGGTCGCTTTCCTTGCGCACCACGCGGCCGATGATCAGGCAGCTGTCGCCCTCGCAGGCACGGCGGTAATACGTGCGCTGGTCCGGATTGTCGGACGCCAGCCACCAGCGCCCCCCATCCTTCTGCATGCGCTTGACGACGGGTTCGCCGTTGAAATTGACGGCGAACACTTCGCCAACCGCCGGTTTCTTGTCGGCGGTATTGATGACGACGATGTCGTCCTCGTACAGGGTCGGCTCCATGCTCTCGCCCTTGACGAGGATGGCGATCAGGCAGGCCGGGTTGAGCCGCTTGCGCTCGACCCAGTCGCGGCGCATGCCGACCGTGCCGCCGTCGTGATGCTCCGGCTCGGTCTGGAAACCGGTGACTCCCGCGGACAGGCGCAGCTTGACCATCGGTACCTGGACAAAGGTGTCGTCAGTGTCGGACACGACCACGCGCAGGGTGCCGGGGAAGAGCACCACCGGATCGCTGCCGCGCAGCCCGTCAAGGAGGGCGGGCGGCAGGCTTTTGCCGGTGACCTTGGCGATCGCCAGCATTTGCTGCAGGTTCGGGCTGTGCTTTTCGGTCTCCCAATGCGAGATATTCGCCTTGGTATGGCCGCGCACCGTGCCGAGCTCGAACGCGAGCTTGGTGCCCAGGGCTTCGCCCGACAGGCCGGCATCGCGCCGCGCCTCCTTGATCCAGTTGGCGATCATCGTTTTGAGTTCCATTGTGAAATTGTATAGGAAATCTACACGCACAAGTATAGAAAAACTTGACGAAAAAGTATAGGATATCTATACGGCCTTGATCTATCCCAATGCCACGATGAATAAGGAGACGAGTGATGAAACTGAAGCTATTGGAAATCTCGAGCATGATCGGCGCGATCACCTCGATTGGGGCGGCGGTCACGCTCGACCGGGCGGGGGTGGTCTTCGGTATCGTCACCGGCTTGACGACCTGTGCCCTGAACGTGTTCTACATGCTGAGGAAGGATGCGCGCGAGCAGCGCCAGGCCGAGCTGGCCATCCGCGAGGCCGAAGCGCGGCTGGCGGCGCTCGGCGTCGGGGGCCAACTCCGCCCCGAACCGCGTGCGGCGATTGAATCCTGCGCCAAACTGTGATGACATGGCGTGTCAGCTGGGCGGCACGATCACGCGGGGGCGCGCATGCGGGGTATTTCAAACAGACGCAGGATGCTGGTACGCGCCATGCTGGCGGGCGGCGCCCATGCCTGGGCCGGCCCCTCCCTTGCCGCACCAGGCCCGCTCCTGACGCGCCCGATCCCCTCGTCGGGCGAACGCCTGCCTGTCGTCGGACTCGGCAGCTGGATCACTTTCAATGTCGGCGACGACCCGGCCGCGCGCGCCAATTGTACCGAGGTGGTGCGCGCGTTTTTCGCGGGCGGCGGGCGCCTGATCGATTCTTCCCCCATGTACGGCTCGGCCCAGGCCGTCATCGGCCATGCGCTCGCTCAATTAAAATATCCACCGAGCCTGTTTGCGGCCGATAAAGTCTGGATCGGTTCCGGCGCCCGCGGCCCGGCCCAGGTCGATGCGTCGCGCGCGCTGTGGGGCGTGGCGCGCTTCGACCTGCTTCAGGTGCACAATGTACTTGCCTGGGAAGCGCACTTGCCCACCTTGCAGCGCATGAAGACGGCGGGGCGCCTGCGCTATGTCGGCATCACCACCTCCGAGGGCCGGCGCCACGACGAGCTCGTCAAGATCATGACGACGCAGCCGCTCGACTTCGTGCAAATCAGCTACAACGTGCTCGACCGCGAGGTGGAGCGCCGCATCCTGCCGCTGGCGCGCGAGCGCAACATCGCCGTCATCGTCAACCGGCCGTTTCGCCAGGGAGCGCTGACGCAGGCGCTGGCGCATCAACCCTTGCCGGGATGGGCGGCGGAGATCGGCTGCACCAGCTGGGCCCAGGTCTTACTAAAATTCATCGCCTCGCATCCGGACGTGACCTGCGCCATTCCCGCCACGGCGAAGCCGGCGCATGCGTTCGAGAACATGCTGGCCGCCCGCGGCCCGTTGCCGGACAGCGCCTTGCGCCGGCGCATCGTCGCGGACGTGGAGCGGCTCGCATGAGCGAGTGGTGGACGTATTCCTTATCGGACTTCCTGATGTTCTCGACAGCGACCTATTTCCGCCTGTTCGAATTGCAGAACCTGGCGCTCTGGCCGGTGCAGGTGCTGGCGCTGGCGGCCGGCGTCGCGCTGTTCGCTTGCCTGTGGCTGGGCGGCGCGCAAGCCGGACGCGCCGCGGCGGTCGTGCTGGCACTGGCCTGGCTGCACGTGGCCTGGCGATATTTTGCCCAGCGCTATGCGACGATCAACACCGGCGCGCCGTACTTTGCGATCGGCTTCGCGGCGCAGTCGGTGCTGCTGTTCTGGCTGGCGAGCCGGCGCCAGGGCGCGCGGCTGATTGGCCCCGCCGGTTCGCTCGGCAAGCTGGCGCTGGGCATCGCATTCGTCGCGCTGGTCGGGTATCCGCTGCTGGCGCCGCTGGGCGGGCGGCCGTGGATGCAATATGAACTGTTCGGCCTGGCGCCCGACCCGACGGTGGCATTCACGCTGGCGGCCTTGCTGTTGTGGCGGGCGCATTGGCTGCTGTGGAGCCTGCCGCTGCTGTGGGGCCTGATCAGCTCGGCAACGCTGATGGAATTGGATTCAAGCCAGGCCTGGGTGCTGCTGGTGCTGGCCGTGCTGGCCGCCGGCGCGCGCTGGCTGGCCGCCACGCGCGCGCACAAGTAACACTCAGGAACCCAGCAGGTCGCCGGCGCGGAACGCGGTTGCACCCGCGATCTTGCAGACGTGCATGCCGCGCAGCAGGTGGCGGTGCGCCGTGCTGGCGAAGAACACGCCCGGGTGCTTGGGGGCGATGGGCGTGACTTCCCCGGTCACCGGGTTGACGATCTCGGCCACGGTTTCGTCGGCCGCGACCTTGTCGCCGAGTTTTTTCAGGAAGACGAGTACGCCGGAGTGGGGCGCGAACAGCGGTTCGACCGCCTCCAGCGGCGTCGGCTGGCAGAGCGCCTCGGGCAGCGGCGTGATCGGCAGGTCGAGCACGCCATTTCGCGCGAGATAGTGCAGCAGTGCCTGGGCATCTTGCTGCGCCAGGTCGTAGCGCACATCGTTCTCGCCGCGCAATTCCACGGTGATCGCCACGCCGGCCGGCGGGATCGCCACGTCCGGGCCGAAATGCGCGGCCAGGTCCCACCACAGGCGGCTGCAGGCTTCGTCGAACGGCTCGCCGCCCGATTCGCGCGCCAGCAGCAGGGCGTGCGAACCCATCAGGGCCGCCAGCGGCTGCACGGCGTCGGCCAGCGGTTCGCCGCAATACATGTGCAGCACCGCTTCGTTATCGCAATGCAGGTCGAGCATGATGTCGGCGTCGATCGCCATCGACAGCAGGGTTTTCTTCAGCAGGCCGGCGCTCGTGTTCGGCTCCCACGCGGCGAGCGAGGTGAGCGCATGTTCGCGGATCAGGGCGACATTCGCGTCGGCATCCTGGCCGAGCTTGCCCTCCAGCGACTTCTTGAGGTCGGCCGCGACGTGTTTATAGGCGCGGTTGAAATTCACGCCGGTCGACAAATCGTAGCGGCCGAAAGGCGTGCCGTGGATGGTCTGCGACAGGCCGATCGGGTTGGCGGCCGGCACCAGGATGATCTCCCCAGTGATCCGGCCGGCGGCGTCGAGCCGGTCCAGTTCCTGGCGCAGGAAATGGGCGACCAGCATCGCCGGCACTTCGTCCGCATGCAGCGAGGCCTGGATATAGACCTTCTTGCCGCGTGCGGGCTCGCCGTAATGGAAAGAGGTCAGTTGAAAGGTGGCGACGTTGTCTTCGATCGCGATCGGGTGTTTGGTCGAATGCACGGCTGAGCCTCGGCGGGATGGGTCGAAAGCGTCGATTATGGCGCAGATTGCCTGCTTGACCACACACCGGTGCGGAACGGGCCGTAGGCTATAATGTCCGCCGTTCTTTCCTCACTTTACCTTCCCCATGTCCGCAGACACCCCCGATAACGGCCCGGCCCGTACGATGCTTTACGACCCGACTGAACACCGCATCCGCAGTTTCGTCACCCGCGCCGGCCGCCTGTCGACGGGGCAGGCGCGCGCGCTCGAAGAATTCGGGCCGCAATTCCTGGTCGCCTACAAGAAAGAGATGCTCGACTACGCCGCCGCCTTCGGGCGCGCAGCGCCGACCATCCTCGAGATCGGCTTCGGCATGGGCGACACCACGGCCCACATCGCGCGCCAGATGCCTGAGAAAAATTTCATTGGTGTGGAAGTGCACACGCCGGGCGTCGGCAGCTTGTTGAAACAAATCGGCGAGCAGGAGATTTCGAACCTGCGCCTGATCCAGCACGACGCCTTCGAAGTGCTGAACCACATGATTCCGGATGGCTCGCTGGCCGGCGTGCACATCTATTTTCCAGACCCCTGGCACAAGGCGCGCCACAACAAGCGCCGCCTGATCCAGCCGGCCTTCGTGAAACTGCTGGTCGAGAAGCTGGCGACGGGCGGCTATATCCATCTGGCGACGGACTGGGAAGATTACGCGGTGCAGATGCTCGAGGTGCTGAGCGCCGAGCCGGCGCTTGCGAATACCGCCGAAGGCTATGCGCCGCAGCCGGCGTACCGGCCGCTGACCAAGTTCGAGAACCGTGGCCTGAAACTCGGGCACGGCGTGTGGGACTTGGTATTTACGAAGAAGTAAGCAGCAGGAAGTAAGCAGCAGGACGTCGGGTGGGCGGGAGACCCGCCCACCCGACGCGTATGCCAGAGATGTTTCGAAGTATTCAGACAGCCCGTGGCCGGCGCGCGAAGATGCCGAAGCACAGGATCAGCGCGTAGCACACCACCGGCACCAGCAGCGCCATTTTCAGTCCGACCACGTCGGCTGCATGTCCCGTCAACAGCGGCACGATCGCGCCGCCGACGATCGCCATGCAGATCAAGCCCGAACCTTCCGCAGCGCGCTCGCCCAGCCCCTCGCATGCCAGCGAGAAGATGGTTGGGAACATGATCGAATTGAACAGGCCCACCGCCAGCAGCGCCCAGCCCGAGACCATGCCCGAGGTGTTCGCCGACACCAGCAGCAGGGTAATCGTCATGCCCGCCGCGCAGGCCAGCACTTTACCGGGCGAGAACATGCGCAGCAGGGCCGCGCCGATGAAGCGGCCGACCATCGCGCCGCCCCAGTACAGCGGCACGTGCTTGCCGGCGGCTTCCGCGGACAGGCCCAGCACGTTCGCTTCCATCAGGTAGTTGACGATCACCGAACCGACCGCCACTTCCGCACCCACGTACAGGAAGATGCACAGCGCGCCGAAGGCAAAGCGCTTTTGTCCCAGCAGTTCGAATGCGCGCAGCATGCTGACCTTCGGCGCCCGCGTCTCGACCAGCTTGTTGCGGTTGTGCCAGACCAGCGCCGCCACCACCGTCAAAGCGATTGCCAGGCCGATATAGGTCTTCACCACGACATGGGTTTCCGCGGCGCGGTAGGCATCGAGCGCGGCGCCCGAGAGGGTCGTCGGGTCGATGGTCGCGAGCGAACCGAGGATCAGGATCGCGCCCACATACGGGAACACCGTCGTGCCCAGCGAATTGAAGGCCTGGGCAAAGGTCAGGCGGCTGTGCGCGGTCTGCGGTGCGCCCAGCAACGAAATCAGGGGATTGGCCACCACTTGCACGATCGTGATGCCGGATGCCAGCACGAACAGGGCCACCAGGAAGGTCGCGAACACGCCCGACGAGGAGGCCGGGATGAACAGCAGGCAACCGGCCGTCATGGTGAGCAGGCCGACGACGGCGGTGCGCATGTAGCCGATGCGGCGCACGATGGCGGCGGCCGGAATCGAGACGATGAAATAGGCGGCGAAGAAGG
>Ga0213836_101349_pt1 | contig 14811 bp, 9 predicted proteins | sample SWPATP03_FD_160578 | JGI IMG/M metagenome (GOLD analysis project Ga0213836, IMG submission 160578) | Coastal seawater microbial communities from Marineland, Florida, United States - SWPA TP0 #3 | ecosystem: Environmental > Aquatic > Marine > Coastal | place: USA: Florida | collected 2016-08-05
CCTGGCGACCCTGATCTCCGGCACCGACATCGTCGCCACCGTCCCCGATTACACGGCCGATGTGCTCACCGCCGCGGGCGGAGTGCGCGCTGAAGAGCTGCCACTTGAAACCCGCACCTTCGAATTGCACATGGCCTGGCGTGGGTCGCAGGACAACGACCCGGGCGAGCGCTGGTTGCGCTCGAGGATTCAGATGTTTTTTGGCGACCCTGACAGTCTTTAGGGGCTTCGCGCATGCTTGTTAGCTGATCATTTCTGCGTTTTTCTAGCCTCGAAGAGCCATTTACTTCCAGCGAATTGCTACATTTGGGGCATATTTGAGGGCATGCTTTGGATGGTTTGAAAATGATGCCCCCAACCGAAGATGCTCAGCGCCCCCGATACAAAAAAACTCCCAAATATTTGGCTCGCAGGGAAAGCTTGGCAAATAGCGAAGAGGACTGAAGAATGGTCTCATCGATCACGGAAGGTCACTGAGGCAGAATTTGGTGATTCACAACTCATCCTGGCCGGAAGCTTCAGCGGATTTGTTCCGCCACGCCACTGCGGAAAAGGCAGCCCTCTATCGTGCCATCATGGAGGTGTTCGCTGCTGCCAAGCGCCAGTACCGCCTGCAATTACTGCCCGACGAAGTATTATCTGAAGCAAACTGGAGTCATCGGACGCCACCGGCTCAGGAAGAGGTTGCCGCTGCATTAGCTCAATTGGCGACCTGGGGCAATCTCGAATCGCAGCCGGACATGACGCGTGTATCCACGCTCAACGATTATTATCGGGCACGTTTTCTCTATAGGCTCTCGCGCGGTGGCGAGGCGGTAGAGGCCGGCCTGATAGCATTCGCGCAGAGCCTACGTCATCGTGCAGAACTGCAGACAGTCGCGCTGGAGGACATCGACAGCCGCTTACGAGCCTTGCAGCGATTGATGGCTGAGGCACAATCCGGCAACGACCTTGATACCGCCAAGGCACATGAAATTCTGCGTGACCTAGTGCGAGTGTTTGAGGGTCTTGCTGAAAACGCCCAGGCGTTCATGGCTGGAGTGGCACGTAGTCTAGAGCTGCAGCAGGCCGACGCCACCGCATTGGTCGCTTACAAGCGACAGCTGATCGACTATCTCGAGCGCTTTATGGGTGATCTGATCCGCCGCTCCGATGCCATCGCCCGCACGCTGCATGAACTGTCCGCCACCATCGAGTATGTCTTACGCCAAGTTGCTGCACGTGAAGCGCGTGATGCCGCCCCCGACGACACTGGCGAGCAGGCAGAGGAAACGCAGCGTCGCCAGGATATCTGGCGCGAGCGTTGGAAAGGATTGCGTGGCTGGTTTCTGGCCACCGGCAACGAACCGCCTCAAGCAGAACTACTGCGTGCCCGAGCGCGTTCGGCGATTCCGCAACTGCTTAGCGCCATCGCGGCAATTAATGAGCGACGCAGCGGGCGCAGCGACCGATCGGCCGATTTCCGAGTGCTGGCACAGTGGTTCGCTGCATGCGACAGCGACGACGATGCACACCGTCTCGCGCAAGCAGCGTTCGCGCTGCACCCAGCGCGCCACTTCTCACTAGAGGTTGCTGATGCGGACGACGTGCCAGCGAGCACCTCTTGGCTGGATGCACCTCCGCTGATCATCAATCCGCGCTTGCGCGAGTATGGTGAAGCCGCGCCGCGCGGCGCACTGGCGAAAGTGCGCGATCGTAGCCGGGATCGGGCGCTGATGGCTCAGCAATTGGCGGAGGAATCGCGCCAGGTCGAGGCCGCGCGCCGGCGATTGGCGGCCGGCCGCCCGATACGCTTATCGGAACTGGGAGAGCTCGATGTGCATGCCTTCGGCCTCTTTCTAGGATTGCTTGGCGAGGCGCTGGCCGAACAACACGACCCGAACAGTCCCATCGAGCGTCAAACGGGCGACGGTCTGCTGCATATTCGCCTGGAACCTCTTGCTGAAAACAGCCGCGCCCAAATCTGCACGGCAGCCGGGGTTTTCTCCGGCCGGGATCATCTGCTGACAATCCAGCTCAGCGAGGACAGATCATGAGCATACCCTTGTTCCGCCGTGGAGCCCGACATGTCGGAGAAACACAGAAGGCGCAGCAGCAAGACGAATTCCGCCGGGCTCTGCGCAGCCTGCTGATGTGCCCGCTCATGCCGCCAGGGCACGCGGATTTCCCCGCCGTACGTCGCCAAGCCGAGCGCCTGCGCGAGTGGTTCGCCCGCGAGACCGGCTGGCCGCTGCATGTGGATCGCGAGGGTGCCCGCCTGTTCAAGCGCCCATCCGACCTGTCCGCTCCGACCCGCGGCCTGCCGGACTATGACCGGCGTCGCTATGTACTGCTGTGTCTGGCTGCTTCAGTGCTGGAGCGAGCCGACCCGCAGATCACCCTGCGACAGATCGGCGAACGGATCGTACAACAAGCCGCCGACCCGGCATTGCAGACATTGGGTTTCGCCTTCACGTTGCACTGCGCTGCCGAAAGACGCGAGTTGGTCATGGTGTGCCGTACCCTCCTGGCTCATGGCGTTCTCGAACGTGTCGCTGGCGAGGAAGAGAGTTACGTACAGGACGGCAGCGGGCCACAGTCCGACGCGCTCTACGACATTCACCGACGCTTGCTGGCCGGCCTGCTGGCGGCGGTGCGCGGGCCCTCGACCTGGAGCACAGAGGAGACTCCGGGAAATACCGAGGCTCGGCTGCATGCACTGGTGGCCGGCTTTACAGCGGACAGCGAGCAAGGCAGGCGCGACGCCATACGCCACCACTTGGCGCGACGCCTGCTCGACGATCCGGTGCTGTATACCGACAGCCTGGATGAAGAGACGCGCAGTTATTTCCTCAATCAGCGTGGTGTTCTCGCCAACCGCTTGTGTGAAGCCACCGGACTGGTCGCCGAGCAACGCGCCGAAGGCCTGGCCCTGATCGACGAGAGCGGGCAACTGACGGATGTAGCCATGCCCGCCGAGGGCACTGAGGCTCATGTAACGCTGCTGGTAGCGGAGTACCTGGCCCGGCGTCTGCGGGATAAACGTGCCGCATTGCGAGCGACAGAAAGCGAGATTGCCTTGTTCCTGCGCGAGGCCGCTGGGCGATATGGTCGCTACTGGCGCAAATCGGCGCGCGCGCCAGGCGCCGAACATGAGCTGGCGGAAATCGCCATCGCTCGCCTATGTCGTCTGGGCCTAATGCTGCGTGATATGCATGGCGTACATCCGTTGCCCGCCATTGCCCGCTTCTCCCTCGGACAGACCGAGGTGCGCAACGCCCAAGGGGCCGAAACCCTGTTTCTAACCGAGCCTGACGCATGACTAGCGACCTATTCATCACCTCCTCCCGCCCCGCACTGCCCAAACCTCTGCGCGAACGCTGGCAGCCCTTACGTCTTGGCCTCGTCGAACTGTTCCACTACGACAGCGAGGAGTTCTGGTTCCACGATGGTCATTTACTTCTGCGGGGCAATAACGGCACCGGGAAATCCAAGGTGTTGTCGCTGACCTTACCGCTGCTGCTGGACGCACAATTGCGCTCGTCGCGCGTCGAGCCCGACGGTGATAGCGGCAAGAAGATGGCCTGGAACCTCCTGGTCGGCAACTATCCCCGCCGTATCGGTTACAGCTGGATAGAGTTCGGCCGACGTGAGCGCGATGGCCGCCCCCGCTACCTGACCCTGGGAGTCGGTTTGTCGGCAGTCGATGGCCGGGCTCAAGTGGACAGCTGGTTTTTCATCGTGGAAGGTGACGGCACGACACTAGACCCACGTATAGGCGAAGATCTCTGGCTTACCACTGCCGAGCGCCAGGTTCTTACTCGCGAACGCTTGCGCGATGCACTTGGCGGACGCGGTCAACTATTCGAAAACCATCAGCTGTATCGTCGTGCCGTGGACGAGCGCCTGTTCCAGCTAGGGACACGGCGCTATGACGCGCTGATGGATACGCTGATCCAGCTGCGCCAGCCGCAACTGTCGAAGAAACCCGACGAAACCGGCCTTTCCAATGCCCTGAGCGAGTCGCTGCCACCGCTACCACCCGAGCTTCTGGGCGATGTGGCCGAAGCGCTCAACCAGTTGGAGGAAGACCGCATTCAATTGGAAGAAACGCGCCTACTGGAGCAAACCGTCACCCAGTTTGAACGACGCTACCGCATCTATACCGGTATGTTGGCGCGGCGCCAGGCACGCGAACTACGCCAGGCTCAAACCCATTTCGACAACGCCAGCGAGGCCCGCAATCAAGCGCAGGCTGAACTCGCCGGCGCACAGAGCGCGCAGGGTGAGGCTTTTGCGGAGCACGAAGCCGCGAAGCTGAAGTATTCGGCGGCCCGGGAGCTGGTAGATACGCTGCAGAGCGATCCCGCCAACCAGGACGCCAACCGTCTTGCCCTGGAGGAGCGTAATGCCACTGAACGGCAAGATGCAGCTCACACGGCAGGCCGACAGCGCGATGAAGCGCGTAGCAAACTCAATAGCGAAGTAGAACTGAGCCAGCGACGGACCGCTGCGGCCACTCAAGCTCGCGACGAGCTGGACAAGTCGCGTACTCGTACGCTGGACGCGGCCGAAGCACTAGCTGTAACAGCAGACCTCGCAATCAACCCACTGCTTAGCCTTGAAGCCGAAGCGCTCGCGGCACATCCGTCCGAGTACAGGGCCGCTGAAGAAGCCCTGCGCGAGCTGTTGAGGTATCGGCGCAAGGACATCGCCCATCTGCGTAAGCGTCATGCCGAAGTTATCCAACAACAAGCGGTACTGGCGGACAAGCAAGAACAAGTTCGAAGCCTTCGCGGTGAAATGGACATAGCACTGGCGCAACGCGAGCGGGCCGATCGGCACGCCGAACAGGCAGGCAGCGTATTGCTCGGAGCTTGGTCCGAGCACTGCACAAGCCTCGTCCAGCTGCGCTTCGATGCTGAGCAGCCCTTGCTGCAACTGGCCGAGTGGGTGGCCCTTCCGGAAGGCGAAAACCCGGCGCAAGCGGCAGTGGACAACGCCTGGCAGACGACGCTGCAACGACACGCCGCCAAACAGGCGGAGCTGGACAGTAACCTTGCTAGCCTGGACAAGCAGCGCGCCGATATCGAGGACGAGTGCACCCGCCTGGCCGCTGGCGAAGATGCGCTGCCCGCCGAGCCGCCCACCCGGGCCAGTGGTGTGCGCCTGCAACGGCAAGGCGCGCCACTCTGGCACCTAGTGGATTTCCACCCGAGCCTGGATGCCGCGCAACGGGCCGGGCTGGAAGCCGCCTTGGAAGCCAGCGGCCTGCTTGACGCCTGGCTGTCGCCAAATGGGGTATTGAGCGATAGCGACGGTACGCCGCTGCTGGATAGCAGCTGGCACCAGCGCGCGCCAGTGAACGGTGCCAACCTGAACGCTGCGCTGACTCCCGCATTGCCCGAGGCCTGCCCGATCACACTAGCAACGCTGACTGCGCTGTTGGCGGGCGTGGCTTACGGCACGCAGGAGCCGAGCGATGCCGAAGCCTGGCTGTCGCCTGATGGTTGCTATCGTCTGGGGCCGCTGGCAGGTGCCTGGCAAAAAACCGAAGCAGGCTACATCGGCCGCAGTGCACGGGAACTGGCACGACAACGACGGCTGGAAGCACTCGCCACCCTCCTCACCGAACTCAACATGGCGCAAGCCAAGCTCGAACGACAATACGAAACCCTGGCCGCTGAGCGCAACCAAGCCGAACGGGAGCGGAAAAACGTACCTTCCGAGCGCCCACTGCACGATGCGATTGCTGCCGCGCTGCAGGCCGCCCGTGATGTTGATCGGGCACGGCAGCTGCTGGTGTTGGCGGAAACGCGCAGCCAGGAAGCTAAAGACGCATGGCAATCGGCATGCGAGCAGTTACACCACGACGCGACCGACCTGAGCCTGCCGGCAGCCCCCGAGCTGCTATCGGCAATCGAAGAGGCCTTGGAACACTTCGCCAACGTCCAGGCGCATCTGGTCCAGGCGGTACGCGACTGGCAGCGTGCATGGCCTGATCAGTGCCAGCAGCAACAGCGCGAAGGCGAAGCGCGCAGAGTGCTGGAACAGGCTGAGGAAAACCTGATGGTCGCCGACGAGCAGGCCGAACAGGCCCGGGTCCGCTTGGAGACGCTACGCCAGTCCATCGGCCAGCAGGTGGAAGAATTGCTGGCAAAACTGGCCACCGCGCTCGCCGGACGTGCGCAGGCCGAGCAGGACGCCGAAACACGCCGCACGGCGCTGGGCGAAGCGGAAAAACGGCTGGCCGTGACCGCAGCGCACGTCGAACGCACTGAGCAGACGCTGAGCGAGCGTAGCAACGAGCGCGCCATGGCCGTCGAACGCCTTCGCCATTTCAGCGCCAGCGGCCTACTTGCCGCCGCATTGCCGGACCTGCAATTACCTGAGCATTGGAGCATCGACCCGGCGCTGAACCTAGCCCGCCGCATCGAACAGGCGCTGGCTGACATCGCCGATGACGAGGCCACTTGGGCCCGCGTACAGAAACAGATCGCCGAAGACTTAAGTGAACTGCAGCGCGGGCTGAGCGCCTTGAACCACCAGGCCATCTCGGAACCCAACGATTGGGGCATCACCGTCACAATCCAGTACCAGAACCGTGCCGAGCGCCCCGATACCCTCGCGCTACTGTTGGCCGAGGATATTGCCCAGCGCAGCGAATTGTTGTCGGCGCGCGAGCGTGAAGTGTTGGAAAACCACCTGCAGGCGGAGATCGCCGCCGAACTCCAGCGCCTTATGCGGGCTGCCGACGACCGCGTCAAGGCGATAAACCACGAATTGCACAAGCGCCCAACTACCACAGGCGTACGCTACCGCTTGCTATGGGAGCCGCTATCCGTCGAAGAAGGCGCACCGGCAGGCCTGGAGGCCGCCCGCAAGAGCCTGCTCAATACCAGCGCCGACCTCTGGTCGATCGAAGACCGGCGCGCGGTCGGTACCATGCTGCAACATCAGATCGCCGCCGAACGCGCTCTGGCCGACGCTGACAGCGCCGGTAGAAGTCTTCTCGATCAACTCGCCCACGCGCTGGACTATCGCTATTGGCATCGTTTCCGCATCCAGCGTCAGCAAGATGGTCAATGGCGCAAGCTGTCCGGACCGGCCTCCAGTGGCGAACGTGCGCTAGGCCTGACCGTCCCATTGTTCGCCGCCATCGCCAGTTTCTATGGCCACGGCGGCAGTCCATTAGCACCACGTTTGATGCTGCTCGACGAAGCATTCGCCGGTATCGACGATACCGCTCGGGCCCACTGCATGGGGCTGGTGCGGGAATTCGACCTGGACTTCGTCATTACCAGCGAACGGGAGTGGGCCTGCTACGCCGAACTACCTGGCGTGTCAATCTGCCAGTTGCAACGCCGCGAAGGTATCGATGCGGTGTTCGTCTCGCGCTGGACCTGGGATGGACGGGCTAAGCGACTCGAAGAAGATCCTGATCGCAGGTTCCCCTTGGCATGAAGACCAGTCCCGACGTACGCCTACAGCGTCTGCTCGGCGAGCCAACCCTGGCAGCCCTTCGCCAGCGCTTACGCCGCCGTTTTGAGCTGTCCGATGAAGAGGAGACGCTACCATCGATCCAATTGAACAACCTTAACCCGGTCGAATACTCGGCTCTTTGCCAACTGACTGGCCGTCCTTCGCGTATAGCACGTTCAATAACACTGGACATTACCGACCTCGATGCTCGGTTGCGTGCAGCCGGGCTCGCCAACTCGCTTCAAGATGCGCTGGAGCAGCTGGATGGCCCCATTGTTGCAAAAACCAGGCTCCGTAAAACGCTATCGGAACAATGGTCGGCCCTGACAACGTCGGCGTCGGCCGAAAGCAGCCCGATTCTCCGCGCCTGGTTTCAAAACAGAGCCACCTCCATGCCCCTGCTCAAGCGTCTTGGGCGCGATCCCGCGCGCGCTCAACAGCTACTGGTAGCGACTGATAGTGTGCTCCGCCGCCTACCCGTGGAAGGACTGCCTCGCTCGCAACTTGCCGCCGAAACACTGGGTGATGCCCATGCGCTAGACACCGGCCGCCCTGTAGCGACCCTGGTACTGTCGGCATGGCGACTGCACGAGCGTACGGGTGACTCTCAAGAAGATGAAACAGCAGCCGAGACTGGCGGTGGCACTGAAGAGCGTGTGCGGGAGGTCTGGTCAAGAGCGGGAGTGCTTGTCAACGAGCTGGCCCGCCCGGCTCTCTTTCTTAACTTGCCAGTGGTCCCAGACACACCCCGCACCTGGCTGCCTGGCGAGCCCGCCTACCTCTCACTACGGCAATTGGTTCGCAAACCATATTCCTGGCAAGTAGAGGGTCGGAATGTCTACGTATGTGAGAATCCGAACATAGTAGCCATCGTCGCCGACCGTCTAGGTGCCCACAGTGCTCCATTGGTCTGCACTGATGGCATGCCCGCCGCTGCGCAGCGAATTCTACTCGACCAGTTGGCCGCCGCCGGCGCACACCTGCACTACCATGGCGACTACGACTGGCCAGGGATCGCCATCGGCAATCACGTCATGCGTACTTGGCAAGCAGTCCCTTGGCGATTCGGCAGCAGAGACTACCTCGAAGCGGTGATAGTAGCGCCGACGCGACCGCGCGATTTGGCACTCAACGGAGTCGAGGCTCTATGGGACAACGCGCTGCACATAGCTATGGACACCCAAGGGCTCGCAATTCCAGAGGAAGCGGTTGCCAGCAATCTCTTAGACGATCTGAGCCATGGGGAAAAATAATCCGCCCGAGCATAAACAGAGCATCTAAGGCCAGGCGGCAAACAGGATACGATTAGGGGCAATCAATCGGGAGCAAACATGCGAATTGAGAAGGTTAGGGTCGAGGGATTTCGACTCCTCCAGGATGTTGAAATCATGCTGGAAGGAAACTCCACAGTAATCGTAGGGCGCAACAATAGCGGGAAGACATCGTTTACCGACATTTTTGATCGCTTCACCGGGGAGACCGGAGCGCGATTTCGTCTGGAAGACTTTTCGCTCCCCCAACGCGAGCGGTTCTTCAATGCAAAGACGCTGAGAGAAAAGACGGAAAAGCCAGAGGACGTACTCGCAGCACTCCCGACGCTCTCTCTTACTCTAACCTTCCGCTATGACAGCACCTCCCCGAATTTAGGGCCTCTTGCGCCTTTCGTTATTGACCTGGACATAGACTCCACCACAGCCATTGTGCGCGTCGAGTACAAAGCGACGCTGGCAACCCTCCACACTCTGCTCGATGTACCTGCCGAGCCAGAAGGTGTCGCACCAAGAACACACTTCTTCCGCTCATTGCGCGACACGTTGCCCAAGGCATACAACGTCCATGTGTTCGCCATCGACCCCACGGACGATACCAATCGGCGTGACTTTGAGGGTACGGCCGCACTAGCGGCTTTATTGCAGTGCAATTTCGTTCGCGCACAACGAACTCTCGACCATGCGAAGCATGGTGACGCCGATGTCATTGGCAAACTGCTCAGCGCGCTATTCAAGACTGCTTCCGCACCAACGGCCGCAGCAGGAGATCAGAAGCTGGCGGCAAAACTGAAGGCGTCAGTCGAAGACATCGAACGCAGCATTCAAGGTAACTTCGATGAAATGCTGAAGAAGCTGCTGCCGGCCATGGAAGTACTGGGCTTTCCAAGCCTCAACGATACCGAGCTTCGGCCCGAGACCTCATTGAATGTTGAGGCCCTGCTGTCGGACCACACAAAAGTAGTCTACACCGGCACAGACGGGGTACATCTTCCGGAAGGCTACAACGGCCTCGGCACTCGCAATCTGATCTACATGTTGTTGCAGCTCGAAAGCTACCACAAGGCCTACCGAGCCAAGGCAACTCGCCCAACCACACATCTAATCTTCGTCGAAGAACCTGAGGCTCATTTACATCCGCAGATGCAAGAAGTTTTCATCAGTCAACTAAATGCCGCCATTAGAAAGCTGTCGGCGAGCTACCCCGAAGAGGCTGCGTGGAACGTTCAGTTTGTCATCACGACGCATTCTCCGCATGTTGCAAATGCCGCATCGTTTGAAGCAGTACGGTATTTCCTAAATGAGTCGCCGAGCCAGGCAAATGCTCGTCAGACCAAGGTCAAAGACTTCAAGAAGGGCATGAGCAGTATCTCTCCCGACGACCAGAACTTCCTGCACCAGTACATGACGTTGACCAAGTGCGATCTGTACTTTGCGGACAAGGCCATTATGGTCGAGGGGACTACGGAGCGGCTGTTGATGCCTCGACTGTGCGAATTGGTTGATAGGTCGCTCGACGACAAGCACAAGCTGGCCAGACAGTACGTGACCTGCGTCGAGGTCGGCGGAGCTTATGCGCATATTTTCTATCCACTCCTCGACTTTCTCGAACTCAAGACCTTGGTCGTCACCGACCTGGACTCAACCAAACCGGTGGAAAAGCAGAACAAGAAAGGAAAAACGATTACGACTTGGGACAAGTGCCCTGTGGCTGAAGGCGAGCGGACGTCGAACGCGGCTATCAAGGAGTGGTTTCGCCCCGAAGATACCGAGGGAAAGGATGACTGGCAAATCACTCCTGCCGAGCTTGTTGCCAAGACTGCCGAAGAGAAGCAAAGCGGTTATCGCCGCATTGCCTATCAGATTGCAGAGAAGCCTGGCACGAACATATGCGCCCGCAGCTATGAAGACGCGCTCGTCCTAGCAAACCCGGATCGATTTGAGTGGCCAAAGGAACAGGACGAGGCCACTGAAGCGTGGGAGATCGCCCAGGGGCTCGCGAAAGCGGATACGGCCTTGCGGTTCGCCATTCGCGAGAAAGAATGGGTGGTACCCCGCTATATCCAGGAAGGCCTGGCATGGCTTTCCGAACCCTCTCCTGCACCCGCACAGAACGTGGAAGCGCCAGCCAAGGAGGAGGCAGTATGACTAAACCTGACGAGAATCCCGCACTCGACGCGGCACAAGAGGCTCAAAGAAAGATCAATGAGGCCCTTGATACGGGTCACAGCTTTCGCCTTGAAGCTGGTGCCGGCGCAGGTAAGACGTATTCCCTGGTCGCCGCGCTGAAGCGATTGATTGCGGAGCGAGGCCCAGCCTTGGTTCGAGCGGGGCAAAAAGTAGCCTGCATCACCTACACCGAAGTTGCCCGTAATGAGATTGCCCAAGAGATTGAGGATCATCCCGCCATTCTGGTCAATACCATCCACGGCTTCTCTTGGGCATTCCTACGCCAGTTTCAGAAGGCGCTACGTGACCTCGTGGGGGAAATGGAGGATAGGAAAGAGAAAGTCGAACAAGGCGGAGGTATCGGCTCAAAGCCCGTGGATTACGACCTGGGATTCTTCGGCGTCGACATGGACAGAGTCACGCTGAGTCACGACGACATCCCAGAGATGATGGCCAAGCTTCTGCAGAAAGAAAAATTTCGACGCATCTTGACCCAGCAGTTTCCAGTTATTTTTATCGACGAGTATCAAGATACCCATCGCCAATTCATGGATGCGATTACCGAGCATTTCTTAAAGCCCGCCACCGGTCCCCTCGTTGGTCTATTTGGAGACCACTGGCAAACTATTTATCGAAGTGAATACGAGCTCGCGGAGTATCCGATCAAAGAAATTGCCAAAGGCTCTAACTTTCGGTCGGTTCCCGCAGTCGTAGATGTGCTGAACAAGCTGCGCCCTGAACTACACCAAGCCGTTCATGACCCCGAGGCAAAGGGCGAGGCGCGCTTCTTTCACACCAACGCTTACAAGGGTCAACGGACAAATGACAGGCACTCCAAAGAGGATCTGCCACCTGATCTGGCCCGATGCACTCGGGAAGATTTGATGCAACGGCTGCAAGCCGAGGGCTGGGACCTGAGCAGGACGAAGGTACTGATGCTTACCCACAACGTCCTAGCTGCTGAACAGGGCTATCCCAACCTCGCTGAGGTATTCAGCGGCCGTAACGATCTATTCGCAAAAAAGGAAGACCCGGCGATCAAGTTCTTTGCAGAAGTCGTTGAACCCATATGTGCAGCCTACGGCGCATCTCACTACGGCGCTATGTTCAGAGCATTCGGCTCCGGTCCTGCGATAACCAAACATGAAGACAAAGCCAATTGGCGTCGCGATATGGACGCCCTCCAGAAGCTGCGTGCAGAAGGCACGATCGGACAGGTCATTGACCACCTGAAGGTGACAAGACGTCCATCACCACCAGACCGCGTATTGCGGCGCGACGAAGAACTCATAGCACTAAACCGCGACCCCATACCTGGGGATGCATCCGCACTTATGCGGTACAGCAAGCTGCGGGACATTCCTTACGGCGAGGTCGTTGAGGTGGTCAGGTTCATCGAAAAGCAGACATCCTTTGCCACGCAACATAGCGTCAAGGGCGCCGAGTTTGAGAACGTTCTTGTAGTGCTGGGAGGCGGCTGGAACCACTATAACTGGCCACAACTACTCGAGCTAATTGAGACAAATACGCTGAATGCAAAGAACACAAAGGGCTTCTATCGTGCTCGTAATCTCTTTTATGTATCCATCTCCCGACCTATGACGCGACTCGCCGTGCTGGCCACACAGACCATGCCGGATACAGCTCTCGCTGCGGTGAATCGTCTTTTTGGAGGCGACAACGTAGTGGAACTTGCTATCCCAACCTGAAGCTGTATGACAGAAGCCCCAACAGCTCCGCCTAGCCAGAGGGGCGATTCAGAGTGGCCTGCTGCTGAGGAGCAAGATCGTCAGTCAGCGTGGGCTTCTCGGCTGATCGGAACAGCTCCTATTTGCACGCTGGTCTTGTGCGTAGCGACTCCGCAGCCCCCCGATCTCCTAACATGAACGCCTCCAGCATGTGTGGAATCAGACTCAGAACGTCAACCCTCTCACCATAGGCCTCTGCATGCAGCGCTGCGTAGACGATAGCGGCGCAGCATTGCCATCTGTCCCTCGCTCAGATACGCCCGGTACTGCTCGGCATTCTGCGCAGTGATTATGAAGAGTGGCTTTTCACCTGCGAAAGGGTTGGACAGGAAACCCTTGCTGTCGACACTCGCCGCATTGGTCGGTAACCCTATTAGTGCCTGATCAGCAGAAACCAAGATTGACTACGTAAGGATTATTCCTTACCATTCAATCTGTATATCCGGAGAACACTCATGCCTGCCATCCACGAAATCGCCACGTTGACCTCAAAGGGACAAGTCACACTGCCCAAATCCGTTCGCCAGCTACTGGGCATTGACACAGGTGGCAAAATTGCATTCGACGTACGCGGCGGTGAAATCGTGGTCAGCCGCGTAGAAACCACCCACGAAGACCCTGCCATCGGTGCATTCCTGGGTTTGCTGGAGGCTGATATCCGAAGCGGACGCAACCTCACCACCCTGCCGGAAGACTTGGCGCAAACCATGCTCGCCAACGCAAACCACTCCGTAAACCTGCACGAAGATATCGATGGTGAGGTCGCGATCTGATGCTGCGACAAGGCTGGACACTGTTGTTCCATGAAGGTGTGACTTTACAGCTACGCAAATTGCAAGAAGCCGCCGCCCGGGCCGAGCAGAACGACCCACAAGGTTTTGAAAGCAACGCCAACGTGAAGCTGTTTCGGGCATTGAGCCATCTGATCATGGAGGCTGTGCCTGCCGACCCAGGCCGTGATGAGTTCCGCCAAGGCAACACGCTGGGCACCGCCTACAGACATTGGCGCCGCGCAAAAATCGGCAGGCGCTTTCGGCTGTTCTTTCGCTACGACTCAAGGTCCAAGGTCATCGTCTATGCATGGGTCAACGACGAAAATACCCTACGGTCCGCAGGCAGCAAATCCGATCCCTACGCCGTATTCGAGAAGATGCTGGGCCGCGGCAACCCTCCTGATGACTGGGATGCGCTGACTGCTGCGACGCGTAGCGACTGGGACGAGCCCAAAGCATAAGTTGCGCGACTGGGTGTGGGATGAATCTTCTCAATCATGCGGTCGCCGATGTACCTACCGGTGTTCTGATCACAGCTGTTCCGTTAGCTGCTATTTCTGTATTCGATCAGAACAAAGGCGAGTTCCTATTCCGCCGCATCGACACCAAGGCACTAGACGTCCCTGATGTAACCGCAGAGCCAAGGCCGACATCGGCATAAGCGGTACCTGGGCACGCGTGCGCTCGCATTCGACCGCCCGCGAGCCGCGCCTGACTACCCGACACATGTCGAAACCGCACCGGCCACTTTGCGTTAGCGGGGCCGAACTAGAACTGGGCTGCGCATAACCAGCTTTGGTTTCCAGGTCACCGAGGGAGAACATCTGGGCGTTCCACTTCCCTACCCCAGTTTGGGCGTACACTGAAAGCCACCCAGAGCCATGCTGGAATTTGTCAGGAATCGCCATTCGCGATCGCTCGCATAGCCAGTGCGGTTGGGGGCAATAATGGGGGCACATTTGACTTTTTTCTGCCTGAAAATACCGTCCTAGAGCCTAGTCAAAATGTTTTTTGGCGACCCTGAGAGTCTCTAGGCGTCGTCTTGCAGGCTGTTCGGCTGATCATTTTTGCGTTTCCACCAACCATGGAGCTCCATTTATTTCCAGTGGATTGCTACATTGGGGGCACATTTGAGGGCATGCATTGGATGCTTCGAAAAGGATGCCTCCGCGTGACGCTCGATAATCCTTTCATGGATATTCCCCCCAGCTCACTGCCGAAGTATCGCGGCGTCTACGCAAGAACCGCTCGGGCAACGGCTGTGACTGGGGCTGGGTGATGACTTGCGGTTCATGCTTGATCCCGCATTCAGTGGTTTGGCGTTTGACTTTGTGGCAAGCCGATCAGTTGAAGGATGTCAGCGGGCCTCCTGTGCAGTGCGCAAGAAACGCT
>Ga0213836_101353_pt1 | contig 14772 bp, 9 predicted proteins | sample SWPATP03_FD_160578 | JGI IMG/M metagenome (GOLD analysis project Ga0213836, IMG submission 160578) | Coastal seawater microbial communities from Marineland, Florida, United States - SWPA TP0 #3 | ecosystem: Environmental > Aquatic > Marine > Coastal | place: USA: Florida | collected 2016-08-05
CGCCGTCGAGTTCGAAGTCGCCGGTTTCCTGGACTTCGCCGTTCGTGATCGGAACGTGGGCGACGATGGTCTTGTTGATGTTGGCCTGCCAGATGCGCACGGTCGCCATGCCGTCTTGCGGGACACGTTCGCGCGCGACCAGGCCACTTGAAATGGCAAACGAGCCCACGGCCGCGGACAGGTTGCCGCAATTGCCGCTCCAGTCCACGAAGGGCTTGTCGATCGAGACCTGGCCGAACAGGTAGTCTACGTCGTGGTCCGGGCGCGTGCTCTTCGAGAGGATCACCGTCTTGCTGGTGCTCGAGGTGGCGCCGCCCATGCCGTCGATCTGCTTGGCGTAGGGGTCGGGGCTGCCGATCACGCGCAGCAGGAGCTTGTCGCGCGCCGGCCCGGGGGCTTGGGCGGCTTCGGGCAAGTCCTGCAGGCGGAAGAAGACGCCTTTGCTGGTGCCACCGCGCATGTAGGTGGCGGGGATTTTGATTTGGGGGGTGTGTGCCATTTACGCCGCCACTTTCGAGGAAGCCAGGAAGTCCTGCGCAAAGCGCTGCAGCACACCGCCGGCCTCGTAGATCGACACCTCTTCGGCCGTATCGAGGCGGCAGATGACCGGCACCTCGACGCGCTCGCCGCTGCGGCGATTGATCACCAGCGTCAGCGTCGCGCGCGGCGTGCGTTCCCCCAGCACGTCATAGGTCTCGGTGCCGTCCAGGCCAAGGGTCAGGCGGTTCACGCCCGGCTGGAATTCCAGCGGCAGCACGCCCATGCCGACCAGGTTGGTACGGTGGATGCGTTCGAAGCCTTCGGCCGCGATCGCTTCGACGCCCGCCAGGCGCACGCCCTTGGCCGCCCAGTCGCGCGAGGAGCCCTGGCCGTAGTCGGCGCCGGCGATCACGATCAGCGGCTGCTTGCGTTCCATGTAGGTCTCGATTGCTTCCCACATGCGCGTGACCTGCCCTTCCGGCTCGATGCGCGCCAAAGATCCAGCTCTCACTGCGCCAGCGCTATCGCGCACCATCTCGTTCTTCAGGGTCGGATTGGCGAAGGTTGCGCGCTGCGCCGTCAAATGATCACCGCGGTGGGTCGCATAGGAATTGAAATCTTCCTCCGGCAAACCCATCTTGAACAGGTATTCGCCGGCCGCGCTGTCCATCATGATCGCATTCGACGGCGACAGATGGTCGGTGGTGATGTTGTCGCCCAGGACCGCCAGCGCACGCATGCCCGATAGCGAGCGTTCGCCCGCCAGCGCGCCTTCCCAGTACGGCGGGCGGCGGATATAGGTGCTCATCTCGCGCCAGTCGTAGAGCGGGGAAACGGCTTGACCGTCGTCGGCGACGCGCGCGAACATCGGCGTGTACACCTTGCGGAACTGCTCGGGCTTGACGCTCTGCGCGAACACCGCATCGATCTCTTCGTCCGTCGGCCAGATGTCGGCCAGGCGGATCGCATTGCCCGCGCTATCCGTGCCCAGCACGTCCTTCTCGATATCGAAGCGGATCGTGCCCGCGATCGCATACGCAATCACCAGCGGCGGCGAAGCCAGGAAAGCCTGCTTCGCATACGGGTGGATGCGGCCGTCGAAATTGCGGTTGCCCGACAGGACGGCAGTCGCGTACAGGTCGCGTTCGATGATCTCCTGCTGGATGACCGGGTCCAGCGCGCCGCTCATGCCGTTGCAGGTGGTGCAGGCAAAGGCGACCACGCCGAAGCCCAGTTTCTCCAGCTCGCCCATCAATCCCGCTTCTTCGAGGTAGAGCGAGACCGCTTTCGATCCCGGCGCCAGCGAACTTTTCACCCAAGGTTTGCGCAGCAGGCCAAGCTTGTTGGCGTTGCGTGCGATCAGGCCGGCGGCGATCATGTTGCGCGGATTATTCGTGTTGGTGCAGCTGGTGATGGCGGCGATGATGACGGCGCCGTCGGGCATGCGGCCAGGCTCGTTTTCGACCACGCCGGAGATGCCGCGCGCAGCCAGTTCCGAGGTCGGCACCCGTTTGTGCGGGTTCGACGGGCCGGCGATGTTGCGCACGACGCTGGACAAATCGAAGCTCAGCACGCGCTCGTAGTCGACGTTGGTGAGCGTGTCCGCCCACAGCCCGGTCTCTTTCGCATAGCTTTCGACCAGCGCCACCTGGTCGTCTTCGCGGCCGGTGAGCTTCAGGTAGTCGATGGTGCGCTCGTCGATGTAGAACATTGCGGCGGTGGCGCCGAATTCGGGCGCCATGTTGGCGATCGTCGCGCGGTCGCCCAGGGTCAGATTCGAGGCGCCCTCGCCGAAAAACTCGAGCCAGGTCGAGACGACTTTCGAATTACGCAGGAATTCGGTCAGCGCCAGCACCACGTCGGTCGCGGTGATGCCCGGCTGCGGCTTGCCGGTCAGTTCGACGCCGACGATGTCCGGCAGCCGCATGTACGAAGCCCGGCCGAGCATGACGCTCTCGGCTTCCAGGCCGCCCACGCCGATCGCGATCACGCCCAGCGCGTCGACCATCGGGGTGTGCGAATCGGTGCCGACCAGGGTGTCCGGGAAGGCGATGCCGTCCTTGACCTGCACCACGGGGCTCATGCGCTCGAGGTTAATCTGGTGCAGGATGCCGTTCCCGGGCGGGATCACGTCGACGTTCTGGAAGGCCTTCTTGGTCCAGTCGATGAAATGGAAGCGGTCTTCGTTGCGGCGGTCTTCAATGGCGCGGTTCTTGGCGAAGGCGTCCGGATCGAAGCCGCCGCATTCGACGGCCAGCGAGTGGTCGACCACGAGCTGGGTCGGCACCACCGGATTGACAAGGGCCGGATTGCCGCCCTCTGAAGCGATGGCGTCGCGCAGGCCGGCCAGGTCGACCAGCGCCGTCTGGCCCAGGATGTCGTGGCAGACCACGCGCGCCGGGAACCAGGGGAAGTCGAGGTCGCGCTTGCGTTCGATGAGCTGTTTCAGGGACGGCACGAGGGCCATGGGTTCGCAGCGGCGCACGAGGTTTTCGGCCAGCACGCGCGAGACGTAAGGGAGCTTGTCCCAGGCGCCGGCTTCGATACTGTCGACCGCGTCGCGCGCGTCGAAGTAGTGAAGATTGGTGCCGTGCAGGGGTTTGCGGTAGGCGTTGTTCATGATGTGGATGTGACCAGTAAGAGTTGTCGGTGCTGTTTGGCGCAGTAGGCGCCATTGTGCAGAAAGGCGTCCGGCTCCAGGCCGAACTGCACGAAGCCGTAGCGCTCGTACAGCCGTTCGGCCGCCGTGTTGCCCTCGTGGACCGTGAGCGTGATCTGGCGCAGGTAGCCGAGCGCGCGTGCCGAATCGATCAGGTGCGCGACCAGCGCGCCGCCGATGCCTGCGCGCTGGCGTTCGGGATCGACGACCAGCGCGTTCAGGCTGGCCGAGTGGCGGATCTTCGCGCCCTGCTGGGTGCGCAGGCAGATGGCGCCCACCAGAGAATGGCCTTCAAGCGCGCCGTCAAAAGCGCCGAACCAGTATTCGCCTTCCTGCGCCAGGCGCGCTTCGGCCCAGGACAGCGGCTGCGCCAGCGCTTCTTCGACGGAAGGACGAAAAGCATGCGGAAATGCGCGCAGGCCCGCCAGCCGCAGCGCACGGTATTGCGCGGCGTCGGCAGGGCCGAGCCGGCGCAGCAGGAAGGCAGCGGTTGGCGGATGGTGAATCATGTGCGATCAGGTACGGTCACTGAGGGGCACGAACTGCAGGTCTTCCGGACCGACGTAGTTCGCACTCGGGCGGATGATCTTGTTGTCGATGCGCTGCTCGATCACGTGCGCGGCCCAGCCGGAGGTGCGCGAGATGACGAACAGCGGCGTGAACATCGCGGTCGGCACGCCCATCATGTGGTACGAGACAGCCGAGAACCAGTCCAGGTTCGGGAACATCTTTTTCACTTCCCACATCACCGATTCGAGGCGCTCGGCGATGTCGAACATCTTGGTCGAACCGCCCGCTTCCGACAGCGAACGCGCGACTTCCTTGATGACGACGTTGCGCGGGTCGGAAATCGTATATACCGGATGCCCGAAGCCGATCACGACCTCCTTGTTGGCCACGCGGTTGCGGATGTCGGCTTCGGCTTCGTCAGGGTTTTCGTAGCGCTTCTGGATGTCGAGGGCGACTTCGTTGGCGCCGCCGTGCTTCGGTCCGCGCAGCGCGCCGATCGCGCCGGTGATGGCCGAGTGCATGTCGGAACCCGTGCCGGCGATCACGCGCGCGGTGAAGGTCGAGGCATTGAATTCGTGTTCGGCATACAGGATCAGCGAGGTGTGCATCGCCTTCACCCACTCGTCGCGCGGCGCGTGGCCGTGCAGCAGGTGCAGGAAGTGGCCGCCGATCGAATCGTCGTCGGTTTCGGTCTCGATGCGCTTGCCGTTATGGCTGTAGTGGTACCAGTACAGCAGCATCGAACCGAACGAGGCCATCAGGCGGTCGGCGATGTCGCGCGCGCCCGGCACGTTATGGTCGTCCTTTTCCGGCAGCACGCAGCCCAGCGCCGAGACGCCGGTACGCATCACGTCCATCGGGTGGCTGGCGGCCGGCAGCGCTTCCAGCGCCAGCTTGACCGACTGCGGCAGGCCGCGCAGGGACTTGAGCTTGGCCTTGTAGCCTTTCAATTCGCCGCTGTTGGGCAGCTTGCCGTGCACCAGCAGGTAGGCGATCTCTTCGAATTCGCTGGAGGTGGCGACGTCGAGGATGTCGTAGCCGCGGTAGTGCAGGTCGTTGCCGGTCTTGCCGACCGAGCAGAGGGCCGTGTTACCGGCGGCGACACCCGACAGGGCGACGGATTTTTTCGGCTTGAAAGCTGGGGCTTGTTCGGTCATGTCAATCTCCAATGTGACGTTTCGATTATTTTTTCTGCGCGGCGAACAGCGCGTCGAGATGCTGCTCGAAGTCGTGGTAGTTGATGCGGTCGTAGAGTTCGGCGCGCGTCTGCATGGTGTCGAGCACCGCTTGCTGGCTGCCGTCGCGGCGGATCGCCGTGTAGACGTTTTCGGCGGCCTTGTTCATGGCGCGGAAGGCCGACAGCGGGTACAGCACGAGGCCGACGTCCGCCGTTTTCAGCTCGTCGACCGTGAACAGCGGGGTCGAACCGAATTCGGTGATATTCGCCAGGATCGGCACGCCGACGGCCTTGGCGAAGCGAGAATACATGGCGAGATCGGTCATCGCTTCCGGGAACACCATGTCGGCGCCCGCTTCGACGCAGGCCACGGCACGTTCGATGGCGGCATCGATGCCTTCGACGGCCAGCGCATCGGTACGCGCCATGATGACGAAGCTCTCGTCGGTGCGGGCGTCGACGGCGGCCTTGATGCGGTCGACCATTTCCTGTTTCGAGACGATTTCCTTGCCCGGACGGTGGCCGCAGCGCTTGGCGCCGACCTGGTCTTCGATGTGGATGGCGGCGGCGCCGAACTTGATCATCGATTTCACGGTGCGCGCGACGTTGAAGGCAGAGGCGCCGAAGCCGGTGTCGACGTCGACCAGCAGCGGCAGGTCGCAGACGTCGGTGATGCGGCGCACGTCGGTCAGCACGTCGTCCAGGTTCGAGATGCCCAGGTCCGGCAGGCCGAGCGAACCGGCCGCGACGCCGCCACCCGACAGGTAGATGGCCTTGAAGCCGGCGCGCTTGGCAAGCAAGGCGTGGTTGGCGTTGATGGCGCCGACGACCTGCAGCGGGGATTCTTCTTGGACGGCGAGCCGGAACTTGGCGCCTGCGGATTGGATCATGGGGTCTCCTGGATGGATCGGGAATGAATGGCTATCCTTTTGCAAAGAACGTGCCAGCATGCCCGCCAAACTTCGACATCGAAAAAACACCATCGTTTCAAGGACTTGGCCTGTGCAATGCGCTGCGCTGGGACTGAACACTGTTTCACCCGGCGTTTCAAGTGAAACACATGAAACACCTGTTGCAGTAGAATTGCAACATGCGCACCCTCGCCCCTGCCCCACAAGACGTCGACAAGCCGGTGATCTGGACCGTGTCCGTATCGCGCCTGGCCGACCTGTTCCGCGACATCACGCTCGAGTACGACCACCTCGCCACGATCGAATCGATCGACCTCGGCTTCGACGAGGCGGCGCGCCATATCCGCGAACGGATGGCGACCGAGCGTTGCGACGTCGTGATCGCCGCCGGCTCGAACGGCGCTTATCTGAAGGGCCGGGTGTCGGCGCCGGTCATCGTGGCCAAGGCCAGCGGCTTCGACGTGATGGGGGCGCTGGCGCGGGCGCGCAAGGTGTCGAACCGGATCGGCGTCATCAGCTACCAGCAGCCGCTGCCCGAACTGGCCGAGTTCAGCGCCACCTTTGGCCTGACCATCGCGCAGCGCAGTTATGTTACCCGCGAAGATGCGCGCGCGGCGATGGACGAGATGAAGGCGGCCGGCATCGAGGTGATCGTCGGCGCCGGCCTGATTACCGACCTGGCCGAGGAAGCTGGCCTCACCGGTGTCTTCCTGTATTCGGCCGCCTCGATCCGCCAGGCCTTCGACGATGCGCTGGAACTGGCCCGCCTGACCCATCTGGAGGCGAACCGCATCCGGCGCGGGCCGGCGAACGAAACGCGGCGCGCGCGGCGCGGCCTGAACGACTTGCGCGGCGAATCCGAGGCGATGGAGCGGCTGCGCCAGACCGTGGTGCTGTACGCGCGCTCGCCGGCGACCGTATTGATCCATGGCGAGACCGGCAGCGGCAAGGAACTCGTCGCCCAGGCGATCCACCGCGAAGGGCCGCGCAGCCTGGGCGCGAACCGGCCCTTCGTTGCGGTCAACTGCGGGGCGATCGCCGAATCGCTGCTCGAATCGGAACTCTTCGGCCACGAGGAAGGCGCGTTCACGGGCGCGCGCCGCGGCGGCCATGCGGGACTGTTCGAAGCGGCCAACCGCGGCACCCTGTTCCTGGACGAGATCGGCGAAATGCCGCTGGCCTTGCAGACGCGCCTGTTGCGGGTACTCGAGGAGCGCGAAGTGATGCGCGTGGGCGGCACGCGGCCGGTGCCGATCGACGTGCGGGTGGTCAGCGCGACCCACTGCGACCTCGAAGCGCGGGTGCGCGAAGGCCGCTTTCGGGCCGACCTGTTCTATCGGCTGGCCGTGCTGCGCCTGGCCCTGCCGCCGCTGCGCGCGCGCCTGCCTGACATCGTGCCGCTGGCAGAATGGTCGCTCAAGCAGTCGCTGGCGGCGCTCGGCGCGCGCCCGCATCCGAACCTGCATGCGGAAATCCAGGCGTGTGCAGCGCTGCTGCAGCGCTACGGCTGGCCGGGCAATGTGCGCGAACTGCGCAACCTGATGGAGCGCCTCGCCCTGTTCCTGGCGGCGGAACCGCTGCAGGCATTGACGCCGGGTTTCTTGCTGGGGATCGCGCCTGAACTGGCGCCGGACGATGCGGAAATACCCGCGCTGGCGGCGATGGACGCGGCGCCGCCCGCCGTGGAAGAAAGCATCGCCGAGGTGATGGCGCGCTTCGGCGGCCAGCGCGACGCCGCCGCGCGCCACCTCGGCATCAGCCGCACGACCCTGTGGCGGCGCCTGAAGGCCGGTACCTAGCAGCGGCCTGGCTTACTGCACGCAGGTGACGTAAGCCGTCTTGTCGTCCGCGAGCGGGGCCGCCACCTTGGTCGACAGGTTGATGGCGACATGGGACTTTGCTGCCGAACCGGGGTTCGAGGTCCAGGTGTCGGCGGCCGGCCAGCCCTGTCCGGTGAGGGCCGTGGATCCGGCCAGCGCAGCCAGCTCGGCCTGGGTTGGCAGCCGCCATCCCGTCAGCCCCCTGATCGTCGTGTTCGTACAATACGCCTGCGCGTTTTCCCAAGTCATCACACCCACGGTGGGTGGCATCCATACCAGGCCACCCTGGTTCACATAGCCCACCACGGTGAAGGTGGTGCTGGCCGAGGTCGGGTTGTAGCTGCCCAGCTGCCCCTGCCGGGCAGTAATCGTACCGGTACCAGCCTTCTTGCCGATCAGTTTGGTGCCGCTGACCTCGGCCACGGCCGGGTCGCTGCTGCTGAAGCTGAACGAAGCGGGACTTTTCGAGCTCGGCGCGGTCAGGTCGACCGTATCGCCCTCGGCCAGGGTGATCGCGGGGAAGTCGCCGAGCTTGACGCCGTCATCGCTGCCGCCACAAGCGGTCAACAGGGAGAAGACGCAGACGGCAGCCAGGGCGGAAAGACGAGTGTTGGTCATGGGGTATGTGGACTTGGAAAATGATGCTCCAGTATAACAGTTGTGATTGGAGCAATTTATGGATTTTTTTCTCGAGCGAGCGCCACTCTAGCGCCGGGCAACCCGGCGTCCCGTGACAAAACGCATATTCATCGCGCCCGAAACCGCCGTACCATGTTCTTTTCACACTGGCCAGACGCCCATCTGCGTCTGCTTATCTGCGTTCACGGCGCCCACAAGGCGCCTTCCTGGAGGCAACATGCAACGCCCACTGCAACATGCATCGCAAGCAGCCACTCAGGCAGCTATATTCTCCCTGATCGGCAACACCCCGCTGGTGCAAGTCACGCGCATGGACACCGGTCCATGCCAGCTGTTTTTGAAACTCGAATCGCAAAACCCCGGCGGCTCGATCAAGGACCGCATCGGCCGCGCCATGATCGAGCAGGCCGAGCAGGACGGCAGGCTGCAAGCCGGCGGCACCGTGGTCGAGGCCACCGCCGGCAATACCGGCCTCGGCCTGGCGCTGGTGGCGCGCATCAAGGGTTACCGCGTGGTGCTGGTCGTGCCCGACAAAATGGCGGCCGAAAAAATCCTGCACCTCAAAGCCCTGGGCGCCGAGATCCACCTGACGCGTTCGGATGTCGGCAAGGGTCATCCCGAGTACTACCAGGACTATGCCGCGCGCCTGGCGCGCGAGATCCCCGGGGCCTGGTTCGCCGACCAGTTCAACAACCCGGCCAACCCGCGCGCCCACGAAACCACCACCGGCCCCGAGATCTGGGAGCAGGCCAGCCACGAGCTCGATGCGATCGTGGTCGGCGTCGGTTCCTCCGGCACGCTGACCGGCCTGTCGAATTATTTCGCGCGCGTGCAGCCCGCGCTCGAATTCGTGCTGGCCGATCCGAAGGGCTCGATCCTGGCCGACTATATCAATACCGGCCACCTGGCCGCGGAGGCCGGTTCGTGGGCGGTCGAAGGCATCGGCGAAGACTTCATTCCCGGCATCGCCGACTTCTCGCGCGTAAAAAGCGCCTATACCATCAGCGACGAGGAAAGCTTCGGCACCGCGCGCGCGCTGCTCCAGCACGAAGGCATCCTGGCCGGTTCCTCGAGCGGCACCCTGCTGGCCGCCGCGCTGAAATACTGCCGTGCCCAGACCAGCCCGAAGCGCGTCGTCACTTTTGTTTGCGACACCGGCACGCGCTATCTCACCAAAGTCTACAGCGACGGCTGGATGGTCGACCAGGGCCTGCTGCAGCGGCCCCGCACGGGCGACCTGCGCGACCTGGTCGGACGCCGCTTCGACGCCGGCGAAGTCGTCACCGTGGCGCCGACCGACACCCTGCTGACGGCCTTCAACCGCATGCGCAGCAGCGACCTGGCCCAGCTGCCGGTGATCGAGAACGGGCGCCTGGTCGGCATCGTCGACGAGTCCGACCTGCTGCTGCACGTGAGCACGCAAGGAGGGCACTTCACCTCCCAGGTCGGCGGCACCATGACCTCGACGCTGCAAACCCTGCCGCCCTCGGCCAGCATGGCGCAACTGCGCGCGATCCTCGACCGCGGCCTGACCGCCGTGATTGCCGAGGGCGAGCGTTTCTACGGCCTGATCACGCGCTTCGACCTTCTCAACCATTTGCGCAGGACCTTATCGTGAATCCATCCGACACCCCATTTCACCTGGCCACCCGCGTCATCCACGGCGGGCAGTCGCCCGAACCCGCGACCGGCGCGGTGATGCCGCCGATCTTCGCCACCTCGACCTTCGCCCAGCAGAGTCCGGGCGTGCACAAGGGGCTCGACTACGGCCGCTCGCACAACCCGACGCGCTGGGCGCTCGAGCGCTGCGTGGCCGATATCGAGAGCGGCAGCGGCGCCTTTGCCTTTGCGTCGGGCCTGGCCGCGATTTCGGCGGTGCTCGAATTGCTGCCCGCGGGCTCGCACATCGTCGCCGGCGACGACATGTATGGCGGGACCTACCGCCTGTTCGAGCGCGTGCGCCGCGTCAGCGCGGGCCACCGGTTCACCTACGTCAACCTGGCCGATCCGCAGGCGCTGGCCGCCGCGCTCACGCCCGAGACGCGCCTGGTCTGGGTCGAGACGCCGACCAACCCGATGCTCAAACTTGCCGACCTGGCGGCGATCGCACAGCTGTGCCGCGCGCGCGGCATCATCACCGTCTGCGACAACACCTTCGCCAGCCCGATCAACCAGCGCCCGCTCGAGCTGGGGATCGACATCGTGGTGCACTCGACCACCAAGTACATGAACGGCCACTCGGATGTGATCGGGGGCGTGGCCGTGCTCGGGAATGCGCCGCACCACGCGGCCTTGCGCGAGCAGCTCGGCTTCATCCAGAACGCGGTGGGCGCCATCCAGGGGCCCTTCGACAGCTTCCTGGTGCTACGCGGGATCAAGACGCTGGCGCTGCGGGTCGAGCGCAGCAACAGCAACGCACTCGCATTGGCGCAGTGGCTGGAACGCGAGCCGAAGGTAAGCAAGGTGTTTTATCCGGGGCTGGAGACGCATCCGCAGCACGCGCTGGCGCGGCGCCAGATGAGCGGCTTCGGGGGCATCGTGTCGATCGAGCTGGCCTCGGATCTGCCGGGCGCGCGGCGCTTCCTGGAGAGCTGCCGCGTGTTCACGCTGGCCGAGAGCCTGGGCGGGGTGGAAAGCCTGATCGAGCATCCGGCCTTGATGACGCATGCGACGATTCCGGCAGAGCAGCGGGCGGAGTTGGGGATCAGCGACAGCTTGATCAGGCTGTCGGTGGGGATCGAGCATGTGGAGGATCAGCGCGAGGATTTGCGGCGGGCGTTGGCCGCGCTATGATGTTGACGTTGTGCCGCGTGGGTTCTCGAGCCCACGCGGATGCGGCGGACGATCAATCGATAGGCATCTACCGCTTAATCGCCGGGATCGCCGCCGGCGCCCACGGCTTCACCGGTTGCTCCTTCATCTTCTTCTGCAGCAGCTCGATCGCGACTTCCAGCTGGCGGTCGCGCCCCTTGAAGGTTTCGTTCGGCAGGTTGTCGACCTCGACGTCGGGCGTCACGCCTACCCCTTCGATCAGCCATTCGCCCTCGCTCGAGAACTGGCCGTTCTCCGCCACGCGCGCCATGCCGTTGTCCGCCAGGCCGTTGCCGTCGCTCAGCCAGACGCCGGCGCCCGCGCTGCGCTTGCCGACCAGCGGCCCGAGTTTCAGGGCCTTGACGCCGGCCGCGAAGGTCTCGCCATCCGAATAGGTCAACTCGTCCATCAGCACCACCAGGTGGCCGCGGAAGCTGCCCTGCATGTTCGAGTAGGGCTGCTTGCCGTTCGAGGCCCAGAAGGCCCAGGAGCGGCGCAACAGCTTTTCGATGATCCAGCTGTCGATGTTGCCGCCGTTGTTACGGCGCACGTCGATGACCAGGCCTTCCTTGTTGATGTTGGCGTAGAAGTCGCGCGCAAAGGCGTTGATGTCGCGCGCCACCATCGCGCGCAGGTGCAGGTAGCCGATTTTGCCCTTCGAGGCGGCCTCGGTCTGCCGGGCCCTGCCCTGCTCCCAGTCCGAGTAGCGCAGGCTGGCGTGGCGCGCCATCGGCGCCGGGGTGACGATCACTGCGCGCGGCTTGGCATTCGGGCTCTTCACATTCAGCAGCACCTGCTTGCCGGCCGTGTCCAGCAGCAGGTCGGCGATGTCGCGGCTTTCCACCAGCGACTTGCCGTTGACCGCCGTGATGATGTCGCCCTCGTTCACATTCACGTCGGGGGCCGCCAGTGGACCGGCTTCGGATGGGAGTTCCGGCTCGCTCTGGTAGACGTGATCGACGCGATATCCGTCGGCCACGCGGCTCAGCACCGCGCCCAGGCTGGCCGGCGTGCCTTCGGCCGGCGCGCGGCGCACGTCGCCAGGACGGATCTGGGAATGCAGCGCGCCGACCTCGCCGATCATCATGCCCAGCACGTCGTCCAGTTCCGCGCGGTCGGTCACGCGCTCGACCAGCGGCGCGTAGCGGGTGCGCGCCGCGTTCCAGTCGATGCCGCGCATGCGCGCGTCGTACAGGAAGTCGCGGTGCATGCGCCAGGCGTCGTTGAACATCTGCTTCCACTCCATGCGCGGATTCGAGGTGACGGCCCAGTCGTCGATCTTGACCTTGGCCTTGGCCAGGTCGGCGGGCGCCTTGGCGCCGGCGTCGACGATCAGCATGTCGCCCGGCGCGCCCTTGGCGAAGGTGCGGTAGAAGACATGCTTGCGGTCGTTCGACAAGCCGAACTCGCGCACGCCGGCGGCGAAGGTGTCAAGCTGCGGCGCGCTGCGCGCAATCGCCAGCGTCTTGAGCGTGCCCTTGGCCTCTTCGTCGTCGCCCGCTTCCAGCAGGTAGAGGCGCTTGTCGTCGAGGGCGAGCGCACGGTAGTTGCCTGGTTCGACCGGCACTTCATACAGGCGCTCGCGCAGGCCGGTATAGGCGACCGGTGGAGTAGGCTGCTGCGGCTTCTCGGTCTTGTTCGCGGCCGCCGCGGCGGTGGCTGCGGCGACGGCGGCGGACTTCGCGCCATCCGGTTCGTCCGCGCCGGGCGATTTCACGGCTGCCTTGGCCGCCGCTTCGGGTGACTTTTCCTCGGGCTTGGTCAGCTCGTCCTCGGGCTTGAACGGGAAGCGTGCGTCTGGCTGCAGGGCCAGGGCATACACGCCGACGCGCTTGTCGAACACCGGCCCCATGTTGCGGTCGCCCCAGACAGAGACATTGCCGACGTTGAAGTGGCGCGCAGACAGGAAATACAGCCATTTGCCGTCCGGCGAAAAGGCTGGCGAACTGGATTCGTAGCGGTCGGTCGTGACGAAACTGACGGCGCGGGTCGCGAGGTTGACCATGCCGATCTGGTCGCGTCGTTCGCTGCTGCCGGCGCGCACAAACGCCAGGTTGCGGCTGTCGGGCGACCAGACCACCTGGTCCGAGCGGTCCAGGCCGGCCTGGGCGGCATCGTCGATGATGACGTTGGTCCTTGCCGCGAGGTCGAGCAGCCAGGTGCGGCCCTTCTTGTCGGTGTGCGCAAGCCACCTGCCGTCCGGCGATGGATACAGGTTCGAGCGGTGGCTGGCGCCGTCCGTCGTCAGGCGTTCGCCATGGCCGGAGCCGTCGGCCGCGTAGCGCCAGATCTCGTTCTCGCCGCTGGTGTCGACAATCGCATAGACCGATTTGTCGTTGTGGCTGAAGACGGCGCCGCGGGCCCTGGCGCCTTCCGGCACCGCGATCTCGACGCGGCGCGCGTTGCCGGTGCCGGCAACCGTCACGCGTCCGCGCGCGGTCAGCACGATGCGCTCCTGCTTGCTGGCGACCTCGATGCCGGTCAGGGCCTCGAGCGGCGACTTCACGCGGCGCATGCGCTGCTGGTCGAAGTCGGACAGCAGGGTCGCCTTCAACACGCTGTCGGCGCCGCTGGCGATGTCGAACACGCGCAGGTCGGCGCCGAGCTGGTAGGCGATGCGGCCGTCGCCCAGCGAGGCGGTGCGCACGTCCCATTCGGCATGCCGGGTGAGCTGGCGGCGGTCGCTTCCGTCGGGGAGCGACGTCCAGAGGTTGTCGGCGCCGCCGGCGTCGCTGATGAAATAGAGGCGGCCCTGGTACCACATCGCGCGCCGGTTGTTCGCAGTGTCTCCCTTGAACAGCGGTTCGGCCTCGCGTTTTGCGTCCAGGTCGAACCGCCACAGCTGCGCATGCGCCCCGCCGCGGTAAGACTTGACGTTATCGTTGGTCATGGACAGGCCCATGCGCGTGAAATAAACGGTGCGGCCGGTGTCGTCGAGCACGGCGTCGTTGGCGTCGGCCAGCGGCAGCACGCGGCGCGTGAGCTTCACCGGGTCGAGCGCGGCGACGACGCGGTGCTTGGACGGGCCTGTCGAGTTTTCGGTACTCACCAGCACCTCGCCCTGCGCGGTCCAGCCGAGCACCGTCACGCCGCCGTTCTCGAAGGTGATGCGCTTGGGCAGGCCGCCCTCGATCGGCATCACATAGGCTTCCTGCGCGCCCTCGTAGGACGCGGCGAAGGCGACGAACTTGCCGTCCTGCGCGATGGCCGCATGGGTTTCGCTTGAGGGATGCGTGGTCAGGCGCGTGGCCTTGCCGCCGGCTGTCGTCGTGCGCCACAGGTCGCCCTCGGCGGTGAACACGATCGTATCGCCGCGCACGGCGGGGAAACGGAAATAAGGATCGGCGGCGACAGCTTGCTGGTCGATCAGGACCAGGGACAGCGCGAGGATGGTACGGGACACGTTCATGTTCACAGGGTATGAGTTTGCCAGGGAGCATGAGTTTGCCACAGCGTGCGGCCGCGTTGGCATGCATACGTGCAAATTAAAACGACGAAAAAAAACCGCGCACGGAGCGCGGTTTCTTGGGAGAGCCGAAGCTTACTCGATCTCGACCGTCTCGGCCGGAGCCGGCGGCGGCAGCGGGTCCCCTTCGGGGAACTCGAGCGTGACTTCGTCTTTCTCGTTCAGGTCGACCGTGATGCGTCCACCGTTGACCAGGCGGCCGAACAGCAGCTCGTCGGCCAGGGCTTTCCTGATCATGTCCTGGATCAGGCGCGACATCGGACGCGCGCCCATCTGCGGATCGAAGCCCTTCGAGGCGA
>Ga0213836_101365_pt1 | contig 14684 bp, 11 predicted proteins | sample SWPATP03_FD_160578 | JGI IMG/M metagenome (GOLD analysis project Ga0213836, IMG submission 160578) | Coastal seawater microbial communities from Marineland, Florida, United States - SWPA TP0 #3 | ecosystem: Environmental > Aquatic > Marine > Coastal | place: USA: Florida | collected 2016-08-05
CTGGCTGCCGGCTTCACTGACCATGCGCACTGCGCGCTCGATGACTTCGGGGGAATACTTCGGTTGCTTTTTCATAGCTCCATTTTCTCAAAGAATAGAGCCTCTACAAAACCCGGGGCGATTCAGCAGTACGCGGAATGCGGCGGTTGCCAAGATCGTAGGAATCGATTTGAGCGCGAGGCCTATGAGTATGAGGATCAGATTCAACCCCGCCTCGCTGCGGCCAACCAAGTGAGTCAAGGCCAGCCAGGGTTTCCTTCGCGTCAACGCCGCGTCGCTACAGCCAACCAAGCGAGCCAAGGCCAAGCCGGGTTCCCTCCGGGATTTGGCATGCAAGTATGTGGCTGCTGGGGCTTTAATCCACCAACCATAGCTCCAGAACCACGTTGCATGAGTGGTGCGGTCCGCGTCAATATGTGTCCTGGCTTCTGTCCCACAGGAGGAAATCCTTATGCGTATGTGTGCCAGTAAAGCGCCTGATGCCGCCCCGCGAAGTATGTAGCCACTCTCGTCCAGCAGACACTCCCAGCTTCGATCGCGTGCTGCAGTTGCTACTCGGCGCTGATGGATGCAGTACAGTGCGGCTGAAAGCAGCTTGATTCGCAGTTATGTTTGGTTAAGGTGTGCGCATTTGTTGAAAAAGTGTTGGAATTCAGAACTTAGCCGCGCCTTTTCTATGCTGGCGGTCACCACCTCGTCGAACGCCGGGTGTTCCATTTCGGGGGTAATTCGCGTCAGCTTCTGCTCCAGCCTGGCGCCGGTTAGCCGCGCGCGACTGGTGTTGCCGGGATCGGTCACCAGGCCACCCTCCCGCACCGCACGCCAGCTTGGGAGCAAGACAGACGTGGCATGCGCCGGAACTGCCTTGACCTCGCGATGAAGCAGCGATTTGCCGCGCAGCTCGGGCGGACGATCCTGTTCGTCGGCGCTCGAGTTTAGCGCAGCGCCGTCCGTTCGAAATTCGTGTTCGCGCGCTGCAGTGTCATCGGCTGGGTCGTTGCCAATGTCTTTACCACGATCCTTCTCCATACCGGAGCGAGCTGTGTAGCAACCGGACATCAAATTTGGGGTGGGCACAGGAAGGATGGAAGTTAGCTCGGCTCTCCCCGCAGTCCCAGCGGTATCGCTCGCTTTTTGAAACGCATGGGAGTTGAGGTAGATACAGAATTGCTGAGGCTGCGAGCGGTCCTATTTAGAGGAAGGAAGAGGGCGGTCTCCTGGCACCGAACCAGACCCTCTGGTAGCCCCCGCTGCCAAACAGGCAGCCGAGAATGATGAATCATGAAATCGCAGCTGCCTTGCGCCGGCGCTTTGGCTTATGTTCAGGCGATGCCTCCAGCGCATGCGATCGCTCTTGCTGCCTCACCAATTCCTTCTCGCCGCTCGTGGACTGAATGGCGACCGCGCCATGTATCGTTGTCCGCACTTGGCGATCGATGCCGGCTTGCCCGAGCGCGCTGTGCCTCGCGAGATCATTGAAGTCAGTGAACTGCTTCATGCGATCGAGCGCCGCCAGCTGTTCTTCCCTCAATGCGGTGCCAGTGCGCTGATGCTCACGAAACAGCTTGGGCGTGACCGGATCGAGCCCGGCGGGATAGGCGTTTTCGCCGGGTGCGAAGATCGGCAGCAACGCAACGCCGCCTACCAGCCTTGCGGCTTCTTCGCCCTTGGTGCGGCCCGGATTCACACCATGGGTCAGTTCCAAGTGGCGGTCATCGTCGCAAGCGATAACGATCGGCTTGTCCGGATATTTCCGGTGCAGCGCCTTCGCCACCGGACCAAGATTTCCGGAGTCGAAGGCCGATACGGTTGCGTGTCCCAGCGTTTGGCGCAAGGCGGCAGCAGTTGCGTAGCCTTCCGCGATCACAATCACTGGCGCCGCCGCAAGGTCCTCGAAGCCTACGCCGACGATGTGGAAGCAGCCTTCCTTCCTGCTGTCCTTGGCGAAGCGCTTGGTACCGTCCTCCCGAATATATTGCATTGTCCAGAGCTTGCCGTTTGCATCGTTCGCCGGCAGATAGGTTTTCTTGCCTGCCTTGTCGGTGAACGTTCCGGGCTGCGGTCCAAGCCCCTTGGCCAGCATGTACGGGGTCGGATGAGCAGCCGGCACGAGCTTGGTCACCTGTGTCGCCACGCGCTCTGCTGCCTGCTCGTGGCGGCTCGCCAGTTCCGCTTCACGCTGCTGCAGCTTCGAGGCCGCCTCGGCGACCAGGCGCGCCTTGTCCGCGTCGTCGAGGACATATCCCTTTGCCTTCCAGTTCTCCTCCTGCCCGGTCTTGTTGTTCTTGGCATAGCCGGCCGGATGTCCGTCAAGGTGCCCGACGTAGAACCCCGAACCGGCATTCGCGCTGTACTTTTCGCCCTCAACACTGATCCGGTGCGACTTGCCGTCCATGATCGGATGCTGGCCGCTGACTACGCAGCCGAGCGATTGCAGGAATTCGGAAAACTCCTCGCGCGGTCCCATCGCGGGATCCTGCTGCGCTGCCAAGTTCTCCGGACGCCATTTCGCGAGGGCGTTCAAGTCGCCCTGCGGTCCGGCATACCACGACCCTGCTGCCTTGTCCCACAGCGCGCCTGCGGCCCGTGCGTCGACTCGTTCGCCGTAAGGCACGGCCAGGTAGACGCGGTCATTCTCTGGCTCCGTGCCGGGTATGGACGTCGACACGTCCTTGTCGTCGGCAAGCGCGCCATTCTCCCGCCACCTTGCGAACGGCGTCTGGTCGACGCCAGCCGGTATATACCACGAACACTGCTGTCTGTCCCATTTGGCGCCCAGCGCTTTTGCTTCGTTCTTTTCCTTGAACGGCACTTCGATCATTGTCCGCGCCGTGTTTGCCCTGTCTTGTCCTGCCGCCTGTTCATCTCGGCCGCGCTCGGCGTGCTCGATGCGCCGCTGCAAATCCGCGTCGTGCAAGGTCATATTGGTTTCGGCGCTCTTGCGCACCTCCTTTGCCGCCGTGATGTCTTCGTCAGTGCTGAGCGGGTCGCGGCGGACCCGCGCTTCATGTATGCGCGCAAATTTCGCTGCTTTTTCATGGTCGTTCAGCGTCGAATGCGCATCGATCCGCGCCAGGCGCTCCGCCAAGTGTGCAGCTTCCTGTTCGGTGGCGCGATTTGCCATGCATTGATAGCTGCCGTCGCCGCGCCCGGCATACACGCCCCAGGCTTCGGGTTCGCTTCCGCAGGCTTCTGCCGGAACAACCGTCGGCTGGCCATCGACAACGTCGGTAACGGTTCCCGCGACCCGTACTTTGCCGGTCCAGCCTCCCGGCAGAGTGAATCCCAGCGCCGCTTCGGCTTCGCGATCGAAGGCGGTTATCTCCGGGGCACTCTCTCGCCCGAAGGCGTGCCTGGTGACGAGAGCAAGCCGGGCTGCCGACACGTGCGCGTCAAGCTGGCGCACAGTTACCGCTCGATTGGCGTCGCTGATTTTCTCGTGCAGCGCTACGACGTCCTGTGGCAGCTGGTGCCTATCCCAGAACGGGTTGGTTGGTTCCAGTGGCTCCATCGTGGTCAGCGCCTGCTGGACCCGATTGAGCTGCCCAAGCGTCGCCTTGTCGAGCGCGCGTTCTAACGTTCCTTGCACAAGGTGGCTCAGCGCCCAGGATTCCGCGCGGTGTTGGCGTTCAGCGCCGTGACTGATCACAATATCGTTCGCCGCACCTCGATCAATCAGAGGGCCAATTTCCATTGCGCCGTCAAAGCCGCGCATTGCGAAATCCGTTTCTTGCGTCTCCTGCTGGGAACGCACATCCAGATCGTTGCCTGCCATGTTCGTCTCCTGAGTTGGGATGCCGAGCAGCTGTTGCGCTTCACCTGTGAACGCCTGTGCAAGCCGGGCACGCCTGAGATGCGCAATATCTGCGCCAGTGCGTCCGGGTTCGAGGTCAAACAGGACCGACAGCCTGTCCTCGGCTGTCTCGCGAAAATTGGTGGGAGTGGTGCCCGTGACGCTGCCGATAGACGTCAGGCCGTGCCGGCGCATTGCCGCTTCCAGACCCTCGCCACCATTGTCACCAACATCAACAGTGGACGTGCTCGAGTCGGTGAAGACCTGGCCGATGTCGACAGCCAGTGCCTGCACGCGCGCGGCCTCGGCCTGCGCATCGGGATAGCTGCCGGCTGCCAAGGCGGTGAACGAGCGTTCACCTCCATCGCTAGCGATGTACCAATACGCCCCCTGGGTCTTGACGACGCCCTGCCAGTCTCCGGGCACCTCCGTACCCGAATACCAGTCGCGGATGCTTCCGTCCAAATCGACGAATGCCTCGGGATGCGCAGCGTCCGCTAGCAGCGACGCCGGTTCCGGAAACAGGTCCTGCACCAGCTTTTGTTCCAGCCCGAGCACGTACTCGCACATCTTTTCCGCATCGGCCGCGGCGCGGAAGATTTCGAGCGGGTCGTCGCGCAGCGCCTTGATCCAGCTGCCGACGTAGGCCGCATGGCGCTGCGGATTGTGGCCGATACCGACCTCGTTTCCAAGGATCATGCTGGTGATCTCCGCACGCAGTTCCTCGCGCGCATAGCCTTCGCTGCCGAACGGATGCGCAAGATCGCGGCCAAGACGTTTGCCATGCCCGGTCCAGTGGCCGAGTTCATGCAGTGAGACCGCATAGTAGGCGGCGGCATCCGGAAACTGGCTCTTGTCGGGCAGATGGATGGTGTCGGTCAGCTGCCGGTAATAGGCAGCGTCCCGTTCACCGTGCCGAATCACCGCGCCCGACGCCTGTAAGATCCGCTCCGCCCGTTCTACAGGGTCCCAAGTGTGCTCATTACGCGCTGCGAGCGGGGACATGCCGTCGATCTGCTCCGCATTAAAGACGGTGGCAAAAAACACGCGGGGCCGTTCGAGCTTGATCGTCTGCCTTACCGGCTCGCCTCGGCCATCCAGGACAGGCTTGCCGTCGACTTCGAGCGGCCGCTCTTCGGTAAATTTCCAATACTGGATCGCAGTTCCTTTCTCGCCGCCACGCACCTGCGCATCCATGCCCTGTGCCTGCCGGTAGGTCAGCCAGCGCGGGTCGCTGCGGCCCTCGCTCATCAGCTGTAAGGCATTGATGCCCCGGTAGCGCTTGCCGCTGACGGGGTTCATCGGTAAGTCCGCGCCAGGCTCCCACGGTTTCTGCCATGGCGCAGTCCCTTGCTTCATTTGCCCGATCAGCTTCTCCGCAACGATTACGTGGAAAGGCTTTATTTGTTCGCTCGTATCCATATCTGTTCGCTCCTCATATTCCGGTGCGTCGCCGGATTAGGGTTTAGGGAGCAGCAGGCCTGCGCGGAACCACGTCCATGCCGGGTCGGTCTCGCGCGCGTCCGCTTCATCCAGCGCGTCCTCAACGAAGGCGCCGGCGGCATCCGCCTCGTGGGGGCTGAACTCCGGCTCGAAACCGGCCACCTGGGCATCGCGCAGTTTTTCAGCCGCATGCGCGGAATCGTCCGGCCCTTGGTCGAGCAACTGGTGTTCGTCGGGATTTCCGTTTGCGTTGGCCTCGGCTGGGGCAATGAGTGCTTGAATCGTCGGGTCAATCATGGTGTTGCTCCTTTGAGAGGGTGAGACGGGAACCGTTGGGCAGCGCGCGGCCATCGCCAGGCTTGGGCAGCCTGGCGGCGTCATTCAAAAAGGGGAGCGCTGCAGCTAAGTGGAAGCTGGGATATGGTGATGTACAGGTTTGATGGGTCCTCCTACCATGTGAGGACCGGGACGATGACCGTCTGGATCTGCGCGCGGCCGACCGGCCCGAAGTAGCGGCCGTCGAAGGAGGTGCTACTGACGTCCGAAAGCAGCAGAACCTCGGATGCCTTGAGCATGTAATGGTCGGCCCGGAAGCGGGGCATCGGGCGGCCCGCCCGATCTGCTGGCAACGGTGCACTGTGCGGCAGCAGCAGGCCGTTCACACGCACCCCGCCGGCGTCCACCGTCACGCTGTCGCCTTTGGCCGCGAGGATGCGCTTCATCATGTAGCCATAGCCGCCAGGACAAAAGCCCGCGGCCAGATAGCCGCGCCGATGTGCTTCTTCGATGACGCCAACTGGCGGAGGGCAAAGCAAGACATACTCTCCTTTCTGCACCGGCTTGTCGCTGGTCCAGTACAGGCCCAGCGCGATGCTCTTGGTCGTGTTGACCCGGGCGCCCGCCAGACCAAGCACAACGACAACGCCCAGCACGCACGCGACGGCGGTAAGCGTTCGCGTCAAGTACCTGCTAGCGGCACGGGGCAGGGCGCTTCGTCGAGAAGTGATCTTCATAGTGAAATCCGCCGGACATCCAGGCTTGTTGCCGCAGGCCTCAGAACGTCGCTGCATGTCGGTTCGGGAATGGCGGCACGCGCGCTGAATATCTCATCCTGGAAGAACAACGGCTGCCTGCCGTAGATGGCGGGAAAACCGCTGACCGATACGATCATGTCGCCCGCTTCCACGATCAGCTCGCCTTCCTTCCTCGGCCCTGGCATGCGCAAGCATTCGTCCGGCGTTAGCAGGGGACGCTGCGTCTCCTGGTAGGTGCGCGATACCTGACCAAGCAGGGCGCTGGTGCGCCGGCCGCTGGTCGTGATCTGTTCCTTCACGACGGTGGTGATGCCGGTGAGTTTCGACAGGTGTTCCGCGGTTTCCAGCCGATTCGGAGGGTAGGCGTTCTGGACGTGGCAGTTCGACGTGATGGTCTCGTCCGGACCGTAACCGGTTTCGCGGCTTCGCAGTTGCGTCAGATCCTGGCAGATGAGATAGAACTTGATCCCGTAGGTGGCGACGAACGCTAGCGATTCCTGCAGGATTTCGAGTTTGCCGAGACTGGGAAATTCGTCGATCATGCCCAGCAGCCGGTGCTTGTATTTGCGCTTTGCGCGCACTTGGGCGTGCGTTGCCCGGAGCAGTCCGATCCTGACCAACACACGGCGCCAGGGTGGCAGGTCCGGCACGGACCGCTCGTATTCCATCTTGTTGGCGAGGAGCCGCACGATGAGGTTCAATACAATCCGTACCAGGGGGCGTAAGCGCGTCTTATCATCCGGCTGGGTCACGATGTACAGACTGACCGGACTGTCGTGGTTCGTCAGGTCCTTTGCAATCGAAAACGTCGAGCGGCTGGTGTTACCCGCGATGACCGGATCGCGCCACAACGCGAGATAGGACTTCGCGGTCGACAGCACCGAACCTGCCTCCTCCTCGGGACGGTCCATCATGTCGCGCGCCGCGGCGCCGACCACGGGGTGCGTTTTCCCGTCGATGTGCTGATAGCTGACCATCTCCATCCACAGTTCCGCCACACCGCGGTTCGGATCGGCCAGCATGAAGTCGACGTGGGCCAGGTTAGCCGGTGTACCTTCAGTCCTGTTCTTGTACAGCGCATGCAGGATCACTCCGACCAGCAGGGCCTGGCTGGTCTTTTGCCAGTGGGTCTCCAGTCCCCGGCCGTCCGGATCGACGATGAGCGTAGCCAGATTCTGGACGTCACCGACCTCGTACGCGGTTCCGAAACGGATTTCGTCCATTGGATTGATATGGACATCGCATTCCGGATTCGCCGGCTCGAAGCGTAGCACCTTGTTCTTCGCATGCGCCTGGCGCCATCCGGCCGTCATGGCCCAGAGCTCGCCTTTCAGGTCGGTGATGACGGCGCTGTCGGGCCAGGACAGTAAGGTCGGCACCACCAGCCCGACCCCCTTGCCCGAGCGGGTCGGCGCGCAGGTCAGCACATGTTCGGGGCCGTCATGCCGCAGGTAATGCAACTTGCCTCTTTCGTCCTGCCATGCACCGACATACACACCACGGCCGGCAGTAGGCTCCGTGCCGCGAAGGATCTCATGCCACCTGCGTGGCTGTGGCAGCAGGCCGGCTGCCTGGATATCGTTCTTCTCGGCCCAGCGCGCCGAACCGTGCAAGTAGTCGCTTGGCTTCGCGGTGTTCGCCGCAACCATCTTGCAGACGAGTACCCCGATGAGCCCGACACTGGCAACCGTGACGCCGAGTCCGCCGGCGCGCATGAATGCATCCGGATAAGAGGGGTACCATTTGAACGCCCAGTCCACGATCGCCCACGGGGCATAGAAGTCGTAGCCAATTTGGGCGCCGAGCACTGGCTGATAGCGCATGTCCTTTGCAAAGAACTGAGTCGCCGCCTGCAGGCCCGCGCCCAGGGACAGTGCGGCCAGCGCAGGGAGCAGCTTGCGACCAGGTGCCTTGCGCTCGCGCACCTGTGGACCGACTGCGTTGTTGAACCCGGCTTTCATCTGCTGCGTCCTTTCGCCTTAACGGCACCGCGGGCGCTCACCTCCACCCGCACCCCCAACGGCAGGCGTTTCAGGCGCTGCGCCGTCGCGTCATCGACCTCGAGAACCATTACTCGCTCTCCCTGTCTGAGCAATGCCAGCGCCCGGTCGTCCACCCGGCGGATGCCGGCATACGAGGCTGTGCCGGCGTCAAGAGGAGTATATCGAGCGTGCTTCGGTATATCGAAGGCATTGAGCCTTTTTTGTTCTCGCTCAGCGATGTACTTGCCGCTCGGACTTTGAGTGCTGCGATCGTCTGTGCACGTGGCGTTGCCGCGCCGACTTTCGGCAGGAGCGGAAGTCTGCTGCGTCTGGTCGTGCCTTGTCGTAGAGGCGCGGAGGAGGTGCAACCGGCGCTGCTCAAGTTCTGCGTCGACGAAGGTGATCCGCAGATCCGCGGCAACTGCCGCCATGAGAATCTTCTCCTTGAAGGCGCCCGAGCCGTTGACGGCAATGCGCTCGCCATAGCGCGCGGTTGCCATCTCGAGCGCGGACAATATCGCAGCCTGGTCGGCTCCAAGCGAGACCTGCAGCCTGTCCCCGTCGTCACGGATTGCGCTGCCACCGACGTGGTAAATGATCGTTCCCTTTCGGGTAACGCTGTCGTGGCCACTGGGCCGCGCCGGCCGTGGGGGTCGGGTGTCGCCGGTGACGGCATTGCCCATCTGGGCGCCGCCCTGACGCCTTCCTCGTAGTGCCGCCAGTGCCTCCAGGTCTCCCGTCCCCGCCTCGCGGCGCAGCCAGTCCGTCCATTGGCATCGCCGGTGCCGTTGATCGACGGCCTGGCGCTCGCGCCGGTATATCGATTTAATCGCAGCGATCTCTTCGCTGCGGGCACGGGAGAGGGCGGCGTACATCAGCTTCTTCGCAGGGCGCGGCATCGACACCAGCTTGAGCGCGGCACGTTTGAGGTTCACGGTGCGCTTGGCCGCGTCGATACGCCGCTCCTTGCGTGCACGCGCCTGCTCCCATTCGCGCACCTTGCGTTCCGCCGCTTCTGCCTGATCCGCCCGATAGCGCGCATACAGTTCGGTGGTGTCCACGCTCGACGCGCGCGGCTTCTTCTCGTATTGCCGCGCCGGCTCGATTGTCTCGTGGTCGCACCCCGCCTTGAAGGGCCCGAGACGCTGCTCCAGCTGTGGTTTTGAAAATTCGCGCCCTACCGAGCTTGCCTTGACGGTGGTCCCGTCGGCGGCAGTGATCACAAGACCGTTTGCCTGTGGGTGCAGGCGCAGGCCGCTTTCAAGCAGCAGAGCGTGCAGTTCGTCCCACGATTGCGCATCCCGCATCCGTTCCTTGCATTCGCGCTTGATCCAGCCAAGCAGGCTTTCGATGCCCGCATGGTGTTCCATGTCCGAGGCTCGGTTTTCCGACGCTGTTTGCACTGGCGTGTGATTGTCCTTCTGCAGGGCGTAATCGCCCTCAAGCTTGTCGCACAGCTTCGCCAGGATCCGGTAGGCCTGGAACGGCTCATGGATCGTGTAGCGCGTGGGATGGATCTTGTTGATGGCAACGTGCAGGTGCAGGTTGTCGGTGTCTTCGTGCGCGACGCTCACCCGTTGATGCCCCGCGAATCCCAGGGCGTCGCACACGCGCTCTTCGATTGCTGCCAGGGTCGCCGCGTCAGGGTGCTCACCCGGACGGAAACTGACGATCAGGTGATAGGTCTTGTCGGCTAGGGACCTGGTGTTCATCGCCTGCGTATTCAGGATCTCCAGCGCGGCGACGTCGGCCGAGTCGTTCATGCAGTTGGTGATCCGGACGGCGGCGGTGCGCACGGCCTTTCCCTGCGAATCCGTCAGGTAGCGTACCAGCCTGGGGAAGCTGCTCCTGGGCGCAGCGTTCATGGCGATGTGCTTGGCGATCATGGCTGGTGACATTCGCTTTAGCCGCTAAAATCCGTCGCGATCGGCGCGCGGGACCAGCACCTCGCGCACGACGTCCAGCAAAGTGTCCTGCGTCGCCTCGATCTTCGACAACAGTGCGCGGATAGTCGACGCACCGAAGGTGGCGGTCCGTTCGTCGTTGCTCAGCCAAAGCTTGAGCAGGCCGCCAAGACGGCCCAGGTCCGCATTGATGCGCAAGAGTTCTTCGACGCGCTTGGCGTCCAGGACGGCACGCACCTGGTAGCCCAGGCCGACGTTCAGCAGATAGCTGGACACGGTCTTGCGGGCAGCCCGTGCGTTGGCCCGCAGCTGCATACGCTCGTCGGGCAGGCAGTACACCTTGACCGGCGGCGTGCCCTTGCGCGTGCACTTGTCGCTCATTGTCCACCTCCGATGTTGCCGGCGGTAGCCGGCTGGCCTCGCAGAGCAGGATTCCCGTTGAGCACGAAGTGCGAATAAGGGGAGTGAAGGAGGAACACACGCTACGCGGGTGGGCCTACTTCACCTATCCTGCCCGACTCTGCGAGTCGATTACGCCAGGGCAGGATACCGACCGGGCTTTCGGTCGCACCTCGATTGGATCAATAAGACACATCGTTTATATCGAAACGGCACGCGGCTCTCCTATACTGGTTTCAGGCCGGCGGACAGGCGGCGCGACCATGATTTTTGACGGCAACCGTAACGTCGACACAGACCAGCGCGATGGCCAAGTCCTATACCGAGCAGCTGGCCGAGTGGGTCAGGCAGAGGGGCCAAGCGGCCAGGCCTGACAGGAATCGCGTCGCATTTCTTGCAGTGAAAGACGACGTCAGGGAAGCGATGAAGGAGGGCTGGCCGGTGAAAACGATTTGGTCTCACATGGTCGAGGAACAGCGTATCGGCTTTGGTTACGACACGTTTCTAGCCTACGTGAAGCGCCATGTGAAAGACGATGTAGACACTCCTCGCGCGGACAGGTCTAGCGTCCTCCCGCGACCGTCGCTAGGTCGGAAAGCGCGTGCCTTGAACCCTCCGAAAGGAGAGACCACGCCAAGTAGACCGGATCAAAATGAGCATGCAACAGAACCGATGTCGGGCTTTACCTTCAACGCGGCACCCAACCGAGAGGAGTTAATATAATGGCAAAGGCACATTTAATCCTGCAGGGCAGGGGCGGCGTCGGCAAGACATTGGTTGCGGTGATGCTAACGCAAGCCCTTGCCAGCGTGGGGCGCGATCCGACCAGCATCGACACCGACCCCGTCAACGCCACCTTCTCGGGCTACGCCGCGCTAAACGTGCAGCGCCTCGAAATCATGGAGGATGACGAAATCAATCCGCGCAGTTTCGACCGCCTGGTCGAGATGATCGACGGGGCCAAGGGCGATGTCGTCATTGACAACGGCGCCAGCTCCTTCGTTCCGCTGTCGCACTTCCTGATCAGTAACGCAGTGCCTGCGCTCCTCACGGAAATGGGTCACCAGCTGGTCGTGCACGTCGTGATTGCAGGAGCGCAGTCGCTGCTCGACACGATTCACGGCTTCGCTCAGCTCGCGAAGCAGTTTCCTCTCGATGCAGCCTTCGTCGTCTGGCTCAACCCCTACTACGGCCCGATCGAACACGAAGGCAAGGGCTTCGAGCAGATGAAGGCCTATGTCGCTAACAAGGACCGGGTGGCGGCGATCGTCAGGCTTCCCGTCCTGAAGAAGGAAACCTACGGACGCGACCTGGCGGACATGCTGCAGGCCCGCCTTACCTTCGACGAGGCGCTGGGGAGCGACTCCCTGACGATCATGACCCGGCAGCGCTTGAAGATCATCCGCGACAAGGTATTCGGGCAAATCGCCAGCGCGGCCGTGATCTGAGGGAGAAGTACATGAGCGACAGGCAGGACGACCAAATCGAGGCGCTGATTCGCGAGATCGCCCAGAAACATGGCATTGTCGTCGGGCGCGACGATCCGATTTTAATCCTGCAGACGATCAATAACAGGCTGATGCAGGACAGTGCGAAGGCACAGCAGACCCAGCTCGAGAAGTTGAAGGAAGAGCTGGAAGCGTTGGCCCAGCGCTGGAGTCTGGACGCCAAGGAAAAGGCCGAACGCATCCTCAACGCGTCGCTCACAGCGGGAAAGCAGGCGATGGGCCAGCTGATGGAAGAGGGGACCAAGGCAACGGCACGCCTGCTGGCCGAAGAAACGGAAGCATTGCTCACCAGGCTCGGGCAGCCGGTCCGCGACGCGCACCGACTGGCAGTCTTTAACACCGTCGCATCGTGTATGACACTGCTCGCCACCGCAATCGCGTTGTGGGTAGCGTTGCGCTGACGGACCGCCTAGTGCACGACAGGCTGGATGACGAACGTCGATTCAGGGTTTCTCGAAGATGCGGCACACCGGAGAAATCAAGAAATTCCGTGCTTGTGGCGGCGGCCAGATGTCAGCTGAGTCGCGTGCGCAATGCCTGAAGCGTAACTGATGTTGGCATTGGTTCCGGTGTCGGGAACCTTGTCGAAATCGGCGACCGCGTACTTCACGAACGACTTGCCAACCTGTTGGTAGATGCGGCCCTGCTCTACATAAAGGATGATGCCCTCGTGCGCTTTGGCCTTGTCGGCATCCACTGCAAGGTAGATGTTGTAGATGCCAGGTTTGATGTTGGCCGCCTTCTCCACTTTCTCCGTCGCCCACTGACCGTCCCGCTCCACTTGAACGAGGCACTGCCCGTTCATTACAAGAAGACGCTGCTTCATAGAGACTCTCCTGTGATTGCCTCAAGCACGGTACGTGGTGGAGTATTCGCCAAAGTCGGCTTTTTATTTTAACTGATCCGTTCGAGCAAGCCTTCCAGCAAGTCCTTCACTGGGCAGCGGTCCCGACAACGACGTCAGAATGCTGCAAGACCCATTTTGTCCACCACGATCCTCGTTTAGCAATTGAAGCGCCATTTTCATGGATATGGTTTGCGGAGGAACTTGCGCTCGCGTTCTTCAGGTCGAGGAAGTGAAAGTATCGTTTAGCGCTACCGGGCGGCTCACTCCGTGAACCCTGATACGCCTAGACTGGCGACCATGCGTGCTCCACCAGAAGGTTTTGCGCTATACAAAGTGCTTGGTCATAAGCCTTTGCTGACCCAGTAGTCCTAGGCGTCAAGGATAGCCAGCAGCCGAACGTCGGCCAAGGCAACATCGCTTTCTTTCCCATCGTCTTCGAACTTCAACCACGCTCGACCTTGCAATCGTGGACGCTTTGTCAGGAGCAAATACGCAATACGCCCCTCATGTTCCACCTGGATCGTAGCGTTCTTTAATCGCTTCGAATTTATCGGCGGCTTCGTCGCCGAGTCGGGCGCGACATCCTGCGCGTCCGTCGTCACTGCGTCATCGAACTGTCCGCCCTCGTCATGCTTCGGGATAGCGGCGCGCCGCTTCTCGGCCAGGAATTCGCGCAGGTGCCTGATCTCGCCGCGTGTCATCTCCTGACTCGGATTGTTCAGCCAGTGGGCCACCTCGGCCGGGTTGGCCTTGAACGCAGACACAAGTTCGTTCAGTACCGTCACGTCCGTCACTCGTCCACTGCGGAAAACGGTAGCGACAGGCTCAGGAAGGTCTAGCAAGGTCACGTGTTGCGAAACGAAGGATGGCGACTTACCGATGCGCGCTGCGATCTCTTTCTTTTTCCTGCCTTTGGCGAGCTCACGCCCGATGTAGTCGGCGATCTCCCGCGGCGTCATATTCTCACGTTGCAGGTTTTCGATGACCTGGTCAGCATCGTCGTAATCGTTGTCGATGAACGCCGGCAGCGCGCTCAGTCCCTTGACCTTCCCGGCGCGGTAGCGTCGGTGCCCATGGTTGATGATGTAGCGGCCGGGCGAGTCCGGGTTGAGGCGTAGGGAGAGGGGGGTCTTCGGGCCTTTCGGTCCGTAGCTCGCGGCAAGTTCGGCGATGCTATCCGGCCGAAAGCCAGGGTTGTTCCGGCTACGTGGTTGTGCCGGGTCCTCGTCGATGAGTCCTATGTCAATCATCAAGGGGCCGCCGTTACTCGTCGGCACGGACGGCACAGCCCCGCCGGCCCTTGCCAGATTGCGTGCGGGTGTGCTGTCCCGATTTCCCGCTGCGTTGGCCTTCATCGCGTCGTGACCAACTTCGGCGCGCTGCGCTTAACCAGCAGCCTGTGTTTTGCTGGAGCAGTCCTACTCGCTCCTGATGAACTTTTTATTTGGCTGACCGAGCTGGCATCATTGCTGGCTGATTTCATGACATCGTCCCGTTGCGTATCGGATTGAACTCATGTGGCCAAAAAGCAGAGGTTTTCGGCAGCCAAGGTAAAAGCGACACGACTCACTCGTGTCCATCGTTCTCGTAGTTTACGCGGAAACGGCTGCGTAGCGTTCGATATATCCCCTGCTGCACCTTTTTGTCATTGTGAATCGCCCCGGGTTTTGTAGAGGCTCTATTCTTTGAGAAAATGGAGCTATGAAAAAGCAACCGAAGTATTCCCCCGAAGTCATCGAGCGCGCAGTGCGCATGGTCAGTGAAGCCGGCAGCC
>Ga0213836_101367_pt1 | contig 14664 bp, 15 predicted proteins | sample SWPATP03_FD_160578 | JGI IMG/M metagenome (GOLD analysis project Ga0213836, IMG submission 160578) | Coastal seawater microbial communities from Marineland, Florida, United States - SWPA TP0 #3 | ecosystem: Environmental > Aquatic > Marine > Coastal | place: USA: Florida | collected 2016-08-05
CGGGGCCGAGCACCACCTCGCGGTCGTCGGGGAGCTGGATGCGGAGGCGGCCCGAGATCACGAGGAACATCTCGTCCTCATCCTCGTGCGCATGCCAGACCAGCTCGCCGAGCAGCTTCGCGACCTTCACGTACTGGTCGTTCACGCGAGCGACCACCCGCGGTGTCCAGTGCGCGTCGACCGCTTCGAGCTCGGCGGACAGGTCGACTCCGGGGATGTGCGTCATGGCACCATCCTGCGGGGTCGCCCATGGCGACAGCGGCACCGAGCGCTCGATCTGTTCGGTCGACGTAGTGGAGCGGCTGACACCCGCGGCTCACGCGGGATGGCGCGCCAAGAGCTTCGAGACCGCGATCATCGCACCGCCGAGCACCGCCGGGATCCCTCCGCCCGGGTGCACGGACGCGCCAACCCGCCAGAGCCACGCCGTGCGCACGTCGTGGTGCGGCGGTCGGTGCAGCGGCCCGCTCATCCAGAGCGGTCGGGCGGCGCCGTAGAGCGCGCCGTGGGGCTCGCCGAACGAGCCGAAGTACCGCGGATCGAGCACGGTGCTGTCGACCATCCCGTCGGTCACCGGCGCGTCGAGCCCCATCGCCGCCGAGATGCGATCGACCTCCCGGCGCACGAACGGATGCTCTGCCGTGTACTCCCGCCCGTCCGCAGGAGCGGTGAGGAGGACGGCGAGCGTGCTGCGCCCGTTCGGGTACACCTCGCCCGCGCGGTAGTGGTTGACGAACGCCATGGTGTCGGCCGGCTCATCGCCGGCAGCCAGGCTGCGATGCAGCGCGGCCGGCTCCCGGGGCAGGACGACGCTGTGCGCGGCGACCCGCTGCGGCAGGGGCTCGCGGAGCACGCCGTAGATCGCGACGGCCGAGCACGAGAGCGTGCGGGGTCGGCTCCACGCCCGGTCGCGACCCAGCAGCGCGTCGACCCGATCCGCGTCGAGCGCGCTGACCACGAGGTCGGCGCGATGCTCTGCCTCAGTGGTGCTCACCCGGCCTCGTCGGATGCGGGTGACCGTCTCGCCCGTGCGCACCTCCACGCCCGCGGCCTCCGCCAGCCGCCGCAGCGCGAGCGCGATCTCGAAGACGCCGCCGCGGGGCACCCAGACGCCCGACTGGGCCATGACCGCCGGCATGCTCGCGTACAGCGCCGGCGTGCGCGCGGGGGAGACACCTGCGTTCAGGGTGTGGATGGCGATGATCTCGCGCAGCCCGTCGGGCAGCCAGGGGAGGCTGTCGAGGTATGCGCGCGTGCTCAGCCGCGTGCCGTAGACGCCGAGCAGCCGCCGCAGCGCCGGCAGCGACGCTCGGTCGAGCGGATCGGCGACGAGCAGGGCGGTGACATCGTCGGTCAGCGGCGCGTGGATCTCGCTGAAGCGCTGCCAGGCGGGGAACCACGGATGGGCGGGCTCGACCGGCAGCGTCGTCGTCTGGCCGTCGTAGTAGTAGCGACCGACCTCGGGCAGTCGCAGCAGCTCGAGCTCTCCGGCGTCGGCGATCGCTCGCGGTCCCGAGTCCAGTCGGCGGAGCAGCCGCTCCCAGACGCCCGGGAAGGTGACGAGCGACGGGCCGGTGTCGATCCGCTCGCCGTCGATCTCGATGCGCCGGCTCTTGCCGCCGACCGCCTCCGCGGCCTCTAGCAGCGTCACCCGGTGCCCGGCGTGCGCGAGCAGCGCGGCCGCGGTGAGGCCTCCGAGCCCGGCTCCGACCACGACGACGCGGCTCACGGGTACACCCCGAAGAACATGGCGGCGAGCAGGATGCCGCTGGCGACGGAGCCCGCGATGTACGGGAACGCGACTGACAGCGGGTAGAGGCGGTGCCCGGTCGCCGGGGTCGGTCGCCGCAGCAGCAGGACGACGAGCGCGCCCGCGATGACGAGGTTGACGGCGGCGACGGGCAGGCTCACGGTGGCGAACAGCGCAGTGGAGGCGAGCCACCACGCACCGCTCCAGACGGCGGTGCCGCGCGCCCCGAGCAGCACGGCAGTGGTCGTGATGCCCACCTGGCGGTCCTCCTCGATGTCCTGCACGGCGTCGAACGCGTGCTTCGCGACGCTCCACGCGAGCAGGCCCGCGACCGCGGGCCACACAGGCTGCGCGTCGAGCGCGAGCGGCATGAACAGCAGCGGCAGCCCGTAGGCGGCGTTGCTGAGCGAGTCGAGGAACGGCCGCTGCTTGAAGCGCAGCGGGGGAGCGGAGTAGCAGACGAAGACGCCGGCGTAGAGCGCGATCACCGCGATGGCGGCGGGCGGCAGCGCGATCGCGAAGTAGGCGAGGAACGGCAGGTTCGACACCGCGACGCCCCACGCGATGAGGCGCACCTCGCGCGGTTCGATGCGAGCGCCCTCGATCGACCCCTTCCGCGGGTTCAGGGCGTCGGTGTCCTGGTCGAAGATGTCGTTGACGCCGTAGATCAGCAGGTTGAAGGGGAGCGTCAGCCACAGGATGAGCGGGATCGCCGCGACGTCGAGCAGCTGTCCCGTGAGCCACATGCCGAGCAGGCCGCCGCCGACGGTGTTGATCCACAGCACGGGCCGCGAGATCTGGACGAGGCGGCCGAGCCTCGAGCGCTCCTCGGACGAACCCGTCCGGGGCCGAGCCTGCTCAGCGATGGCGGCGCTCGAGGCGTGTGCGGGATGCCGCAGCGCGGTGATCGTCGATGGGAGTGCTCCTCGGATCGGACGAGGGCGCGAGCTGCTCCCGTCTGCCGCGATCGTAGCGCCGCCTGCAGTCCAATACGACGGGCCAGCAACCCCGCATCCGACATAATGTGCATTATCGGCGCTACCGCACGGAGGCGACCAGGGGCGGTTTCTGGCCTTCACACGGTCAGCAGCTCCATGCCGCCGAGCGCGTCGGCCGCACGCGCGTCGAACGTCATCGTGGTGCGGGCGCCGGCGCGCTGTGCGCCTCGCGCGATGAGCGCGTCGGCGAAGTCGGCGCCGTTCGCCGCGTCGTCGAGCGCAGCCAGCACGACGTCCCGCTGCTCGGCGACGACGTCGTCCGCACTGATGAGCGCCCGGATCGCGCCGAGGATCGCATCGGTCTGCAGTCGATAGCCCCGTCGGAGCACCCAGAACGTCTCCACGAGCACCACCTGACTGATCCAGCCTGGTGCGACGGGACTGAAGGACTCGAAGAGCCGCTTGGCCGCGGCCGCCTGCTCGGGATCATCGGCGACGAGCAGGCGGACGATGACGTTCGTGTCGACGCCGATCACGTCGCTCGCTCGCCGGCCGCCGCAGCGACCGCCGCGTCCATCTCGGTCAGCGTGAGCGTCCCCGAGCCGACCGCGAGCAGACCCGCCAGATCGGCCGCACGGGCTCGTTCCGTCGAGAGCGTCCACCGGCCGTCGACGAGCTGGAAGTCCACCTTGGTCCCGGCCGTCAGCCCCAGCGCCTCCCGCACGTCCTTCGGCACCGTGATCTGCCCCTTGCTCGTCATGGTGCCCGTGGACATCCGTACCTCCTTACACAAGGGTAAGGAATTGCTCCCGGTACGTCAAGCATCGCCGAACTCCCAGCGATCAGCCCGCGGCGAGCTGCTCGAGCGCGCCGCCCGTGAGCCGCTGCGTCGTCCACTCGTCGAGCGGTGCAGCGCCGATCGCGCGGTAGAAGCCGATCGACGGCTCGTTCCAGTCGAGCACCGTCCACTCGAAGCGTCGGTAGCCGCGCTCGACGCACACCGCGGCCAGCGCCGCCATGAGCGCTCGCCCGTAGCCGCGGCCGCGCTGCGACTCGTCGACGTACAGGTCCTCGAGCCAGACGCCGTGCGTGCCGGTCCACGTCGAGTACGTGAGGAACCAGATCGCGATGCCGACGAGCGTGCCGTCGCGCTCGACGACGTGCGCGAAGGCGCGCGGCTCGTCGCCGAAGAGCGTCTGCGTGAGCAGCTCGGCCGTGTTCTCGACGGCGTCCGGCTCGCGCTCGTAGATCGCGAGGTCGTGGATCAGGGCCAGGATGCCCGGCTCGTCGCCGGGGGCCGCGGTGCGCAGCTCGGCGCCGTCCGGCAGGGTTCGGGAGGTCACTCCGGGATCCTACGGCTCGGCGTCCGCGCACCTCGCGGCCCTCCGGCTGCGCGGATTACGATGTGCGGCCAGACGCAGTGCTGCCGGAGGAGGCGACGATGCCGAGACGCGATGACAGGATCCGGGCGTTCGTGGACGCGCACGAGCACGACATGGTCGCCGAGCTCTCGGCGTGGGTGCGCATCCCGTCGGTCGCGGGCGTGCCGGAGCGGGAGCGGCATCTGCGCAGGTCGGCGTCGTGGCTCGCGGGCGCGCTGCGCGACCTCGGCTTCCCCACCACCGAGATCTGGCCGGGCGAGACCGGACCCGCGGTGTACGCGGAGTGGTGCGAGGCACCGGGGGCGCCGACCGTGCTCGTGTACAGCCACCACGACGTGCGCGCCGTAAAGGACGAGAACTGGGACGAGACCGCGCCGTTCGAGCCCGTGGTGCGCGGGGGCCGCCTCTACGGCCGCGGCAGCTCCGATGCGAAGGGCCAGGTGTTCGCGCACCTGTGGGCGATCCGCGCGCACCTGGCGGGCGGCAGGTCGGCACCGGCGGTCAACCTGAAGCTGCTCGTCGAGGGCGAGGAGGAGGCCGGCTCCCCCAGTCTTGCCGGCATGCTCGACGAGCAGCGCGCGCGCCTCGACGCCGACGTGATCCTCTTCTCGGACACGCTGCTGTGGCGCGCGGACCACCCCGCCCTCTGCACGAGCATCCGCGGCATGATCGGCGCGCACCTGGAGGTCTACGGGCCGCTCACCGACATCCACAGCGGTGCTGTCTCGGGATCCGCGCCGAACCCGGCGATCGAGCTCGGCCGGCTGCTCGGCGAGCTGCACGACGGCGAGGGCAGGATCACGCTGCCCGGCTTCTACGACGACGTCGCACCGATGTCGGACCGCAGGCGCGCCGAGCTCGCCGCGCTGCCGTACTCCGACGAGGACTGGCTCACGCGATCGCACACCCGCAGCATCCGCGGCGAGACGGGCTTCACCGTGCTCGAGCGGCTGTGGGAGCGGCCGGCGCTCGAGGTGATCGCGCTCGCCGCCGGCGACCCGGTCGGGGTGAAGCGCGCGGCCGTGCCCTCGATGGCGGCCGCCGACCTCAGCATCCGGCTCGTGTCCGGCCAGCGCGTCGAGGTCGTCGCCGAGCAGCTGCAGCGATGGGTGGACGAGCGCATCGCCGACGGGTTCGACCACAGCGTCGAGGTGGAGGCGCTGATCGCCCAGCAGCCCTACCGCACGCCCGACACCCCGTTCGTCGACGCGCTGGCCCGAGCGATGGCCGAGGGGTTCGGGGTCGACGAGGTCGGTCGCATGGGCAATGCGGGCGGAGGTCCGGCCGACCTGCTCGCGACGGCGATCGCGGCGCCGGTGGTGTTCTTCGGCACGGGCCTCGTCGAGGACAACTGGCACGACAGCGATGAGAGCGTCTCGCTCGCGATGCTGCGCTCGGGTGCGGCGACGCTCGCCCACCTCTGGGATGCGCTCGGCACGAGCGGCTGATCGGCGCCGCGAGCGGCTCAGGCCGGGAGGATCGGCGCTTCGTCCGGCACGTCGTGCGGCCCGTCGTGCGCGTCGTGCTCGTCGACGTGCTCGATGGCGTCGGACATGCGCGCGAGGAAGGCGGCGACCGCGTGCCGCTCCGCCTCCCCCATCTCGTCGATGACGCCGATCATCCGTCGGTGCATGGCGCCGAGCGTGGCGCGGACCTCGCTGTCGGTGTCGGTCGTCGGCACCACGATCGTCGCTCGGCGGTCGTCGGGATGCGGCTCGCGGCGCACGTGCCCGCTATTCACCAGCCGGTCGACGAGCGCCGTGACCGAGGGCGAGGCGAGCTGCAGGGCCGCCGCGAGATCCCGCTGCCGCATGGCGTCGCCGCGGCGCTGGGCCTGCAGCAGCGTGCGGAGCGCGAGCAGGTCGGTCTCCCCCATGCCCATCGAGGAGCGGGTCCGTGCGCGCATCGCGCCCTCCGCGGCCCGGTAGCGCCGCAGCAGGTTCAGGACGTCGACGCTCGACGGCACCGCGTGCTGCGGGTACCAGTACCCGCTCGACGCTGCGGTGGTCTCCACGCCACTCCCCCATCTCTGCTGGTACGAGCATAGCGTTCGAGCGTGATACATTTCGATCGTCGAACTAACGAACGAAGGAGCATGGCTGATGTCGCAGACCCTGGTGCCCAGCACGAGCTCCTTCAATGGCACGGCGATCCGCCCTGTCACGTGGGCGTCGCCCAGCAGCGACCTCTGGGTGGCCTCGGTCATCGACGCCGACGGCGTGCGCTTCCTCGGGTTCGTCGAGCGCAGCCTGGACGACTACCTCGCGGTCGACGGCTCCGGGGCCTCGAAGGGCCGGTATGCGGACCTGGACTCCGCGAAGCGGGCGATCGACGGCGCGTCGGTTCCGGCGATGGCACGCCACTGGAGCGAGACCGGTGCGCCGATCCTGACGGTCAGGGAGCTCCGCTCGCGCTGATCGGCGCTCGATCCGCCGCGTGCGAGCGGCTGCTCAGCGCAGCGCGCCGAGCAGGTCGTCGGCGAGGTCCTCGATGTGCTCGATCCCGACCGAGAGGCGGATGAGCCCCTCGGGGATCGTGGGAGCCTCGGTCGCCCAGCGGCGACGGCGCTCGAGCGTCGATTCCACGCCCCCGAGGCTAGTCGCGGGGATCCACAGGTGCACCCGGTCGACGACGCGGTCGGCCGCCGCGGCATCCGCGAGCACGATGCCGAGCACCGTGCCGAAGCCGGGATCGCGCACCTCGACGACGCCCGGCGCGTCCGCGAGCCGGCGCGCGAGCTCGCGCGCGTTCGACTCGGCGCGCTCGAGCCGCACCGACAGCGTCCGGAGGCCGCGCAGCGTCAGGAACGCCTCCATCGGGCCGGGGATGGCGCCGTGCAGGCTGCGGTGCTGGCGGATGCGGTCGGCGAGCGCGTCGTCGCCGGCGACGACCGCGCCGAGCACGACGTCGCTGTGGCCGGCGATGAGCTTCGTGGCGGAGTGGACGACGAGGTCGGCGCCGAGCTCGAGCGGGCGCTGCAGGAGCGGCGACGCGAACGTGCTGTCGACGACGCTCAGCACACCGGCCGCGCGGGCGGCGGCGGCGAGCCGCGCGATGTCGGCGATCTCGAGGGCGGGATTCGTGGGCGACTCGAGCCACACGAGGGCCGCGCCGGGTATCGCCGCCTCGACCGCGTCGGCATCGACGATGTCGACGCGGCGCACCTCGAAGCGGCCGGAGCCAGCCTCGGTGTCGAGCAGCGCGAGGGTGCCCTGGTAGGCGTGCCGCGGCACCGCGACGGCGCCGCCGTGCGGCACGATGCTCAGCACGGCGCTCACGGCGGCCATGCCGCTCGAGAACGACACGCACGTGCCGCCCTCGAGCGCGCCGAGCGCATCCTCGAGCGCCGTCCAGCTGGGGTTGCCGTAGCGCGCGTACTCGATCTCACCGCCGGCGACGAACGCGCTCGCGAACGTGACCGGCGTGCTCGTCGGCGCGTCCGGGGTGCGTGGCGGGCGTCCCGCGCTCACGGCGATGGTCTCGGGGCGCAGCGCGGTGCGATCAGACATGCCCCCATCCTGGCACCGTGCCGATGCCGCGAGCGCACGCGACCGCGGGCTCAGCCGACGTCGCGGCGCATGACGACCCGGCGCTTCGTCGGGTGCGACACCTCGACGAGCCCCGCCGCCGCGAAGGTCGGCACGGTGCCGACGTGCAGCTCCTCGTCGATGACCGCGGTCGCGGCGATCGGGTACGCCTCGACCGCGCGGGCGCCCCGGTCGACGGCGAAGCGCACCGCCGCCGCCGCGAGCTCGCGACTGATGCCCGCCCGTCGATGCCCGGCGCGCACGAACAGGCAGGTGATCGCCCAGACGGTGAGGTCCGACGAATCCTCGCCGCGCCCGAGCCAGGGCACGGTGAAGACGCGCACGAGCCCCAGGTGCTCGCCGCGCGGAGCGACGGCCGCCCAGCCGACCGGCTCGTCGCCGAGGTAGGCGACCAGCCCGCTCGTCGTCGCCGCATCCGGGTCCCCGGCGGCCGTCTGCTCGAGCTGCCGGGCGATCCGCTCCTCGACGGGCACGCCGCCGAAGCTCTCGCCTCGCTCGAGCCGGTAGCGCTGGCAGCGGCAGCGCGCACCGACGCCGCGGGCGCCGAAGACCGCGTCGAGGTCGTCCGGGCTCGCCTCATTCGCGGGCACGATGCGCAGCGGCGCGTCCATGGGGCGATCATGCCCCACGCCGCTGTCACGGGTCACCCGACGCACGCCGCGGCGCCCGCATCACGATCCGTGTCGGCGGGGCGACGTACGATCGGCGCCATGCCCGCAGTCGTGCGCACCATCTCGCGTCAGGACGCGCGCCGGATCGCCGTGCGCGCACAGCTGCTCGACGCCGATCGCGCGGCGGTGGCCGGCTCCGACGATCTCGCCGACGTCGTGGCGCAGCTCACCGTCCTGCCGCTCAACCCGAGCGACATCGTCTGCCCGTCGGCCGAGCACATCGCGTGGATGCGCCTCCCGGACATCGGGTTCGACGACGTGCGACGGGCGGTCGAGGTCGAGCAGACGCTGTTCGAGCACCTGGGTCCGCATCGCCACCCGATGGCGGCGTGGGCGATCGGGCTGCGCGCCATGCGCGACCTGCCATGGCTGCTGGCCATCGGACGCGAGCCGACCGCGATCGGCGAGGGCAGCCGCGCGTGGCTCGAGGCGAACTCGGGGTTCCGCGAGCGGGTGCTCGAGCAGCTGCGGCTCGACGGCCCGCTCCCCCAGGCCGACATCGCCGACACGGTCGACGCGCCCTTCCGCTCCAGCGGCTGGAACACCGGGCGCGACGTGGCGATGCTGCTCGAGCTGCTCCAGGTGCGGGGCGAGGTCGTCGTCGCCGAGCGCGTCGGGCAGTCCCGCATCTGGGACCTCGCCGAGCGCGTGCTGCCGACGGTCGACGCCGCGGTGCTCGACGCCGCCTGGGAGACCTGGCGCGAGCGCTGGTTGCGCGCGTGCGGTCTCGAGCGCCCGGCCCATCTCGGCGACGTTGGCGAACCGGTGCGCATCGAGGGGATGCGCGGCACCTGGCGGCTCGATCCGCACGCGAGCGCGGCCGACTTCTCCGGGCGCGTCGCGCTGCTCTCGCCGCTCGACCGCCTCATCGCCGACCGCCGCCGGATGGTCGGCCTGTGGGACTTCGAGTACGCGCTCGAGCAGTACACGCCGCCCGTGAAGCGGCGCTGGGGCGTGCACGCGCTGCCGATCCTCGACGGCGACCGGCTCGTCGGCAAGGTCGACGCGCGCACTGACCGCGATCTGGGCGCGCTCCGCGTCGCGCGCATCCACTGGGACGCCGACCCCGACGTCGACGGCGCGCGACTGCGCCGCGCCGTCGACGACGAGCTCGAGTCGATGGCGGCCTGGCTCGGGGTGCGCCTCGTGGTCGACGAGCCGCGCTCCTCCGCTCGCTAGCCTGAGCGCGTGCCCACGCTCGTCGTCATCGGCAACCCCACCGCGCGGCGGTTCGAGGGCACCGTCGACGCCGTGCTGCGCGAGGCCGCGCGCGCGGGCAGGGATGCACGGGTGGTGCCGACGACGCCGAGTGACGCGGGCGCCGGGCAGGCGCGGGACGCTGTCGCGAGCGGGGCGGATGCCGTGGTGGCGATCGGCGGCGACGGCACGGTCCGCGAGGTCGCGGCCGTGCTCGCCGGCACCGGGATCCCGCTCGGCATCGTGCCGGTCGGCACCGCCAACCTCTTCGCGCGCAACCTCGACCTGCCGCTCCGCGATGCCGAGGCGGCCGCGCGCATCGCCGTCTCGGGCACCACGGCACCGGTCGACCTCGGCCGGGTCGTGCTCACCCGCGCCGACGGCACGCGAGAGCCGGAGCAGCCGTTCCTCGTCGTGGTCGGCGTCGGCAACGACGCCCTCGCCGTCGCCGCATCGTCGCTGCGCGCGAAGCGCCGGGTCGGCTGGGCCGCCTACATCGCCGCGGGCGCCCGCAGGCTCGGCCACCCGAGCTTCGCCGTGCGCGGTCGCTTCGACGGCGGACCCGTCGAGTCCGCGCACGCGTGGAGCGTGCTCGTGCACAACGCCGCGCGCATCCCGGCGGGCCTGCAGGTGCTCCCCGGCACGCGGCTCGACGACGGGCTGCTGCACGTCGCGGTGGTGAGCCCGCGCCACCTCGCGCACTGGGGCCGCATCGCCGCGGCCGGTGCCGGCATCGCGCGCGCCGAGGGGGTGCTGCGGCATCGCCGAGCTCTGCGGGTGACGCTCGGCGCGGTCGACGAGCCCCTGCCCGTGCAGCTCGACGGCGATGCCGTCGGCCGCGTCGAGCGGCTCGACGCGCGCATCGATTCCGGCGCGCTCAGCATTCGGGTGACAGGATCGCACGTGTGAAGCCCACGCCCTCTTTCGCCGAGCTGCGCGCGGCCCCCGAGGGGTCGCTCGAAGCGCTGCTCGCCCTGAGCGATCTCGACCGCACGGTGGCCACGATCGCGGGCAACCGGATCACCGGCCTGCTCCGAGGCGACGAGCGCCGCTCGCTCGTGCGGCTGCTGAGCGAGGAGCGCGTGGCCGAGCTCAGCCCGGCGATGCGCGCCCGCGTCGTGCACGCGCTCCGCCGGCTCGCGCCGAGCCCGGTCGTGTCCTCGGGCATCCGGTCGATGCTGGAGTCGCTCACCGGTGCCCCGTTCCGCGACATGAAGTACTCGCTCAACGCCACCGGCGACCGCCACGACCTGGAGCACGTCGTGTACGAGCGGCTCACCGAGGCCGACCGCGCCGCGGTGCTCGCGCACATCGCTCGCGAGGCCGGGGACGCGCCGTCGCACGACCTGCGCATCCTGTGCGACATCGACGACACGGTCAAGGCGATGCTCCACGACAGCCGCTACCCGCGCGGCAGGGTCTACCCCGGCGTCATCGAGCTGCTCATCGCCCTCGACCAGGGACGCGCGGCCGAGCCGTCCCGGCCCGGCGACCTGACCTTCGTCACCGCGCGCCCCGAGGGCCCCCGCGGGCTCATCGAGCAGTACACGCGCAACGGGCTCGCCGGGCTCGGGCTGCCGCCCCACTCGGTGCTCGGGGGCTCGTTCCTGAACCTGTTCACGAAGGCGTCGATCAAGGAGCGCAAGCTCCAGAACTTCGATCGTGAGCGCGCGCTGTTCCCGGAGTGCCGCTTCATGTTCCTCGGCGACAGCGGCCAGGCGGATGCGCACGTCGGCGCCGAGATGCTGCGGCGCGGTCCCGACTTCGTCGTCGCGGTGCTGATCCATGAGGTCGTGCCGGTCACGGGCCCCGCGCGCGCCGCGTTCGAGGCCGCGGGCATCCGCTTCCACACCAGCTACGACGACGCGGCCAGGATCGTCCACCGCCTCGGCCTCATCGACACCGTCGCCCGCGACCGCGTCTTCAAGGCGGTCGACGCCGAGACGGGGACGATGACCTAGGCGTCCGCGCCCCTCCGGTGCTCGACGAGTGCCACCGCGCTGCCCTCGCTGTCGAGGATGAAGGCCATCCGCTCCTCCGCGCCCACGGGGCCGAGCGTGGCGTCGGCGTGGCCGAAGATCGTGGGCGGCTCGGTGACGATCGAGACGCCGGATCGAAGGTCGCCGCGACCGCCGTGCCGAGCAGGCCGGCGTAGAAGGCGGCAGCCCGCTCGATGTCCTGGGCGCGCTGCGCCACCTGCACGAGCGGGCTGTCCCCGATCATCGTCGGGTCAGGCGCCGTGGTTCTGCGCCGTCGGCAGGTGCTTCGCCCACCAGCGCAGCACGTGCTCGAAGCGCTCCACCCGGTGCCGCGGCTGGCCCGAGCGGGTCAGCTCGTGGTTCTCGCCCGGGAAGAGCAGCAGCGCCGTCTCGACGCCCTGGCGCTTGAGCGCCGCCCAGTAGCGCTGCGCCTGCTCGGGCGGGCAGCGCCAGTCCTCCTCGGAGTGCACGACGAGCGTCGGCGTCCGCACGTCGCCGACGCGAGCCATCGGGCTCTGCGCGCGCACCGCCTCCGCGTCAGTGCCGGTGTACTCGCCGCCGAAGAACCAGCCGATGTCGCTCGTGCCGACGAACGTCTCCGGGTCGAGGAAGCCGCGCTCGACGATGGCCGCGGTGAAGCGCTGGTCGTTCGCGGTGATCCAGGCCGTCAGGTATCCGCCGTAGGAGCCGCCCATGACCCCGAGGCGCTGGCCGTCGAGCTCGGGATGCGCGGCGATCGCGCCGTCGAGGAAGTCGAGTGCGTCTGCCATGTCGACGGTGCCCATCGACTGGCGGATCGCGAGCCCGTGCTCGCGGCCGTAGCCCGCCGAGCCGCGCGGGTTGCACTGCACCACCGCGTAGCCGGCCGCGACCGCGACCTGCGCCTCGTCGAACACGCCGATGCTGTACTGCGCGAACGGCCCGCCGTGGATGTTGAGCAGCACGGGGTGCGGGCCGGGACCCTCGGGCAGCCAGACCCAGCCGTGCACCGAGCCGCCGTCGCGACCCGGGAGCTCGTGCTCGACGGGCTCGACGATGCCGGTGCGCTGCAGGCCGGCGCCGAAGTCGGTGACCACGGTGACGCCGCGGTCGTCGAGCACCGCGACCTCTCCGGCTGAGGTCGGGGTGGCGACCGTGGCGACGGTGACGCCCGCGCCCACGCCGTGCCCGAGCACCTCGAGGTCGCCGCCGATGAGCTCCTTGATGCCGCCGCCCGTGACGTGCAGCAGCCGCACGCGGCCGCGGGTGCGCTCCTGCACGAGCACGCCGTCCTCCACGACGGTCGCGTGGCTGCCGCCCTCGCCGAGGTCGGCGCCGCCCTCGTCGGTGACCTCCTCGGGGTGCGCGCCCGGCTGCTCCAGCACGAGCAGCTGCGTGTGCCGGGCGACGAAGTCGCGGCCGGATTCGCCCATGCGCTGGGCGAGCAGCACGAAGCCGCCGTCGGGCGTGGGCTGCACCTGGTCGACCGAGAGCCCCGCGCGCGACGACAGGATCGTGTGCGGCTCGCCCTGCGGCACGTGCGCGTCGAACTCGACGACCGCGTTGACGAGGTCGTCGTCGCGGGTCGCGTGGCGAGCGGTGACGCACAGCACCCGCCGGCCGTCGCTCGAGAAGACGGGCGCCGTGTGGTCGAAGTCGCCGTGGCTCAGCTGGATCGCCGGGGCCGTGCGCGGCAGGTCGTCGCTCGTCGACGGCAGGTCGTGCGGGTGCGGTGCGCGCTCGTAGAACGGCTCGGCGTCGAGGTCGGGCATCGGCGCGACGAACACGTGCGTCCGGCGGCCGACGAGGCTGCCGGTGCCGTTCGCGAGGTTGCGGTTGCGGGTGATGAGGCGCGGCGACTCGTGCGCGGCGTCGAGGCCCTCGACCGAGCCGTAGCGGCCGGGCTCGATGACGGCGCCCGTGCACGCGATCCGGTCGCCCTCGGGCGAGATCGCGAACGCGTCGACGCCGCCGTCGAGCGACGTCGCCTGCACGGGCTCGCCGCCCTCGGCGCGCATCGCCCAGACCTGCTGCTTGCCCTTGGCGTCGGCGCGCAGGAACAGCAGCGCCTCGCCGTCGGCGGACAGCTGCGGAGCGCGGTCGGCGACGCCGCCGGTGATGCGGCGGCGGGTGCCGTCGGTGAGCGAGACGCGCCACAGCTGGCCCACGTTGCGGTTGGCGCGCAGGCTCGGCCGGCTGGTGGCGACGACCGCCCACGTGCCGCTCGGGTGGACGGCGGGGCGCGAGAGCGAGACGAGCTGCTCGATGTCCTCGGCGCGCATCAGGCCTGCGCTCCCTCGGCCGCGCCGAACCCGGAGACGTCGCCCACGAGGCGCGTGCTGTCGTCGGGGACCGGCTCGACGGCGGCGAGCGCCACCTCGAGCGCGAACTCCTCGACGTTGTACAGCTTGCCGGCGTCCTCCCGGCGGCTCGCGATCGCGCCGGGGTTCGCGCGCTCGAGCAGGGTCGCCGTGATGGTGCCCTCGATCATGTCGCCGGAGACGACGACGAGCTCGATGTCGCGCTCCCGGAGCGCGGGGATGCGCTCGCGCAGTGCGTCCTCGCCGGCGCGCTTCGAGCGGGCGACCGCCTCGTACTCGGGCATCGTCGGGGTCGTGCGGATGAAGTGCGCCTGGTGGCTCGTCACGAACACGACCCGCGCGCCGTCGCGCAGCACCGGCAGCGCCGCGTCGAGGAGCGCGGCCTGGGCGTCGCGGTTGAGGCGCATGGCGTAGTCCTCGCCCATGCCGCTCTCCATGCCGCCGGAGGCGTTCATCACGAGGATGTCGAGGCCGCCGAAGCTCGCCCGTGCCGCCTCGAACATGGCGGCGACGCTGTCGGCGTCGGTGAGGTCGGCCTGCACCGCGATCGCCCGCACGCCCTGCTGCTCTGCGGCTGCGACGACCTTCTCGGCCCGCGGCGCCTTCGCCCGGTAGTTGACGACGACATCGGCCCCGGCGGCCGCCAGCAGCGCGACGGTCGCGGCGCCGATGCCGCGGCTCGAGCCGGTGACGAGGGCCGTGCGGCCGGTGAGCGAGCCTGGCTCGAGATGGGCGGGTGCGGTGTTCGGCACGGGAGCTCCTTCGTTCCCGTCGACCCTACTGCCACGCCGCGACGAGGGCGCTGGCGCGAGCGCCTGCGTGCCGGGCCGCATCCCAGGCTCCGCTCCCTATGCTGAGGGGGTGGATCTCGTCCAGTACGCGTGGGTCGTGTGGCTCGT
>Ga0213836_101373_pt1 | contig 14614 bp, 14 predicted proteins | sample SWPATP03_FD_160578 | JGI IMG/M metagenome (GOLD analysis project Ga0213836, IMG submission 160578) | Coastal seawater microbial communities from Marineland, Florida, United States - SWPA TP0 #3 | ecosystem: Environmental > Aquatic > Marine > Coastal | place: USA: Florida | collected 2016-08-05
CTCGACCTGCAGTGTAAACTGGACTTGCAGGTATTGGTCGCCATTCTCGGGCTGCAGGTTCACCGTGAAGGATTCGACAGGGACATATTCTGCCTTTGCGTGTTCCTTGTCCTTCTTTTTCTTCTTCTTGGCCGGCGCCTCCTCGGCATGGGCCGCCTCGGCATCGCCGCTACCGTGCAGAAAGAACCAGCCGGCGCCGGCGCCGCCGCCGAGCACGAGCACGCCCGCGATCGCCATGATCATGAGCTTCTTCTTCGAGCCGGATGCCGGCGCCGCGTCGGCCTTCGGGTCAGCCTTCATTTTCGGATTCGCTTTCAAGTTGCCTCTGGTGCCTGATGTGGGGGTTGCGTGATTATGTCATTATCGAGAAAAAGTGCGCAGCGGCAAGCTTCGAAAAGAGAGGGGAAGGTGGCTCACCTTGAAGTTTGTGGACGCGCGGCAACCAAAAATGAAAAACGGCCGCGCGCGGCGGCCGTCTCGACACCCGCTCCGGTTACGCGAAGGTGTCGACCGCGCCGGCGCCGCCGAGGATGCTGGTGCGCTGGCGCGGCGTGACCTCGGCGATGGCGCTGTCGCCGCCGTTACCATTGCCGCCGCTGCCGCCCTGACGGCCGCCGCCCTGGCCATCCTGTCCCTGGCGCCCCTCGGCGCCGGCATTCACCGATGCGTTGCCGAGCGCGATGCCGCTTTCGCTCATCATTTCACGCAGGCGCGGCAAGGCGTTTTCCAGCGCCTGGCGCACTTCCAGCTGCTGCGACGAGAAGGTCACGCTGGCGAGGTCGTTCGAGACGTTCAGCACCACCTGCATGGGACCGAGGTCGGGCGGGTTCAGTTCCAGCGTGGCGCTCTGGTCTTCGCCGCCCACCATCCAGATCACTTTCTGGCCCACCTGGTTGTCCCAGGCCGGGGTGCCGACGCGCGCGCTCAGCTTGTCGGTCGGCACGCTGGCGGCCGCTTGCGCGGTCTGCAGCGCGCTGGCCTGGGCGGTCAGGCTGGTCAAGGCCTCGGTGCTGGCGGGCGCGTCGTGCGCCGCTGCCTGCGCCGCGCTGTCGCGCAGTTTCGCGGCGAAGTCGCCGCCGTCCGTCGGCAGCTTCGCCGATTCGCCCGCCTTGGCCAGGTCCAGCGCCCGCAGGTCGATGCCTGGCTCGGCCTTCTCCTGCGGCGCGTCGGTGGCCGACGCGAGGCCGGCGTCGGTGTCGAGCTTGACGACCGGTTCGGCGCCATCGCCCGGCTTGCCGCGCAGGCCTGCCAGCAGCGCATCGGCCTGGGCCGCGGCAGGCTGGGGAGCGACCGGGACGACGGCCGCCGCGGCTTGCTGCACCTGGTTGAAACTGGCGACCATGGCCAGCATGTCGACTACGGCGTCGGCGGCTTTCGCATCGGCCGACGGCGCCGTCTCTTCGCTGCCTTCTTCGGCAGCGGCGGTCTTGTCTTCGGCCGTCGTGGCCTTGGCGCTCTCGGTCTTGTCGGCGGCGTCGGCTTGCGCCGCATCCTTGGCCGGCTGCTTGTCCGCTGCGCGCGGGGCCGGTCTGGCCTCGTTCGCGGCCGGCTTGGCGGCGGCCTGCGGTTTCGGGCCGGCCACGGCCTGCTGCGGCGCCATGTTCGGTTGCGGCTGCGCCTGTGAACGTATCGGCGCCTGGCGCTGTTCCAGTTGCCGCTGTTCGATCTGGCGTGTCAGCGTCGCGCCGAAATTGACGCCGTCAAGATTGCCCGGGGTCGGCACGCGCGGGTTCTGGGCCGGCGCGATCGTGACGTTGAGCTGGATCGGGAGGGAATTGGTGGTATGCATGGTCATCTCGTTATCAACGATTGGTGCGGACGGTACGCGCCGCATGGTCGTCCATCATTTTCTGGTCGCGCTTGCTTTCGATCTTCAAGGCTTCGGCGGCGGCGCGGTCGTTCAGGGTGCGGTAGGACAGGCGCTTGCGTTCGCTTTCCTGCCAGGCCGTCTTTTCCAGATCGCTCTTGTACTTCGCATGTTTCACGACTTCCTGCTGGCCATTGATCGCGTTGTCGAGCTTGCCGACAAAGGCGACGAAATTGGCGTAGGCAAAGGGCGTGATGCCCGCCATCTGCGCCTGGTCGAGCCGCTGCGCGTAATCGTCGCGGTAGCCCAGCAGCATTTTCAGTTTTTGTTCCGCTTCCTCCACACCCTTCAGGGCCGCGCCGAGACGCTTGGCGGCGTCGTCGGACGCGCGCTGGGCCAGCTCGATCAGGGTTTCAAGTGCGGAAGGGTTTGCCATGGTGAACAAAGTATACCGGCGGCAACATCAACCCGATCAGCTGAACAGAGAGGTCAATTGCCCCAAGCTCTGGCCCATATTCGTGTTTTCGAGGATTTCCTGGCACAGGAATTCCTCGATTTGCGTGTTCAGGGCGATCGCCTGGTCCAGCACCGGGTCGCTGCCGGGGGCGTAGGCGCCGACGCTGATCAGGTCGCGCGCACGCTGGTAGCGCGAATACAGTTGCTTGAGTTTGCGCGCGGCCAGCTGGTGCTCGTGGGTGGTGATGCCGTGCATGGCGCGGCTGATCGATTGCTCGATGTCGATCGCCGGGTAGTGGCCGGATTCGGCCAGGTGGCGGTTCAGCACGATGTGGCCGTCCAGGATACCGCGCGCCGCGTCGGCAATCGGGTCTTGCTGGTCGTCGCCCTCGGACAGCACGGTGTAGAAGGCGGTGATCGAGCCGCCGCCCTCGAGCCCATTGCCGGCGCGTTCGACCAGCACCGGCAGTTTCGCGAACACCGACGGCGGATAGCCTTTGGTGGCCGGCGGCTCGCCGATCGCCAGCGCGATTTCGCGCTGGGCCATGGCGTAGCGCGTCAGCGAATCCATGATCAACAACACGCTCTTGCCCTGGTCGCGGAAATGCTCGGCGATCGCCGTGGCATAGGCCGCGCCCTGCAGGCGCATCAGCGGCGGGCTGTCGGCCGGGGCGGCGACGACGGCGGAACGGGCCATGCCTTCCGGCCCCAGGATCTGTTCGATGAACTCCTTGACTTCGCGGCCGCGTTCGCCGATCAGGCCGACGACGATGACGTCCGCCGTCGTGTAGCGCGCGATCATGCCGAGCAACACCGACTTGCCGACGCCGGTGCCGGCGAACAGGCCGAGGCGCTGACCGCGGCCGACGGTCAGCATTGCATTGATCGCGCGCACGCCGACGTCGAGCGTGTCCTTGATCGGCGCGCGGTCGAGCGGATTGACGGGGCGGGCGTTGATGGGCGCGACTTCGTCGGTGCCCAATGGCCCCTTGCCGTCGAGCGGACGGCCGGCGCCGTCGACCACGCGGCCCAGCAGCTTCCAGCCGACCGGCAGGTGGCGCGCGCGGTCGCTCGGACGCCGGCGCGGGTGGGTGACCGAGCCGGGGCGGGGGATCGAGGGTTCGACCGGATGCACGCGCGAACCCGGCACCACGCCCTCGACGTCGGACTGCGGCATCAGGAACAGGCGCTCGCCCTCGAAGCCGACGACTTCGGCCTCGATCCTGGCGCCGTTCGGCAGCGGGATGGTGCAGGCGCTGCCGACCGCCAGGCGCAGGCCGACGCATTCCATCACGAGACCGGCCACACGTGTGACGCGTCCCGACACCTGCATCGGCTCGACGAAGCCGAGCAGCGAATCGCAATCGGCGAGATAGGATTTCCAGCGCGCAGTGTGGCGGTCGGGCGCGGCCGACATCAGTTCAGCCACTCGACGTTCTTGCCCAGCGCATGCGCCAGGCGTGCCCAGCGCGCGCTGGCCTGGGCATCGATCTGGTTGCTGGCGGTATCGACCTTGCAGCCTCCGCGCCCGACCTGCGGATCGGCGACGACGCGCCAGCCGCCTTTATCGAGTTCGTCGGACAGGGCGGCGCGCACGATCTCGATGTCCTCGGGATTCAGGGCCAGGATGGCCGGCTGCTGCAGCACCGGCAAATAGTCGATCGCTTCGCGCACGATCGGGATGATCAGTTCGGGCCGCACGGTGAAGGCGGTGCGCACCATCGAGCGCGCCAGGTGCAGGGCGAGGTCGAGCACGTCGGCGGCGATGGTTTCGTCGGCGGCGGTGATGGCGCCGCTGAAGGTGGCGGCCATCGCGCGCAGGGTTTCCGCTTCAAGGGCCACCTCCAGGCGGCCCGCTTCCAGCGCTTCGGCATGACCGGCGGCGCGGCCTTCCTCGCGGCCTTCGGCATAGCCTTCGGCGCGCGCATCCTCGCGCAGCGCTTCGAGTTCGGCCGCGGTGGGAAATTGCATCGCCGGCGTCATCGGCACCGTTGGCGCGGCGGCCGCCGCAGCCGCCGCGGCGGCGATCGAGGCCGCGCGCTCTTCGGCCTGGATGCGCGCCGCCAGCGAGCTGGGGCGCTCGTCGCCGAAGGAGGTCATTTCCCAGCGCTTGAAGGCGCCCTGCGTGTCTTTGCTCATCGTTATCCGCTATTAAACGAAGGAATCTTCGCCTTTGCCACCCAACACGATCTGCCCTTCGTCCGACAAGCGGCGCACGATTTGCAGGATCTGCTTCTGCTGCGCTTCCACTTCCGACAGGCGCACCGGGCCTTTCGACTCCAGGTCTTCGCGCATCATTTCGCTGGCGCGCTGGCTCATGTTGCGGAAGATCTTCTCGCGCAAGTCCTGCGAGGCGCCTTTCAGGGCGATGATCAGCATGTCCGACTGCACTTCGCGCAGCAGCAGCTGGATGCCGCGGTCGTCGATGTCGATCACGTTGTCGAACACGAACATCTCGTCCATGATCTTCTGCGCCATGTCGTTGTCGTAGTTCTTGATGTTTTCCATCACCGAACTTTCCTGCTCGCCCGCCATGAAGTTCAGGATCTCGGCCGCGGTACGCACGCCGCCGAGCGAGGATTTCTTGATGTGTTCATTCCCCGACAGCAGCTTGGTCAGCACGTCGTTCAGCTCGCGCAGCGCCGCCGGCTGCACGCCGTCGAGCGTGGCGATGCGCAGCACGACGTCGTTGCGCAGGCGGTCGGTGAAGTGGGACAGGATCTCGCAGGCCTGGTCGCGCTCGAGGTGCACCAGGATGGTGGCGATGATCTGCGGGTGCTCGTTGCGGATCAGTTCCGACACCGACTGCGAATCCATCCACTTCAGGCTTTCGATGCCCGAGGCGTCCTTGCCGCCCAGGATGCGGTTCAGCAGCACGGCGGCCTTGTCGTCGCCCAGCGCCTTGGTCAGCACCTCGCGGATGTACTCGTCCGAATCCAGGCCCACGGTCGAGTGGGCATCGGCTTCGTCGCGGAAGGCTTCGAGCACGCTGACCACCTGTTCGTGCTGCACCGATTTCATGGCCGCCATCGCCGCGCCGAGTTTCAGCACCTCGCGCGGGCCGAGGAATTTCATCACTTCGGACGCTTCCACCTCGCCCATGGCGAGCATCAAAATGGCCGCCTTGGTGATGCCGTCCTTGTCCTTGTCGCTCATTCTGCGCCCACCCATGCCTTGATTACGTTTGCCACGATGCGCGGATCATTCATCGCCATCTCTTTTGCCATCGCCAGGTTGGCGCGGTAACTGCGTTCGCGCGGCGCCTCTTCTTCTTCGACCGGCAGGCCGTCCGGTCCCAGCAGTGGCTTGCCGTTGATGTCGACGATGGCGTCCTCGTCGTCTTCTTCGTCCTGCTTTTCCTCTTCCGGCTCGGCCGTCGCTTCGTCGAACTTGCGCACGACCGGGCGCAGCAGCGGGCGCAGGATGCGGAACCAGAGGAAGGCGATCACCAGCGCGATCAACAGGTATTTGCCGATTTCCATCGCCAGCGGCAGGTTCGACGGGTCCTTGTACCAGTCCGGGCCATTCGCGTCCGGGCGGTCGACGCCGTCGAACGGGGCGTTCGCCACGTTCATCGTGTCGCCGCGCGCCTGCGAATACCCCATCGCCTGCTTGACCAGCTCGTTGATCTGGGCCACTTCGGCCGGCGCCAGCGGTTTGACGGTGACCTTGCCGCTGTTCGGGTCGACAGTGCGGCGGTAGTTCACGACCACGCCCACCGTCAGGCGCTTGATGCCGCCCATCGGACGCTGTTCGTAGCGGATCGTCTTATCCAGTTCGTAATTCGTGGTGGCGTTCTTGCTGCCCGGTCCGGTGGTGGCCGGGGCCGCGCCGGCGGGGGCGCCGCCGTCCAACGGCGCGGTGGCCACGCCCGGCGGCTGGTTCGACAGCGCGCCCGGGATGCCGTTCGCCGCGCCCGTGGTGGCGCCGGTCTGCTCGGAGGTCTGCTGGCTGCGGATCGCCTGCGGCTCCGGCGGCGAGTTCGGCTTGTACATCTCGGCGGCCGTGTCGACCTGGGCGAAGTCGATGTCGGCCGTCGCTTCGGCGCGCACATTGCCCTTGCCGACGATCGGGGTGATCAGCGACTCGACCTGCTTGATGATGTTCTGCTGCACCTGCTCGACGTATTTGAGCTGGGTAGCATCCAGTTGCTTGCCGAGCGCGTTGGCTTTCGGCTGCTCGGACAGCAGGTTGCCGTTCTGGTCGACGACGGTGACGTTGCCGATGGTCAGTTCGGGAATGCTCGAGGCCACCAGGTGGACGATGGCGCTGACCTGGCCCGGATCGAGGGCGCGGCCCGATTGCAGGTTCAGCAGCACCGAGGCGGTCGGCTTTTGCGCATCGCGCACGAATACGGAGGGTTTTGGCAGCGCCAGGTGGACGCGCGCGCCGGCCACCGAGCCGAGCGACTGGATCGAGCGCGCCAGCTCGCCTTCGAGCGAGCGCTGGTAATTGACTTGTTCGAGGAACTGGGAGACGCCCAGCTTCTGGTTTTCCATCAGCTCGAAGCCGACGTTGCCGCCTTTCGGCAAGCCTTGCGCGGCCAGTTTCAGGCGCAGGTCGGGCACCTGCTCGGCCGGCACCAGGATGGCGGTGCCGCCTTCGGAAAATTTGTACTTGACGCCCATCTGGTCGAGCGAGGCGGTGATCGCGCCGCCGTCCTTGTCGCTGTAATTGGCGTACAGCACGCGGTAATCCGGCGCCTTGCTCCACATCCAGATCGCAACGATCACCGCCAGCACGGCCGCCACGCCACCACCGATGAGCACGTTGCGGCCCATCGCGGTTTTCAGGAACGGTTGTGGAGCAGCAGGAGTGTCGAGCAAGTCGTCGGCGGTCGCGGCCATGTGGGTTTCCAGGGGGAGTAAGGAGATCAGGAACGAATTATGAAGCCTTGCGGCAACATTCAAACGGGGGAATAGGGGGCGCTTTCCCCTCCTGCTCGATCAAGCCGCTTGCCGGCAGGCTGGTAACCTGTAAGCCTGACAAAAGGAAATGCTCATGAACGTAGGCGGAATCGACAGCAACCGGATCGAAGCGATGATGGCCCAGCTCAAGGCCGCGGCCACGAAGCCGGCCATGCCTTCGCTCGGCGCGGGTGCGATCAATGGACTGGGCGCGCCGGCGGCCTTGAACGAAGGCCCGTCGAAGGTCAGCTTCTCCGACGCCCTGAAGAATTCGCTCGAACAGGTCAGCAATTCACAGAAGAATGCCGAAGAGCTCGGGAACCGCTTCGCCATGGGCGACGACAGCGTCAGTTTGTCGGATACGATGATTGCGATGCAGAAGTCGACGATTGCCTTCCAGGCGACGGTACAGGTGCGCAACAAGCTGGTGTCGGCGTATCACGAGATAATGAACATGCAGGTGTGATCAGTTTGATCTCATCACGAAAAACGGGCCGCGCTTCCTGATGGAACCGCGGCCCGTTGTGCTTTTGTAGGGTGGGCTCTCGAGCCCACGCGGTACGGCATTGGGTCAATCGATTCGCGTGAGGGTGCGGAGTTGCATATACCCCACCGCGTGGGCACAAGTGCCCACCCTACGAAAGCCCAGCCAGCCTTGCATTCCGCTCCCGCTCCAGCTTGGTAATGTAACGCTGCACCGCCGCCATATTTCCGCGCGAAATGTCGACGAACATGCAGCCGATGCGGCGGCTGGTCTTGTTATTCAGCATCGTCACATCGAGCGCATTGCGCACCTGCAGCGAGGTCGTGACTTGGCCGATCTCCGGCAAATCGATGCGGCAATTCGTGAACGTTTGCCCGATCGTCGAATTGAGCATCATCTTGTTGTCGAGCAGGGCGACGCCGCCGCAGCTGATGTCGGCCAGCGGGAAGCTGGCGTTGCCGCCGCCCAGGTCGAGCGGCATCGGCACCAGGGCCGGCACGGGATTGGTCACCGGCGTCGGCATGCGGTAGAACTCGCGCCGCTGCAGGCGGATCAGCGATTCCGGGAGCGCCGCCATCAGCGCGCCCGAGCCCTTGAACTCGGTGTCGCGCACGCCGCTGACGCTGAACAGGATGCGGATCTTGTCGAGGAAGGTTTCGCACATCACGCCTCTGGCGTTGACGATGCGCTCGTTCTGCTCGCGGTTGATCGAGCGGTCGAGCACGAAGACGCCCTCGTCGGGGTCGACCGCGAGGATCGAGGTGACGCAGACATCGGCCTCGCCCTTGATTTTCATCCGGATCAGCTGTTTTTTCTCGCCGATCTGGCGCAGCAGCGCCACGATCTCGCGGCGCGACTGCACCTCGTAGTCGTGCCAGTTTTCCAGTTCTGCGTCATGCATTGCTTGCATCTTGTTCCGCCGATAGTGCAGGTGAGTCGATATGGAGGGCAGTGTCAGGCGGTGCCGGGAGTGACTGGCCGAGTCGTTGCGCTGACTCAATATGATAAAGCCATGCTAACAGTTCCGCAATCGCGCGGTAGAGTGCGGGCGGAATCTGGCCGTCGAGGTCGATGTCCATGAGCAGGGACACCAGTTCCTTCGATTCGTGGACGAACACGCCGGCCTCCTTCGCGCGCTCGATGATCTGGCTGGCGACCAGGCCGCGGCCCTTGGCGACGACGGTCGGCGCGTTCGCGCCGGCGGCGTAGGCCAGCGCCACCGCGCGCTGCTGGCGCTGCGGCGCGCTATCGGTCACGCACCCTCCCGGTCATGCACGCGCAGTGCCGCCAGGTCGCTGCCGGCCGCCTCCAGCGCTTCCTGCAGGCGTGGCGCCGCATCGCGCAGCAGCTTGGTCGCGTCCGGGCTGGCCAGCAGTTCGACGTGCAGGCGCGCGCCGCGCAGGCTGACGCTCGCTTCCACTTCGCCCAGCAGGGCAAAGCGCAGGCGCAGGCTGCTCTGCCAGCCGGCCTCCTGCGGATCGCGTTCCGGGCTGGCGCTGTCGTCCTGTTCGCGCTTGACCTCCCAACGCATCGCCTGCTGCGGCCCGAGCTGGCCCTGCCAGACGAGCTGGCTTGACTCCTGGGTGGCCAGCTGCTGGTTGATCAGCTGGGCGGCGGCGGGGTCGGTCGGCGCGCTCCCGGGCGCCTGGCGCGCCTGCGGTTCTGCCATCAGGTCGGTCAGCGGACGCTTGCCTTCGGCCCACTGGGCCAGGTGCGATTCGTAGAACAGGCCGCTTTTCGCGACCGCCTGCTGCAATTGCTGCGCCAGCTGGGCGGGATCGGGAGCGCCCTGGGGCGCGAGCGGGGTGGGCGAATTCAGGGAGGCCAAGGGCGGGGCGCCGGCGGCGCTGCGCAGTACCTGTCCCAGCAGGCGCGCGGCGGGACTCAGGTCGGCCCCCTGCGCCTGCCCGCCGTATTGGAGCAAGGGCGCGCTGGCGGCGGCGACGCTGGCCGCGAGCGAGGCGGCATTGGCGGACAGGGGGAGCAGGGTGCCTTGCAGGGTGGCGTCGCCCAGGCCGAAGGTCGGCTGGGGAGAAGCGGCCAGCACCGTCATCGCCAGTTGCGCGCCGGGCTGGGTGCCGGGCGGCAGCGCCATGCGCACCGGCGTTTCGGCGATGCGCACCATGAAGCTGCCGTCGCCCAGCCGCGCCAGCACCGACACCGCGACCTGGCTGCCGAGCATGGTGGCCAGCGTGCGCTGGAAGGCGTCGAGGCGGGCGTCGCCCGTGCGTTCGGTCGGCGCCAGCGGCCGGACCGGCAGCGGGGCGCTGACGCCGGGGCTGGGGATGCGCTCGACCATTCGGGACTAAGAAATCAAACGCTGCCGTAGGCGTTGGCGAGGCGGCGCTGGGTGCCGGAATTGTTGAGCAGGGCGGACAGTTGCGCCATCCAGGGCATGGTCAGGTCGCGGATCTTGCGGTCGTCGGCGAGGATGCGGCGCAGGCAGTCGATCTTCGCCTGGCGGCTGGTCGGGGTGAGTTCGACCGCGGCTTCGGCGCGTTTCAGGACGTCGACGTGGGCCGTGCAAGCCTGCTCCAGCACCACCAGGTGGTCCCAGTCGCCGGCTTCGGCGGCGGCGAGCATCTGGCCGGTCAGGTCGGCGACCGCCGCGTACTCCTGCAGCACTTCCTGGCCGGTCATCAGGCGCTCGCCATCACGGGGTAGTGCGACATGGCGCTTGGCGCGGCCGGCTTTTCGCCGATTTGCGTCCAGGCGTCGCGCAGGTCGGCCAGCAGGGATTGCACTTCGTCCAGCAGCGGCAGCTTGTTCTGCAGGTTGGCGGTCAAGAGGCGTTCGGTCATGTACACGTACAGGGAATCGAGGTTGCTGGCGATTTCGCCGCCGGCCTTCTTGTCGAGGCTGGCGCGCAGGCCGTTGTTGATGATGTCCAGCGCCTTCGAGATCGCCGCGCCTTTCTCGGCGATGTTACCGGCAGCCATGTGGCTGGCGGCGCTCTTGATCGCGGCCAACGCACCGTCGTACAGCATGACGATCAGTTTATGCGGCGACGCCGAAATCACCGAGGTCTCCAGTCCTACTTTAGCGTATGCATTCACGCCGCGCTGCATCGATCCAAACATCATGACCTCCAGTTGCTTCTATTGTGGGAGGCCCGCGCCGCTGGGCGTTCCTCCAAGTTCGTGCTGCAGCTGGTCGGGGCGGTTTGTGGGGCCGGCCTGCCATTCTTCAGCGAGGGTAGTTTACTTGCTTAACGGCAGGTTCTATCCGGACTTGAGAGGCAGGAATACCCGGCTTTTTCCGGCTTTGTCATCCCGATAACGGATTGAGGCTGCGTGGCGGGCGGCTGGCGGAGGGGGAGGCGGGTGCGCGCGGCGCGCGGTTCGACGCCAATCAGTCGTTGCGCGGACGCTGGCGCCGTTCGTGGTGGCGCCGCAGCTCGGGAGATTGCAGTGCGCGCGTGAGGATGGAGCGCGGGACATTACAGGTGTCGAGGTAGTCGAGCGCGAACTCGACCCCGCGGATGTCCACCAGGTAGAGCGCGTACTCGGCGGTGAGCGCCGTTTGCTCGTCGGTTCTTCGTCGCATCATAACAACCCACACCATGAACCTGGCGACAGCCGGCCGGACGTAGCATACGTCCCCCGTGTCGCGTTAATACAATGATATCCATGTCGAAGGCCCGCACCTGCCTGAATTGTTAAAATTTGTTTCTGTTGTAAATACGAGTCATGCGTCAAGCATGGCGCCCAGCTCCGCGCGTACGGCCTCGATCACGCCCTCCCAGTCGCCCTTGTGCGGCTGGCGGAACAGGCGCGCGCTCGGATACCACGGGTTGTCGCGGCGTTCGGTGAGCCAGCGCCAGTCGACCACCTGGGGCAGCATCACCCAGAGCGGCTTGCCGAGCGCGCCGGCCAGGTGGGCCACGCTGGTGTCGACCGAAATCACCAGGTCCATGTGCTCGCAGAGGGCGGCCGTATCGCGGAAATCGTGCAGCTGCGCGTCCATGCGCTGGACGACGCCGCCGGCGTCGAGGGCCGCGCGGTCGGCTTCGCGGTATTCCTTTTGCAGCGAAATAAAATCGCAGTCGAGGTCGAACAGGCGCGCCAGCAGCGGGAAGGGAATGCTGCGGTTGTGGTCGTTCGTGTGCTGCGGATTGCCGCTCCAGACCAGGCCGACGCGCGGGCGCAGGCGCGGGCCGAGGCGTTCTTCCCACGCCAGGTAGCGCTGGGCATCGGACTCCAGGTAGCGCGGCGCGGCCGGAATCGAGTCGAGCTCGGTGCCGAAGGCCAGCGGCAGCGACATCAGGGGCGTCTGGAAGTCGACCGGCGGAATCGGGTCGCCCTTGGCGATGATCTGGTCGACGCCTTCCAGGCCGGTCAGCAGGCTCAGCAGTGGTGCTTGCACTTCGAGCACCACGTGCGCGCCGCGCGCCTTGACCAGCGGCGCGTAGCGGCAGAACTGGAGCGTGTCGCCCAGGCCCTGTTCCGCGTACAGGAGGATGGTTTTACCCGCGAGCGATTGCTGGCCGGTCCACAGCGTCTGCTTGAGGTCGCGCCGCTCGGCGTAGCAGCTGAGCACTTCGGTATTCCAGCGCCACTCGTAGTCGCGCCAGCCGTCGCGCAGGTTGCCGTACTTCAGGTTCAGCAGGCTGCGGTTCCAGTGCGGCGTGGCGAATGCCGGGTTGATCGCGATGGCCTTGTCGAAGCAGGCGCGCGCGTCCTCGTAGGCGCCGATGGCGTCATAGACATTGCCGCGGTTGTTCCAGGTCGCCGCGTTATCGCCTTTCATGGCGAGCACGACATCGTAGGCGGCCAGCGCTTCGCTGCTACGGCCCATATCCTGCAGCACGTTGGCGCGGTTCAGCAAGCCATCGGTATACGTTGGATCGAGTTCGATGCTGCGTTCGAAGCTGGCCATGGCCAGCTCCAGGCGGCGCAAGCGGTGCTGGACGATGCCGCGTCCGTTCAGGGCCGTGACCAGCGTGGCGTCGAGGGCGACCGCGACCTCGAAGCATTTCAGGGCCGCGTCCAGCTGGCCCAGTTCGGTCAACAAATGGCCCTGGCTGACGCGGTACGGGGCCGACGCCGGATCGCATTCGGCGGCGCGCTGGAAACTGGCGAGCGCATCGGGCAAGCGGCGCAGCAGGCGCAGCACGGTGCCGCGGCCATGGTGCGCGGCGGCGGCCTCGGGCGCGTCCGCCAGGATGGCGTCGTAGCTGGCCAGGGCTGCGTCCTGCTGGTCGAGCGCACTCTGGGCCTTGGCGTGGTTGATGCGCGCATCGGTGTAATCCGGATGCAGGGCGCAGGCATGCGCATAGGCGGCCAGCGCGTCGTCGATGCGCTTCAAGTCGAGCAGGATATTGCCGCGGTTATTCAGCGCCTCGGCATGGCCGGGCGCGAGCGCGAGCGCATGCTCGCAGCTGGCCAGCGCCTCGTCATACCTTTTAAGGTGTTGCAGCACGACCGCGCAGTTGCTCAGGGCCTCGACGTCGCGCGGCGCCAGCGCCAGGGCGCGCCGGTAGCTGTCCAGCGCCGCCTCGTAGCGCTTCAGGTGCTGCAGCACGTTGCCCTGGTTATACAGTGCGTCCACCGTGTCCGGCGCCAGGGCCAGCGCCTGGCCATAGCTGTTCAGGGCGTATTCGTGTTCGCCGATCGCCTTGAAGATATTGCCCAGGTTGCTGTAGGCAGTGGGGACGTGCGGATTGACGTCGATCGCTTCGCTCATGAATTGCAGGGCCAGCTCATGGTTGCCGCTCTGGTAGCCGAGGATGCCGATGTGGTGCAGGGCATCGAAATGGCGGGCGTCGCTCTGCAGCGCCGCTTCGTAACGGGAAAAGGCGAGCTCGAGCTGTCCTTGCTGGTGCGCGGCGAGGCCGGCGCTGAACAGGCGGTCGGCGGTGGATTGCGTGTTCTTCATGTTTTTCCTACTGGTAAGTACTGCGAGCACCGAGTGTAGCGCAGCACTTGCCGGCGGGAAGCGATGAACAGGCGTGGAAATTACCCCTAAATATTTCTCTGGCGCTGCCGTTGACCTCCCTGGCGCCGTCAGGTTCATCAAGACGGTTCGCCAACGATGCGAAGTTGCTCACAAACATTTTTTTAAAAAAATCCTCAAGGTTTTGCAGAGGCCTCCGTTAAAGAATACAAGCGGGCAGCAACAGCGCCGCAAGCGACACACCGAACCCTGATAGCAGCACCAAACTGAACTGCCCACTGGAGAATGACCATGACGACGATTAACACCAACCTGTCCTCGCTGAACGCACAACGCAACCTGACCAAATCGGCCGGCGAGCTGTCCACCTCGATGCAGCGCCTCTCGTCGGGCCTGCGCGTCAACAGCGCCAAGGACGACGCCGCCGGCATGTCGATCGCCACCAAGATGGATTCCCAGGTGCGCGGCATGACCCAGGCATCGCGTAACGCCAATGACGGCATCTCGCTGATCCAGACCGCCGACGGCGCCCTGTCGAACATCGGCGATGCACTGCAGCGTATCCGCGAACTGGCAGTCCAGGGCGCCAACTCCACCAACGGTACCGACGAATGGAAGAACATCGACACCGAGGTGCAGGAACTGAACAAGGAAATCGCCCGTATCGCCAAGGACACCAAGTTCAACGGCAATGCAGTGCTGAGCTCGACCGCAGCGACGAAGAACATCCAGGTTGGCGCCGATTCGGGCCAGACCATCACCGTCAGCTTCGGCGCGAACACCGCCTTCGCCGGCCTGACCATCGCCTCGATGACCGACGCAGCGACCTCGTCGACCGCCCTGGCCGCAGTCGATGGCGCCCTGACCGCCCTGAACACCGAGCGCGCATCGCTGGGTACCGCCCAGAACCGCATGGGCTACGCCATCAGCAACCTGGCCACCTCGATCGAGAACCAGTCGGCAGCCAAGAGCCGCATCATGGACACCGACTACGCTGCTGAAACCAGCAAGCTGAGCCGCTCGCAGATCCTGCAGCAGGCCGGTACCGCGATGCTGGCCCAGGCC
>Ga0213836_101374_pt1 | contig 14594 bp, 12 predicted proteins | sample SWPATP03_FD_160578 | JGI IMG/M metagenome (GOLD analysis project Ga0213836, IMG submission 160578) | Coastal seawater microbial communities from Marineland, Florida, United States - SWPA TP0 #3 | ecosystem: Environmental > Aquatic > Marine > Coastal | place: USA: Florida | collected 2016-08-05
CGGCCGAGAGATGGCCCGCGAAATGCAGCTTGGCGAGGTCGGGCATGGCGTCGCGCCCCGCCAGCGCCGCGCCGTCGCGCCCCGCCAGCGCCGCCACCTTGCGCGCCAGCGGGTCGGCGCCCGCCCGGTCGAACGAGGGCGCCGGCTGACCCGTCGTCCAGGCGCGATAGAACAATGACATCAGCCGGTGCGTCAGAAGATCGGCAAAGGCCACGAAGGCGGTGTCGCGGTGCTTGCGGCTGCGCTCCAGCGCGTATTCGGTCAGGTGCAGCGGCAGGGGCCCCTGCGGCCCGAACAGCCCGAAGGCGAGGTTCGCCAGCCGCATCCGCCCGCCCCGCGGCGCCGGCCCGTAGCCCGACACGGTGGTCCGCGGAAAGCCCATCTGCGGGTCCTGGCCCAGCCGCACCGCGTCCTGCGCCGGGCGGCGCGACTGTCCCAGCCGCGGCCGGTCGGCGTGGTGCGCCTCGAGGATGCGCAGCGCCAGAAAGATGTGGTGGGATCCGGGGTCCGCCGAGAGCCGCGCGTGATGCGTCAGATCAGCCGGCCCAGACCGCCTTCCGGCTTCCATCGGGTGATCTCTCCGCGTTGCTGGGTCCTGAGGACCGTCTCGGTGAAGGAATTGACGGCGACATATTTGCGAAAGAACCGCTCCAGCACGGCGGCGAGCGCATAGACGCCGGTGCCCTCGAAGAAGCTTTCGTCGAATTCGAGCCTGAGCTCGAGCCCGCGCACGGCGGTCGAGAGCACCTCGTCGGTCATCCGCCGCACGATGGGCCGGGTCGAGACGCCGGCGATCCCCTCGAGCTGCTGCGCCAGCGCGCGGTCGCCGGGGGGGACATAGAGCCCCACCAGCTCGCGCAGCGCGGCGGCGGGGTTGCCGCCCTCGGTCTCGGCGATGGAGAGGTAGTTCAGGCTCAGATGGCTGATCAGCCGCCAGGCGGTGTCGCCATGGCCCATGCCCGGGCGCGGCCGGGTCGGCGGCACCGGGATCGTGACCGACAGCACCGGCCCGCCATCGGGCAGGTGGAACGTGTCCTTGCCGGCGGTCGAGAGCAAGAGCGGCAGGTCGCGGTTGGTCACGAGGCCCCGCACCGACAGCTGGCTGAGCTCGGAAGGGTAGGGGGCCTGCGCGCGGTCCACCAGCGACAGGAAGATCTCGGCCCCCAGATAGGAGGTGCGGGTGCCGCGCAGCCGCTCGCGCTCGGTGCGCTGCCGCAGCCGGCGGCGGACGGTGTAATAGGCCGGATGGGTCGAGCCGGCCGAGGTCAGGTCGGTGGCGGAATAGAAGGGCTCGAACGTCACGTCGGGCCGGCCCTCGCCGCTGATGCCGACGACCGACTCCAGCGTGTGGATCTCGTAGTCGAGGGGCGCGGTGCGGTTGACGACGACATGCTGCTCGACATCGGCGCGCGAGACCGGGGCGCGGTCGAACCGCCGCTCGAACAGGTTCACGGCCGGCACGGCGTGCAGCACGAAGGCGTCGGGCCGGATGCCGGCGCCCTCGTCCGCCAGCGGATCGGCCAGCAGGATGTAGATGTCCACCGCATCGCCGGCCGCCCGCCGCACCGCCGGCAACAGGCCCGTCAGCTCCACGAAGTGGAACCGCGCCGGCATCGCGAAATACTCCTGCAACAGCCTGTAGCCGTCGAAGCTGCGCCGCAGCACCGGCAACAGCGCCTCGTCGGGCTCGAAGCCGCGCGGGACCACGGCGCCCGCGCGCAGCGGCTCCACCCAGTCGGCGCGCGGGTCGGTGGACCGGCCCGCCAGCCCCAGCACCCGCGTGCAGAGCGTCTCGTGCAGGTCGAACGGGTTGCCCGCCGTGCTGCCCAGATGCAGCACCAGCCGGTCGAGCGCCAGCTCGGCCATGGGCCCCGAATCGCTGCGCTGAAGCCTGAGGCGGATGCCTGCGCGGGCGGCGGTGTCGCGGGCGACATTGGCGGCCACCAGTTCGCCCCGGCTGCCGATGTACTCGGCTTCGGCCACGCGCAGGGGCCACAGCGTGACCTCGGCGGCGGTGCGGTAGATGCAGGCGGTCTGCTCACCCTCCAGCGGCCGCGAGCGCAGCAGGGTGTGGCGGGCCAGCCGGAAGCCGGACTTGACCCCGGCGTTGTTGATGTCGGGCTCGAACGCCACCACCATTATCGACGGCACCGGCGCCAGATAATGCGGATAGACGATCTCCAGCAGATGCGAGGTCAGCTCGGGAAACTGCTGCTCGATCTCCAGCTGCACCCGGGCCGCCAGAAAGGCCGTCCCCTCCAGCAGCCGCTCGACATAGGGGTCGAGCACCTCGAGCCCCTCCATCCCCAGCCGGGAGGCGATCTTGGGATAGGCCTCGGCGAACTCGGCGCCCATGTCGCGCAGATAGGCCAGCTCGGCCTCGTAATGCGCAAGTAGCCGGGTGTCCATGGCTCACCCGATCCGTTCGATCTCGACCGTGCCGGTGGTCACGTCGATCTCGCTGCGCAGATAGAGCTCCAGCGGCACCGGCTCGGCCCACATGTCGGCCCGGATGTCGAAGGCGAGCACGACGTCGCGGCCGGCCTTCGCCGTGGTCAGCTCGATCACCAGCGAGCCGGGGCGCAAGCGCGGCTCGAACAGCTCGATCGAGCGGCGCAGCGAGGCGCGGATCGCGTCGTTCCGGCTGCGGGTGGCGAACACGCCCGACAGGTCGATGATGCCGTAGTTCAGGACCGAGCGCGCCGCGTGGGGGTGCCGCTCGGGGTCGATCCAGGGCTCGGCGTTGTTGGTGTTCAGAAGCCACGACAGGTCGCGCTGCACGATCTCGCGCAACCGCTTGATGTCGATCACCCGCTGGTCGCGGCTCTCGGAGGTGCGCGCCGGATCCTCGTCGGTCAGCCGGTCCAGGAGGGAGGGCTGCAGACGTTCGCTGATCGTCCGGTCGGCCATGCCGCGTCCTATCCGTCCTCGGCCGGGGCCGGGTCGATCTCGATCCGGCGGATGTCCATCAGCGCGCATTCGACCGCGTCGGTCGAGATGATCCGCTGCCCCACCCCGGTGAAGAGCCCCGCCCCCGCGTCCGTCCAGTTGGTGGCGCGGGCGAGCCGCTCGGCGGCGGAGCCCGCGGCGGTGGTGCCGACATAGCGGGTCGGGATCAGCGCCACGACCTCGCCCTCGCTCACCAGCCGGATCTGCGCCGGCATCCAGACCGCGTCGCGCAGGTCCGCCGGTTCGTCGAGGGAGAGGCTGCGGATGGCGGCAAAGGGCACCCAGAAATACCGCCCGTTGATGATCGCCTCCAGCACCGGCCCGAGCCGCATGTCGGCATCGGCGATCCAGGCAAAGGCGGTGCCGTCGATGCTGCCGGGCGTCTCGGGCGCGGCCTCGAAGGCCTGGGCGCGCAGGCTCTCGGCCTGGGCCGTGTTGCCGCGCGCCAGGAGCCCCTGCGCCTCGATCAGCAGCGCGAGCCACTGCGCCGGCGTGCCCATCACCATGGGCGCCACCTCGCCGGCGAACACCTTTTCGCGGTGCAGCTCGCAGATGATCGCCTCGCGATAGGTCTGCGCCATGGGGATGGCGGCGGGGTCGAGCTCGGCGCAGAGCTTGAGCTGCGCGATGGCGCGTTTCCAGTCGCCGATCACGCACAGGAGCTGGAACAGGAACACGCGCAGCCGGGCGTCGCCCGGCTTTGCCCGCACCTGGGCCTGCAGCGCCTGCAGCGCGCCGTCCAGATCGCCGGCCTTGAGGTGGTCCGTTGCGTCCATGTGCTCCGCCGTGTCCTGCCGAGGAGGGGGCGGCCCGCCGGAGCCGGCGGGCCGTGGCCGGGGATCAGGCCGGCTTTTCGGCCTGGCTGGCGATCGACCACTGGAAGTCCGGGGTCGCGCCGGCGCCGCCGGTCTTGAGCTGTTCGGTGTACTTGATCTTGAAGTAGTCGAAGTTCAGCGACACCGTCTCGGTCAGCCGGTCCTCGCCGCCCGACCCACCGGTCTGATAGGCCGTGATCATCACGTCCTCCATGTCGATGGTCAGATACTCGAGCGGCTTGTCGCCGGCCTTGCGGACCACGAGGAAGGCCTTGGCGTGGTGCGTGCCCTTGGTCGCGGACTTCAGCAGGTCGGTCGTGGCCTTGTCGATGTACTTGGTGACCGAGATGTCCTGAAAGCTGGCCTTGCCTGCGCCGGACCCGGAGCCCAGGTGGGTGGTGCCGCTGTTCATGACCCCCCACGACCAGGCGAGGATGTCGATCCAGCCGTCCTTGCCGTTGTACTTGGCGTCGCGCGCCTCCCCTTTGATATCGCCGATCTTGAGATACATGTCGACGGCCATGTCCGGTCTCCTTCCTTTGCTGCGGCGGCAACGGCCACCGGCTGGGTCAAATCATGCCCTGCCCCACCCCTCGCGGGCGGGACAGAGCGCTTGCATCAGCCCTTCTCACTCGGCAACTTCGACACCAGGCGCAGCGACACCGACAGCCCTTCGAGCTGATAGTGCGGCCGCAGGAAGAACTTGGAGGAGTAGTAGCCGGGGTTCCCCTCGACCTCGGCCACCTCGACCGTCGCATCGGCGAGGGGCTTGCGCGCCTTGTCGCCTTCGCTGGAGGTCGCAGGGTTCGGATCGACATACTGGAGGATCCAGCTGTTGAGCCAGCTCTCCATGTCGCTGCGGCTCTTGAAGGAGCCGATCTTGTCGCGGACCATGCACTTGAGGTAGTGCGCAAAGCGGCAGGTCGCGAAAAGATAGGGAAGACGCGCCGCCAGATTGGCGTTGGCGGTGGCGTCGGGGTCGTCGTACTCGGCCGGCTTGTGCAGCGACTGCGCGCCGATGAACGCGGCCATGTCGGTGTTCTTGCGGTGGATGAGCGGCATCAGCCCGCTTCGGGCCAGTTCCGCCTCGCGCCGGTCGGCGATGGCGATCTCGGTCGGGCATTTCATGTCCACGCCGCCGTCGTCGGTGGGGAAGGTGTGGGTGGGCAGGTTCGCCACCGTGCCGCCCGATTCCACCCCGCGGATGCGCGAGCACCAGCCGTATTCCTTGAACGAGCGGTTGATGTTCACGGCCATCCCATAGGCCGAGTTCACCCAGCAGAAGCGCTCGCTGTCGGCGTTGCCGAGATCCTCCTCGAAGGCGAACTCCTCCACCGGGTCGGACTTGGCGCCATAGGGCAGCCGGCCCAGGAACCGCGGCATCGCGAGGCCGATGTACTTGCTGTCCTCGCTCTGGCGCAGGCTGTTCCAGGCCGCGTATTCCGGCGTCGAGGTGATCTTGGCCAGATCGCGCGGGTTGGTCAGCTCCTGCCAGCTGTCGAACTGCATCAGACCGGCGCTGGCCCCCGCGATGAAGGGCGCATGCGCCGCGGCCGCGATCTTCGACATCTCGCCCAGCAGCTCCACGTCCGGCGGGCTGTGGTCGAAGTGATAGTCGCCCACCAGACAGCCATAGGGCTCGCCGCCGAACTGGCCGAACTCCTCTTCATAGAGCCGCTTGAACAGGGGCGACTGGTCCCACGCCGTGCCCTTGAACTTGCGCAGCGTCTTGTGGAGGTCCTTCTTCGAGATGTTCATCACGCGGATCTTGAGCATCTCGTCGGTCTCGGAGTTGTTGACGAGATAATGCAGGCCGCGCCAGGCGCTCTCGAGCTTCTGGAACTCCTCGTTGTGCAGGATCAGGTTGACCTGCTCGCTGATCTTGCGGTCGATCTCGGCGATCATCGACTGCACCGAGGCCAGCACGTCCTCCGAGATCAGCGCGGCATTGGCCAGCGCCTGTTCGGCCAGCGTGCGCACCGCGGATTCCACCGCGCTGCGGGCCTGGTCGGACTTGGGCCTGAACTCCTTGTTCAGCAGCGCCGCGAAGTCGTCGGCCTCGAGCGTTTCGACCTGGGCGGCTGCGCCCTGCTGGGAGGTGGCGTCGCTCATCACTGTCACTCCTTCGCGGCGTCTTCGTCAGCGGGCTTCGGCGCCGAGGCCAGGGATTTCAGCAGGGCGGGGTCCTGCATCGCCTTGGCCAGCAGATCCTCGGCGCCGCTCTTGCCGTCCATGTAGGTCATCAGGTTGGCAAGCTGGGTGCGCGCATCCAGCAGCTCGCGCAGCGGCTCGACCTTGCGCGCGATGGCGCCGGGGGTGAAGTCGTCCATGCTCTCGAAGGTGATGTCCACCGCGAGATTTCCCTCGCCCGTCAGCGTGTTGGGCACGTTGAACACCGCCCGAGGCTTGATCGCCGCCATCCGCGAGGTGAAGTTGTCGACGTCGATCTCGAGGAACTTGCGGTCGGCCACCGACGGCAGCGGCACTTCCGAGGCGCCCGACAGGTCGGCCATGACACCCATGACGAAGGGCAGCTGCACCTTCTTCTCGGCGCCGTACACCTCGACGTCGTACTCGATCTGCACCCGGGGGGCACGGTTGCGGGCGATGAACTTCTGGGAACTGCTCATGCAACTCTCCTTGCGGCATGGGGCGGGTTGCCCGGCCTGTCAGGCCACGCGGGCCGGGGGCCGGAGGGGGCGGGCGATGGGCGCGTCATTCGTCGTATTCGAGACCTCCGATCAGCCGGACATTGTCCACGCCGGCCGGGGCCATGTCCTTCATGATGACCATGAAATCGGCGCCGACAAGCCGCTTCGCGCGCTCGAGCAGGATCGGCACCGGGCTCGAGGGCTCGGCCCGGCGGTAATAGCCGATGACGGCGTCGAGCGTCCGGATCACATCGGCCTGCGAGGCGATCTGCCCCGGGGCGGCGGCCCGCACGGCCCCGCCGCCGGCCGTGGCCGGCGCTTCCGCCGCGCCGTCCTCCTCCGGCGCGGCGGCCTCCCCCTCCTGCGATCCGGACGCGGCCGAGACATGCTGCACGATCTGCCGCAACAGCTTCACCGCCTCGGACAGCCGCGGCCCCTGCCCGGGCGTCCGCTCCGAGAACACCTGCTCGATGGCGACCAGATCCTCCTGCGCCGCCCGCGCCGCCTCCAGCGTCGCGGTCAGCTTCCCGGGGTCGGTGTCGCGAAAGGCCGCGTCGATCGAGGCCGTGTCGAAGGCCGGCGACTCGTCGTCGCGCAGGCTCATCTGCCCCTGCGCCACCAGGATGTCGCGCAGCGTGACGCGGCCGAAGGCGCGGCTCTCGGTCAGCGGCGTGGTGCGCAGCGCCCGCAGCACCGGATCGGGCGCGCCGAGGGCCTGCAACGAGTTGATCCGCATGGTCGGATCGTCGTCGTCATCGGCGTCGAGCTGCGGGTGGCAGGTCTCCCAGTACCGCTCCAGACAGCCGCGGACATAGGCGGTGGCCTGCGCGAAGCCGGCCAGCCCCTCGCGAAAGATGATGGCGCCCGCCAGCGTGGTGCCGGCGCGCAGGTCGTGGCTGCGCTCCATCACGGCGAGGGCCTTGCGCATCACATCGGCAAAGTCGGGGTCCTCGGCCTCGAGGATCTCGCTGCCGGCCTGCCGCTCCTGGCCCGGGCGCGCGGCAATCTCCATCGCGACGAAGACATCGTCGTATTCGAGGTTCTCGCCGCTCGGCGCCTCGCTGTCGCGCGGAGAAAGAAGCGCCTCAAGATCCATTCAGCCGTCCTCGCCGGATACGCACACGCGCGCGACCTGCGATCTCGGCGGAACCGCAGTGCGCCATCCCCGTCCAAAAAACAAATCAGGAAACCGCTTTGCAGCTTATCTGTCTGCCCAGAATGCGATTCTGTCAACCCGGCAATGACGCCCGCACATGGTTCGCGGTAAACGGGAGAGCAAGAAACCGGAACGACGTCCGCCCGACGCCGCGCTCCAGGCCCCTCGGAGCGCCCTGTGCGGCACTGCGGCGGGAAATGCGCCCGCATCCGGCCGGCGCCGCCTCGGCGAGACCTCCATGCCCCCCTGCGACGGCCCCCGTCATGGCATCGCCGTGACCGCGCCCGTCTGCGGGTCGACCTCGAACCGCGCGCCGGCCTCGTTCTCGATCACGATGCGGCCCCGCTCCACCGTCATGCTGCGGAAATAGAGGTACTGCACATCGGCCTCGAGGTCGGGGTCGGTCGGGCCGCCGTCATAGACCTGCACCACCCAGCGTTCGGCATCGGTGGCGGCATCGGCGGCGCGCAGATACCCGGTCAGCCGGTCGAGGCCGCGGGCAAGCCCGTTCGTGACCTGCTCGTAGCGCATGCCGTCCAGCACGACGGACGCAACATCGGGCGGAGGCGAACGGCTCATCCTCGGTCTCCCTCTGGCTGCCTCAGGTCTTCTTGAGCACCCTCGCGCGGTCACCCTCCGTCAGCTCGCCGTTGCAGTCGGCGCAGAAGAAGGCCCAGCTGTCGGCGTTGGTCATGGCCTGGGCAGAGGAAAACCCCCCCTTCCACGGCTGGATGCCGCCCCAGGCATAGCGTCCCGGCACGTCGTCGGTGCCGACCTGGGTGTGCGACAGCTCGTGAACGACGATGCGCGCCCAGTTCTTCGCACCCGAGAGCACGTTCTTGGTGCCGAAGAAATCGCTCTCGATGTAGACGACGTTCAGCGCTTCGTTCATCAAGACGAAGGCCTCGTCCTTTTCGTTCTTGCCGCCCCGGGCGCAGGGGTGCTCGGCGAAAATCATCCTGCCCGAGTCCGCCGCCGACGCGATCTTCTTGAAGCCGTCCAGAAGCTTGGCCTTCATCGCCTTGACGTCGTCGTCGGTGGTGTCCTCGTCGGCGAACCAGCGCCGCACCAGCGGGTCGATATCGGCGGCATCCCCGGCCAGCAGCGCCATCGCCCGTTGGGCCCAGCGCACGCAGGTCTGGCTCGACTGCGCCATCAGCTTGCGTTCCGAGGCGGCCCAGTATTCGTCGATGTCGAGCAGCTTGGCCCGGAGCTTCGACTTGTCCAGCCCGGCGAACTCGTAGCCCGCCCAGTTCTTGTAGCTGCGCGGCAGCGCCAGCACCCACAGGCAGTGCCCGCCGCGCTCGGCCACGAGATGCAGGTGCCGGAGCGTCTTCAGCGCCGCCACACGCATGTTCATGCCCTTTTCTTCCGAGGCGAGCTTGATCAGCGCGTCGGCCTCGCGCGTCGACTTGGTGCCAAGGGCGGTGGACAGAAAGCCGGGCGCACAGGCCTTGCGCAGGTCTTCCAGCGCCTTGGCATGCGACCTGTCCGGCCCGTCGGGCTGCATCACCTTCTGCAGCTGGACGACGAACGGCCTGGAGGATTTGGGAAATCCCGCATCCCTGAGACAGCGCAGCAGGTAGGCGTAATCGTCCGACAATGGAATCATCCGGGCAACCTCGCGTCACACCCGCCACGTACGAAAACTAACACGAAAGTTGACCATGCAAAGCATCTTTTCTGCGACAATCCGCGGCACCGGCGCCGGGCGCGCCTGCCTCACTTCAGCACCAGGTTGTTCATCCGCACGTCCCTGATGCGGCCTTCGCGGTTGGTGCCGACCTCGTTCGCCATGACCGCCGTCCAGCGTGCCATGTTTCCGAACCCGAACACCACGGGCCGGACCTTGAACCTGCCCATCCGGGCGACCTCGTCGCTGTCGCTGTTGGAAAAGAAGCCCTCGTGCAGCAGGCCGATCGGGCGCAGACGGGTAAGGTTGACGCCAGAGAGGTCCATGCTGCGGCCCTCGTCGTAGAGCTGTCCGTCATAGACCTTGCCGCGAAAGAAATAGTCGCGCCCGCGCACGCCGCCGGCCCAGCGGATCAGCGGGTCGCGCCCCCAGCGCAGGACGTAGAGGCCGACCCGGATGTCGGCGTCGTCCTGTTCGGGGATGTCGCCCATGCGCAGATAGATGTTGCCGTCGCCGCGATCGAGGCTCCACCAAGGCTTGATGTAGCTCCAGCCGATATCGCCGCCCAGAAGCCGCAGGGTCTGATACTCGTAGAAGATCCCGGCGCCGACGCCGCCGCCCATGGGCGTGGGGATGACGTAGAACTGCCGCCCGTTCAGATTGAGGCCGAGGTCGTCCATGGCCCATTGCACGACCTTCTTGGTGACCTCGCTCGTGGCCCAGTTGTCGCCGGCCATGTTGCCGGCCAACCGCATCATGTTGCGGAACAGCCGCGATCCGGTCTTGGCCACCTCGCCGGCCTTCAGCCCGACCGACAGCGTCCAGTCGAGGCCGCTCGAGGTCAGCCCCTCCATCTCGCGGGCGCTGCGGCAGCCGGTGACGATGATGATGCAGAGCCCGGTGCCGACCTCGGCGACGGGCCCGAGGCGCGTGCCCTGGACGAGGACGCGGACGGGGTAGGTCGCGCCGCCCATGTGCCGCAGGTCCATCTGGATGAAGCTGCGGCCATAGCCGAACGAGCCCGCCATGCCATAACCGAAATAGCCCACCCAGGTGGTGTCCGGGTTGAAGAGTCCCATCCTCGCCGATCCCCTCGCTGCTCAGGCGGGGCCGGAGGCAGGACGCGGCATCCGACGCCGCGCGCGTGGGATCTCGTCTCAGGCCATCGGCCAGGTGCCGAAGGCTGCAGGCTAACACGGAAAGTTTCCCTGCCAACCCCGAAACCGAAAGGGAAACGCTCCGTCGACGCCCCGGGCTTCGGGGGATTCCGCCCTCAGTTCGCCGCGCCCAGCAGGAAGCCGCCGTTGCGCCAGCTGCGCAGCGCGGTCTCCAGATGCGGGCCGCTGGTGCCGTCGGTGGGCCCGGCATAATGCCCGGCGGCCTGAAGCTGCGCCTGCAACGCGGCGAGGGTGGGCTGCGCCCAGGTCGAGCCCGGCTGGATCAGCTCGGCCATGGTGCGCCCGTCGTCCGACGCCACCGCCCGCAGCAACAGCTCCGCCGCCCGCGACGGGTCGGCCGGCTGGCCGCGGCCCTCGTCCAGCAGCACGGCCGCGGCGTGATAGCCGTTGGCCTCGCCCTCGCGCGCCGCACGCAGGAAGAGGTCCAGCGCCGGGGTGCCCACATCGGCCACGCCGCGGTCGGTCAGCACCCCGAGGTTGAAGGTCGCGATCGGCGCCCCCGCGGCCGAGGCCTGCTCCAGCAGCCGGATCGCGCGGGGGACGTCGCGCTCCATCCCGCGGCCCTCGAACAGGGCCACGGCGAGGTTGATGGCGGCGTCCGGGCTGCCGCCCTCGGCCGCCTGCTCGAACAGCCGGATCGCCGCGTCCATGTCGCGCGGCACCCCGTCGCCGGCCTCGTGCAGCAGCGCCAGCGACACCATCGCGCGCAGATCCCCCGCCGCCGCCGCCCGGCGATAGAGCGCGACGGCCTCGTCGCGCGCGCCCGCCGCCGCCTTGGCCCGCGCCAGCAGCGCGGTCAGATGCGGCACCTCCGGGTAGGCCGCCACCGCCGCCTCGCAGGCCGCCACCGCCGCGGCCGAGTTGCGCACCAGCACGTTGAAATCCACCCCCGCGGTGTTCGCCGTGGCATCGCGCGGATGCGTGGCGAACCGCTCGCACTGCCGCACCGGGGCATCCTCGCGCGCGGCCGGCAGCGCCTCGAGCAGCCGGCGCGCGTCGGCCGCGTCGGCGCCGTCGGGAAAGAGTTGCAGATAGCGCTCCACCAGCGGGCGCATCCGGGTCCGCTGCGCCAGCGCCCACAGCCGCTCGGCCTCCAGATCGCCGGTGCCGGGAAGCCGCCGGGCCGCGCCCCCGCCCGCCCCCTCGTCGACCTGGAGAAAGGCCAGCACATCGCCGACATGGGCGCCCTGGGGGAACCGCTCCAGGTACAGATGCATCAGCACCGGGTCCTGCGCCCGCGAGGCGAGCTGCCACAGCATCGTCTCGGGCGAGACCGTCTCCTGTTCGGGCAGGAAGCGGAACTGCCGCGTCAGCGACGAGTTCTCCCACGGGATCTGCCGCCCCCCGGTGGAAGAGAGCACATCGCGCCGCACCCCGATCATCAGCTCCGAGATGTCCTGCCCGGGGGTGTGGATGCGGCTGAGCAGCGCCTCGGTGAAGAAGCTGTTGCGCCCGAGCCCGTCGAAGGCGACGTTGTCGGGCTGGGTGGCGAAGGCAAAGAGGAAGTCCGCCGCGCTGCCCACGCGCGCGAGCCCGTCGCCCTCGCCCGCGCCGCCCAGCGGGTTGTCGCGGCAGGCGTCGAGAAAGATCAGCCGGATGCCGTTGGTGCGCTCCATCTCGACCAGCAGCTCGTCGAGCGGGATCGCCTGCGCGAGAAAGGTGTCGGGGTCGGCCAGCGAGGCGTCCACCGGCACCAGATAGTTGCGCGCCCCCGCCTGAAGCCCGTGCCCGGCATAGAAGAACAGCGCGACATCGGCGTCGACGGCGGCCTCGACGAAGTCGTCGAAGGTCGCGCGCATCTCGGCGGCGGTCAGGTCCTCGCCGAGGAAGACGCGAAAGTTGAGGCTCTCCAGCGCGGCGGCCACGTCGCGGGCATCGTTCACCGGGTTCTCGAGCGGGGGCACCTCGGCATAGTCGGCATTGCCGATCAGCAGCGCCACACGCAGCTCCGCCCATGCCGCGCCCGCCGGCAGCCAGACCAGCGCCGCCGCGACCAGCGCCGTGGCAAGCCGCCCCGCGGCCCGCCCCGTCCCGCGGCCCACGCGCGCCATCCCCCGGGCCAGCCACCGGCGCCACCCGCTCCGCCGCGGCAGAGCGATCGGCAGGCCAGCCGGGATCGGCGAGGGGAATCGGTCGGCATCCATCATCGGGCAGAGTTTGCACCGATCCCGCCGCCGGCGCCACAGCCTCGCGTTCAAATCCCCGTCGCCTGCCCGGGACCTGCGCAGCGGGCCGCGGTGCGTGCCGGGAGGCCATGTCGGGCGTTGCGGCGCCGGCCTGCCTGCCGCTATCGTCCGCGCCGCGGCTCGCGGCCTGCGGGTCCGGCCCGGCGCCACGAGACGGGCGCAGGGGCAGGCCGGGACGGCACGGTGCCATCGGGGCGACGCCGATCGCGAGGGGAGACGAGCGGATGAACGACTGGACCGGCGGCTATGTCAGCGACGTCGAGTACGTGCCCGGCTTCTATGCCGAACAGGCGCCGGGGGTGATCGACCTCGCCTGCATCATGGCGGGGTACGAGCCGGTGCGCCGGCCGGGCAGCAGCGCGCCCTTCACCTATTGCGACCTCGGCTGCGGGCATGCCGGCACGGTCGCGGCGCTGGCGGCGGCCAATCCGGCGGGCCGCTTCTGGGGCATCGACCTGATGCCCGCCCACATCGCCCGGGCCGAGGATTTCCGCCGCGAGGCCGGCATCGACAACCTCACCCTGGTCGAGGCCGACGTCGCCGCACTGGCCGAGGCCGCCGACCCCGGCCTGCCGCAGTTCGACTATATCGCGCTGCACGGGCTGTTCAGCTGGGTCTCGGACGAGGTGCGGGCAGGCATCGTGCGCTTTCTCGGCCGCTTCCTGCGCCCGGGCGGCGCGGTCTATGTCGGCTACAACGTCCTGCCCGGCTGGACCGACGTGATCCCGACGCAGAAGGTCCTCTATGAATACGCCCGCATCCAGACCGGCAGCAGCGTCGAGCGGGTGAGCGCCGGGATCGGGTTCCTGCGCCAGATGATGGCCGCGGGGGCGCACGGGCTCGACTCCTGCATGCAGGAGCGGCTCTTTGCCGACATCACCATCCCCGAGACGCTGCAGCGCCACCGCCGCTATCTGGCGCACGAGTTCCTCAACGGCCAGTGGAAGCCGCGCTTTCACCTCGACGTCGCGCGCGAGCTGGCGGCGGCCAAGCTCGAGTTCGCGGCCTCGGCCAACCTGATGGAGAACTTCGACGGCATCGGCCTCACGCCCGAGGCGCGCGCGCTGCTCGAGACCGTGCCGGCGGGGCCGCTGCGCGAGACCATCGAGGATTTCTTCAATGTCCGGCGGTTCCGCCGCGACCTCTTCGTGCGCGGCCGGCGCGAGATCACGGCGCCCATGCGCGAGTCGATGCTGTCCGAGGTGGCGCTGGCGCTGCGGGGGCTGCGGCCCGAGCCGGACCAGCGCGAATGGCCGATGCTGAACATGGAGTTCCAGCTCAACCGCGACGTCTACGGGCCGGTGTTCGACCGGCTGGAGCACGGCCCGGCCACGGTGGCCGAACTGCGCGAGACCGTGCGCGGCGCCGGCGCCGAGGTCACCGGCAACGAGCTGGTGGGGCTCCTGAGCGGTCTGGAGCTGGTGCTGCCGGTGCTCCACGACGTCCCGGCCGAGGCGCTGGGAAGCTGTTTCCGCCACAACCGCGTGGTCCTGCGCGAGGCCTTCCGCTCGGTGCGGCAGAACCTGTTCCACCTCGCCACGCCGGTCGGGCACACGGCGCTGGAGTTCAACACCTTCCAGACGCTGATGCTGGACGGCATGTTCGGCGGGATCGCACCCGCGGTCGAGCCGCTGACCGACTTCGTGATCCAGCGCGCGGGGATCGACCCCGACATCCTGCAGGAGGTCACCGAGCGCGACGCCAGCGTCGGCGCCGCCGGGCCCGATGGCCTGCCGCAGGCTGCGGGCGACGGCACCGACGCCGCAGCCAGGGGCCGGACCGTGCAGCGCCGGGCCGGCGACATCGTGCATGACGTGATCGAACATGCGCTGACGAAGCGGGTCCCGGGCTGGCGCCAGCTCGGCATCCTGCCGCCCGAGCGCGACGCCTGAGCCGCAGGGCCGCGTGAGGGTCGGCAAATCCGCCGCCGCTGTCAACGCCGGGGCGTCGGCGCCCAGGGCTCCGAATCCAACTCACGGCATATGCGTTGCGAGGATGGTCTCGAGGTAGGCTGGGTCCCATCCGG
>Ga0213836_101375_pt1 | contig 14587 bp, 11 predicted proteins | sample SWPATP03_FD_160578 | JGI IMG/M metagenome (GOLD analysis project Ga0213836, IMG submission 160578) | Coastal seawater microbial communities from Marineland, Florida, United States - SWPA TP0 #3 | ecosystem: Environmental > Aquatic > Marine > Coastal | place: USA: Florida | collected 2016-08-05
CAATTATGCTTTGGCTAAATCTATCTATGTTGGCATTGTATTCCTGTTCAATATTTTTTACGATGGTATTTAGCGTCACTTCTTCCTTTTCGGAAAGAAACAACGCTTCATTTACAGCATAATCAAAGAATTCATATTGACTAATATTTTTTCCAAGCGGAGTATTCCATAAAAAATCAGGATGTATCATAAGCACCCATCCGCTTTTATTGCTGGCAATCTCTTCGATCTTTTCAATTCCAAAAACCTGATTCGGAGCAATAAAGAACATTACTCCATCATCGAAATCGTAATGACTTTGCCCATACTTAAATTTAGCATCAATGCTGCGTTTTATGGAAATATGATAGAAGTCAAATACAAAATTTTTGTGATTGATATCCTTGGAGCATTCAAAAGTTTCATAATTAAATAAACTTATAAGAGGATGCTGAGGCGAAGGCAGCCCCTTCATCTTATGAAACTCAGCAATTGATTTTAGCCTATGTACCTGATGTTGTCTCATATTACAAATTTACAAATTATCAGATCATCATTCCTCCAGAGATCTCAATTCTTTGTGCGTTGACCCACCGGGCTTCAGGAGTACAAAGGAAAGCGACCACACCTCCAATATCCTCAGGTTCACCAACGCGTCCTAATGCTGTTACTGCAGCTACTGCATTTCTTTTGTTTTCATCAGTTTTTGTGGAGCCCCCTCCAAATTCAGTCGCAATAGCTCCGGGAGCAATACTGTTGGCCGTAATTTGCCTGCTTCCTAACTCCTTGGCCAAACAACGTGTGTAGGTTTCGATTGCTCCCTTCATGCTTGCATAAGCAGATACATCTGGAAAAGAGACCCTGGTCAAGCCGGACGAAACATTTATGATCCTACCTCCATCATTAATTAGTGGAAGCAATTTCTGTGTCAAGAAATAGACACCTTTGAAATGAATATTCATCAGTGTGTCAAATACCTCCTCTGTTGTTTTTGTTACTGAACCATATAGTCCTACACCAGCATTGTTAATTAGATAATCGAAGTTTGGTGAGCCCTCGTTTTCCAATAAATGCTCGCTTACCTGACCAACGAAACCGTCAAAGTCTTTTGTGCTACCAAGATCCAATTGGTAAGCAATGGCTTTTTGACCAAGCGATTGAACCTCAGACACAACCTTATCAGCTTCGCTCTTATTATTGTGATAGGTAAAAATAATATTGTTACCTTTTTTTGCCAGATTGATAACCATATCTCTACCAAGACCACGGCTTCCTCCTGTTACTAATGCGATTTTACTTTTTGTTGACATAAATTTATGTATTTTAATTATAGAGCAAAGTTCAGAATATCTAGCCTAAGTTATGTATCCAAAATATTGAATGTTGTAGCCATTTTATAATAGTAGAAAATCTCAAAGAAAACGACTGCAACCAATTAAGTTACAGCCGCTAAATAACAAAAATTAATTATTTTGAATGTATTAAAAGATTGTATTTGTGGTAAATATTCTATTAACTATTTATAATAATGGAACCATTATGCAATCTACAATATCAAGAATTATAATTATCGATAAAATCATCCAGATATCTACTGCCTATATTTATTTCTTCTCCTGCAATGTATACAGTAGTATTATCATAGGAATCTATTGCAAGATGATTAACCACATAGCTTTTACTTATTCGTGAAAATACATTTTGAGGTAATTTAGAATAAATGGTCTTGAGATTCATCCATGTAATACATCTGTTGGTCTTAGTATAGATGATCACATAATCTTTAAGTGCCTCAATGTATAGGATGTTCTCGTGTAAAATCTTGTAGTTTTTTCGATCTGCACGTACCATTATATAATTTTCCTCCGTTTTTTCAACACTCGCCTTATTGTTTAAAAGCATATGATGATAATTAAATGCCTTGGTGACAGCTTTATGAAAGCGGTCCTCCAGTATAGGCTTTAACAAATAATCAATAGCATCAACTTCATAACTTTCAAATGCGTACTGGGAATAGGCTGTAGTAAAGATAACAAGTGTATGTGCAGGTATTGATTGCGCAAATTCGATCCCGCTCATACCCGGCATCTCAATATCAAGAAATATAAGGTCGACCTTATTCAACTTCAAGTAGTCCGAGACAGCAGAGGTGCTCTTAAAACTTCCTAAAAGTTTCAAATCCTTTATCGAAGTGATCAGATCTTCCATTCCAAGACGTGCAAATGGTTCGTCATCAATTACAATACAATTCATAATGGTAGCTTTAGACTTGCAATGTATTCATTTTCGTTACAAGAGGAATTTAAATAATATTTCTCCTTATATATCAATTGTAATCTTCTTTTTAGATTCAAAAGACCAATACCTGAACTATTAGAACTTTTTAACTTAGGAATTGAATTGGTACACCAAAAACAGAGTTCATTATTTTCATAAGAGAACCTAAGATCTATATAAGAACCTTCGGAAGGATCGGCGCTATGCTTGATGGCATTCTCCACAAAGACCAGCAAAATATTCGGAGGGATCATCACATTTTTAATATTTTTTTCTTCATAATTGACAGAATAGTCAAAATCATCCCTTCTCATCGCCTCCAGGTTCAGGTAATCAGTCAAAAATTTGATCTCACTAGAAATTGAGGTTGCTTCACAGTTATTTTCATATAATAAATGTCTCAGAAACTCTGATAACTTCACTATGATATCGGAGGCCTTTATAGGGTCTTTTTTAGTCAGAATATTTATATTGTTGAGCATGTTAAACAAAAAGTGAGGCTGAATCTGATTTCGCAATGAGTTGAGTTCGCTTTCAAATGCACGCCTTTCCAGCTCATTAATTTTCTCTATGTCGGTGATCCATTTTTTAAAGAATTTAACAGACGTAGAAGATAAAATTATTAAAAAAAGAAATATAGCGAGTACAATGGTCTGAAGAATAACAAAAGGGTTTTGCGGAACTTTAACGATCCTATGTGGCTCTAAAACAAATGCGTGCAATAGATATATCACAATACTTCCTGCTAAATTCAAGAGAAGAAGGCCTATTCCATATATGACTATCTTTTTCTTAAAGAGGAACTCGGGTACAAGCCAATAAAGATTGCTGTAGAACAATGATAAAAGAATTACATATGTAAATAGCCATTGAAAATGATCATACACTCCTCGGAATGTATTTGGTTGTCTTGCAACCCACATAAATATGCCCAGTAGAACGACTGCGACAGTGTTTCTCATAAGCGAATACCTAGGACTAGTTACGAATTGCCCAATCTTATAAAAAATTGCTATCTCCCCCGTGGGATTATTTGTTGTTAATTTTTCGTCCATAAGGTTTGTTCAACATAACTGATCTTTCGCATCACAAAAAATCAGTTCAACATTATATATGATAATGTTGGCGTTTAAAATGAAACATTCACAAATTTAAATTTCTTAACAAATAGTACCAAATAAACTATATAAATCATTTAAAATTCTATACGAAACAACAATTTTTTCACTTAATTATCAATTTACTTTTTTTAAAAGATTCTAAAGGCATGAATTTTTGCATGAGGTGATAATGTTCAGATTGTAGCAAATAAATACAAAAACTACAAACTAGATGTTGACTCGTGATATGCGAGTGAGAAATTGTACAAATATGGAAAAAAAACATCATCTCATAATTGTTTGCTTATCTAACTACATTACAAACATTCAAGACTCTCCATAAATCACACCATTTGCAGAATCTTAAATCTCGCAAGGATTACGATTTAACTGGTCTATTTGAGTTTATTCTACTTACGTCTAAGAAAAACTGCACTTTGTATAGTATTCTAAAAAAAGATCAATTAAGGACTTACTATTGCAAACATCAAGATTAAATTTTAAATATATGAAATCAATTTTTTATTTATTATGTAGTATCGTAATACTTGTAGTATCGCCGCGTTCATACGCACAGTCTACTGACCAGGTCATCAACCAGTATATTGATGCTATAGGAGGTAGGTCAAAAGTTTCTAAGATCAAATCAATGTCAATCGAAAGACAGTCCGAAATCAATGGGATAAAGGTGACATTAAATGAGACAGTCGTTATTGGTAAAGGTTACAGAAGTGAGATAAATCTAGGTAATTTATTTCAAGTGACAGAAACTTATAATCCAAAGGAGGCATTTACTTTAAACCCTTTAAGTGGTAGCAAATCCTCACAGAACATTCCTGATGCAAAATATACTGCCGGGAAAGAAAAAATTTTTTCAATCCTAGGTTTATTTTTGGAATATAAAAACCTTGGTTACACAGGTGAGACCTTGGGCAGCCAAAAATCAGATGGTGCTGAACTAGTGAAAATAAGATTGAAAAGTACCGATGGCGTAGAGTCCTTGTATTATTTCAATAAGAAAACCCACCTATTGGTTAAATCGGTGACAATTTTAAATTCCTTTGGGCTTAAAAAGGAATTGATCAGCCAATACGATGATTATCGTCAAATACAAAACATCAAATATCCCTACAGATTATCATCAAATGACAATATAGCAGGCTTATTTCTTACCAGCGAAATTAAAAAAATAGAGATCAATCAGTCAATAAACGCTAAACTATTTGAAAGACCTGCAGACCCGGTGGCAAAAATAATGACAAACCAATATGAACCGATCTATAAGAATATCAATCCCACTTGCCAATGTGAAGACCTAGCACAACTAAAGTTGCCAAACACCAAAATCATTTATGCAAAGCGAGAGTCAAGCGAGAACTCTTGTCGTGTTACAGCCATAATCAACCATCCGCCTTTCAATGATAGTGTGACTGTTTTTCTGGCTTTACCTCAAGATAAGTGGAATGGTCGGTTTCAGGGTAACGGAGGAGGTGGTTTCCAAGGGGGCTCTCCTGAATCATTAAGTAAATCAGTGATACAAGGTTTCGCGTCAGGAAGTACAGATGGAGGACATTCAGATCCGACGGGAACGTTCGCATTAGATAAAAAAAACAACCGTTATGATTGGCAGGCCATTCGTAATTTTTCGCACGTCGCAATCCATGACATGACTACCCTGGGTAAGATCATTACAGAGAAATATTATGGCAACACTCCAAAGTATTCCTATTTCGTGGGAGGTTCAAATGGAGGAAGACAGGCAATGGAATCAGTACAGAGGTATCCTTTGGATTACAATGGGGTAATAGCTGGCTGTCCTGCCATCTATTGGAATCATTTCTTGCTTGGATTTTTGTGGCCAACTGCTGTTATGAACGATGTTAAGCACTATGTATCCAAAGAAAAACTGACAGCAGTTACCCAAGCTGTTATCACAGCTTGGGATGAAAAGGATGGACTGAAAGACGGTGTTATCGCAGATCCTTTTACATGCACCTGGGATCCTAAAGAGTTTGTTGGAACTAAGGTTGGGAATGATATATTTACTGATGCTGATGCCGATGTAGTGAGGCAAATATGGGACGGACCAAAGACTAAAAGGGGTGAATTTATGTGGTACGGGTTAACTAAGGGAAGTAATCTCACAGATTATGCATTCACTTCAGGAACACCACTGAAGGCGATACCAAATGCATTGGTCGATGAGTGGGTAAAATATTTTTTGATCGCAGATCCGAAATTTGATGTTAGTTCTGTAAATATTGAGGAGTTCGAAAAACTATTTGTTCAATCAGTTGATCAGTATGCCTATTTATATCAGACCTCTAATAGTGACCTTAACATTTTTAAAAATAACGGTGGCAAATTAATTATTACACATGGTCTTACCGACAGTATGATACCTCCACAAGGCTCCATCCAATATTATAATAAATTGATCGCATCTGAAGGATCGTATAAAAAAACAGCTGATTTTTCCAGATTATTTTTATATCCTGGACTGGATCATGGTTTTCAAGGTCCAGGTGCTAAGACAGATCAAGATGAATTTTTTAGAGCACTGATCAAATGGAATGAAAAAGGTTCTGCACCTGATTTTTTCGAGGCCCAAATGTTAGACAATCCTTTGTTAAAAGAAAATCTAAAGGTAAAAATATATCCCTACAAGGGAAATCTGACTGAAATTATTAAAAACTATAAATAACAATTAATACATGGTCTTGATGCGGGATAATCCAGTGATTATTCCGCATCCATGTTTAAAATCATGACATATGAAATTCAGCCAATATATACTTTCATTATCAAATGCCAAATTTTTACTTTTGATCATACTCCTATTTCAAACTTCTAATAATCACATTCACGCACAAAATACAGGTGACATTAGATTTTTAAGATCATCTGGTCTTTTTTCCCCAAGAGACACAATTGATCTTAAAGTGAAAACTTATACTGCACGAATAGAGAACGCATTCTTAAAAATCAGTGAGATACAAGAGAAAATCTCCCTTCCTGAGAATTCCCACGAAACTCAAAATATCGTCAAGATAATCGAAACCCTGAATATAATTGATTCTTCTTTTAGACTTAAAACACAGATCAATCCAAAAGACCTTCAATTATTCCTGAAGATACTGAAAAACACTGATGAGGAAAGAGATAGACTAAAGCTTGTCAATTACAGATCAGACACCCTCTTCAAGTCTGCACGCAAATCACTCTATGAAATTGCTGCAGATCCAGTACTAAAGGAGATGGTAACTGAATTACGGTCTAAAAATCTGTACAAACTTCAACCACTTAGTACAAAATGGCAAAGTACTGATAGTTTAATAGCCGAAAAGATAAAATCGATTGATGAGCAAAGTATGCAGCTATCTGTAATTAATATAAAGATTAAAGATCTTCAGCGACAATCAACAGAGCGTTTATTTGACAGCAACATCACCTCATTTAAAAAAGTTGATCTGGATGCAAACAATAAGGAAGAGAATCAAAAAATATCATTGAACCAATCTGAGATCAGTGCGAAAATAGTAGGCTTGTATATTAAGGAAAATTTTTTTCTATTTACAATATTCCCAATCATAATCATTCTCGTGATCTATTGGTGGACACGTAGAAAAATCCATTCTATAAAAGACAATTTTGACAAAAGTCCTTTTCATTCATATCTTTTACGTACCATTCTTACACATCCTTTTGGTAATATTGTGTTCATGGTCATCAACCTAATACCGTTAGTGGACATTAATACTCCATCGTTTTACCAATTCTTTATAATATTATTATCTGTTACGATATTTTTTTATTTACTACATCGAAAACACAGGTCCTCCTTTAGATGGTATTGCCTGGCTTCTTTAATGATCTATGTGGGAATTATATTATGTAATAATAACTCCAACACTTTATTTTATAAATCACTATTGTTTTTTATCAATATTGCTGTTTCATTAATTGTAAGTTATGTGGCCTTAAAAGAAGAGTTAGTGCAACGGTTTAGAAGGAGATACCGCATTATAGCAGTTCTAACCATTATTCTGATATTATTTTCTTCGTCATGTATTTTGGCTGGCAGAATGCTGATTGCCTATAACATCAGCTATGCAACCATTGTTTGTATTCTACAATTGTCCACACTTTTCATCTTTAAAGATATTTTTTTAAACCTTCTAAAATTACAGATGATTTATAGAAGGATAAAACTACATGAAGAAAGCCACGTTGACACCTCCCGAATGGAGAAAAATTTGACAATACCACTAAATCTTTTAATTTATTTTTTTTGTATCGTAGGTTTTATTAATAATCTGAACCTTTTGGTTGCAATTGAATCAATTATTGATATGATCATGTCATTGCCTATCAATATCGGGAGCATTAATATTACAGCGGGAAGTATTATTTATTTTGTTATGATCGTTTTTCTGGCGCACTTCCTGAAAAATCATATTGGATATGTTTTTGGTAAGACAGGAATTGAGGAGGAGGATGATAAATTTGAACAATCCAGCCTGGTCATTACGCGTCTGCTTATAATTTGTCTGGGCTATGTAATTGCAGTAGCTGCATCTGGGCTTCCAGTAGATAAAATCACTATAGTTCTAGGGGCCCTAAGTGTTGGAGTTGGTATGGGATTCCAAAATATTGTGAACAACTTTATATCTGGAATCATCCTATTATTTGAGAGACCATTGAAAATCGGTGATAATGTACAGGTCAATGGCAAATCTGGAAGAGTTAAGGAAATGGGAGTTAGAACCAGTACCTTACAAACTGAAGAAGGAGCTGAAATCATTATCCCTAATGGAACCATACTATCACAAGACATTACCAACTGGTCGTACACAAACAACAGGAGGAGAATAGAACTTCCTTACAATATCGAGACAGAAATCGATCCTCTTCAGATAGAGCCATCAATCGTTCAAATTTTTGAAAAACAGGATCCTGTCCTCCCATTTCCCAAACCATCGGTTCTATTCGATGAGATTTCAAATAACAGTTATAAAGTACGAATTCATTTCTGGATCAAGGATAGTGGTAATCTCGAACAGATAAGAAGTTCCATCAAAAACCAATTGGTTCAGCAATTGCATAATAAAAACATTCACATCCAATAAATACTTACTGACCTAAAATACAAAATCCGTCCCTACAATATAGGGACGGATTTCTACTAACTAAACTATACTGAAATCTAGAAGACTTTTACACCTAGACCTAACTGTATCTGTCGACTATGAGCCTTATCACCTATATCACTAATGCTCGAAAATCCCCAAATATATCTAGCGTAGATAAAGAGAGGCTTAAAATTTACCTCAGCACCAGCAACCATTCCAAAATCTGTCTTCTTGAAAAGCCTCTTGGAATTATCAAATATACCCTCGTCACCGTTAGCAAGAAAACTGAATTGAGGTCCTCCAACAAAGGTTATCAAACCAGAACTATTAATGCGCAGAAGAACAGGTACAGAAATATAGTTAAGTTTTTTTCCTCTATCGAAAGTGTTTGTTAGTACCGAGGAATAGCGTTCCTCCACTTTGGTATTAGATTGATTGAACTGAACCTCAACTTGCATCCCAAAACTATTTGAAAAATCATAATAGGCAAATCCACCCAACTGATAGCCTAATTTAAAACGGTCATCAAAAGACTCGCTATCAATTTTTGAAAGGTTTGCTCCAGCTTTTGCGCCAAGATGTAATTGTGCTGATATAGACGACAAACCAAATATTAGTGCTGCGCCTAAAAATAATTTCTTCATGTTCAAAATATTTGTGCAAATATATGCTGGTACGACCTCAAATCATTTATTACTATACCAAACCAATATATTTCTATATCAACTCTGTATTCATTAAATATGGTCACAGAAAGCACTTTAAGCATTTTGTATAAAAATTAATTGAGTTGGTATAGTATCTATTTTTTGCTGGAGTAAGTTTTGTTAATTCGCAAAATAATATGATATAGAATGAAAATGAAACAATTTATCAAGACGACAAATGTTTTTCTGATCTTGGCTCCCCTCAGTAGTTTAGTTGCCCAGAGAAATAATCAGATCGATAGCACAGATCGAAGAAAAAGTGCTGTGATCTTTGTAGCAGATAAGTTTACCCAGGCGAGGGCTATAGATCTGTCATATACATACCTTTCCCCTTTTTCGTTTAGAAACACCTCCAACAAAGTAGTAAAATCACTTGATCGCGCAAACAAATTCAATCAATTAAACTTCAATGCCAATATTCCAATCCTCGCTGGTAAGAAATGGCTATTTAATGGCACGATTGGTTATAAGCAAACAAATTTGGACTTTGATCTCGACCAGACTGAGAATGATCTTTTTTCGTTCGACCGAAGTTTTCACTATTTCAGTTCATCCGCCAATATAAATTATTTTTCTACCCTTTTCAACAAAAACATTATCTATAGCGCAAGCGTCCAAGTGGACGGTAGCGACAGGAAACCTGAAAGAATAAAGGGATTTTTTATGGCCTCAATGATATTGAGATCAGATGATAGGACCAAGATGACAGTCGGAGCAGCATTGGGGCTAGATCCAGGAAATCCAATATTCCCGTTTATGCCACTATTTTCTTATGAACGTAAACTTACACAAGATCTCTTTTAGATTTTATCTTTCCGCAAAGCATATTTGTCAGAACCTACGTTGCTGAAAATGCTAGATTGTCTTTGGGCTCAAATCTCGATGGAGCACAATTCTACCTCTATAACTTAGATGGTAGTAAGCAAACCTATGAGTACAGGCAACTGGATATAAATTCAGGATTGGTATACGAGCAGGGAATCGGGAAATATTTTGTTCTCACAGCAAAAACTGGTCTAAAGATGATTGCATCTGGCAGAATTCTAAGAAAACAGGACACCTTTAAAAATTACATTTTTGAATTCAAACCAGATCCTACGTTTTATTTCAATATCGGCGTTTCATTCAATCCATTCTCAATATTGAAAAGCTTAAATAAATAAAATCTCAGTATCGGTTATTAAATAACTGATTATAGTTTTGTAATTAGTTCAAAAAGCACTTTTTAATTGTCTTAAACATAATAGATCGTTAGCTATTTTTTATGTTTGCTATCTATATTCATTTCAAAAGTTAAAAAATTGCAAAGCGCAAATTAAACCGATCCTTCTGCAATTGAAGGAGAATCGGTTCAGTGATTAATAAAACTTTAAGCAACGAAGAAATCACTTCCACTCATATTTATCTATATTTAGTGGTCTATCACATATGCTGCCTATGTATAAATCGTTGAATTTTCCCACTCGGGGTTTTAGGTAGTTTCGATAAAAATTCAATTTCTCTCGGATATGCATGTGCTGCAAGTCTTTTTTTAACAAAGGCACTTATCTGAATCTTTAATTCTTCTGAACTTTTAAAATCGTTATTAAGGACTATGAAGGCCTTTACAATTTCCGTACGCTCCTTATCAGACTTTCCAACTACCGCAAACTTCTGAAACGGATGGATGCTCAAGAATAACGCTCTCAACGTCGAAAGGGCCAATACGGTAGCCTAATGATGTGATAACATCGTCTATCCTACCAATATATGTAAATACCCCATCATCGTCTTGTTCAGCAGAATCTCCTGTGAGATAGTATATAGCTACCAATGAATCTGTTTCGGCGTTTAAATAACCTCTGAACCAGAAAAGGGGTGATCTAGGAATCACAACAGCCAAATTGCCGGCGACGTTGGACAATACAGGTTTATAGTTATCATCTAGAATTACCATCTTGTAACCGGGCATTTCAACCCCCATGCTTCCATCAATTTTCTTATGATCCAAAGCATGATGATTATTAATCAACATCCCAGTTTCAGACTGTCCATAATGGTCAAAGACACTCACATTCATATTGTTACTGTACCACCTAATAACATCTTTGGTAAGGGCCTCGCCAGCACTGCTAATGATGCGTAACTTATTATCATTATAATTCACATATTTTTCCTTTGCGGCATTCATAAGTAACCGAAAGGCGGTTGGAGATCCTGCAAGATTGGAAACTTTTGTCTCACTTATGATTCTGAATGTTTCCTCCGCATTAAAAGTGGCCTCGGAAAGTATGAAGGAGTTTCCAAGCAGTAATGGTCCAACTACCGAATAGTATAAACCATAAGCCCATCCTGGATCTGCCAGGTTCCAAAAAATATCATCTTTTCTCAGATCGATGCCAAATTCCATGTACACTTTGAAAGAGGCCAACGCAATCAAAGGAATCTCTATCGCTTTAGGAAGTCCTGTAGTTCCTGAAGTTGAAAGCATCAAGAAAGCATCTTTTCCACTCCTCTCAACAGGCTTAAACAATCCTTTCATTTTTGAGATTTCCTCTTTATAAATTGGGTATTGAGGAACTATATGGTCTTTATCTTCGTCTAACACTATACAAATCTTTGTTTGCAATGTTAGATCTTCTAATTTTGAACTATTGTTACTGTCTGTGAATAACATCTTAGCGCCACTACTTTCAATCCGATACTGTATTGCCTTCGGACCGAAAGCAGTGAATAATGCCTGATAGACAGCTCCCACCTTCCATACATCTACCATTATATAAACAAGTTCGGGAGTCCTTGGCAACATACATGCTATGACATCTCGTGGCTTAATACCCTGCGACGATAGAAAATTAGCTACTTTGGATGATTCTTCCATCAGTTTTTTATAAGTTATAACAGACCTGGATCCATTTGTAGAGTAATGATAAATGGCAACCTGATCATCATTGTTGTGACGGTCACAACATTCGACACCGGCATTAATAAAATTATCAAAATCACCATTAAAGGTTTTTTTGATTTCAGTAATATCAAATGCGTTTTAAAATTCTTTATAAGATCTCATATTTAATTTTTTTTAAAAATTAGCAAGATTTTTTCAAATAAAATTCAGATACAGGACAATAGCAAAATCTCAAAATAACAACACGCTATTTATCAACATTTTAACAATTAAAAACTATACGAAAATTGGATTTTACTATACATAATTCTGAAAAGTCTAATATTGACAGAAAATTATGTGTCAAATTAAAATTTTGACTAAAAGTAACTAAATATCAATTTGATGTTAATGTATAAAACGAAAAAATGTTGTAATAATTTAAATGATTCCTTACGTTAAAAAATATTTATTTAATAAAGGACAATCTTGAATAGATATAGTATACTATTTCAATTTAGAGAGTTATAAGGTTATGATGGTGTTATATATCGATGATATTTTTAGATGTGGCTATTGCAAACATTTTTTTTTCAAGTAACAATAACTTATGGTACAAATTATAAATAAAGTTTTAATGACACTCGATATTCATTTTTATCTTTGTTTGCCTCAATATAGAATTTGTCCCCATATAAAAGTTCAAGTGTTCTATGGAGGTTGGCAAGTCCAATACCACCAGCTGTATCGTTAGATAAGTTCTGAGATGACAAAGAGTTAGTAATTTGAAAATGAAAATAGTTTTCTAGGTATTCAATAGTAATATGTATATAGGATTCACCCAAAGCATTGGCACTGTACTTAACAGCATTTTCCACCAATATCAATAAGATATTAACTGGTAATTTGATTCCTTTTATATCTTCTTCACAATATTTAAAACTATAATCAAAATCATCTCTCCTTAATTTTTCCAGACTCAAATAATCCTGCAGAAATTTTATCTCGCTCGATAAATAAGTTGTCATCCTATTATCCTCATACAACAAATACCTTAGAAAATCGGATAATTTGTCAATGACCAAAGAAGCTTCTTTTGGATCATGAGCAGTCATAACCTTAATAGTATTGAGCATATTGAAAAGAAAATGCGGACGGATCTGATTTCTGAGCGCTGCGAGCTCATTCATCATTGATTTTTTTTCAAGCTCAAAAATCTTAATTGAATCACTCATCCATTGTTGAAAAAATTTTATTGCAGTGGTGCTCATAGTGATAGGAAGAAGAATATAGAAAAACACGAGAGCTTTTATCAAAACCAAATCTTTATGTTTCAAAGTTCTAATCCTATGATTTTCAAAAACAAATAAATGTACAATATAAAAAAGATAGCTGAATATAAACACACACCCGAGTAATGCTAAAAGATAATTTATCAGCTTTTTTTTGTACATTATCTTCGGCACTAAAAAATACATATTGATATAAAGCATTAATAGGATCAACGCTGCTGTTATCAACCATTCTAGTTGATCATAAATTCCGTCGAACTCTCCTGGAATTTTTCCAACTGCAAAAAATGACAGTACTAGAACTATGCAAACAAGGTGTCTGTAAAAACTAAACTTCTTTGCTACGATAAACTTCATAAGTTTATCACCATTAGATTTTACAATTGATAAATTTTCATTGTTGTCCATTGTACGTTTTTTCTGTAAATAATTAGCTAAGGTTTAAACAAGTGCAAAATATGAAAGATATTATATATAAAAATATAATAAAAAAAATAGGAAAGCTCAAATACCTGATCAGATTTAAAAGTTTTAGATTTTCCGACTGTAGTAACATTTATTCTATTGATGTGAAATATTCAATAATTTCATTTCTACTATTTTGGAATTCTTTCTAAATCTTATACTAAATATTTATACATCTCTTCTGTTACTGCATATTCAAATAAATTGGAAAATAAATAATAATGGTTATCGATACTCACCTGAAAATTGTACTGTACATTCATCTATACACCTTTTTTCGTTGATGAGCAATAGTAATAAAATATTATCTATTCGCATTTGGACCACCTCAAAATTAATATTATGTTTTTAATTATTTCATTTGGTATAGTATTTTTCACTCTTTGTATAGTAATTAGTTTAGAAAATAAACTGATGGCTACCTTTGAGAATAGATAGATCTCAATTGGTCTTTTTTTATAATACATTACTTACTTTCAAAAGTATAATTTGTAGAATGGCTCATTATAAATAGATGAAGTATCAACTCTAATTATTAAAATATTTTTGTATGAATATGATAATCAAAAGACTGTTGACAGCAGCATTGTTAGCTCAATTACAAACTGTTAACTCTTGCGCTGCTCCTGGAGTTTCAGTAGGATACCAAAATAAAATAGAGACCGGAGCTGAAATCGAAAAAAAATATACTGCATTTGGCCCCCAGCAGGTAAAGTCTAGCGATTATGCTGTCAACAAAGCCAATTATAAGAATATTAAAGTTTGGTAC
>Ga0213836_101383_pt1 | contig 14512 bp, 13 predicted proteins | sample SWPATP03_FD_160578 | JGI IMG/M metagenome (GOLD analysis project Ga0213836, IMG submission 160578) | Coastal seawater microbial communities from Marineland, Florida, United States - SWPA TP0 #3 | ecosystem: Environmental > Aquatic > Marine > Coastal | place: USA: Florida | collected 2016-08-05
GACGACCATGGCCACGACCACGCCCATGACGACCACGGGCACGCCCACGACGACCATGGCCACGACCATGCCCATGACGACCACGGGCACGCCCACGACGGCACCGACCCGCATGCCTGGCTCTATCCGGCGAATGCCCGGGCGTGGCTCGCGGCCATCGCGGCCGAGCTGTCCGCGCGGGACCCGGCCAACGCCGGGACCTATGCCGCGAACGCCGCCGCCGCGGCCGAGGCCGTCACCCTCCTCGAGGCCGAAGTACGCGACATCCTCGCCCCCGTCGGCGACACCCCCATCGTGGTCTTCCACGACGCCTACGGCTATTTCGACGCTGCCTTCGGGGTGAACGTCGTGGGCACCATCACGCTGGGCGACGCCGCCGCCCCCGGCGCGGCCCGGCTGTCCGAACTGCGCGACATGCTGGCCGACGGCGCCGTCGCCTGCATCTTCCCCGAGGTCAACCACAGCCCCCGCCATGCCGAGATGCTGGTCGAGGGCACCGGCACCCGCCTCGGCGGCCTCCTCGACCCCGCCGGCGTGGCGCTGGAGCCCGGCCCCGACCTCTACGCCACGCTCCTGCGCGACCTCGCCACCACCATCGCCGCCTGCGTGACAGAAGGGTAACGCCCCTCCACCCCGCCCTCTTCATCTTTCCACAAATATCCTCGGGGGGAGTCGCCGAAGGCGACGGGGGGCAGAAGGCCCCCCTCCACCGCCCGCACCGGGCGCCGCCCTTGTCTCATGGTTTACCCGGGCTCCTGGAGTAATGGGAGCCGCTGTCCGCCCGGATCCGGGCGGACAGCGGCGGCGGTCGGATCGCATCCTCCTGGGTCGTTCGGGACCGTGAGTGGGCAGGATCGGCCGCCGTCTTCCCCGTGAGGCGGGCAAGGCGGCCTTCCAGTGGACGGCCGCCCCGCCGAACGCCTGAACGGATACGCGTGTTTGCGCCACGCATGACAAGGTTAGGACTGGAGAAGATGACAGGGTTCCATCGGCATCGACATTTCCAAAGACCATCTCGACGCCTTCCGGCTCGAGGACCGGGCCGCGCAGCGGTTCGAGACCTCGGCCAGGGGCTTTCGCGCGCTTCTCAAGTGGCTTGGCCGGACGCCTGTCGCCCGCATCGTGTATGAGCCGACCGGTCCCTGTCACCGGGCCTTCGAGGTGGCGCTCCCGGGGAGGTTCCCGCGGGTACAAGGTCAACCCGCGAGCGGCGCGCGCCGCTTCGCCGAGGCAGCCGGGACGCGGGCCAGGAGCGATGCCGTCGATGCCCGCATGCCGGCCCGGATGGGGGCTACCCTGAAGCTGGAGCCGGATGCGCCCATGTCTCGGCACCTTCGTCTTCTCAAGGACTTGCAGACGGTTCGTGCCGCGCTGGTCAAGGAGCGCACCTGCCTGCGCAACCAGAGCCATGTGCAGACGACCCCGATCCTGAAACGCCAGATCAAGGCGCGCCTGACCCTCATCGAGCGCCAGCTCGCCGAGATCGATGCCGAGATCGCAAGCCAGATCGCCAGTGATGAGGCCCTCGAGCGCAAGCGCCACATCCTGCGGCGGGTCCCCGGCCTCGGGCCGGTCGCGGCGGCCCTGATCCTGACCCTGCTGCCGGAAATCGGCACGCTCCCGCGGGCGCAGGCGGCACGTCTCGCGGGTCTCGCGCCCCACGCCCGCGAGTCCGGCCCGTGGAAGGGCAGGTCCTTCATCGGCGGCGGACGAAAACCGCTGCGCGACGCGCTCCACATGCCCGCCCTCGTGGCCATGCGCTTCAACCCCGATCTCAAGCGAAAACACGAGAGCCTCCGGGCGGCGGGAAAGCCCGCCAATGTCGCCCTCGTCGCCCTCATGAGAAAGCTCCTCGAAACCGCCAACGCCCTCGTCAAGGCCGACCGCCTCTGGACCCCAAAACCCGCTTGACCAAGACGGATACTCACCCCTCCGGCACGACCCGGTTGAGCAGGATCGCCAGCGCCGCCGCCGGCAACAGCCCCGTCGCCAGCAGCACCCGCGGCAGCTCGGGCAGATGCTGCAACGCCCCCGGCTCCAGCTGCAACCCCAGACCAAGCGACAGCGAGACCGCAAGGATCCCCATGTTGCGCCGGCTCCAGCGCACCTGCGACAGGATCGCGAGCCCGGCCGCGCAGACCATCCCGAACATCACGATCACCCCGCCCCCCAGCACCGGCAAGGGGATCGACGCGATGGCAGCCCCCAGCTTCGGCACCAGCCCGCACAGGATCAGCACCCCGGCGCCCAGCGTGACCACATGCCGGCTCATCAGCCCGGTCATGGCGATCAGCCCGACATTCTGGCTGAACGAGGTGTTGGGCAGCCCGCCCAGCACCCCCGCCAGCGCGGTGCCGAGCCCGTTGGCCCAGGTCGCGCCCACGATCTCGCGGTCGGTCGCATCGCGCTGCGCCCCCCCGCGGGTGATCGCCTCGACATCGCCCACCGTCTCCACCGCCGAGACCGCCGCCATCAGCGCAAAGCCCAGCACCGCCGCCACCGAAAAGGCCACCCCGAAGGGCAGCGGCACCGGCAGGGCCAGCGCCGGCGCCGCCGCCACCGGGGCGAAATCCGCCATCCCCAACGCCGCCGCCGCCGCCCAGCCGGCGAGGATGCCCGTCAGCGCAGCCCCCATCGCCCAGGCACCGCGGCCGAGGAACATCAGACCCAGCGTCACCGCCAGCACGACCCCCGCCACCGCCCAGGTCTCCGCCGCCCCATAGCCCGGCGTGCCCGCCAGCGCCGCGCCCCCCGCCGCATACTGGATCCCCACCCGCACCAGCGCGAGCCCGATCATCAGCACCACGAGCCCCGTCACCAAGGGCGGCAACAGCCCCCGCAGCCGCCCGATCACGGGCGCAAGCGCCATGTGGAAGACCCCTCCCGCCAGCACCCCGCCCGCAAGCAGCGCCAGCCCCGCCTCGCCCTGCCCCGCCACCAGCGGCAGCATCAGCGGCACGAAGGCAAAGGACGTGCCCTGCACGATCGGCAGCCGCGCGCCCACCGGCCCGACCCCCACCGTCTGCATGAGCGTCGCCAGCCCCGCCGCGAGCATGCACATCTGGATCAGCCGCACCGTCGCCGGGTCCCCCGGCGCGAGCCCCGCCGCCCCCGCGACCAGCAGCGCGGGCGTGACATTGGCCACGAACATCGCCAGCACATGCTGGATGCCCAGCGGCACCGCCAACGCCCAGGGCGGCCGCCAGTCCGGGTCGCGCCGCTGATCGGGCGTGCCCGGCCCGGACATCGGGGCCGGCATCAGGGCACCACGACCCAGGGCTCGGGATACCGGTGCTCCTCCAGGTTCGCGCCCGGCCCGATCCGGTCCACCACCGCAAAGAGCCCCGGCGCCGCCAGCGGCGCGAGCACCCCGTGCCAGGTGCCACGCAGATAGTTCACCCCCTGCCCCGGCGCGGTCAGAAAGGCCTGCGGCGCGCCGGGCCGGCCACCCTCGTCAGGGGCGACGATCACCAGGAACGGATCGGCCGCGAGCGGCAGGAAGGCCTGGCTGCCCTCGGGGTGCCGCTCCACCAACGAGAACGGATAGGGCAGCACCCGGTAGTCCGCCCGGAACACCGAGATCCCCGCCCGCCCGTCGCCGAAATCGAGCCGCGCGCGGTCGTGGAAGCGGCCGCAGAGCCCCTCGTTGATGATCCGGTCCGGCTCGCCCGCCGCCTCCAGCACATCGCCGAAGGGGGCGAAGGCGGCGGCCGTCAGCGGATCGGGGCGCAGCACCCGCACCGGCTCAGCCCGCGCCGAAGGCGCCGGGCCCGCGCAGCCGCGGCATCCGGTTCACGTCCTTGTAGAGCAGATAGCGGAACGGCCCCGGCCCGCCGGCATAACAGGCCTGCGGACAGAAGGCGCGCAGCCACATGAAGTCGCCCGGCCCCACCTCGACCCAGTCGCGGTTCAGCCGGTAGACCGCCTTGCCCTCCAGCACATAGAGCCCGTGCTCCATCACATGCGTCTCCTCGAAGGGGATCGAGGCGCCGGGCTGGAGCGTCACGATGTTGACATGCATGTCATGCGCGAGGTCCTCGGGGTCGACGAAACGGGTGGTGGCCCAGCGCCCCCCGGTGTCGGGCATCGGCAGCGGCGGCACCTCCTGCTCGTTGGTCACGAAGGCCGCGGGCGGCGCGAGGCCGGCCGCCGGCTCCCACAGCTTGCGGATCCAGTGAAAGCGCACCGGATGGTCGGCGCCGTTGTGGAACTGCCAAGCGAGGCCGGGGGGCAGATAGGCATAGCCCCCCGGCCCCAGCGCATGCTCGCCGCTGTCGAGCCGCAACCAGCCCTCGCCCTCGGTGACGAAGAGCACCCCCTCGGCGCCGGGCTCGGGCTCGGGCGCCTCGGACCCGCCATGCGGCGCGACCTCCATCAGCAGATGCGCAAAGGTCTCGGCAAAGCCGGTCAGCGGCCGCGCGATCACCCAGGCGCGGGTGTCCCGCCAGCCGGGCAGGACGCTGGTGACGATGTCGCGCATCACTTCCGCGGGGATCACGGCATAGGCCTCGGTGAACACCGCGCGCTGGGTGTGGAGCGCGGTCTGCGGCGGCAGCCCGCCGGGGGCGAAGGCATAGTGGCTCATGGCAGGAGGTCCCTCAGACGAAGCTCGGCGATGCGCTCGACCTGGGCGCAGGCCTCGGCGAATTCGGTGTCGCTGTCGTGCGCGATCCGGCGGCGAAAGGCGGCGAGGATCCCCGGCTTGTCATGGTCGCGCACGGCGATGATGAAGGGAAAGCCGTGGCGCGCCACATAGGCCGCGTTCAACGCCTCGAACTCGGACCGCTCCGCGTCGGTCAGCCCATCGAGGCCCGCGCTCGCCTGCTCGGCCGTCGACTCCGCCGTCAGCCGCCGCGCCGCGGCAAGCTTGCCGGCCAGGTCGGGATGGGCCCGCAGCACCCCCAGCCGCTCGTCCCGCGAGGCGACGCGGAACGCCCGCGCCAGCGCATTGTGCACGCCCGCCGCGCTGTCATGCGCGGGCCCCAGCTCCAGCCCCCAGGCCCGCTCGGCCACCCAGGGCGAATGCTCGAAGATCCCGCCGAAGCGCGCGACGAACCCCGCCAGGTCCATCCGCGAGGGCCGCTCGGCCCGCACCGGCGGATGCTCGGTGCGCCAATGCGCCGCGATCTCGCCGCGGGTGGCGAACCACACCTCGTCATGGCCCAGCGCATAGTCGAGAAACCGCTTCAGCGCCATCGCCCGCCCCGGCCGCCCCATCAGCCGGCAATGCAGCCCGATGCTCATCATCTTCGCCTTGCCCGCCATCCCCTCGGCATAGAGACAGTCGAAGGTGTCCTTCAGATAGCTCAGGAACTGCTCGCCGCTGTTGAACCCCTGCGGCGTGGCAAAGCGCATGTCGTTGGCATCGAGCGTATAGGGGACGATCAGCCGCTCGCGGCCCCCAAGCTCCATCCAGTGCGGCAGGTCGTCGTCGTACGTGTCCGACAGCCAGTCGAAATCCCCCTCCTCGGCCGCAAGCCGCAGGGTGTTGACCGAACAGCGCCCGGTGTACCAGCCGCGCGGAGCCTCGCCCACCACCTCCCGGTGCAGCCGGATCGCCTCACGGATGGCGGCGCGCTCGTCGGCCTCGGCCATGTCCTTGTGCTCGACCCACTTCAGCCCGTGGCTGGCGATCTCCCAGCCCGCGGCCTTCATGCCCGCGACACAGTCCGGGGCGCGCGCCAGCGCCGTGGCCACGCCATAGACCGTCACCGGCACGCCCGCGGCCTGGAACAACCGGTGCAGCCGCCAGAACCCCGCCCGCGCGCCGTAGTCATAGATCGATTCCATGTTCCAGTGCCGCTGCCCCAGCCAGGGCTGGGCACCGACGATCTCGGACAGGAACGCCTCCGAGGCCGCATCGCCGTGCAGCAGACAGTTCTCGCCCCCTTCCTCGAAGTTCAGCACCAGCGACAGGGCGATCTTCGCGCCCCCGGGCCAGCGCGCATCGGGCGGGGTGGGGCCATATCCGCGCAGGTCGCGGGGATAGCGGGGGGGCATCTCGGCCATGCTCGCTCCTCGTCTCGTCGGGCGGCGCAGTGGCGACAGCGCTCGGACCACCCGCGGCGCAGTGTTGACCCATTCGGCGATTTGCCGGAAGACCCTTTCGCACCCCGGAGGGAGACCGCCATGGCCGAAGGCTATCTGACCACCCATGTCCTCGACACCGCGCTCGGCCGCCCCGCCGCGGGGCTCGAGATCGACCTCTACCGGATCGACGGCGAGGCCCGCCACGCCCTCGCCCGCGCGCTCACCAACGCCGACGGCCGCACCGTGGCGCCGATCCTGCCAAAGGGCGAGATGACGGCGGGCGTCTACGAGCTGGTGTTCCACGCCGGCGACTATCTGCGCGCCACGGGGCAGACGGGCGACAGCCCGCCGTTCCTCGACCGCATCCCGATCCGCTTCGGCATCTCCGACGCCTCGGCGCATTACCACGTGCCGCTCCTCCTCGCCCCGCACGGCTACTCCACCTAGCGCGGAAGCTGATTTCGCGGGCACAGGCCCCGCCGCAGGGCCATGCCGGCGACCGCCCCATTGCGGTGCGGCGCGCAAAGCCGCAAAACCCATGCCGATACGCGAGAGGGGAGACGGCGATGCTCGACGGGGCCAGCGGCTTTGCAGGGATGATCGGGCCCGACGGCGCCCTCGGGATCGACTGGACGATCTGGCGCGACTGGGCGGAATTCGCCGTGCGCTGGCTGCATGTGATCACCGCCATCGCCTGGATCGGCTCGTCCTTCTACTTCATCGCGCTGGACCTCGGGCTGCGGAAATCGCCCGACCTGCCCCCCGGCGCCTCGGGCGAGGAATGGCAGGTCCACGGCGGCGGCTTCTACCACATCCAGAAATACATGGTCGCGCCCGACCGCCTGCCCGACCACCTGATCTGGTTCAAATGGGAGGCCTATGCGACCTGGCTCTCGGGCTTCGCGCTGCTGATCCTCGTCTACTACGTGGGCGCCGAGTTCTACCTGATCGACCTCGACGTCCTCGACCTGCCGGTCTGGCTCGCGGTCCTGCTGTCGGTCGCCTCGCTGGGGGTGGGCTGGGTGGTCTACGACCGGATGTGCCGCTCGCGGCTGGGCGAGAGCACCACGGGGCTCATGCTCGGGCTCTTCGCGCTGATCGTGGCGATGTCGTTCTTCTATGCACAGGTGTTCTCGGGCCGCGCGGCACTCCTGCACCTCGGCGCCTTCACCGCGACAATCATGTCGGCCAATGTCTTCTTCACCATCATCCCGAACCAGAAGATCGTGGTGGCCGACCTGCGCGCCGGCCGCACCCCGGACGCCAAGTACGGGCGTATCGCCAAGCAGCGCTCGCTCCACAACAACTACCTGACGCTGCCGGTCATCTTCCTGATGCTGTCGAACCACTACCCCCTGGCCTTCGCCACCGAACACGCCTGGATCATCGCCAGCCTCGTGTTCCTGATGGGGGTGACGATCCGGCATTTCTTCAACTCCATGCACGCCGGCCGCGGCCGGCCCTGGTGGACCTGGGCCCTGACGGTCGCGATCTTCGTCGCGCTGGTGTGGCTCTCGGCGCTGCCCGACCGGCCCGAACGGGCCGAGGACGGCGCCACCCTGCGCGGCACCGCCGCCCGCTTCGCCGCCGCCGAGGGCTTCGACGAGGTGCACGGCATCGTGCTCGGCCGCTGCTCGATGTGCCACGCGGCCGAGCCGATGTGGCCCGGCCTCGCCTGGGCCCCGGGCAACGTCCGGCTCGAGACCGAGGCCGAGATCGCCCGCCAGGCCCGCGCGATCTACCTGCAGGCTGGTCGCAGCCACGCCATGCCGCCGGGCAACCTCACCTTCCTCGACCCCGAGGAACGCGCCGCCATCCGCGCCTGGTTCCGCGCCGCCTCCGGCTCCTGACCAGGGCAGGCGACCAACCGCCCCCCTTCATCTTTCCTCAAATATCCTCGGGGGGAATCGCCAAAGGCGATGGGGGGCAGAAGGCCCCCCTGCGACGCCCGCCCCAGGCGCCCCCCTCACCCCATCCGCGCCGCCATGTCCAGCATGCGGCAGGAAAACCCCCACTCGTTGTCATACCAGCCGAACACCCGGACGAGGCCCGCCGCCGTGACCCGGGTCTCGCCCAACGCCATCACCACGCTTTCGGGCCGCGCCCGCAGATCGGTCGAGACGAGCGGCCGGTCGGTCGTCCCGATCACCCCGCCCGCGCCGGACAAGAGCGCCCGGACCTCCTCGGCCCCGACCGGCCGGCGCGGCAGCACCGTCAGGTCCACCGCCGAGACCGAGGCCGTCGGCACCCGCACCGCCGCCCCCTCGATCCGCCCGGCCAGCTGCGGCAGCACCCGGTCCAGCAGCCGCGACGCCGAGGTGGTGGTGGGCACCATCGACAGCGCCGCCGCGCGCGAGCGTTCCGGCGTCGCGCCGGGGGCGTCGACCGTCGGCTGGCTGCCGGTATAGCAATGGATGGTCGTCATCCATCCCGCCTCGATGCCGAAGCCCTCGTCGAGCCTCCGCGCCAGCGGCGCCAGCGCATTGGTGGTGCAGGAGGCGTTCGAGACGATGCGGTGCCCGGGCTCCAGCGCGGCGTCGTTGGCGCCCAGCACCACGGTGATCCCGGCCGCCGGCGACGGGCCGGACACGAGCACCCGCCCCGCCCCCGCCGCAAGTCCCCGGCCGGCCACCTCCACCGTCTCGGCGCGGCCCGTGCACTCCATCACCACATCGATGCCGGACAGATCGAGGGTGGACAGATCCGGCGTCCGGGTCAGCCGCGGCCGGGCGCCGGGCAGCACGAGGTGGCCCTCCTCGAGCCGGACCGGGCCGGGAAAGGGGCCGAACACGCTGTCGTACTCGAAGAGATAGGCGCAGGTCTCGGGCGCGGCGATGTCGTTGACCAGCGCGATCTCGATGTCCGGCCAGGCCCCGCGCGTGGCCCAGGCGCGCAGCACCGTGCGACCGATCCGCCCGAACCCGTTGATCGCCACGCGCACCGCCATCGCCCCGCCCTCCGCTGGCCCGAAGGCGCCGATTACGCCTGCGTGAGCCTGGGCGCAAGCGGGGGGCGCGCGCCCCGTCTCCGGCGTCGCGCCCGGCCGCGGCGTGGCAGGGGGGCCGTCTGCCCCCCGCCTCCTGCGGAGGCTCCCCCCGAGGATATTTCCGGAAAGATGAAGGGAGGAGGGGCGCGCCCGGCAGAAGCGGCGGTCAGAGGGTCATGATGCGCGCCTCGCGGCTGGCTTCGGTATAGGCGCAGCGGACGGTGAAGCTCTGGCCGCCGCGGCCGACGTCGAGAAACACGTTCTGCCCGAGGACCACGCCGCCCGCGCCCAGCAGGGGGTCGGCGCGGTCGACGCCGGTGACCTGGAGCCCCTGCGCCTCGGCCCGGCCGAGGCAGGCGGCGATGGCGCGCTCGGCGGCGGGCTCGACGCGCGGGGCGGCGGGCGCCGGGGTGGGGTCGATGGCTGCGGGCAGCGCGGGCGGCTGAAAGGTGCAGCCGGCGGCGAGGGCGGCGGCCAGCGCCAGCGGCAGGCTGCGGAACATGGGACGAACGCGGGACATGCACGGCTCCTTGTCGTGGCCCGGGGGCAGGCCATGGTGGGGGCGGCCGTTGTGGACGACGCGGGCCGGGGTGTAAAGCACCCCGCCCGTCAGCCGCGCACGCCTGCGCCGGGAAGACCGCCGGGAAACGGGGCGCTCGCGCTGCCCTCGAGCAGCGCGCGGGCGGCGGCGCGGGCGGCCTCGGTGACGGTGTCGCCCGCGAGCATCCGGGCGATCTCGTCCACCCGCGCCTCGGCCCCCAGCGCGACGATGCGCGAGCGGGTCCGCCCGGCGTCGAGGTATTTCTCCACCCGCCAGTGATGCGCCCCCTGCGCCGCCACCTGCGGCGAATGCGTGACCACCAGCACCTGCCCGCCCTCGGCCAGCCGCGCCAGCCGCCGGCCCACGGCATCGGCCGTCGCCCCGCCGACGCCGCGGTCGATCTCGTCGAAGATCAGCGTCTGGCCTTCGGCCCCGCGCGCGAGGCACACCTTCAGCGCCAGCAGGAAGCGCGCGAGCTCGCCGCCCGAGGCGATGCGGTCCAGCGGCCCCGGCGGCGCCCCGGCGATGGTGGAGACGCGAAAGCCCACCGCATCGGCGCCCTCCGGCCCCGGCTCGCCCGCCGCGACCTCGGTGGCGAAGACCGCACGTTCGAGCTTCAGCGGCGCCAGCTCGCCCGCCATCGCCGCATCCAGCCGCGCCGCCGCCGCCCGCCGGGCCGCCCCCAGCGCGGCACAGGCGCGGGCGTGGGCGGCATCGGCCGCCGCCACCTCGGCCGTCAGCGCCTCGAGCCGCGACGTGCCATGGTCGAGCGCCTCGAGCCGCGCGCGCAGCTCGCCCGCAAGCCCCGCCAGCGCATCCGGCGCCACCCCGTGCTTGCGCGCCAGCGCCCGCAGCGCGAACAGCCGCTCCGTCACCGTCTCCAGCGCATGCGGGTCGAACTCCAGCGCCTCGGCGACGCGCTCGACCTCGGCCTGCGCCTCGCCCAGTTCGGCCAGCGTCCGTGTGAGCGCCGCGAGAGCCCCATCCAGCCGCCCCTCCACCGCCGGCGCCGCATCCTCTAGCCAGCGCAGCGCATCCAGCAGCGCCCCCTCCGCGCCCTCGGGCGACAGCGCGGCGTGGGCGCGGGCGATGTCGGCCCCGGTGCGCTCGGCCGCCTGCATCAGCCGGCGGCGGGCATCGAGGGCGTCCTCCTCGCCCGGGTGCGGGTCCAGCGCGTCGAGCTCGGCCACGGCGTGGCGCAGGAAATCCTCCTCGGCGCGCGCGGCGGCCAGCGCCGCCATCGCCTCGTCCAGCCGGCGCCGGGCGGCGGCCCGCGCGGTCCACGCCGCCCGGCTGGCCGCGAGCTCCGCCTCCACCCCGGCAAAGGCATCCAGCAGCGCCCGATGCCCGCGCGGGTTCAGAAGGCCCCGGTCGTCGTGCTGGCCATGCAGCTCCACCAGCGTGTCGCCCAGCGCGCGCAGGAGCTCGGTGGAGGCGCGCCGGTCGTTGACGAAGGCGCCCCGGCGGCCCTCGGCCGACAGGGTGCGGCGCAGCATCAGCGCCTCGTCGGCCGGGATGCCGGCCTCGGTCAGGATCGCCCGGGCGGGGTGCGACGGCGCGAGGTCGAACTCGGCCGCCACCTCGCCCGAGGCGGCCCCGGCGCGCACCTCGCCCGCCCGCCCCTTCCACCCCAGCACGAAGCCGAGACAGTCAAGCAGGATCGACTTGCCCGCCCCGGTCTCGCCCGTCAGCACGTTCAGACCGCCCGCGGCCTGAAGCTCCAGCCGCTCGACGATGAGCATGTCGCGGATGTCGAGCGTGCGCAGCATCGCCGCCTGCCGTTTCCCTGCGGATGGGCCCGCGCGGCGGGCCGTCAACACCGTCAGAGCCAGTCGCCCCGGATGGTCTGGCGCCAGAGGTCGCGCAGCCAGCCCTCGCCCGCGGCATCGGGGGCGAGCCCCTGCCCCGTCAGCAGACGGAAGCTGTCGTCGTAGAAGGGGCTGGCCTGAAAGTTGTGGCCGAGGATCGCCGCGGCCGTCTGCGCCTCGTTCGTCAGGCCGAGGCCGAGATAGCTTTCCACCAGCCGGTGCAGCGCCTCGGGCGTGTGGGTGGTGGTCTCGAAATCCTCCACCACGGCGCGGAAGCGGTTGATCGCCGCGGCATACTGGCGCTTGCGCAGATAGAAGCGGCCGATCTCCATCTCCTTGGCCGCCAGATGGTCGAAGGCGAGGTCGAACTTCAGCGCGGCCGAGCGGGCGTATTCGGTGTCGGGGTAGAGCTCGATCACGTCGCGCAGGGCCCGCAACGCCTGAAAGGTCAGGCCCTGATCGCGGCCCACCCGGTCGATCTGGTCGTAGAAGGACAGCGCCAGCAGGTACTGCGCCCAGGCGGCATCCTCGTCGGCCGGATAGAGGTCGAGAAAACGCTGCGCCGCGGCGCGGGCCTCTTCATAGTTGCGGTCGCGGTGAAAGGCATAGGCCTGCATGATCAGCGCCCGCCGGGCAAAGCGCGAATAGGGATAGAGCCGCTCGACCTCGGCGAAATAGCGCACCGCCCGCTCGGCCCTCCGGCTCGTCTCGAGCTCGAACTCGCCGCGCATGAAGATTTCCTGCGCCGAAAAGCCCGAGAGGTCGGCATCGGCCGAGGTCGGCCCGCGCCCGCAACCGGCCAGCACCGCCCCGGCCAGCACCAGCGCCACCACCCCTCGACCCGCCGCGACGATCCCCGACATCTGCCCGCACCCCGTTCCGGCCGCGGTCGGGACCCCCTCCGCGCGCGCGTCCATGCTGCCCTTCCGGGTCGTTCGCCGCCCGGCATGGCGCCTGTTAGCACAGTAGATCGCAGGGCGCAAAACGGCAATCGCCGAGGTCGGGGTCAGCCGGCGGCAAGCAGCCCGCCGGCGGCCGGCCGCACCTCGCTCAGCGGTCCCAGCCCCGCGCCCGGCAGCCTGGCCAGCGCGGCATCGTCCAGCGTCACCCACTCCCACGCGGCGGGCGTGGCAAAGAGCCGGTGCAACAGCGCCACCGTCAGGGCATGGCCGGCGCGGATGCCGGTATAGCGCGCCAGCAGCGGAGCGCCGGCCAGCGACAGATCGCCCAGCGCGTCCAGCATCTTGTGGCGCACCGGCTCGTCGCGATGGCGCAGGCCGCCGGGGCTGAGCACGCGCGGGCCGTCCACCACCACCGCGTTCTCGAAGCTGCCGCCCAGCGCGAGGCCGCGGGCGCGCATCGTCTCGACGTCGCGCAGCCGGCAGAAGGTGCGGCTGTCGCTCAGCTCGCGCACGAAGGCGCCGTTCGCCATCGGCAGCGCCAGCGTCTGGGCGCCGATGGCGCGGTCCTCGAAGTCGATGGCAAAGGCGATCTCCAGCGCCTCGGCGGGCTCCAGCACGGCCCGCGCGGCGCCGTGGCTCACCTCCAGCGGCGCCAGCACGCGGATGGCGCGCAGCGGCGCGTCCAGCCGGCGCAGCCCGGTGCGCAGGAAGGCCGCCACGAAGGGCGCTGCACTGCCGTCGAGGATCGGCACCTCCTCGGCGTCGATGTCGATCAGTGCGTTGACGATGCCGCAGCCGGCGAGCGCCGCCATCAGATGCTCGATGGTCGAGACCGACACCCCGCGGCCGTCGCCGATGCGGGTGCAGAGCGTGGCCGCCTCGGCCCGGTTCCAGAGCGCGGGGATGACCACATCGCCGGCATCGACGCGGCGAAAGCGGATGCCGCTGTGGGCCGACGCCGGCCGGACGGTCATGGTGACCGGGCGCGCGCCGTGAAGGCCGATGCCGGAGAACCGGACGGGTCTTGCGATGGTGGTCTGCACGTCGCCCCTTTCCGACACGCTGCTCCCGTGTCGCCGCCGTTGGTGCCCGGTCCGTCGCCGCCGTTGGGGTGCTGTCGCATCGGCCCACCGGCCCGGGCGCGCCCGGATCTTGTGTTCGACAAAGGTACCCCCGCGACCGGTTGCGAACAATTCAATCTTTGCAACCTTGTGAAACATGACCGGCGGCACGCGCGGGAAACCGCCGAAACGCAGACGGGGCCGGCAACCGCCGGCCCCGTCCGATGATCGCCCCCTGCCCGGGTCGGCGTCAGTTCGCCTGACGCCGCAGGAAGGCGGGGATCTCGATGCGCTCGCGCTCGGCCCCGGTGTCGTCATGGGCCTCTTCGGGCTGGGTCATGCGCGGCTGCGGCCGGCCGGAGGCCCCCCGGACCGACGGCGCCGCGGGGGTGGGTTCGACCCCCTGCCCGGTCATCCGGTTGATCAGCGAGTTGATGCCGAAGCGCGACTTGTCGGCCGCCGCAGGTGCCGGCGCGGGGGTGGGCCGGCCCATCGGACGCGGCGCCGGCGCCGGCGCGGGCGAATTCTCCACCGCCGACTGAAGCCGCGCGAGGGCCTCGGGCGACGGGGTGCCGGGGGCGCGGGCACGCTGCGCGGGGTGGGCGGGCTCTTCCTGCCAGTGCGGCTCGGCCTGCCAGTGCGGGGCGGCCTGGGTCGGCTGCTGCGCCTGGCGGGCGGCATAGGCCGGGGGCGGCAGCCCGTCGCCCTGCACCGCCGCGGGCGCGCTCCAGCCCGTCTGCGGGCCCAGCTCGGCCGGGTCGAACAGCGAGGGCTCGGCCTGCGGCGCCACGGCCGACGCGGCAGCCTGCGGGATCGGGGCGGCCGGCACCGGCGCAGGCCGCTCGGCCGCGGCCCGCTCGGCGGCGATGGCACCCTGTTCCTCGGCCTCGGGGCGGACCGTCACCGAGGTCTGCAGCGGCTCGGCCAGCCGGCGCCGCGGCACCGGGGTTTCGGCCGCATGCGGCGAGGCCTCGATGCCGGTGGCCACCACCGACACCCGCATCACCCCGTCCAGATCGGGATCGAGGGTGGAGCCGACGATGATGTTGGCGTCCGGGTCCACCTTCTCGCGGATCAGCGTCGCCGCCTCGTCCAGCTCGAACAGGGTCAGGTCGTGCCCGCCGGTGATGTTGATCAGCACACCCTTGGCGCCGTTCAGGCTGATCTCGTCCAGCAGCGGGTTG
>Ga0213836_101385_pt1 | contig 14501 bp, 16 predicted proteins | sample SWPATP03_FD_160578 | JGI IMG/M metagenome (GOLD analysis project Ga0213836, IMG submission 160578) | Coastal seawater microbial communities from Marineland, Florida, United States - SWPA TP0 #3 | ecosystem: Environmental > Aquatic > Marine > Coastal | place: USA: Florida | collected 2016-08-05
CGATTGTCTTTGTTAGCTTCGATGTACGATTCCAAAAGAGTAGGAAAATTCTACTTTCCAGAAGGCACAAAACGCGAAGACCACGTGATGTGGCTGGAACTTTTGAAGAAAATCCAACAAGGAAAACCTTTGAAAAAAACCTTATCAAAATACAGAATGTTGCCAAACAGCGTTTCCCGAAATAAATCAAACATTATGAAAGACCAATATTTGGTTTACAAAGATTATATGAAATTTTCGACTGTAAAATCGTTGTACTACACAGCGAATTGGGCGTTTAACGGTTTTATCAAATACTCAAAAATCTTTAATTAATGGAATATTCAAAAGAATTCAAGCAGGCTTTGAGCGAATTTTCTCCAGCCGAAAAAGACAAGTTGATTTTCCGATTGTTGAAGAAAGACAAATTGCTTTCCAAGAAACTCTATTTCGAATTGATTGACCTGGAAACGGTTGATGATAAACGAGATGCGATGGAAGAAAACATCCGTGAGAAAGTTTCGTTAGCTTCAAAATACATTGCGAATCAAAAATATTTCCTTGTCCTCATCAGGAAAATAAGTGCAGAAATCACGGAACACGTGAAAATCACGACGGACAAATTCGGTGATGTTTCATTGAATTTATTTTTAATCAATGAAATCTTAGAATACAACGAAAAACTTGGAACGCAAAGATTTGACAACGTTTATAAACTTTACATTTATCTCATCAATAAAATCTTCAAAGCCCTGACTTTGACCAAAAAACTGGATGAAGATTATTGGATGGAAATCGATGAATTTCTTGACAAACTTTACGAGAAAATCGACAACAATCTTTACTTACAGAAATTGTGTATCAACAATGGATTGGATTTCAATTGGCTGAAATGCGAAAATATTCCCGACCATTTTGAATTGATTGTGAAAGGTATTAAGAGTGAAGGATTTTTGAGATAGTCTAAGCCTTTAGAATAACACTCTTTTATCGCAAAGATTTTTTTAAGAAATAAGGTTTTTCAAGATGCCAAAGAATCAACAAGTTGATTATAAAACTGATTGTAAATTCAAACCTTCATAAAATCAATTTATTGACTCTTTGGAAACTTTGAACTTAATAAATCTTTGCGTTTACAATTTTCCGTTCAACTAAGACATAATTTTTCTCAAAATAATCTCTGTAGAATTCGGTTGAGATTTAACAAAATCACCAGCATTTTTCGACATTTCTTTCAGGTAAGAAACTTCGTTTTCTTCGGCTGAAAAATCTTTTTTCATCACTTCCTCGATGAATGCGGCCGCAGTCACAAAATCGTCAAAATGCTTCCCGCCTTTTGCTGTAACCAAATCATCTGCTTCCGGATTTTTCTTGTACTGATTTCCAAAAATCACAGGAACCGAATAAACCGCCGCTTCCAAAATATTATGCAATCCCGCCGAATGAAATCCGCCGCCAACAACCGCCAAATCTGCATAAGAATACAATTTGGAGAGTTTTCCAATGCTGTCGATAATCAAGATTTGATAATTCGAGGTTTGAAGCGTTGGAGAATTGGAAAGCGAACTGTATAGAATTGCATTTGGAAATAATTTTAACAAATGCGGAACGCGATGCAAATCGTGAGGTGCGATGGCGAACTTGGTTTCGGGCAGTTTTTTTACCAAAAGCTGGGCGATATCTTCCTCGGTTTGCCACGAACTTCCGAAGACAATCAATTTCTGACTGCCTTTGAATTCGTCTATGAAATCCAGATGATTGTCTCTGTCCAAAAATTGTTTTACACGGTCAAATCTCGTGTCGCCAGAAACGGAGGAATTGACCAAGCCGATATTTTTTGCCAAAGCGGAAGATTTGATGGTCTGATGAAAAAACCAATCGATGTTGTTCTTCAGTTGTTTCGCAAACCATTTTCCGTAGTTTTCAAAAAAGATTTGATGCTCGTAAAACAATGCGGAAATAACGTAAAGTTTTGTTCCTCGATTTTTCAAGGCGCTTAGGAGATTGTACCAATAATCGTATTTTACGGTGAAGAAAATCTGACAATCGAAGCTTGAAACAAAGTCCTGAACGTCCTTCTTTTTATCAAATGGCAAATAACAAATCGCGTCCGCTATGTGTTTTTTCTTCTTCACATTTTCGTAACCAGATGGCGAAAAGAATGTGATTAAAACTTTATTATCTGGGAATTGTTCTTTTAATTTTTCAAGAACTGGCAGGCCTTGCTCGTACTCGCCTAGGCTGGACGCGTGCATCCAAAGCACTTTATCCTCGGGAGCAAAAGCATTTCTCACTATTTCCAAGGATTGTTTCCTGCCTCGGATTCCTTTTTTGGTTTTGGAATTGACGAGTGAAAAGACCTTCACCCCGAAAATCATCAGGCGGACGAAAAGATTGTATAGAGATTTCATTTAATTACTTGTCTAAAAACATAAATAGTATTGATACCAGCACTGAACTTATTTTTTTCTGGCTTTCGTTTTGTAACTTCACTAAAAAAGCCACCAACTTCATCTGCTTTAGTTTCTTTTAAATCAATTGTAGCATAATAACTTCCATTTGAATCTTTGAAACCTATTGAGTCTTTTCTGATAATTTTTCCCTCCTTAATTAATCTACAACCAAAAAAAGCGTTACCAAAAATATCTTTGTCAGAAGTCGGAGAGTGAAAATAAACTCTCAATAAATTATTATCTGTTTTAACAGAATAAAATTTACTGGACGCAGTATTGATGACATTTTTATCATAAATATAATCTGATTCTTAAACGAATCTTTGCCAAAAATACAATATTGAATAACTAAAGATTTATCTTTAGTTTTTTGTTTCACAGTCCACCAACTCGTTTTTTTATTTCTTTTAATATTAAAATCGCCATTGATGGTGAAGTATCGATTTTCACCCTTATAAAACTCAATGGAATCATTAATCTTCTTCTTAGATATAATTTCATAATTTTTCAGTAGCATAAGTTCCTCTATCTGATTTCGCAGACTTATCGGTTTTTCAACTTTCTTTTTACAACTGAAAACCACCAAAATAAGAATCAAGTAAAAATATTTCATCTTCTATTTTTCTAACGCAAATCTAACGATTAGAAATTATTAAACCCTAATTTTGTCATTCTGAAAGAATCTCAACAGTCGAGATTCTTTCAGAATGACAATCTTGAATGTTTTGCCGAATCTTGTTTTGTACTGAACGCCGCAGCCCGACTTGAGTGGAGCTCTTTTTTGGATTGGGAGAGGCTTGGCAAAAAAAGCGGGAACCCTTCGACTCCGCTCAGGATAAACTACAGGCGGAAATAGCTGCCCAAATAATTCAAATTCTAAGTTGTTGAAAATTATTGTAAAAAAGTTTTCAAATACTTGTGAAGCAAAATAAAAGCTGTATATTTGCAATCTGAAAATTTAATAGTAATTACGAACTAAATATATTAGTGATGAGTAAAAGAACATTCCAACCATCTGAGAGAAAAAGAAGAAACAAACACGGTTTCCGTGAAAGAATGTCTACACCAAACGGAAGACGAGTGTTGGCAGCTAGAAGAGCGAAAGGCAGAAAGAGCTTAACTGTTAGTGCATCTCGCGCTAAGAGATAATTTCTTCAAAAATTATCATATACAAAAAGTGTCTGGACATTGTTTCAGACATTTTTTGTTGTTAAAATTTCCCAAAATTGAAAGCAGGAAAATAAGTTTTTGCTATTTTTGATTTTCACAACCTTCAACTTGAAATTATGCCGCATAGAAACGACCCAGGAGTAGATATTATAGATTTGAGCAATGCAAAGATTGTTCAGAAAAACTTCACAGTCCTGAATGATGTTGACCTTCATATCAAGAAAGGGAAATTCTGCTACCTTATTGGAAAAACCGGTTCCGGAAAGAGTTCTCTCTTGAAAGTTCTTTACGGACAACTGCCTCTGCAAGGCGGAAGCGGACAGGTTGCGGGATTCGATTTGAAGAAACTGAAGCAGTCTGAAGTTCCCAACCTGAGAAGAAAATTGGGAATCGTTTTCCAGGATTTTCAGCTTTTGCCGGACAGAAATATTGAGAAAAATCTTCTTTTTGTTTTACAAGCGACTGGCTGGAAAGACAAATTGAAAATGGAAACCAGAATTGACGAAGTCTTATCCAGCGTTGGGATGAAAACCAAAAAGCACAAAATGCCGCATCAGCTTTCAGGCGGTGAACAACAGCGTGCGGCGATTGCAAGAGCTTTGCTAAACCACCCGGAATTAATCCTTGCGGATGAACCGACCGGGAATCTTGACCCGGAGACGTCAAACGATATTATGACGCTACTAAAGAATCTCGCGGAGGAAAACCATTGCGCGGTTGTGATGGCGACGCACGATTATCATATGATTCAGAATTATCCTGGCGAAGCTATTCGTTGTGAGAACGGACAGGTTTCTGTTTTGGATACGGCGGAGTTGTTTGAATAAAAATAAAATTCGTTTTGCCCCAACCCTAAAGGGAGCCGAATTTCATTCATAAAACATAACCCTTTCAGAGTTTCAAACTCTGAAAGGTTTTTTTATTACAGTTTTTTGTTGAATTGATGAAACTCTTTTGTCAGTTCCAAATATTCATCGGAATAAACTCTTGGGGATTTTTCTATGACGAAATTTTCCACTTGAGTTTCTGATTCCTTGAAAGAATATTCTAAAACTAAACGTTTCGGTTCTGAGGTTTTGATGCCTTTAATACTAACTTTTCTTTGGAGAAATAAATTATTATTAAAACAAATCTCGGTGAATTCTTTTTCAGAATCGATTGGAATGATGACCGTGAAAAGTCCATTTTCAGAAAGTAGTTGACTTGATTTTTTTACTAAATCCGAGAAATTCAATTCTAATCTTTGTCTTGCCAGAATATCTTTTTCGGAAGAATTGATTTCAAAATAAGGTGGATTTGAAATGATTAAATCGAACTTTTCTCCGGTATCAAAGTTTTTCAAATCCTGAAGTTGGCTTTTGATTCTATCAGAAAAAGGAGAATTGGAGAAATTGGTTTGAGAAATATTGACCGCTTCGGAATTAATATCCATTGCTAAAATCTGCGCATTTGGATTTCTCTGAGCTATCATCAATGAAATAATTCCAGTTCCGGTTCCAACTTCTAAAACTTTCTTCGCGTCAGAAACATTACCCAAAGAACCAAGCAAAACCGCATCTGTACCAACCCGGAAAACGTCAGCGTTTTGTTGAATATCAAATTGTTGAAATCGGAAAGGTTTCATTCATTACATATTTGAAGGCATAGAAATCGTGAAGGTTGCGCCTTTGTCAACTTCAGAAACCACTGTGATTGTGCCGTTGTAGTCTTCCACCATTCGTTTTACCATTGTAAGTCCAATTCCCATTCCGCTGTTTTTGGAAGTAAAATTCGGGTCAAAAATCCTATCGAGCTTATCTATTGGAATTCCTACGCCATTATCCTGAACGGTAATTTTGATTCGCTTTTCAATTTTCTCGAGGTCAACATTGATGACGGATTTTCTATCATCGGATTTGGCCTGACTGGCATTGGTCACAAGATTGGTGATGATTCTGGTGAGATAATCTTTATCTATTTTCATCCGGATGTCATCGTGATTGGCGTGGACAAAAATATTTTCGTCGCTGAAGATTGTTAGCGAATTTCGGACTTCCTTATTCAAAGAAATCTCCTCATCCGTCTTCTCCGGCAATTGCGCAAACTGGGAAAATGCACTGGCTACTCTGCTGATGACATCGATTTGACCGATGACAATCTCGCTTAGATTCTTAACTTTATTGCTAATATTTGGGTCGTTCGGGTCGAATTTCCTTTCGAAGTTCTGCATCATCAGCTTCATTGGCGTCAACGGATTTTTTACTTCGTGCGCCACTTGTTTCGCCATTTCCTGCCAGGCAGATTGTTTCTCGATGTAACTTAATCGCTCGCGTTGGTCGGCAATCTCGGCAATCATTTTATTGTAAGCTTTGACCAGGGCATTCAGCTCATCATTCTTATAATATTTGATGGGTTGCAGATTTCTGTCAAACAAATTAATCTTACTAATCATCGACGTAAACCTGATAATCGCTTCCGTCAAATTGTTGGAAATAATCCAGCTGAGCCAAATACTGAAGATGATAATCAAAATATTAACACCAATAATATAAGCGAAGTAATGCTTAAAAACCTCCATATAGGCGCTCTCATTGTGATAATACGGGAAGTAGATGTAGGCAATATCCTCCAGCATATTATTCTTCAGCACCATATAAGAAGAGACAATACTTGCGCCTAATTTCTCATCATAAGATTTGTCGTCGTACTGTTTTCCGTTTTTCTGTATTTCTCGCAAGACATTGGCAGGCATTTTCTTTTGCTCCACAAGATTCGGGTCTTTGTTGGAGAGAAGATAATTTCCTTTGAGGTCATAGATGATGATGTCGTGTTTGTTGATATCCGCAATCTCATAGATTTCGTTCTCCAAAACTTTCGGAATATCATAGGTCTGAACCTGCGAATGACTGAGCGCATAATCCAAAGAAGCCAAAAGTGCCTGAGACTTGTTCTGCATATCGGTCTTGCTCACCTTCTTCGCATTGTCCCGAAGAATCACGAAAGACAAAGCCGCCGAAGTGACAACACTCAAGATACAAATAGTAAGAAACCCGATGAAAACCCTATTCCTTAACCGATAACCTTTATAATCACTAAATGACATTTTGTTTTTTAAGTAGTTTGGCAACGTATTTTCCGATAATATCAAATTCCAGATTTACCACATCGCCTTTCTGCAGGTTTTTCATATTCGTGAACTCCCAGGTGTACGGGATTATCGCCACAGAAAACTTTCCGTCTCCGCTCTCAGCAACCGTCAGGCTGATTCCATTTACCGTTATCGAGCCTTGCGGAACAGTTGTATATTCTGCAGATTCGTCGTAATTGATGGTGATGAAATAACTTCCGTCCTGATTTTCGATGCTTGCCACCGTTCCCGTTTTGTCCACGTGACCTTGCACGATGTGTCCGTCCAGTCTTCCTTCGAATCGCAAACAACGTTCCAAATTGACTTCCGTGCCCACATTCCAAAAATTAAGATTCGTTTTCTCCAGCGTTTCGTTGATGGCTGTCACTTTATAAGTATTCTCAGTAATCTCAACCACCGTAAGGCAACAGCCGTTATGAGCCAGACTTTGGTCGATTTTCAGTTCCTGAGTGAACGGTCCGCTCAGCGTAAAATCTATATTACTTTCGTTTCTGTCAATTTTCTCTACTTTTCCCGTAGCTTCAATGATTCCTGTAAACATTCTTTCTTAATATTTTTAAATTTTTTAAGAGCTATTTCCCGCTTTCTACTATATCTTTTTCGCCCTCGCTTTTTTCAAGCCACCGCAGAAAAAGAATGCCGTTGCAATCGGGGCTATGGGCTTTGTCATTCTTAGAAACTTTGCACATTAAAACAATTTTTCTCCCTTTAGGGTTGGGGCAAAGAAAATTGTCATAAAAAATATTAGCATCCGTTTCATAAGAAAAACTACCTAAAAAATTGTAATTTTGTAAATTCTTTATAAATGTCAAAGATAAACAAATGAGCTCCAAACACCATAAAATCAGAGTAGGAATTTCAATCGGCGATTTCAACGGAATCGGTCCGGAAATCATCCTCAAATCTCTGAAAGATAAATCCATCACAGACTTTTTTACGCCCGTCATCTTTGGTTCAGGAAAACTTTTCACTTATCAGAAAAATGTTTTTAAACTTCAGACCAATTTCAATTATATCAACGAAGCGAAAGAAGCTCAGGCTGGGAAAATCAATATGGTGAATCTGACCAAGGAAAACAGCAATATAGAATTTGGTGTCCCTACGGAAGAATCCACAAAAATGGCCATCGACTCTTTGAACTCCGCGACAGAAGCACTATTAAACAAAGACATCGACGTTCTCGTGACGGCGCCAATCAACAAAGACGAAATGATGAAATACGGTTTTGCCCACGCTGGCCACACTGGTTATTTCGAAGAAAAAGCAGGCAAAAAAGCCGTGATGTTTATGGTTAGCGAAGGTTTGAAGGTTGCGGTTTCCACGCACCACATCCCGGTTGCCGAGATTGCTAGCAACATTACTAAAGAGAATATCAAGAAACAAATCAAGCAATTGGTTGCGACTTTAAAAGAAGATTTCTGCGTAGAAAAACCGAAGATTGCCGTTCTCGGACTCAATCCGCACGCTGGCGACGGTGGTGTTATCGGCAAAGAAGAAATTGAAATCATTCAGCCTGCGATTCAGGATCTATTTAATGAAGGCATTATGGCTTTCGGTCCTTATCCCGCTGACAGTTTTTTCCAACCGGAGAAATATAAAGCCTTTGACGCCGTTTTGGCAATGTACCACGACCAAGGTTTGGCACCGTTCAAAACGATTGCTTACGAAGAAGGCGTGAACTACACCGCTGGCTTGCCTTTTATCAGAACCTCGCCAGACCACGGCGTTGCATACGATATTGCGGGAAAAAATATCGCAGATGAAACCTCATTTTCCGAAGCTATTTTTACAGCCATCAATATTTTCAAGAGCAGAGAGGAATATCAGGAATTGAGAGCGCACCGCCTCCGTCCGAAAGCGACACACGCCAACCACGGAGTAGACGAAGATTTACCAAAAGAAAGCTAAAACTTTCTTCAAAATTGAGACATTGAAATAAGTTTTTGGAGGACTAATTTTTTGCAATTCAAGTATTTCCAAAAAATATTTTGTTATTTGAAAAAATTAAATTATTTTTGCAAACCATTTTTATGGACAGATTTAGAAACTACGACATTGCTTTTGTAGGCTTAAAACCAGGAAAGCACGATTTCAATTACGAAATCAATCAGGAGTTCTTTGATTTATTTGAGACTGAACAGGAGTTTTTCAACCCAAATATCAATGTGAATGTTCTTTTGGACAAGCACACGACATTTTTGGAATTCATATTCGAAGTTTCAGGAACGGTTCAATTGATTTGCGACATTAGCAATGATGAATTTTCCGAAAACATAGAAAATGACTTGAAAGTTCTTGTAAAATTTGGAGAAGAATACGATGACAGCAACGAGGACGTGATTACCATCAACAGAAAAGACAGCGATTTCAACATTGCGAATCTTATCTACGAAACGGTGGTTCTATCAATCCCAATGAAGAAAGTAGCACCTTCTGTAAAAGACAATGAGGAATATCAAAATCTTTTAGACAAATACAGTCCAAAAATAATCGAGGAAGAAGAGGAACAAGTGGACCCACGATGGGAAGCTTTGAAGAGATTAAAAGATAACAATTAAGAAATAACAACAATATAATTCGAAAGAATTTTTTAAAAAGTACTAACAATGGCACATCCTAAAAGAAGACAGTCGTCTACAAGAAGAGATAAAAGAAGAACACACTACAAAGCTGTAGTTCCTCAATTGGCTAAAGACGCAACGTCTGGCGAAATGCACTTATACCACAGAGCGCACTGGCACGAAGGAAAACTATACTACAGAGGAAAAGTTGTAGTAGAGAAAACTGTAGAAACTATAGAAGAAAACTAAGAATTATCTTTGATAATCTTATACTTAGCATAAAAAACCACTCGGATTTTATTAATTTGGGTGGTTTTTTATTATATTTGGCGTTCAAAACATTTAAAATTTTATGGATATAAAAGACATTCAGAATCTTGTAAGATTTGTAGCAAAAGCAGGAGTTTCCGAAGTGAAATATAAAAATAAAGACTTCGAAATCTACATCAAAACACCACTAGGAGGCGAGCCTGTAAGCTATGTAACACCACAAGTTTCTTATCAGACTCCTTTTTCTGCACCAGCTGCAAGTCCAGTTTCTGCTTCTAACGATAATTCTGAAGCAGCAAACGCTGCAGATGACAGCAAATATATCACGATCAAATCCCCAATGATCGGAACTTTCTACAGAAAACCATCTCCTGACAAAGAGGTTTTCGCAAACGTAGGCGATTCTGTAACAGAAGGAAAAGTAGTTTGTGTGATCGAAGCAATGAAGCTTTTCAACCAGATAGAGTCAGAAGTTAGCGGAAAAATCGTGAAGATCTTGGTAGAAGACGCTTCTCCAGTAGAGTACGATCAGCCATTATTTTTAGTAGATCCTTCTTAAGGAATTTTAGATGAAAGATTATAAATTTTAGATGGAAATCGATTCATTTAAAATTAATTTAAAATTCAAAATTTAAAATTTAAAATTTCTAAAAGATGTTCAAAAAAATATTGATCGCAAACCGTGGCGAGATCGCAATGCGAATTTTGCGTACGGCCAAGGAAATGGGAATCAAAACAGTAGCGGTCTACTCCACTGCTGACAAAGACAGTCTTCACGTGCGTTTTGCGGATGAAGCTGTTTGTATTGGCCCGCCGATGAGTAAAGATTCTTATCTTAAAATTCCAAATATTATTGCTGCTGCAGAAATTACCAATGCAGATGCTATTCATCCTGGTTATGGATTCTTATCTGAGAATGCAAACTTCTCCAGAATTTGTGCTAAAAACGGCATCAAGTTCATTGGAGCGACTCCGGAACAGATCGAAAAAATGGGAGACAAAGCTACGGCCAAAGCAACTATGAAAGCGGCCGGAATCCCTTGTGTTCCAGGTTCTGAAGGTTTGATCGATTCTTACGAAGATGCTAAAAAAATCGCTAAAGAAACAGGTTATCCAGTGATGATCAAAGCGACTGCCGGTGGCGGTGGAAAAGGAATGAGAGCCGTTTGGAAAGAAGAAGATCTGAAAGAACATTGGGATTCTGCAATCCAGGAAGCTGTAGCGGCTTTTGGAAACGGCGGAATGTACATGGAAAAACTGATCGAAGAGCCAAGACACATTGAGATCCAGGTTGCAGGAGATCAATTTGGTAAAGCCTGTCACCTTTCCGAAAGAGACTGTTCTATCCAGAGAAGAAATCAAAAATTGATTGAGGAAACGCCTTCTCCTTTTATGACAGATGATCTGCGTGAAAGAATGGGTGAAGCAGCTGTGAAAGCGGCAGAATATATTTCTTACGAAGGTGTTGGAACGATAGAATTTTTGGTGGACAAACACAGGAATTTCTACTTCATGGAAATGAATACGAGAATCCAGGTAGAGCATCCAATCACAGAACAAGTTGTTGATTTTGATTTGATTCGTGAGCAGATTTTATTAGCTGCAGGAACACCAATCAGCGGAAAAAATTATTATCCGAAAAGACATTCAATCGAGTGTAGAATCAATGCGGAGGATCCTTACGCTGATTTCCGACCATCTCCGGGGAAAATTACAGAACTTAATATTCCTGGTGGAAATGGTGTACGAGTTGATACTCACGTTTATTCCGGATACACGATTCCATCCAATTACGATTCTATGATTGCAAAATTGATCGTTACAGCTCAAACCAGAGAAGAATCGATTGCGAAAATGAAACGTGCTTTAGAAGAATTCTATATTGAAGGAGTTAAAACTACGATTCCTTTCCACAGACAACTTCTGGAAAATGAAGATTTCCTTGCTGGAAACTACACGACCAAGTTTATGGAAGATTTTGTGATGGATCGCAATTTTGATATTTAAAAAACATAGTCAAGAAAACTAGCCCAATATTAAAAATATTGGGCTTTTTTATGCTAAAATCTTATTACCTTCTAAATTAGCCGGTTTTAACAGCTTACAATATTTTTTCAACTAATAAAATTAATCATTTATCTATATAAATTACTAAGCATTAAGTATTTTAAGCGTTTAACAATAGATAATTTATCATGTATAATTATTAATTATAAGTAATTTATAATATTTTCATAATTTTACAAAAACAATATGCTGAGTTTTTTTTTAACAATATTATTATTTTATACCGTTGATTTTAAGTAAATAGTGCCAAAAGGTGGATATTTAAATTTACTTATACATGGATTTAGGATGGATTTTAGGATTAATTTTATTTCAAAGTTTTTTGGCCTCTTTTTTTGTTTTTTCTTTTTTCAAAACTTCAATAGTCAGACTAAAGAGGAGAAATTGAATATACAACGTGAAGCCCAACGCCTTTTCAGGACAGATGTCAAGAAAAGCATTAAGCTTTACGAATATCTGCTAGAAAACAGTGACGGGCAAGAGCTGCAGAAATATGAAATAGGAATGGTTAAGCTTAAGCTGCTCAATTCTGAAAATATCGAAGCGATTGATTTGATGTTTCAACTAGAACAGGAACTATTGGCAATAAAAAATCCTGATCTGCATAATCAATTTCACCAGCTGGAATCGGAGGTTTTCTATTATTTTGGTTTTAAAAAAGTAAGTGACAGTATCCACAAGTTAAGTGATTCAGACAGTAAAAAAGAAAATAAAAACAATACGAATTATCTTTTCAACATTCCTGCGGAATTAAAAGTTAACCCAAGTTCTGAGAAGGTTTCTTCAAGAATGATTGATGCTGAACCTATTGAAAGAAAATTAAACCAAAACATTGGCTTATTTACCAAAGCAAAATACTTGGCGCAACTGCGGCAATATTACGGGTCGAAAAATAACCAACTGCAATACATGCTTTATGATAAGCAGTTATTGGATCTGCAAGGTCTGCATTTACACCAATTAAAAATTTCTCGAAATTATCTCGTAAGCAAATTTTCGAAACTTAAACAACAGCGGATTGAAAAAGTCCAAAATCGCATAAAAAAATGGAGCTTTGGTCTAAGTATCATTTTCATAGGAATGATCGGTTTGGTTTTATATTACCCGAAAAATGATAAAGAAACCATCAAAAAGAAAAGTCAGGTCATTTCTGACAAAGCAGAACTAAGGATTTTAGAAAAACTGAAAGATTTTGAAAACTCAGAAAAGTTTCTAGATGATTCTATTACAATTACCATCCTGGCAAAACATCTTGATACCAATGTGAAATATCTCTCCACTGTCCTGAATAATCAAAAACAGAAAAGTTTTAATCTATATATCAATGAACTGCGAATTCAATATATAACTGAGCGTTTAAAAAACGACAAAAAATTTCGTAGTTATAAGATTAGTTATCTGGCAACAGTTTGTGGATTTACTTCCCACAGCAGTTTCACGAGTTTTTTCAAATCAATTGTAGGCATAACTGCATCTGCTTATATTAATAAATTGAATCAGGAGGATGATCTATAAAAATACGTACATAACGATCTTGTTCCTGATTTTTTGCTTTGGTATCAAAGTACCTGCACAAAATAATTCGAAGTTGGAACTGCGAAAAGCTTATGACCTTTTATATGAAGATCCTCAAAAAGCCATTTCTTTGGCAAACGTGATCATTCGGAAAACGAAAAATCACGATGAAATAGTTACGGGATATGTTATCATCATCAATGGATATTCCGCTTTAAACCAAAGCGATAATGCTTTATCATCTGCCTTCAAAGCTTTGGATATGGTGCAAGATGAGAAAGATCAAATCAGTAAGATAAGAATATTAGGACTTATCGGCGAGCAGTTTCAACTGTGCCATTTCAATGATGAATCACGTTTCTACTTGGATCAGGCACAAATTATTATTGAAAAACTCAAAATCTCACCTGATCAAAAAAGCATCTATTCAGGAAATATTGATGCCATAAAAGGGAATAGTTATAAAGATGATTTGGATTGTAATTTTGCGATTGAGTATTATAATAAGTCGATAAAATCCTATGCCAGCATCAAAAATAACACAAGTGCCACCAATAACTTATGTTTGGTTTACATAGAGAAGGCGGATTGTTTGATTGAGCAATCTCGATTGGATTCGGCCTCGATTTATATTGCAAAAGCACAAAAGATTGCAGACCGTTTTTCTTTAAAAGGATACAAATTGAGCGCTCAATATGCAGAGGCAAAAATTTTGTCTAGAAATAAAAAGTATGCGGAATCGACTGTTTTATTGGTGGATATCCTCAACAATTTGGAAAAACTTGAGGATTTGCACTTTCGGCAGGATATTGAGGAATTATTAGTTAATAATTATTTTAACTTAAACGATTATGCGAAATATCAAATCTATTCCAACGATTTAAAAAAATCCCGAAAAATGATCGAATCGATGCACAGCCGTTCCAACGAAGAAAGTCTAAAATTTATTCTAAAAAATAATAAGAAACCAAGATTTCCGTCTTACTTTTTTGTAGGCTTTGCTGCTTTTTGTCTGCTTCTGCTGGTTTTTTCAATCGCAAAAATAAAATGGAACCTGAAAGGCAATTATTTTTATAAATAGATGATTATCAGTATATTAATCATTGATTTACTTTGATGAATTTCAGTAAAATTCCCTATAAGCATTAGATAAAGCTTGTGCGGATAGTGTAAAATACCGTTTACTTTGAATATCAATTTATTTTGAAAATCGAAATAATAAATATTCAAAAGTATAATGATTATGAAAAAAATCTATTTCAGTCTAAGTCTAGCTTTTACTTTTACAGTAGTCCAGGCTCAACAGCTTGTCCTGGTCAAAGACATCAGAAGTGGTGCTTCTGGTTCATCGGTTTCAAA
>Ga0213836_101393_pt1 | contig 14427 bp, 9 predicted proteins | sample SWPATP03_FD_160578 | JGI IMG/M metagenome (GOLD analysis project Ga0213836, IMG submission 160578) | Coastal seawater microbial communities from Marineland, Florida, United States - SWPA TP0 #3 | ecosystem: Environmental > Aquatic > Marine > Coastal | place: USA: Florida | collected 2016-08-05
TTCCGCAATGCCAAGGCCGCTGCTATAATTCGTTCCACGGGCGGCTGTAGCTCAGCTGGATAGAGTACTTGGCTACGAACCAAGGGGTCGTGGGTTCGATTCCTGCCAGCCGCACCACGAATATGAGGGCCAGATCGCGAGATCTGGCCTTTTTCGTCATGGCCTGCCGATGCTACTTTTGCTGGTGTTAAACCAGCCCTTCCCAATTCGACGATGGCCCGCTATAATGCTGGCCTTGGGCGGCTGTAGCTCAGCTGGATAGAGTACTTGGCTACGAACCAAGGGGTCGTGGGTTCGATTCCTGCCAGCCGCACCAACGAATACTGAAGGCCAGATCGCGAGATCTGGCCTTTTTCGTTATGTCCGACTTCCTCGGGGCTGCACAGGAAGGAAACCGGATGGCCTGGTAACCCAGGCAGGTCGGCTTCGCCCCGGTTTTCCTTGCTATGCTGAGTGTCTCCGGAGGAACAATGCGAAAACGACAGGCGAAAGCGGTGCAGGCAATAACCAGTCAAGGACGCAACCGTGCGCGTGAGGCACAGGCTGCCCTGCATTTCTGGCAGGCGCTTGAATACCTGGCGCCGCAAAGTCCGCCAGACGTCGATTCCGATGAACAGGTCTGGCAAGTCGATGCCGACGCTTTGCCCGAAGACATGCCCTGGCGCGACCCGCGAAAACAGAAAATCCTGAAAACCAGGCATCCGCATTGGCGTTTCCAGATCTTTTGCGGCATTGCCGATGGCCTGACCCTGATCAAGGAAGCGCGCACTGCACTCGGGGCGGCGGACATGACGCTGGAAGAGCGCCGGCCGCCAGATCCGGCCGCCTGCGTCGTACTCGAAGTAAACGGTGAAGGGATGGCGACGGGTGAAGTGTTCATCAGCACCGTGCCCTGGGCGCTGGCGCAGATCGTCGACCATGCCGGAAAAACCACACCGGTCGACTTCCACGGCTTCTTCGGCCTCGAGGGCGCGCAGGAAACGATCCAGCGCAGCGTGCGCAATTTGCTGGTGGAACGCAGACTCCTGCGCGCGGCGCAGGCGACAGCGTCGCCGGCGGAAGAGTCCGCATCGGCACCCTCCCCTTCCGATGCGCTGCGCGCCGTCACCGCCGACGATATCAAGGCTGTCGAAGGCCTGGTGTTCGACGAATGCGGCTGGTGTCCAGGCAAACAAAAGCCGTGGCGCGTCAGGGCAATCATGGAATCGGCCAAGGGAGCGAAAAAAGCGTCCGACGATCCACTCAACAGCTTTTACGCCGAGGATCTCGAAAGGGTGAGTGCAGCCCTGGCCTGCGGCGATATCGGCAAGGCGCTCGACGCCTACCTGCAAGGAGAGGATTCGCCGGGGCGCATCGATCTGGAGCACCAACGCGCGACTCTGATTGCAGGCGTCCGCCCACGACAATTGCCGCCTGGCGCCTGGCCGGCGGAACATCCGCTGGTGACCGCGCAGCAATTCGCCGTCAACACCATCACACGCGAACTGGGCGACAGCGGCGGCATCTTTTCCGTCAACGGCCCGCCCGGAACCGGCAAAACGACAATGCTCAAGGATATCGTTGCCGCCACCGTTGTGCGCCGCGCCGATGTCATGGCGACGTATGCGGCGCCGGCCTCGGCCTTCGGTGACGAGCTGGAGATTGAGCACTACCCGTACAAGGCCTTCGGGCTTGACCCGGCATTGCGCGGCTTCGGAATCGTCGTCGGGTCCGCCAATAACGGCGCCGTGGAAAACATCAGCAAGGAATTGCCAGGCCTGGCCGCTGTCGCCAAGGGACTCGAACTGGACTATTTTTCCATCGTTGCCGACTCGGTGGCGGCGCCTGAGAAACCCGGCCGGCGTGCACAGGAAACACCCGAACATTGGGGTTTGATTGCGGCCGTCCTCGGCAACAAGGAAAACCGCGGCAACTTCGTCGGCCGCTTCTGGTTTGCCGACTCGCCAGACAAGAAAAAGGCCGCCAGGCCAAATGAAGCGGGCGAGATTGCGCCTCCCGACCCACTGCGCCTGCGCTCCATCCGCAGCGTGATCGAGGGCGGTGAACACGGCGCCCTGCCTTGGCCCGAGGCGCGATCGCGCTACCGGACGGCGCGCGCCAGGGCGCAGGACCTGGTTGATCGGGCCGAGGAACTGGCCGACGATGTGGTTGCGCTCGAGGCAGTCAAAGCGCGCCGGCTGACCTGCGAGCAGGTGCTGACGCAGCTCGCACAAGACCTGCCCGCACTTCAGTCAGCCGTGCCCGCGGCGCGAACGGCGTCGGATGCGGCGCAGCGCGACCTGCTGGTTGCGCAAGAGCGGCAAGACGCCTTCCGGGCGCGCGCCGGGCAGCAGAAAAATGTCGACGCCAGGACGGCCGAATTGGCCCAATGGCAGGCCAAATTGCCACGGGAAGACCTGGCGTCGCTGCGTGCCGCACACGCGGACGCCGAGCGCGACTGCCAGGCGCTGGAACAGCAGTACGACAAGCACCTGGAACGTGGCCCTGGTTCAGTTGCGCAATTTCTCCGTACGCCGTTCAGCAAACGCTGGAACGAAGCGGGAACATTGCTGGAACAAGAAATCAAGCAGGCAAAGGCCGCCAGGCAGGCAGCCGCGGCGCTCGTGACCCTGGCTGCAGCGGTAACAGCGAAGCTGGCCGACGCCACCCGCGAGCGGGCAGCCGCGCTGGAAGAGCTGGCGCGCGCGCAGGATCGTGTCCTTGCCGCCGGCATTGGCACTGGCACGCTGGCGGCAACGCTGGAACAGGACTTCCAGAACAAAAAAGCGACTGCGGCGAGACTGAAGCAATGCGCGGCGCAGGCCAGGGAAGGTCTCGACGCCCATGCGCGCGAGAGCGAGCAATACCGCAATGAACTCGCGCTAGCCGATACGGAAATTACCCGCATCGAAGCGATCATGCTGACGTGCGGACTCGACGGGGAAGCGCTGACGGCATGGTCCCTGGCCGGGCTCGACCGCGAATCGCTGCACAGCGCGGCACCCTATTTCATGCCGGCCCTGTTTGATGCGCGGCGCGATGTGTTCGTCGCCGCGATGGAGTTGCACAAGTCCTTCATCGTGGCAAGCTGGCCCAAGCTGCGGCCGACGCTGGGCGCATTCGTCAACCTGCTCAACGGCGGCATCGGCGCCGGGCAGGCAAAGGAGGGCCCGATGGCGCTGTGGGATGCATTTTTCCTGGTGGTGCCGCTCATCTCGACGACCTTCGCATCCTTTCCCCGGCTGTTTGCAGGCGTCGGGCGCGAGGAGCTGGCGTGGCTGTTGATCGACGAGGCGGGCCAGGCCACGCCACAACAGGCAGCCGGCGCCATCTGGCGCGCGCAGCGTGCAATCGTCGTGGGCGACCCGCTGCAGCTCGAGCCGGTTGCCGCCATTCCCGACGAACTGGTCACGCCCCTGCTGGCGCGTTGCGCAGCCGAAGAACAATGGGCGCCACCCACTGCATCCGTACAGGTGCTGGCGGATCGTGCGAACTGCTACGGCACCTATCTCGGCGAAGGAGACAGGCGGGTATGGTTGGGCGCGCCCCTGGTCGTGCACAGGCGCTGCCTCGACCCGATGTTCAGCATTTCCAACGCCATTTCGTATGGCGGCATGATGGTCCATGGCGCCCGTCCCGACCCTGTCCCACGCTGGCCCAGTTGCTGGATCGACTGTCCCGCGCGTGAGGCCCAAGGGCACTGGATACAGGCACAGGGCGAGATCGCCATCCGACTCGTGGAGTCGCTTACGGATGGCGTGTTGAAGTCGGAGGATGGCCAATTCAAGGTCTACATTATTACCCCGTTCCGCAAGGTTGCAGAGAAAATCCGGACCATGCTTCAGAAAAAATATGGCGACAAGAGCAACAAGATGTCCGGCACGGTGCACACGTTCCAGGGCAAGGAAGCTGACAACGTCATCTTCCTGCTGGGGGGAGACCCCACCCGTCCAGGCGTCATTTCCTCATTTGCGGGGGCCAAGCCGAACCTCGTCAATGTCGCGGTTACGCGCGCGAAGCGCCGCCTGTATGTGGTGGGCGACCACCATTACTGGACCGGCACGAACGACCTGCACGGCATTTTCCGGAGTATGGCCGAGCAGCTGCCCTTCCATTCCAGTACGCAAAAGGGATCGCAGTAGGCCTTGTATCCCGCCTGCGATTGGGCACTTCCCAATCCGCCCCTGCCCCGCTATAATGCTGGCCTTGGGCGGCTGTAGCTCAGCTGGATAGAGTACTTGGCTACGAACCAAGGGGTCGTGGGTTCGATTCCTGCCAGCCGCACCAACGAATACCGGAGGCCAGATCGCGAGATCTGGCCTTTTTCGTTTGGCCGCCGCCCGGGCAAGAAAGCGCCCGGCTACCCTCTTCCCAAGCCGCGAATATCCGTCTATAATGCGTGCTTCGGGCGGCTGTAGCTCAGCTGGATAGAGTACTTGGCTACGAACCAAGGGGTCGTGGGTTCGATTCCTGCCAGCCGCACCACAGTTTCAAGAAAATGGCTCAGAAGCGATTCTGAGCCATTTTTCTTTTCCGCTGCGCTTTTCCTTCCCGCGCGACTCCAGAATGGAGCGCGAGCACGATCGCCCGCGCTCCATTCCAGTCAAGTACGCAGCTTCTTGATGATGGCGCGGTTGCCCAGGATTTCCTCGATCTGCTCGAAACGCACCGGCTTGACCATGTGGTGGTCGAACCCCGCCTCGAAGGCGAGCTGGCGGTCTTTCTCCTGGCCCCATCCGGTCACCGCGATCAGCACCGTCATCGGCCCGCAGGAGAGCTTGCGGATGCCGCGCGCCAGGTCGTAGCCCGACATCGCCGGCAGGCCGATGTCGAGGAAGGCGTAGTCCGGGCAGAAGCGCGCGGCCGCGGCCAGCGCGTCGGGGCCGTTATGGGTGATCACCACGCTGTGCCCCATCGCGGTGAGCAAGGCGCCGATGCTGTTGACGAAATCGACGTTGTCGTCGGCCAGCAGGATGCGATAGGTCTCGGTGCTGATGAAGGCGGCCGGCGTCGGCTTGGTCGGCAGCTCCGGTTCGACCACGATCGGCAGGCGCACCGTGAAGCGGCTGCCGCGTCCCAGTCCCTCGCTCGACGCCGCGATCGTGCCGCCATGCAGCTCGACCAGTTTGCGCGCCAGCGACAGGCCCACGCCCAGGCCCGCATTCGTGCGCTCCAGGGTCGAGTCGACCTGCACGAACATCTCGAACACCGAGTCGAGCATGTCGGGCGACAGGCCGATGCCGGTATCGGCGACGTCCAGCACCAGGGTCTTGTCCTCCACATGGGCCGACAGCGTGACCCGCCCGCCGCGGTTGGTGTACTTGGCCGCGTTGTTGAGCAGGTTCGACAGGATCTGCGCCAGGCGCGTGGCGTCGCCGTGCAGGAAGACCGGACGGTCGGGCAAGTCGATCGCCAGTTCGTGCCCGTGCAGCTCGATGTAGGAACGCACCACCTCCAATGCATCGTTGACGACCGCTTTGAGTTCGACCCGGCCCATCTTGATGGCGAACTTGCCGGTATTGATGCGCGAGACGTCGAGCAGGTCGTCCACCAGGCGCACCATCTGGCGCAGCTGGCGTTCCATGATGTCGGTTGCGCGCTGGGTGGCCTGGGCGTCGCCGCTGCGGATGCGCAGGATGTCGAGACCGGTGCGGATCGGCGCCAGCGGATTTCGGAGCTCATGCGCGAGGGTGGCGAGAAATTCGTCTTTCCTGCGGTCGGCCACGATCAGCGCATCCTCGGCCTTCTGGCGCACGTCCATTTCGTGTTCCAGGGTGCGGTTCGCCAGCTGCAGGGCTTCGGCGCGGCGTCCGATCTCGGCCAGCATGTCGTTGAAGGCTTCGACCAGCACCCCGATCTCGCCGCTGTTATTGCCCGGCACGCGCAGCGTGAAGTCGCGCTGCTGCATCACCTGGCGCGCCACGTTGGTCACCGCTTCCAGCGGACGCGTGATCGCCGCCTGCAAGCGCGAGGCCACCAGCGCCGCGATCACCAGCGCGCCGAGCATCACGCCGCCGAGGATCGCGCCGTAATTGAGCAGGCGCTCGACCAGGCCGTAACGCGAGCGCAGGAACACGGTGCCGACCAGCTCGCCGTTTTCGACGATCTTGTGCCAGACCTCGAGGTGGCCGCGCTCGATGCGGTAGCCGGCAGGCTGCGGGCGCGCCGGCAAGTCCTGCTCGGCGCCGGCCTTGGCATAGGTCGCGAAGCGCGCGCCGCTGGCGGCGTAGACGGCGCCGGCCACGATTTGCGGGCGCGCGCGCAGCACGGCCAGCTGCTGGCGCGCGGTGATGGCGTCGTTGAAGGCCAGGGCCGGCGCGGTGACGCTGGCCATGATGTCGGCCTGGGTGGTCAGGTCGTCGACCCAGTAGCGCTGGAAGGTGCGCAGGTCGAGCACGAGCATGGCGATCGACGCCGACAGGAGCGCGGCGAGCGTCGTGAAGACCGCCATCTTGATCAGTTTACTGCGGACCGAACCGCCGTCGTGGGAGTGCTGGCGGGACTGCATCAGGAATTTCCCTTTACTACGCGGTTGGCGACTGTCAGCAGGCGCGAACTGAGTTTCACGTTATTCCTTTCGGCGGAGTCGAGCGAGACGTCGAAACGCACGCGCTCCTCGATGATCCTGAAATTGATGACACTGCCGTACTGCAGGCCGAGTTCGCACTCGGTGACCGGCAGCAGGGCCGTGGTGGAAGTGGCGGCGCTCGACGCCAATGCGGCGCGCAGGATGCGCGCCGAACGCGCATTGTCGCTGCCGGCGACGAACAGCAGGTGCACCTGGCCCGGCTCGCCTTCGCGCAGCGTGCGCACGACGATCGCGCGCCCGCGCACCTGGCGCCCCGCCACCACCTGCGCCAGTTCGGACGCCATCTCGTCGGAACCGATCACGCCGATCGTCAGCGGCGAGGCGCTGTCGGCGAAGGAGGCGGCGGGGAAATCGGCATAACCGAGGAACTTGTACAGGAAGGCCGCCTTCACGCGGCGTTCGAGCGCCTGGCTGGTCGCGCCCTGCGCGAACGCCGGCGCGCTCGGCAAGGCGCCCGCCGCGAACACGGCGGCGGAGCAAGCCAGCGTCCAGCCGGCCATGCGGCCGAGGACGCGCCGGCGCAGGCGGCTGCCTGGCGTCGGCTGTGGAGTACGGGGAATGCGGTGTTGCATCATGGGCCGGGGTGAGGGTTGCAGATCCGCGCCGCGATCGCATGCATGATAGACCGGCGCCGTGGATTCGGGCAGCGCGCCATGCGGCGCGCCACACCCTGGGCCAGGGAGGGGCTTGTGCGGGACCGGGCTTTCGATGTTGCGAAGCCATGATTGTTTCTTGACATATGCCATGGTAAAACATTTTCTCTCGTGCACCAAGCAAGTGCGCATTCGCGTGCGCATATGCACGAGCCATATGCAACGTCAATGACGGTCATCAGGAATCTAAATTGGCAATTGATATTGCGTTGCAGCATAATTCTTCCTGTCTCCTCTATCTCCTTCTCGGAAATAGATTCAGCCCGCTCCCACCGAGCGGGCTTTTTTTTGGCCAGGCGCGTTATCATCGGCATACCATGTCGATCCCCCTTCCCCGCATCGAATTCTGGTTCGAATTCGGCAGCAACTACAGTTATCTCTCGGCCATGCGCATCGAAGCGCTGGCAGGCGCGGCCGGCGTGACGGTCGTCTGGCGCCCTTTCCTGCTCGGCCCGGTCTTCCGCGAACTCGGCTGGAGCAGCTCGCCCTTCGTGCTGCAGCCGGCCAAGGGGCGCTACATGTGGCGCGACATGGAACGCGAAGCCGCCAAGTACGGCTTGCCATGGCGCCGCCCGAGCGTCTTCCCGCGCAGCGCCGTGTTGCCGATGCGGGTCGCGGCGCTCGCCGCGGACGCCCCCTGGATCGGCGAATTCTGCCGCCGCGTGATGGCGCAGAACTGGGTGCACGATCGCGAGATCGACGATCCGGCGCAGGTCGCCGAGGCGCTGGCCGGCCTGGCGCCGGATCCGGAGGCCGTCATCGCCGCCGCGCTCGCCCCGGCGGACAAGCTGCGCCTGCGCGCGAACACGGAAACGGCGCTCGCGCGCGGCGTATTCGGGGCGCCGACCTTCTTCGTCGGCGACGAGATGTTCTGGGGTAACGACCGGCTGGAGGACGCCATCGCACTGGCGCGCTGCCAGTCGGCCGCCTTTTAGTGTACGATTCGGCCATGTTTTTGAATACACAACAGGCCGTCTCCATGCTCGCTTCCAGTAACTCCCGCACCGCTTCTCGCAGTGTTTCCTCCTACGACTGGAGCGCCAGCACGCTCGGCGACCCTGCGCGCTGGCCGCAGCCGCTGCGCATTGCCGCCGACCTGATGTTCAACACCCCGCTGCCGATGCTGCTGGCCTGGGGCGAGCAGCCGGTCGTGCTGTGCAACGAAGCCTATGGCGAACTGGCCGGCCCGGCCTTTGCGCGCGTGCCGGGCGGTTCGGTGCCGGCGATGCTGCCGCCGCCTTTCGCCGCGGGCGCCGACGCCTTCGCCGGCGCCCGCGGCGGCGCGTCCGCCTGCGTCGCCGGGGCCGCCCTCAATTTCGGCAACGGACAAGCCCACTTCGACCTGTATTTCACTCCGGTCGCGCATGGCGGCGTGCTGTGCGCGCTGGCGCCGGCCCAGGCCCCCGCCCAGGCGGCCCAGGATCCGGGCACCCTCAGCATCCTGGTGGTCGAGGACAACCTCGATTCCCAGTATCTGGTCTGCGAGATGCTCAAGGCCTTCGGCTACGAGGCCGACGGCGTGGCCCATCCCGACGACGCGCTGGCCCACCTGGCGGCGCGCCATTACCACATCCTGTTTACCGATGTCAGCCTGCCGGGCATGTCCGGCGTCGACCTGGCGCGCCTGTCGCTGGAGCGCTACCCGCACCTGAAGGTCATCTTCGCCTCGGGCTACGGCGACATGCTGCTGCGCCACCTGGACTTCCCGTACCAGTCGCTGCAGAAGCCCTACGAGCTCGATCAGCTGCAGGACGCGCTCGGCAAAGTCGGCAACGCGCTGCGGGCGGGCGGCTGAGTGCCGTGCGCGTGTGTGCCCATGCTGCGCGGGGCCGGGCCGGCATGGCTCGCCCGGGAGATGCCGCGTGAGCGATAACCGCGACCACCTCGAACCGCCGCGCCCAGGCGCGCGCGAGCACGCCGAAGCCGAGCTGATGGCGGCCAAGGAAGCGCTGCGCCAGGCCAATGCGCGCATGGAAAACATGCTCGAGAGCCTGACCGACGCCTTTTGCGCGGTCGACTTCGAGTGGCGCATCACCTATGTCAACGGGCGCGCCCTGCAGCTGCTGGCGCCCCTGAACAAATCGCGCGAAGGCTTGCTGGGCCGGCGCCTGTGGGACGAGTTCGAGGAACTCAACGGCACCAACCTGGCGGCCGAACTCGAGCGCGCGATGCAGTCGCGCCAGACCGGCAGCCGCGAATTCTTCTATGCGCGCCTGGCGACCTGGATCGAGGCGCGCATGTACCCGTCGCCCGACGGCCTGACCCTGTATTTCCAGGACATCACGCAGCGCCGCGCCGACCAGCAAGCCCTGATGGACGGCAACAGCCGGCTGCAGGTGGCGCTCGCCGCCGGCCGCCTGGGCGACTGGCGCTGGGACGCCGCAAGCGAGTTGATCAGCCTGGGCGAACGCGCCGCCGAAATTCTCGGCCTCGACCCCGAGGTGGCCCACTCCTGGCACGACGTGCGCGCCCGCCTGGACGAACCGGACCGCGAAACCGTGCGCCGCGAAGTGCTCGACGCCTTCGCCGCCCACGCCGACCTGAACATCGAATGCCGGCTGCTGCCGGACGGCGGGCAGTCGCGCTGGATCGGCCTGGTCGGCCGCGCCGACTACGCCGACCCGACCCTGCGCGACAGCGTGGTCGGCATGACCGGCGTGATGCAGGACATTTCCTCGCGCAAGAATGCCGAGGACAGCCTGCGCCAGAGCGAGGAAGTGCTGCGCGCGCTGGCCAACACGATCCCGCAACTGGCCTGGATGGCCCAGGCCGACGGCGCCATCGTCTGGTTCAACGAGCGCTGGTACGAGTACACCGGCACCACGCCGGAGAACGCGACCGGCTGGGGCTGGCAAGACACGGTCGAGCCGGACGCCCTGCCCTCGATGCTGGAACACTGGCGCGCCTCGATCCAGAGCGGCGCCCCGTTCGAGATGGAATTTCCGATCCGCGGCGCCGACGGCCAGTACCGCTGGTACCTGACCCGCGTCAACGCCGTGCGCGATCGCAACGGCAAGGTCGTGCGCTGGTTCGGCACGAATACCGACGTCGACCAGGTCAAGCGGGTCGAGCAAGCCTTGCGCGAAGAATCGAAAGTGCTCGAACTGCTCAACAGCACCGGCGGCGCGCTGGCCTCGACGCGCGACCTGCGTTCGCTGCTGCAGGTGGCCACCGACGCCGCCAGCGGCATCGCCGGCGCCCGCTTCGGCGCCTTCTTCTACCACGGCAAGGAAAGCGAAGGACCCAAGTTCTCGCTGTACACCTTGTCGGGCGGTACCGGCACCGAATTCCAGAGCTTTGGCGAACCGCAGGCCAGCGCCCTGTTCGGTCCCGCCTTCCGCGGCGCCGGACTGATCCGGTCAAACGACATCCTCGACGATCCGCGCTACGGGCCGAGTCCCACCCAGTTCAGCCTGCTCTCGGGCCAGCCGACGGTGCGCAGCTACCTGGCCGTGCCGGTCATGGCCGGCTCCGGCGAAGTGCTGGGCACCATGTTCTTCGGCCACCCGGAACCGGGCATCTTCACGGAACGCACCGAACGCATCGTGCGCGGCATCGCCGCCCAGGCCGCGGTCGCGCTCGACAATACCCGCCTGTACGAAGCGGCCCAGCAGGCCGCCGAGGAACGCAAGATCCTGCTCGAGAGCGAGCGCGAGGCGCGCGGCGAAGCCGAACGCTCGAGCCAGATGAAGGACGAATTCCTGGCCACGCTCTCGCACGAACTGCGCACGCCCCTGTCCGCCATCCTCGGCTGGGCCCAGGTGCTGCGCCGCGGCGGCAAGGACGAGGCCGACCTGCAGCGCGGCCTGCAAACCATCGAGCGCAATGCGCGCGCCCAGGCCCAGCTGATCGAAGACCTGCTCGACATGAGCCGGATCACCTCGGGCAAGGTGCTGCTCGACATGCAGACCCTGAAGCCCGAAGGCTTCCTCGACGCCGCCATCGAAACCGTGCGCCCGGCGGCCGACGCCAAGAACATCCGCATCGAGAAGCGCTATACCCCGAATCCCGGCATGGTCGCCGGCGATCCGGCGCGCCTGCAGCAGGTGGTCTGGAACCTGCTGTCGAATGCGATCAAGTTTACGCCGCGCGACGGCCTGGTGACGGTCGAACTGGGCGGGCGCGACGGCTCGGTGGTGGTCACGGTGCGCGACAGCGGCGCCGGCATCCGCCCGGAATTCATCACCCACGTCTTCGAGCGCTTCCGCCAGTCCGATTCCTCGATGACGCGCCGCCACGGCGGGCTGGGACTGGGCCTGGCCATCGTCAAGCACCTGATCGAGCAGCACGGCGGCACGGTGCGCGCCGAAAGCGCGGGCGAAGGACTCGGTTCGAGCTTCTCGTTCGAACTGCCGCTGGCCAAAGCCATGACGCGCGCCGAGCGCCGCGCCGCCATGATCCTCGGCTCGCCGCCGCCGGCCGCGCCCGACATCACCATGCGCGACCTGACCGGCGCCTCGGTGCTGGTGGTCGACGACGACCGCGACGCGCGCGAACTGATCGCGCGCATCCTGACCGACTGCCATGCCAGGGTGCGCATCGCGGCCAGCGCGCGCGAGGCGTTTGAAACGCTGCAGGCCGACATGCCCGACCTCCTGATCAGCGACCTCGGCATGCCGGAGGTCGACGGCTTCGAATTGCTTTCCTGGATCCGCGCCCTGCCGCGCGACCGCGGCGGCCTGCTGCCGGCCGTCGCCCTGACCGCGTTCGCCCGTTCCGAGGACCGGCTGCGCGCCCTCGAAGCGGGCTTTTCATCGCATATTTCCAAGCCGGTCGAGCCGAGCGAATTGATCGATGCGGTGGGCTCGCTGATACGTCCCGCCGCCGGGCGAATTCGATCATGAAGTTCCTACCGTCGAACGCGGCGCTGTCCTACAAGAAATTCTTTGACCTTTGGTAGACTAATTGAAGTGGGAAAGTTGGATTTCTGAAGTGAAACTAGTTTCCTTCCAGTACCTATTTCAAAGAGAAAAAGCATGCCGAGCAGACAAGAAATTCTGAATGCCAAAATCCTGGTCGTGGACGACTCGCCGGACAATATCGAATTGATGGAAGAGATATTGCGCGAGGAGGGTTACGCGAACGTCAGCTCGACCATGGAGCCGGAGCAAGTCTGCCCGCTGCACCGCGAGCACAACTACGACCTGATCCTGCTCGACCTGCAAATGCCCGGCCTTAACGGTTTCCAGGTGATGAAAAGCCTGAAGGAAATCGAAAAAGGCGGCTACCTGCCGGTGCTGGCGCTCACGGCCCAGCCGAGTTTCAAGATCGCGGCCCTGGAAGCGGGCGCGCGCGACTTCATCAGCAAGCCGTTCGACCTGCTGGAAGTGCACAAGCGCATCCACAACATGTTAGAGGTGCGCCTGCTCTATAAAGAGCTGGCCCAATACAGCCGCGCCCAGCAGGAACTGGCCCTGCACGACGCCCTCACCGGCCTGCCGAACCGGCGCCTGCTGGAAGACCGTATCGAATCGGCCCTGCAGCATGCCAACCGCACCCACGCCAAGGCAGCGGTCATGTACCTCGACCTGGACGGCTTCAAGGCGATCAACGACACCTACGGCCACGCGTATGGCGACGAGATCCTGAAAATGGTCTCGCAGCGCCTGCTGGCCAACTCGCGCAAGGAAGACACGGTCGCGCGCCTGGGCGGCGACGAATTCATGGTCGTGCTGGGCGACATCCACAGCCTGGCCGATGCGCAGGGTCCGGCCGCCAAGCTGGTCGAGGCGCTGGTGGAGCCCTTCTTCATCAACGACCTGACGCTGCGCCTGTCGACCTCGATCGGCATCAGCATCTTCCCGGACGACGCCGAATCGGTCGACGCCCTGATCAGCATCGCCGACTACGCCCTGTACGAAGCCAAGCGCTCGGGCAAGAACCGCTACTGCTCGACGGGCAGCGCACCGAGCTCGGCGATCATCAAGACGCCGGCCAAGCAGGCCGTGCCGGAGCTGGTGCCGCACCGGTAAGCTTGCGCGGCGCATACTAAAAGGCCCAGTCCGAGGTATCGGACTGGGCCTTTCTTTTGTATTCCACACGACCGTCAAACGACAACGGCGCCCGCACCCGCATTCCTGCGAGCGCGTGCGCCGCCGTTCAATCCAACCCGATCGATCAGGCCGGACCGGCATCCTTCGGAGTGCCCACATTCGCGTGCCCGCACGCTTCCTCGTTGTTCGCGGCAATGCCCAGGGCGTTCTGGTGGTCGCGCGCGGCTTCCACCTTCTCCGGAGCGACTTCGATGCGGGTGATGCCGGAGTCAACCGAGATCGGGTCGCTGGCCGGGAAAGTCATCTCGACTGCGTCGTCGAGCAGGGTTTCCTTGGCCGTTTCGGACGCCGACAGCGAACCCGGGGCAGCGATCATTTCGATGGCGAAGGCATTGGCGATAACCTGGTGCCGGGCCAGCTGACCGATGGTCGTCACGTTGAAGGCCTCCTGCAGGGCGCGGGCCTCCTTTTCGCCGATGCCGCACAGGGCAGTCAGCGGAGCATCCACCAGTTCCGCGAACGATTTATCACGGTACTGCCCGGTAACGATGGTATCGATATTCATTTTTTGTCCTCTCAAGTAAGCAGCTTGTCGTCAATCCCGACTCGCTTCCACTATCGCATAGGGCGCTGCGTCGGTATGTGCGCTGGCGAACACGCAACAGCGAGCACGATTGCCGATAAGCACCAGAAATTGCCGTGATATTATTCGCACGCTTGATTTGTGTCTTTACTTTGGAAAACAAAGCCGCTCTGCTATCCTTTCAGTCCCGCAGAAATCCTGGCCCACTAGACGAACGCAGCAGGAACGACGTGCCAACTATCGACAAACCAAAAATTCTCGTCGTCAATGACGATGCGGCCAGCCTGCTTGCCTTGAGCAGCCTGCTGGACCAATGGGCCATTGATACCGGCTACACGGTCATGTCGGCGCGCTCCGGACAGGAGGCGCTGCGCCAGGTGCTGTTGCACGACTTCGCCGTGATCATCCTCGACGTCAACATGCCCGGCATGGACGGCTTCGAGACCGCGGAAGCGATCCACCAGCGCGCCCGCTCGGCCGACATCCCGATCATCTTCGTCACCGCCTTCCTCGCCGACGAGATCGACCGCCTGAAGGCCTACCAGCGCGGCGCCGCCGATTTCCTGTTCACGCCGGTGATCCCGCAAATCCTGCATGCCAAGGTCTCGGTGTTCGTCGCCCTGGCCAACA
>Ga0213836_101405_pt1 | contig 14332 bp, 14 predicted proteins | sample SWPATP03_FD_160578 | JGI IMG/M metagenome (GOLD analysis project Ga0213836, IMG submission 160578) | Coastal seawater microbial communities from Marineland, Florida, United States - SWPA TP0 #3 | ecosystem: Environmental > Aquatic > Marine > Coastal | place: USA: Florida | collected 2016-08-05
GCGCGCGCTCGGCGAGGTGCGGCTCGTGCTCCACGTGCGCACCGGGCAGGACCGGGCAGAGCTGCCCGACGACGTCACCGACGACGACATCGCGCAGCTGCGCGACGTGATCGACTGGGTCGGCTTCGTGCAGGGGACGCTGCTCGAGGCTGTGGATGGGAGGATGCAGGGATGAGGTTCCTGTCGATCCAGTCGCACGTCGCCTACGGCCACGTCGGCAACTCCGCCGCCGTCTTCCCGCTCCAGCGCATCGGCCACGAGGTGTGGCCCGTGCTCACCGTCAACTTCTCCAACCACACGGGCTACGGCTCGTGGGGCGGCCCGCTCATCCCGGCCGACGACGTGCGCGCCGTCGTGCAGGGCATCGAGGACCGCGGCGTGCTCGGCACCGTCGACGGCGTCCTCTCGGGCTACCTCGGCGGCGAGGAGATCGTCGACGTCGTCATCGACGCGGTCGCGCGCGTGAAGGCCGCGAACCCCTCGGCGACCTACACGTGCGACCCCGTGATGGGCAACGCCACCTCAGGCTGCTTCGTCGCGCCGACGATCCCGCCGCTCATCCGCGAGAAGGCGCTCCCCCACGCCGACATCCTCACGCCGAACCAGTTCGAGCTCGGCTTCATGACCGAGACGTCACCCGACACCATCGACTCGACGCTCGAGTCCGCCGACCGCGTGCGCGACCTCGGACCCCGCACCGTGCTCGTCACGAGCGTGCTGCGACCCGACCGCGAGGACGACACCATCGAGATGCTCGCCGTCGACGACGAGGGCGCCTGGATCCTGCAGACCCCCCGCCTGCCGTTCAAGGCGAACGGCTCGGGTGACGTGACGAGCGCCGTCTTCACCGCGCACTACCGCGAGACCGGCTCGGCCGCGACGGCGCTCGAGCGCACCGCGTCGAGCGTCTTCGACCTGCTGCAGGCGACGCTCGACTCGGGCGAGCGCGAGCTGCGCCTCGTGCAGGCGCAGGACGCGTTCGCGCACCCGCGCATGCAGTTCAGCGCCCGGCAGGTGCGTTAGCCCCCGCTACGTGCGGCGCTCCCGCTTCTCGCGCACGCGCATGTTCACCTGGATCGGCGAGCCCTCGAAGCCGTAGTCCTCGCGTAGGCGACGCGTGATGAAGCGGCGGTACTGCGGGTCGAGGAAGCCGGTCGTGAAGAGCACGAAGGTCGGCGGCCTGGTCGAGGCCTGCGTCGCGAAGAGGATGCGCGGCTGCTTGCCGCCGCGCAGCGGGTGCGGGTGCGCGGCGACGATCTCGGCGATGAAGGCGTTGAGCTTGCCCGTCGGGATGCGCGTGTCCCACGACTCGAGCGCCTGCTCGAGCGCGGGCACGAGCTTCTCGAGGTGGCGGCCGGTGCGCGCCGAGATGTTCACCCGCGGCGCCCAGTCGACGTGCGCGAGGTCCTGCTCGATCTCGCGCTCGAGGTAGCGGCGGCGCTCGTCGTCGAGCTGGTCCCACTTGTTGAAGGCGAGCACGAGCGCGCGGCCCGACTCGAGCACGAGGTCGACGATGCGCACGTCCTGCTCCGAGAGCGGCTCGGTGACGTCGAGCATCACGACGGCGACCTCGGCCTTCTCGAGCGCAGCCTGCGTGCGGAGCGTCGCGTAGAAGTCGGCGCCCTGCTGCAGGTGCACCCGGCGGCGGATGCCTGCCGTGTCGACGAAGCGCCACACGCGGCCGCCGAGCTCGATCTGCTCGTCGACGGGGTCGCGCGTCGTGCCCGCCATCTCGTTGACGACGACGCGCTCCTCGCCGGCCGCCTTGTTGAGCAGGCTCGACTTGCCGACGTTCGGGCGTCCGAGGATGGCGACGCGGCGGGGTCCGCCGATCTCCTCCTTCGCGACCGCCGAGATCTCGGGCAGCTTCTCCATCGCGAGGTCGAGCATGTCGGCGACGCCGCGGCCGTGCACGGCCGAGACGGGGATCGGCTCGCCGAGGCCGAGGCTCCACAGCGACGAGGCCTCGAGGTCCTTGCGCGCGTCGTCCGACTTGTTCGCGACCAGCAGCACGGGCCGGTTCGACTGCCGCAGCATCCGCACGACGTGCTCGTCGGTCGAGGTCGGGCCCACGTTGACGTCGACGACGAAGAGCACCGCGTCGGCGAGGTCGACGGCGATCTCGGCCTGCTGCGCGACCGACTTATCGATGCCGCGCGCGTCGGGCTCCCACCCGCCCGTGTCGACGAGCGTGAACTGGCGACCGGACCACTCCGCCTTGTAGGAGACGCGGTCGCGCGTGACGCCCGGCGTGTCCTCGACGACGGCCTCGCGGCGGCCCAGGATGCGGTTCACGAGCGCGGACTTGCCCACGTTCGGGCGGCCGACGATCGCGAGCACCGGCAGCGCCGGCATGATGCGGATCGCGTCGGGGCCTGCGTCGGCCAGGTCGAGGAGGGCGGCGTCCTCGTCGTCGAGCTCGTAGTCGGCGAGGCCGGCGCGCAGCGCGGAGACGCGTGCCTCCTCGGTCTCGGTCGCGTCGATGGCGTCGATGGCGTCGTCGGACGCGAAGTTCTCGTCAGTCATGGCTCTCCTCGGTCACGAGGCGCACGATGGCCTCGACCGTCTCTTCGAAGGTCAGGTCGGTGGAGTCGACGACGGTCACGCCGTCGGCTGCGGTCATGAAGTCGGACACCGTCGAGTCGGCGGCGTCGCGGGCGGTCAGCCTCGCGCCGACCTGCTGGTGGTCGCCGCCCACCTCGCCGAAGCGGCGGCGGATGCGCACGGCCTCGTCGGCAGTGAGCAGCACCCGCACGTCGGCGTCGGGCGCGACGACGGTCGTGATGTCGCGGCCCTCCGCGACGATGCCGGGCTCGGCGTCGCGGATGATCGCGCGGAAGCGCTCGTTGACGGCGACGCGCACGGCCTGCACCCGGGCCACGCCCGAGACGGCGGCGGAGATGCGCTCGGTGCGGATCGGCTCGGTCACGTCGTGGCCCGCGATCGTGACGCGCTGGCCCGCCGCATCGACGGTCACGTCGACGTCGAGCCCCTCGAGGGCCGCGATGACGGTCGGCTCGTCGTCGGTCGAGCCGCCGCGCTCCAGCACGAGCCAGGCGATCGCCCGATAGGCGGCGCCGGTGTCGAGGAAGCGGAAGCCGAGCTCGCGCGCGACCGCGCGCGCGACCGACGACTTGCCGCTGCCCGCGGGCCCGTCGATCGCGACGACCGTGCTCGAGCGGCTCATGCGACGACCTGCCATCCGAGCGCCTCGAGCGCGTCGTGGAGGTGCACGACGGCCTCGGGCAGCACCGTGATCTCGGCGACGCCGAACTGGGCGCCCTCCGCGTGGTCCATCCGCACGTCCTCCAGGTTCACGCCCGCGTCGCCGATGTCGACGAGCAGCCGCGCGAGCTGGCCGGGGCGGTCGTCGACGCGCACCTGCACGCGCGTGAAGCGCGTGTGCGTGCCGTGCTTGCCGGGCAGCCGCGCGACGCCCTCGTTGCCCGCCCGCAGCGCATCCGCGACGGCCTTGCGGCTGCCGGCGGCGTCGACGTCGTCGAGCGCGTCGACGAGCGTCGCGAGGTCGACCTGCAGCGCGCGCAGCTGCTCGACGACCGCGGGCGCGTTCGCGCCGAGGATCTGGATCCACAGCGCCGGGTCGCTCGCCGCGACGCGCGTGACGTCGCGCACGCCGCCGCCCGCGAGCCGGAGGGCCTCGTCGGGCGCGTCGGCGAGGCGCGCGGCCATGAGCGACGACACGAGCTGCGGCACGTGGCTGACGATCGCGACCGAGCGGTCGTGCTCGTCGGGGCTCGACTCGATCGGCACCGCGCCGAGGTCGAGGATGAGGTCGTCGACGAGGCTGCCGCGCTCGTACGAGATGGCGTCGTGCCCGGCGATCACCCACGGGCGCCCGACGAACAGGTCGCCGGAGCCGGCGAGCGCACCGGAGCGCTCGCGCCCGGCCATCGGATGGGAGCCGAGGTAGCGGCTGATGTCGGCGCCCAGCTCGCGCAGCTGCGCGAGCGGCACGGCCTTGACCGACGCGACATCGGTGACGACGGCATCCGGGAACGCCGCGAGCTCCGCGGCGACGACCTGCGCGGTGACGTCCGGCGGCACGGCGACGACGATGAGCTCCGGGCGGTCGCCCTGCTCGGCGAGGCGGCCGGCGCCGAAGTCGGCGGCGAGCCGCATCGCCGTCGGGCTCGCGTCGGCGAGCTGCACCTCGACGCCGCGCGCGGCGAGGCCCAGGCCGATCGACGTGCCGAGCAGCCCGGTGCCGACGATGCGCACGGGGCCGCGCAGACGGTGGGTCACGAGTGCTCCTCGCAGGCGGTGGGGTGGGGGGTCAGCGCTGCGACCTCGAGATCGTGAGGATGGCGCCGCGTTCCATAGTAGTGAGTTCCCGCACCTGCCCCGACCGCAGCGTGCCGAGGTGCAGCGGGCCGAAGCTGCGCCGCACGAGCTCGACCACCGGGTGGCCGACGTGGTCGAGCATCCGGCGCACGATGCGGTTGCGGCCCGAGTGCAGCGTCAGCTCGACGATCGAGTGCCCGCGCGACGGCGTGCCGACGAGCCTCGCCGCGTCGGCGTGGATCTCGCCGTCGTCGAGCTCGAAGCCGTCGAGCAGTCGCCGGATCACCCGCTGGTCGACCGTGCCGCGCACCTTCGCGACGTAGGTCTTCTCGACCCCGAACGACGGATGCGCCAGCACGTGCGCGAGCTCGCCGTCGTTCGTGAGCAGCAGCAGGCCGGAGGTGTCGGTGTCGAGCCTGCCGACGTTGTAGACGCGCTCCTCGATCGGGTCGGTGAACTCGCGCAGGTCCGGCCGCCCCTGCTCGTCGGCCATGGTCGAGACGACCCCGGTCGGCTTGTTGAGCATCAGGTAGCGCTTCGTCGCGTCGAGCTGGATGGCCGTGCCGTCGACGAGCACCTGCGCGTCGGGGCGGATGCGGCTGCCGAGCTCGGTCACGATCGCCCCGTCGACCGAGATGCGGCCGGCCACGATCATGTCCTCGACGACGCGGCGGCTCGCGACGCCCGCGGCGGCGAGCACCTTCTGCAGGCGCTCGCCCTCGGCGCTCGGATCGGTGGGGGTCACAGGCTCAGCTCCTCTTCGCCGTCGGGCAGCAGCGGCGAGATCGGCGGCAGCTCGTCGAGCGAGTTGAGGCCGAGCTGCGTCAGCAGCAGCTCGCTGGTCTCGTAGTGGATCGCGCCCGTCTCGGCGTCGGCGAACGCCTCGCGGATGAGGCCTCGGCCGAGCAGGGTGCGCACGACCGAGTCGACGTTGACGGCGCGGATGGCGGCGACAGCGCCGCGGGTGATGGGCTGCTTGTAGGCGATCACGGCGAGCGTCTCGAGCGCCGCCTGCGACAGCCGGGTCGGCTGCTGCGTGAGCACGAAGTCGGCTGCGTCGACGTCGTAGGCGGCGCGCACGTACACGCGCCAGCCGCCGCCGACCTCGCGCAGCTCGAAGCCGCGCTCCGGCCCGTCGCCGCGCCCGTCGTAGTCGGCGCGGAGCGCCTCGATCGCGGCCTTGACGTCCTTCACCGGCGCGCGCAGCGCGGTCGCGAGGTGCACGGCGCCCTGCGGCTCGTCGGCGACCATGAGGATCGCCTCGATGCGCCGCTCGAGCGGCAGGTGCGATCGGTCGACGACCGCCTCGTCGGTCGCCGCATCCGTCTCATGCATGGTCATAGTCTGCCCCCAGCGCGACGAGGTCCTCGTCGCGGAAGTCGTGGCCGGTCCAGCTGATCGAGAGCTCGCCGAGCGGCTCGAGCTGCTCGAAGGTGACGGCGGCGTGGCGGTAGAGCTCGAGCACGGCGAGGAAGCGCGCGACGATGACGCCGCGCGTGGCCTCGCCGGCGATGAGCTCGCGGAAGGTGGTCGTGCCCGACTGCCGCAGCCGCGCCACGATGTGCGCGGCCTGCTCGCGGATCGAGACGAGCGGCGCGTGCAGGTGCGCGAGGCCGACCGTCGGCAGCTCCTTCGGCGTGAGCGCCAGCAGCGCGAGCGCCGCGAAGTCGTCGGCCGAGAGCGTCCACTTGAGCTCCGGCGTGCGCTGCCGGAACCGCTCCTCGAGCCGCACCGAGCGCGCGTGGCGGTTCGACTCCTCGCCGATCCGCTCCGACATCCACAGCGCAGCCTGCTTGAACGCGCGGTACTGCAGCAGCCGCGCGAACAGCAGGTCGCGCGCCTCGAGCAGCGCGACGTCCTCGCTGTCGACGACGTCGCCGGCGGGCAGCAGCGAGGCGATCTTGAGGTCGAGCAGGGTCGCGGCGACGACGATGAACTCGCTCGCCTGCTCGAGCTCCTCGTGCGTGTCGAGCGTGCGCACGTAGGCGATGAACTCGTTCGTGACGCGGCCGAGCGAGATCTCGGTCACGTCCATCGACCGGTTGCCGATGAGCGTCAGCAGCAGGTCGAACGGACCGTCGAAGTTGTCGAGCGCGAGCCGGAAGCCGCGAACCTCCTCGTCGGGCCCGACCTCGTCTGGGCCGGCCTCGTCAGGCGATCGAGCCACGGGAGATCAGCTCGCGCGCGAGCTGGCGGTGCGCCTCGGCCGCCGCGTGCTCGGGTGCGAACTGCGTCACCGGCTGGCCGGCGACGGATGCGTCCGGGAACTTCACCGTGCGGCGGATGACGGTCTCGAGCACGATGTCGCCGAACGCCCCCACCACGCGATCCATGACCTCGCGCGCGTGCAGCGTGCGCGCGTCGTACATCGTGACGAGTATGCCGTCGAGCTGCAGCGCGGGGTTCAGGCGGTCCTGCACCTTGTCGATCGTCTCCTTGAGGAGCGCGACGCCGCGGAGGGCGAAGAACTCGCTCTCGAGCGGGATGAGCACGCCGTGCGCGGCCGTGAGCGCGTTCACCGTCAGCAGGCCGAGCGAGGGCTGGCAGTCGATGAGGATGAGGTCGTAGTCGTCGGCGACCCGTCGCAGCACGCGCGCGAGGATCTGCTCGCGCGCGACCTCGTTGACGAGGTGCACCTCGGCGGCCGAGAGGTCGATGTTCGCGGGGATGACGTCGAGGCCCTCGACGCTCGTGTGCTGGATGGCGTCCTTGGGGTCGAGGCGCGGGTTGAGCAGCAGGTCGTAGATGGTGGTCGCGTCGTGGTTGTCGACGCCGAGGCCCGCGCTCAGCGCGCCCTGCGGGTCGAAGTCGATGGCCAGCACGCGGCGGCCGTACTCGGCGACGGCGGCGCCCAGGTTGATGCTCGTCGTCGTCTTGCCGACGCCGCCCTTCTGGTTGCACATCGTCACGATGCGCGCGGGGCCGTGGCTGCGCAGCGGCTTCGGCTCCGGGAAGTCGCGCATCGGGCGCCCGGTCGGCCCGAGCGCGGGCGCCTCCATGCCGGCCAGGGTCTCGTTGCGCGTGCTCACGCATCCGAGTCTAGGAACGCGCGGCCGCTTCGCCGCGCAGGCCGTCGCGGCGTGTATCTCAACCTCTGGTTGAGCCTCAGGCCCCCGGCAGGGAGGCGTAGAGGTCGATGCCGTACCCGTCGGGATCGGCGACGGTCGCGTATCGCTGTCCCCAGTGCGCGTCCCACGGCTCGCGGATCACGCGGTGCCCGAGCGCCGCGAGCCGGGCGACGACCTCGTCGACCTCCGCGGGGCTGTCGCAGCGCGCCGCGAGCGTGTGGCTCTGGCCGGGCTCCCGCTCGTAGTCCGGCACGAACGAGCGGATCGTCGCCTCGGTGTCCCACATGAGCCGCAGTCCGCCGGGGAGCGTCGCCTCCGCGTGCGGCGCACTGTCGGCCTCGGCGGGGATGTCGAGGCCGAGCTCGCGATAGAACGCGAGCGTCGCGGGCAGGTCGAGCGCGACCATGCCGATGGCGTCGAAGGTGATCATGCGAGCCTCCTCAGCTCCACGGGAAGACGCTGGAGTAGGCGTTGAGCGCCGGCTGCCCGCCGAGGTGGGCGTACAGCACCGTCGAGTCGCTCGGGATGTCGCCGGAGCGCACGAGGTCGATGAGGCCGGCCATCGACTTGCCCTCGTACACGGGGTCGATGATCATCGCCTCGGTGCGGCCGGAGGTGAGGATCGCGTCGATCGTCGACGCGACGGGGATGCCGTAGAGGTCGCCCGCCCACGGCGGTGTGCCGGGCGATGCGCGCGACCTGGTCGCGGGTCTGCTCGATGGTCGCGGATGCATCGACGCCGATCACGCGCCGCGGCCGGCCGCCCGCGTCCTCGAGCGCCGCGAAGCCGGCGATCATCCCCGCGTGCGTCGAGCCGGTGACGGTGCAGACCACGATCGTGTCGAAGAAGACGCCGAGCGCGCGCTCCTGCTCGGCCACCTCGTACGCCCAGCTCGCGAAGCCGAGGCCGCCGAGCGGATGCTCGCTCGCGCCCGCCGGGATGCCGTACGGGGTGCCGCCCGACTCCTCGACCTCGCGCAGCGCCTCCTCCCAGGAATCGCGGATGCCGATGTCGAAGCCGGCCGGGTCGAGCCGGCTGTCGGCGCCCATGATGCGCGAGAGCAGCAGGTTGCCGACCTTGTCGTTCACCGGGTCGTCCCACTCGACCCACCGCTCCTGCACGAGCCGGCACTTGAGGCCGAGCTTCGCGGCCACCGCCGCGACCTGGCGCGTGTGGTTCGACTGGACGCCGCCGATCGAGACGAGCGTGTCGGCGCCCGAGGCGAGCACGTCCGGCACGATGTACTCGAGCTTGCGGGTCTTGTTGCCGCCGAACGCGAGCCCGGAGCTCACGTCCTCGCGCTTCGCCCAGATGGCGGCGCCGCCGAGGTGCTTCGTGAGGTTCTCGAGCGGATGCACCGGGCTCGGCCCGAAGGTCAGCGGATAGCGGTCGAAGTCCGTGATGGCCATGGCCGATGCTATCTAGCGAGCCCTCGGGTGCGCGGTCGTGTACATGTCGCGCAGCGTGTCCGCGGTGACGTGCGTGTAGATCTGCGTGGTCGCGACGGATGCGTGCCCGAGCAGCTCCTGCACGACGCGCACGTCGGCGCCGCCCTCGAGCAGGTGCGTCGCGAACGAGTGCCGGAAGGTGTGCGGCGAGACATGCGGCACCTCCGCCTCCTCGGCGACGCGCTGGATGACCTCCCAGGCCGCCTGCCTGCTGAGGCGGCCGCCGCGAGCGCCGAGCAGCAGCGCGGGCGTGCCGCGCCCGTTCGCCGCGAGCGCCGCCCTCCCCCGCACGAGCCACGCATCCGTGGCGGCGCGCGCGAACGATCCGACCGGCACGAGCCGCTGCTTGCCGCCCTTGCCGGTGACCTTCACGAGCGACTCGCCGATGTCGTCGACGTCGAGCGAGATGAGCTCCGAGATGCGGGCGCCGGTCGCGTAGAGCAGCTCGAGCAGCGCGCGGTCGCGGAGCGAGGCGGGGTCGTCGCCGACCACCGTGTCGAGGAGCCGCTGCATCTGCGACACCGAGATGCCCTTCGGCAGCCGGGATGGCAGCTTCGGCGGGCGCTGGTCCTTCGCGACGTCGTCGGCGGCCACGCGCTCGTCGACGAGCCAGCGGTGCAGCGCCTTCACGGCCGACAGGTGCCGCGCCACCGACGATGCGGCGAGGCCGCGGTCGGCGAGGGAGGAGCGGAAGGCGGCCACGTCGTCGCCCGAGATCGCCGAGGCATCCGTCACGCCGCGCGCCTCGAGCACCTCGAGGTAGCCGGTGAGGTCGCGCCGGTAGGCGGCGACCGTGTGCTTCGACAGGCCGCGCTCGATCGCCAGCTGCCGCAGCAGCCGCTCGACGGCCTGCTGGGGGCTCACCGGTGCAGCGGATGCCAGTCGAACGGCACGTCGACGGGGTGTGCATGGACGCGGTGCGCCGCGAGCCGGTGCGCCGTGCCGACACCCGTGCGCATCGCCGCGAGCGCGAGCGCCGCCGACAGCAGGGTCGCGTTGTGGATCCGCATCGCGAGCGCCGCCTCGACGATCTCGTCGAGCGGCACCCAGCGCCGCTCCATCTCGGCCTCCTCGTGGAAGCGGTCGAAGGCGTCGGGCAGCTCGCGCACGTCGGTCGCGAGGTAGACGCGGATGATCTCGGTCGAGCCGCCGCCGCTCGTCGAGACGTCGAGCAGCGTCTGCCAGCCGTCGGCCGCGAGGTCGGTCTCCTCGGCGAGCTCGCGCTTCGCGGCGTCGAGCGGGTCCTCGCCATCCACGTCGAGGAGCCCTGCCGGCAGCTCCCAGAGCGTGCCGCCGGCGGGATGCCGGTACTGGTGCACGAGCATGAGCTCGTCGCGCTCGTTGACCGCCGCGATCGCGACGGCGCCGGGGTGCACGACGACCTCGCGCCGGATGCGGGTGCCGCCGAGCTCGAACTCCTGCGCCTCGACGTCCCACACCCGGCCGTCGAACAGCCGCTCGCGCGCGAGCACGGGCTGCGCGCCGAGCGCGTCGGCGAGCATCAGTCGGTCGCCGCGTCGGTCTCGTCGGTCTCGTCGAACAGCTTCGACGCGCGCTGGCGGTCGAGCGCCGCCGCGACGAGGCCGCGGAAGAGCGGATGCGCGCGGTTCGGCCGGCTGCGCAGCTCCGGGTGCGCCTGCGTGGCGATGTAGAACGGGTGGCCGGGCAGCTCGACGTACTCGACGAGCGTGCCGTCGGGCGACAGGCCGCTGAACGCGAGGCCGGCGGCGCCGATCTCCTCGCGGTAGGCGTTGTTCACCTCGTAGCGGTGGCGGTGTCGCTCGTGCGAGACCTCCTCGCCGTAGAGGCGCGCGGCGAGCGAGCCCTCGGCGAGCTTCGCCTCGTAGAGGCCGAGGCGCATCGTGCCACCCAGGTCGCCGCCGTGGATGTGCTGCTCCTGCTCGGCCATCGTCGCGATGACCGGCGCGGGCGTGGCCTCGTCGAACTCGGTCGACGAGGCGCCCTCGATGCCGGCGAGGTTGCGCGCCGCCTCGATGACCATGCACTGCAGGCCGAGGCAGATGCCGAGCGTGGGGATCTCGTTCTCGCGCGTGAACTTGAGCGCGCCGAGCTTGCCCTCGATGCCGCGGATGCCGAAGCCGCCCGGGATGATGATGCCGTCGAGGTCGCCGAGCGCGGCCGCAGCGCCCTCGGGCGTCTCGCAGTCGTCGGAGCGCACCCAGCGCACGTTGACCTTGGACTGGTTCGCGAATCCGCCGGCCTTGACCGCCTCGGTCACCGACAGGTACGCGTCCGGCAGGTCGATGTACTTGCCGACCAGGCCGATCGTGACCTCGTGCTTGGGCTGGTGCACGTTGTCGAGCACCGGCTGCCAGCGCGACCAGTCGATGTCGCCGGCCGTGAGGCCGAGCTGCTGGATGATGTAGGTGTCGAGGCCCTGCTCGGTGAGCATGGTGGGGATGTCGTAGATCGAGGGCTTGTCGATCGCGTTGACGACCGCCTCCTCCTCGACGTCGCACATGAGCGCGATCTTCTTGCGGTTCGAGTCCGAGACCGGGCGGTCGCTGCGCAGCACGAGCGCGTCGGGCTGGATGCCGATCGAGCGCAGCGTCGCGACGGAGTGCTGCGTCGGCTTCGTCTTCTGCTCGCCGGACGCGCCCAGGAACGGCACGAGCGAGACGTGCACGAAGAAGACGTTGCCGCGGCCGAGCTCGTGGCGGATCTGGCGGGCCGACTCGATGAACGGCTGCGACTCGATGTCGCCGACCGTGCCGCCGATCTCGGTGATGATGACGTCGGGCTGCGGGTCGCCCTCCGACTGCAGGCGCATGCGGCGCTTGATCTCGTCGGAGATGTGCGGGATGACCTGCACGGTGTCGCCGAGGTACTCGCCCCGGCGCTCGCGCTCGATGACGCGCGAGTAGATCTGGCCGGTCGTGACGTTGGCCGCCTGCGACAGGTTCACGTCGAGGAAGCGCTCGTAGTGGCCGATGTCGAGGTCGGTCTCGGCGCCGTCGTCGGTGACGAAGACCTCGCCGTGCTGGAACGGGTTCATCGTGCCGGGATCGACGTTGAGGTACGGATCCAGCTTCTGCATCACGACGTGCAGGCCGCGGGCGGTGAGGAGGTTGCCGAGCGATGCGGCGGTGAGCCCCTTGCCGAGCGACGAGACGACACCACCCGTGACGAAGATCTGCTTGGTCACCTTGGGTCTGGCGGCGGTCCCGTTTGCACTTTGGTTCACGGGCTTCGAGCCTATCCCACGACGGTGCTGTGAGCCAGCAGCTCGCGGGCGTGGGCGAGGGCCGTGTCGGATGCGCTGCCCGACAGCATGCGGGCGAGCTCGGCCAGGCGCTCGTCGCCCTCCACCAGCGCGACCTGCGACGCGGTGATGCGGCCGTCGGTGCCCTTCACGACGCGCACGTGGCTCTCGGCGAAGGCGGCGACCTGCGCGAGGTGCGTGACGACGATGACCTGGCAGTGCTGCGCGAGCCGCGCGAGCCGGCGGCCGATCTCGGTCGCGGCAGCGCCGCCGACGCCCGCGTCGACCTCGTCGAAGACCATGGTGGGCACGCTCTCGTCGGCGAGCGCGACCTCGATCGCGAGCATGATGCGGCTGAGCTCGCCGCCGGACGCGCCCTTCTGCACCGGGCGCGGCTCGGCGCCGGGATGCGGGGCGAGCAGCATCGTCACCCGGTCGCGGCCGTGCGCGCCGAGGTCGGGCAGCTGCTCGACCTCGACGACGAGCCGCGCGTCGGGCATCGCGAGCGCGCGCAGCTCTGCGCCGACCGCCTGCTCGAGGTGGCGGGCGGCGTCGTGCCGCATCGCGCTCAGCCGGTCGGCGACGGCGGTCGCGGCCTCGAGGTGGGCCGCCTCCTCGGCGTCGAGCCGCGCGAGCTCCGCGTCGTCGCCCTCGAGCTCCACGAGCCGGAGCGCCGCGGCGGGGGCCGCCTCGAGCGCCTCGTCGAGCGGCCTGCCGATGCGCCGCTCGAGCGCCGTCAGCGCCGCGCGCCGCTCCTGCACCTCGTCGAGGCTGCGCTCGGGGCGCTCGAGGTCGTCGAGCGCGCGGACGATCGCCGACGACGCCTCCTGCAGCAGCGCATCCGCCTGCACGAGCAGGTCGAGCGCGTCGGCGAGTGAGCCGTCGTCGCCGGCGGCGCGCTCGACGAGCCGCCGCGCGTGCCCGGCGAGGGTCACCGCGTCCGGCTCGTCCTCGTCGTTCGCGAGCGCGGCCCGGGCCTCGGCGAGCTGCAGCCGCAGCCCCTCCGCGTGCTCGAGCCGGTGCGCGAGGCCTGCCAGCGCGTCCTGCTCCCCCGGCTGCGGGTCGACGGCCTCGAGGTCCTCGAGCTCGACCCGGATCGCGTCGGCCTCGGCCGCGTGCGCGTCGTGCTCGGCGCGGATGCGCGCTGCCGCGTCGCGCGCGTCGGCCCAGGCCGCGTGCTCGGCCCGGTACTCGGCGAGCAGCGCGCGGAGCGGCTCGCCTGCCGCGCGGTCGAGCGCATCCGCCTGCGCCTCCGCGGAGCGCAGCCGCTGCTGGTCGGACTGGCCGTGCACCGCGACGAGCCGGTCGGCGAGCTCGCGGAGGAGCCCCGCGGGCACGGCGGCACCGCCGGCCTGCGCCCGGGACCTGCCGGCACCATCCCCCGTGCGGGTGAGTGCTCGGCCGAGGATGAGCTCGCCGTCGTCGACGCTGCCGCCGGCGTCCTCGACGAGCGCGACCGCCTCCGCGTCGTCGACGATCCAGACGCCCTGCACCGCCGCGCGCTCCTCACCGGCGCGAATGACCCCCGCGTCGGCGCGCTCGCCACGCAGCAGCGCGAGCGCCTGCACGAGCATCGTCTTGCCCGCGCCCGTCTCGCCGGTGATCGCGGTGAAGCCCGCGCCCACTGGCACGCGCGCCTCGTCGATCACGCCCAGCGAGCGGATCGTCAGCTCGTCGAGGCGGGTCACGGTCGCGGCCGCCGGAAGCCCTCGACGGGCAGGTGGAACTTGGCGACCAGTCGGTCGGCGAACGGCGCCCGCGAGAGGCGCGCGAGGCGCAGCGGACGCGCGTCGCGGGTCGCCTCGATGCGGGAGCCCTGCGGGAGCGGGAAGGAGCGGCGCGAGTCGCACCACAGCATCGCCGCGCTCGTGGAGTCCTCGGCGATCGTCACCGCGAGCGTCGACGTGGGCGCGACGACGAGCGGCCGGGTGAAGAGGGCGTGCGCACCGAGCGGCACGAGCAGCAGCACCTCGGCGGTCGGCCAGATGATCGGGCCGCCGGCCGAGAACGAGTAGGCGGTCGAGCCCGTCGGGGTCGCGAGCAGCACGGCATCGGTGCCGAACGACGAGATGGGGCGCCCGTCGATCTCGAGCAGCGTCGAGATCATGCGGCCGGCGCCGACCTTCTCGATCGCCGCCTCGTTGACCGCCCACGTCTCGTGCACGAGCTCGCCGTCGTCGAAGACGCGCACGCGCAGCGTCAGCCGCTGCTCGACCTCGTAGTCGCGCAGCAGCGCGCGCTCGACCACCTCGGCGGTCTCGGCGACCTCCGCCTCCGCGAGGAAGCCGAC
>Ga0213836_101408_pt1 | contig 14298 bp, 10 predicted proteins | sample SWPATP03_FD_160578 | JGI IMG/M metagenome (GOLD analysis project Ga0213836, IMG submission 160578) | Coastal seawater microbial communities from Marineland, Florida, United States - SWPA TP0 #3 | ecosystem: Environmental > Aquatic > Marine > Coastal | place: USA: Florida | collected 2016-08-05
GTAATCGGTATGAGTTCAAAGACATGGACGAACTTAACCAAACCTTTAAAAGATGGCATGTATTTTATAATGAACATCGCATACATTCTTCTATAGGGTATATGAGTCCAAGCAAGTATCTTTACACTAAGGGATATGAACTGGCTGGATTCACAGCTCCTCAAAAAAGCTGTGAATCCATGCCTGTTCGATATCCTTCCCATTAACCATTTTGTCCAATAATTAAGGGGTCAGGACAGTTTTAATTCTAGATAAACTATGTTTTCAAGTAAATGACCTGCATCACTTGCCAATTCTTTTCCGAGCAGTGCATTACGAAAACCCAAATCTACCAAATAGTATTTCTCCAGTGTTGCCAGGTGTTGTTTACCTTTGATGTCGTACCGGTTTACTTTATAAAAAAAATAGGCTTCAACCAAAGTATCAATATACTTCGAGACTGTTTTATTGTCGATTTTCTTTTTGTTTGCTGTTAATACTTTGGCAATATTCCCAGCTGAAACAATTGAGCCAACAGAGTCTATCAAGAAATTTACAACTTCCCGATATGATTCTTCGGCGTAAATAGTATAACGTTTGGAAATATCGTTGTTGAAAATGTTTTTGAAGACCATTTGTAAATACTCATTTGCAAAATGATGCCCTTCTGCTGAAAGTCTTACTGCTTCTGGAAAACCACCGGTACTTACATACTCAGCAAAAGCACGTTCAGGGTTTAAGTCCTTACCGGTGAACTCTAAATATTCGGCAAAAGAAAAAGGCAACACATTAATTTCATAAGCTCTTCCCGTAAGCAATGTTGCCAATTCGCTTGATAATAGAAATGCGTTTGAACCGGTGACATATAAATCTATCTTTGGATGAACGTACAAGCCTTCTAACAGTTTTTCAAATTCAGGAACATTTTGTACTTCATCTATAAACACATAATTGGTTGCATTTTTTTTGAGATGCTTAATGATGTAATCATAGATTTCCTTCCAGTTTTTTTCAGCTAAAAACCTGAAATCTGGCAGATCCATATTTATCGATAAAATAGAAACTTCACTACCCTCTTTACGCAACAAGTCTTGAAATTGTGTCATTAATGTTGACTTCCCGCAACGTCTGACACCCGTGGCAACCTTAATTAAATTCTTGTCTTTTAGAACGCTAAGAGTCTCTAAATAACTTTTTCGTGCTATTATCTTCATAATGAAAATATAAACAAAATTCCTAAAACTTATCGCAAAAAGAAAGTTTTAGGAATTTGAATTGAGTAATAAAGGTAGTCAAAGTGTTTTTTAACCTTCCCTCTTTCACTATTCATCTTATCCCCCGTCTAAATTTCATTATATTCAGAGCTAAACTACTACACTTAATTTGGCTTATAAAATGAATATCAGATTTTTGGTTCTCTTTATTGTTGCTTTCACGCTTCTTGCCTGTAACCAGACTTCAACTCCAGATCTCGAAAACCCTTTTGATGGCCCGAATCCGTGGCCTGAAATTCGAAAAGAGCGTATCAACACACTTCTTGCTCCTGCTATGGAACGTGCCGGCGTGGATGCCTGGGCTATTCTTTGCCGATCAAATAACAATGATCCATTGGCCCGTCATGTCGGGTGCGAAAATGCGGTGGCTCCTGCGGTATTCTATTTTGAGAACAGAAATGGTCAGATTTTCTCGATAGCGTTTACTCCACCTGGCGAAGCAACCGCACTTCAGGAGTTGGCGCTTCAGGATAGTGTAATTGTAGTTGATTACAATATCGGTGCCATTACAGCGGCAACGGATTACATCAACCGGAATTTGAACGGCGTGCTTGCGCTCAATTTTAGTGAGGGGAATGAATTTGCGGATGGATTGAGCCATACCCAATTCAGGCAGTTTACCGAGAAATTAACTCCGGCTCAACGCGCTCAGGTGGTTTCATCCGAAAACCTGGTGTATGAGTGGTTGTCCATAAAATTACCGGCTGAGGTCGATATCATGCGAAAAGCCGCCGAAATTACAGCACGTTGGCAGGAAGAAGTATATGCAAAAGTGATTCCCAACGAAACCCGCGACAAAGACATTGCCGCTATGTTAAAAGCCAGGATGCGTGAAATTGGCGTTACCGATGCCTGGGCTCCGGATCAAAATCCGGCGGTAAATTCCGGTCCTGACCGTGGACATGCCCACCCTACCGATCGTGTAATTCGCCCGGGGGATGTCATCCAAATCGATTTTGGGATTCGTGTATATGATATGTGGGTGACCGATATTCAGCGGTTTGCGTACGTGCTTCATCCCGGTGAAACCGAGCCGCCTGCTGACATTCAGCGGTATTGGGAGGTCGCCCGACAAGGGAATAGAATTGCATTAGAAGCGATGCGTCCCGGTGTTACAGGGCTCGAAGTTGATGTCGCCCAACGTGAATGGATGCGCGAAAATGGTTCATTGGAAGTATTTTGGAGCACAGGTCACCCGGTCGGCTACCAGGCACACGACGTTGGCCCACGCTTAGGCGGCGGACAAATCGGGCGAGACCCATCCCCCACATCATTCAAAGAACTCCGCGAAGGCATGGTCTTCGCTTTTGATGGCTTCTACAAATGGGAAATTGAAGGCGGCACTAAAACCATCTCCGTCGAAGAAATGGCCGTGGTAACCTCCGATGGCGCCGAATATTTGACAGCACCTCAGGAGGAGTTGATATTGATTGGGGGAAGGTGAAATCAGGGCGAATCGAAGCACCAAATGGTTTCCCAAATATTAGCACGTTTACAAGATGGAAGACTAATTTATAATTATTTCAATATCTCCAAAATCCCATCAGCAAATGCTTGCGCCGATTCGGGGTGATAACGAATCCATAATTCCGGCTCAATGACTTCTAGCTCCATAATTTGCCAATGTCCGGTTTCATCTTGGACCATATCTACCCTTCCGTAAGCAAGTGTCTGTCCACAGGCCGCCATCGCTTCCTCTGCCAGCTTTATTTGCTCCGGTTTAGGATCAAGATGATGCACGCTTCCCCCATAATCATCCTGCACCCGAAAATCGCCTTGTTTCGCTCTCTTTTTGATGGCGTGTGTATAAACTCCATTCATCACCATAAGTGTGTCTTCCCCCTGTTCCAAAATTTGGTGCATAAACGGTTGCAGAATAAAGGCTTCCTTTTCGAGCCATTCACTCAGGTTTTTCTGAATTTCCGCCGCATTTTCGAAATTAAGTCGGTATGTTAATCGTGCTCCACCGGCAATGCAAGGCTTAATCACCGCCTCATGCCATCCTTTTTCTTTCATCACATCTGAAAAAATAATCCCTGATCCGGCTTCCAAAAATACCGATGGAACAATTGGGATACCTTGCTTTTCGAGATCAGCGAGATAGTGTTTATCCATATTCCAGCGGATAATTTCGAGGGGATTGCACAGTTTCGTTTGTTTAGCCACCTTATCTAACCAAGCCGAGAATTCAGCCGCACGATTGTAATAATCCCACGTGGTTCTAAAAACAAGGCATTTAAAACTCCCCCAATCAACCGTTGGGTCAGCCCAATCTAACCTCACCGATGTAATTCCTCGCTCGGTTAGTGCTTGTTGTAGATGAAAATCATCCTTCATAATATTTTGCAAATACCAATCATCCGCTTCGGGTGTATGCATAAAGCGGTGATCTGTCAATAAAGCTACATCGGCCTTTAGCGTTTGGGAATCTTTTCTCATGCTTTTTTCCGGCAAATATAAGAGGAAAAACTAGGGATTTAATTCTCTTTTGTGCCAATCAAACGAATAATTCTAAACTTCTATTTGTATTTTAAAGCTTGGGGATGTTACTATCGCCTCATCATCCTTCAAACCATAAAATATTTTCATTCAACAAGGTTTTTATGCAACAGTTTTTTGTTTTAATCCTAGGCTGTTTTCTGTTGGCAAGTTTTGTCACTTCCCATGCTCAAACCAAGCGCTTCACGCTGCTGCACACCAACGACGAGCACTCAACACTGATGCCTATCCCTTTTGTGGATTACTCCCCGGATGAACCGAACCCTACCTTAGGTGGGTTTGCCAGATTAGCCTCAAAAGTAAACGAGATTCGTGAGCAAAAGGCAGCTGTTCAAGAACCTGTACTACTTTTTTCGGGTGGGGATATCATGGGTGGCTCGCCTTTCGCTTGGCTTATTTTGAATGAGGAAGCTCCGGAAATTAATTTAATGCATCTTATCGGGTATGACCTCATGGTGGTTGGGAATCATGAGTTCGATTACGGCCCTGACACCTTCGCTTCTTACTTAAAATTAGCCGGTTATCCTGAGGCTCATTCAAAGATGCAAGTTATTTCCTCGAATATCGAAATTCCTGAAGGTCATGCGCTGAATGCCGCTGAAATTAAACGAACCGTCATTTATGAGCTTGATAATGGTCTCCGTATCGGTGTTTTCGGGTTACTAGGGAAAGATGCTGTCAGTGTTGCGCCTTTGGCTGAGCCTATTACCTTCAGAGAGCAGCATGAAACGGCTCGTGAAATGGTCGCCGAACTTAGAGCTCAAGGCGTAGATGTGGTGATTGCCGTTACGCACTCCGGAGTCCCGGAAGATATTGACCTTGCAAACGATGTTTCGGGGATTGATGTCATCATCGGTGGACATGATCATGTGGCGCTTGAAACCCCATTACTCGTAAATAATACGATTATCGCCCAATCAGGTTACTATCTTCGCAATTTAGGCAAGCTTGAACTGGAATTTGATACAGAAACACGCTCAGTTCGCCTCCTTAATGAAGCGCATGGACACCCTTATTTGATACCTCTCAACTCATCCGTACCGGAAGATGCGGTTGTAGCTGAAATCGTTGAAAATTATACACAAAAGCTTAATGCGTTTATTAGTGAGCTCACGTATGGTCGGTTTGAGAACATAGCAGAACATATTGCATTTAGTGATGAATCGCTTATTCATGGCCCCGCTTTTCAGGAAACCGCCGTCGGGAATCTCGCAACAGATGCCATGCGATTAGTGACGCAACAAGTTACAGGAAAACGCGTTGATTTTGCCTTTCAAGGAAACGGCGTGCTACGTGCTGATGTAGAACCAGGTACTATGCCGTGGTCGGAAGGGGCTATTTCATTTTTAGATTTTGCTACTATTGCCGGACTCGGAACCGGTCCGGATCAACTCCCCGGCTATCCCATTGTTTCTGTTTATTTAACCGGAGAAGAAATCCACCGGGTACTCGAGATATCTGCCCTACTTTCGCAGTTTTTAGGCAATACATACTTCCTTCAAGTCTCCGGATTGCGATTTGAAGTCGAACCAAAGCGCTCTATTTTATTCAGAATTCCGTTTAGCGGTACCCCGATTCCGACTTTCAGGGCTGTTTTTAAGGCAGAATTATTTAAGGGGGATGGTATTCAAAACGATCAGGGTATCTGGGAAACCCTTCCCAAGCGAGATCAGACGCTGTATCATGTGGTATCAGATTACTATGTGGCTTCTTTCCTTCCAATGATTGGTGATTTGTTGCCAAGCCTGCAACTCATCCTCAAAAATGAACATGGAGAACCCATTGCACATATTGATGAAGCCATTGTGTATCGCGGAGATTACGAGTTAAAAGTTTGGCAGACTTTGACCGAGTTTATCGCCGACTTCCCCAAAGTGAATGGTAAACCGACCATTCCGGGAAGCTATAAAGAAGTTGGAAATCGAATTATTATGAAAAGAGGAATCCCCCTACTTTTCTGGCCTATTGCGGGAATAATCGGTTTAACAGCACTCGTTATTTACATCAGACGAAGAAAGAAGAAATAATCAGTTCTCCGAGTCTTTTTTAATAATCCGATTAAGCGCTCACTTGGAATGCTTTTTTTAAGTGGATAATTATTGCAATATATTGTAGCAAACAGCTGACACTGATACAGCTGATTTTCGAGAATTCCCCCTTAAATGGCTTTGCATGATGACCATAGCCCTGTTATGTGATTGAAATAGCCATTTCCTAGTGCAACTATATTGCTAAGACTTCGACCCCTCCCAACAAAAAAAACTTTCAACTTTGAGCCTGCTCCGAAAAGTTAATTATGAATCACAAAGTATCGAAGACACGAAGGTTCACAAAGTTAAGTTATTGTTTTTACGTTTAAATAAACGAAGATTGTATAACTTATTTTGTAATTCGGATTAATCGGAGTGGGCTCAACTTTCAGCTTTCAGCCTTCAGCCTTCAGCTTTGAGCTTTCAACTTTTAGCTTAAAACTCAATGCGCATGATACCAATCCGCGCCGGTTCCAAGCTCGACTTTTAACGGGACTTTCAGCTCCATCGCTTGTTCCATCGTGGTTCTGATGAGAGGAATGACTTCTTCTTTTTCGCTTTCAGGTACTTCAAAGAGTAATTCATCATGTACTTGCAAAACCATTTTTGTAAGCAGTTGCTTTTGGATGAGCGTATCATGCAACTTAATCATGGCGATTTTGATGAGATCGGCCGCTGTTCCCTGAATTGGCATATTGATTGCCGTACGCTCGGCAAATCCACGAATCGAGGGATTTGATGAACGTATGTCCGGTATGTAGCGTCGTCTGCCGGAAAGGGTTTTTACAAATCCATGCTGACTCGCAAATTGCACCGAATCATTGATATACGTTTTAATGGCAGGAAACCTATTGAAATACGCATCAATAATTGCTTTTGCCTCCGTTCTTGAAATCCCCAAACGCTGAGCCAACCCGAATGCACTCACTCCGTAGGGAATCCCAAAGTTGACTTCCTTCGCTTTTCTTCGCATTTCACGATCGACCTGATCAAAACTTTCGAGTCCAAAAATCTCCCGTGCTGTACGTGCATGGATGTCCTCATCATTCCTAAAAGCCTCAATCATGGCTTCATCCCCCGAAATTGAAGCAATAACCCTGAGTTCGATTTGGGAATAATCCGCCGCAATCAGCATGCATCCCACTTTAGCAATGAAAGCCTTTCTGATTTCACGTCCACGTTCCGTTCGGATGGGGATGTTTTGCAAATTCGGACCGGACGAAGAAAGCCGCCCTGTTGCGGTTACATGCTGATTAAAACTTGTGTGCACACGCTCCGTAGCCGGATTGATTAACTTAGGCAAGGCATCAACATAGGTTGATTTTAACTTTGCGAGCGACCGGTAATCGAGCACGTGCGCCGGAAATTCATAGTTGACAGCAAGGTCGCTCATGACTTGCTCGTCGGTGGAGTAATTACCACTTTTTGTCTTCTTTCCCGCCGGCAATTTCATTTTCTCAAAGAGGATGGTGCTCAATTGCGCCGGACTATTGATATTAAACGTCTCCCCTGCCAATTCATGGATTTGCGCTTCTTTTGCAAGAATTTCTTGCCCCAACTCTTTTGATAAATGGCTGAGGACATCCGTATCCAAAGAAATTCCGGCGAGTTCCATTTCAGCCAAAACCGGAATCAGCGGAAATTCAAGTTCTTCAGCAATCGAGGTAAGCTCATCTTTCTGCAATTTTTCATTCAAAACCTTGAACAATTGATAAGTGACATCAGCATCCTCACAGGCATACGGCACAACTTGCTCAATTGGCACATCCCGCATTGATTTTTGATTTCGTCCCGAGCCAATAAGCGTTGTGATGGAAATCGGTTGATAATTGAGATAAGCTTTGCTCAACTCATCCATGCTCAGTTTTTGGTTGGAGTCGATCAGGTATCCGGCAATCATGGTATCAAAAACCGGTCCGTGGATTTCGAAACCGTAGCGTTTCAGCATGGAATAATCATACTTGAAGTTATGGGCGATTTTCATCGCTTTAGACCGGAATGCATCGCCAAGAATTTCCCGAATCTTCTGGATTGGAATTCCTTGTTCACCTGATTCATCCACAACTACATAACACGCCTTGCCATGCTCAGCACAAAGGGCAATCCCCAAAAGCTCCGCGCTGATGGCATCCGTATCGGTGGTTTCAGTATCAAAACTGAAGGCGGCAACATGCATCAACGTCTTCGCAATTTTCATGAGCTGAGCTTCGTCTTTCACAAGCTCATACGCAACCGTTTCTGAATTATAACTGCTCGAAGCGGCCTCGGGGACAGAAATAGCGTGACCCATCCCGAATAAATCACCTTGCGCAACATCAGCAGGCTTTCGCACTTGTTTTGTTTGGGGGGATGATTTTTCCTCAGCTTCTTCTGCACTTCCCGCTTCAAATTTTTTAGTCAGCGTTCTGAACTCCATTCGTTTAAAAAACTCAACCAAGGATGGCGTATCCGGTCCATCCCACTTCAGCGCTTGCCAATCCGGCGTTTCAGGAACATCCGTGTTAATTACAATCATTTTTCGCGAAAGCAATGCCTGATCGCGATTATTCATGAGTCCTTCGCGCACCCGTTTTGCTTTGATATTCGGGGCATCATTCAACGCCGCTTCCAGACTTCCATACTCCTGAATTAAAGCCGGAGCGCCTTTTTTGCCAATTCCCGGAACTCCGGGGATGTTATCGGAAGTATCACCGATTATCGCCAACACATCGATCACTTTTTCAGGTGGAACTCCGAAATAATCTTCCACCCCTGGGATGTCAATCACGCTGAATCCATCCCCATTATTCAACGGTTTCAGCATCTTCACGCGATCCGTAACGAGTTGCATGAAATCTTTATCGGGCGTAACCATAAAGACCGTCGCACCTTCAGCACCGGCCTTATAAGCGAGTGTCCCGATGATGTCATCCGCTTCGTAACCATCCTTTTCCAGATTCTTAAACCCAAGTTTTTCAACCATTTCTTTCATTAGGGGGATGGTGACACGTAAGTCATCGGGCTGAGGCGGACGATTCGCCTTGTAGTTTGCATCCCACTCATGTCGAAATGTAGGCGCATGCGTATCCCAAGCAACGGCCAAATGCGTTGGGCTTTCCGACTCGATTAGCCGAACCAATGTATTCGCAAATCCAAGGACAGGTCCGGTGGGGATGTCTTCTGAATTTCTGAGATTCGCATTGATAAAGGCAAAATAGGCTCTATACGCCAAAGCGTGACCATCGAGGAGGAAAACTCTGTTTTCTGACATGTTCGTTGGGTTCGTCGTTTTACTAATTCAATTTTAAACAGACCTGCAAAATAGGTGATGCAGTACTACAAGAAAAATCTTTTTTACCAGAAAAGATTATTTGATTGAACCTCGAGGACTCGAAAACACGAATGTTCGCAACAGTGGTGAAAAGTTTATAAAAACATTGTTTTGCTATTCCTGTTTACATCAAGTTCTGATATAGTTGATATAATAACCATTAACTAGTCGATCCTTAATAACGCTTTAAAGCATTGTTTATATTGAGTATAAATTGCTTTTTTGGTCATTTTATGGTATCTTTATTTGCAAGAAACCACATATAATTCTTCATTTTCTTGCAATTTATGATTGGCTCTAATCCACCAAAGCACCAGCGTGATATGTTCCGTCCTTTCCTTGAGGACTTCATTAATATGCAGCATGAACTGGTCTTGTTAGCTCAACACATTGACTGGTCTTACTTTGAAAACGAGTTTGCTCCTTTGTATAGCAAAACCGGTCAACCGGCCATGCCTATCCGACTCATGGTGGGTTCTTTGATGCTCAAACACCTGTACAATTTGGGTGATGAGACCCTAGTTAAAGAGTGGATCATGAATCCATACATGCAGTTCTTTTGTGGTAGAGCTCACTTTGAATATGAGTTTCCATGTGATCCCAGCGATTTTGTTCACTTTCGTAAGCGTATTGGAACTGATGGAGCTAGAAAGATTTTTTCCTACTCTGTTAAGCTTCATGGTAAAGCAGCTCAACAGCAACGGGTTGTGTCCGACACCACGGTACAGGGTAATAACACCAGCTTTCCCACCGATGCTAAGATGGCCAAAAACGTGATTGACCGTTGCCATGCCATCGCCCAAAAAGAAGGGGTAAAACAGAGACAAAGCTATGTTCGAGTGTCCAAACACCACCTGCGTGACACCTACAATAGCACGCATCCAAGGCGGGCAAAAAAAGCCAAAAAAGCAACCAAAAAACTGCGCACTATCGCAGGGCGTGTGATTCGAGAACTGCAGGCAAAATTACCGGAGTCGGTACAGCGCACCTATGAACAAGAGCTGGACTTGTTCACTAGAGCCATCACCCAAGAGCGTTTCGATAAACATAAAATTTATAGTCTGCACAAGCCCTACACAGCCTGTATCGCAAAGGGTAAAGCAGCAAAGCCCTATGAATTTGGCAATAAGGTTGGGTTGATCACTACGGCTAAATCGGGAATCATTGTGGCCATTGACGCCTTTATGGGTAATCCACATGACTCCAAAACCATTGAGCCTCTACTGGCTCAAGTTCAACGTGAACAAAATTGGCTACCCACCGAACTCATCTATGACCGCGCAGGCAAAGGGCAAAAAAGTATTTTAGGAGTAACAATTACCACCCCGGATAAACCCAAGAAATCCGACACAAGCTATCAGAAACGAAACAAACGAGCCAAGTTTAGACGAAGAGCCAGTATTGAACCCATCATTGGACATCTTAAGACCGATCATAGAATGCAACAAAACTACCTGCATGGGGCGGATTCGTGTCAAGTTAATGCCTACTTTGCCGCATGTGCGTGGAATCTGAAGAAATTCATGAAGGCAATCCTTCATTGCACTGATTGCGTTTTTGAATTCTTGTTCAATTGGCTCTCAAGATTCTTCCACCAATCGCTAAAACCGAGTTGGTAAGGAACGACTAACTATTAAAAACCTTCGTGCCTTGGAGTCTCTGTGGTTCAATCAAAAAACTCAAAACGAACTTCTTTGCTAATTCTTCGTATGTAGCAGAATTACAAGCACAACTAATTCTGTATAAGAAGGCTTTGAAAAACCAGGGATTTTGGTCGTATTCAACGCCGGAGCAAAATTGAAACCGCAGCATAGCCTATCTATTCGAGGATTTCAATTTTGTGACAAGGCAGAAGACGGGCAAAATAACGGTTTTGCAAAGCCTTCTATATGTGTAAATTAGACCCTTATCAATCAAGATTTTCCGCAAACGAACCATGAGTTTGAAAAACGAAACAAAAGATGCTTTAGGACAAACCAAGCTTTTTTACCGTGAGTACACCACGGGGATGAGTCGCGAGCAGTTCGAAAAGGATTTACAGTCAGATACCAAGCGCTTGAAATCGCTTTACAAAGAAGCAATTGGCAGCGATGTGGATGAGGATGGAGTGCCTGTACCGGCAACGACCAAGTTTTTCAGACTCATTTCTGCGCTAACCGGAAGGATGAACCCCACCCGCCGACTTGTATTCAGCTTGTCCATTTTAGGTTTTGCCAGTTCCTTTATTTTTACAGGGTTATTTTTTACCCTCATACATCCCCTATCCTTCGTTGCCATTGTTGCCATTTTGATGCTTGAATTATTGGAAAAATTGGATGTTAAGAAGGAAATTGACCTCGCCAAAGATATTCAAATCAGCTTGTTGCCATCCCCAGATATAGAAGTGGATAATCTTGAAATCAACTCGTTTGCCAATACGGCCAATGAAGTGGGAGGCGATTATGTGGATGTCATCACCACCGAAAAAGGTACCTATTACATCATTGCGGATGTCTCCGGTAAAGGCTTATCTGCGGCGTTGTATATGGTTAGGATGCAAGCGTTGGTTCATTTGTTGATTACGAATCTGAATCCAACCCCAAAACAGCTGTTTCTTGAACTGAATGATTTCATCAAGTCTTACCGAACCGACAAGACGTTTATTACGGCCTGTGCGGCGTTCTTCCCAAAAGATGAAGACTATTTTCTGTATTCACGCGCCGGACACAATCCCCCGGTTTTATATAAAAAAGCTACCGACAGCACGAGTTTATTGCAAACTACCGGTTTTGCTTTGGGGATGACCCGCACCGACCGCCTGAAAAACTTCCTCAAAGAAGTAAAAATACCGTTTGAAACCGGGGATTCCATCCTGTTCTACACCGATGGTCTCACCGAAGCGCGAAATGAAGCCGGCGATGAATTCGGAACGGAACGTACCCGCTCGTTAATGGATATCTATGGCTCACTCGATGCAAAAGTCATCAACAAAAAAATACAAGCCTCTTTGGAGAACTTTATCGGGGATATGCCCACCACGGATGACATTACCTACAGTTGCATTCGCAAACTGAAATCGAATGTGGTTGTGAAACCTGAACTTGCCAAAGAAACAGACACAACAGAGGTCGAAAACGAAACTCAACCCTTGCCTGAGGCATAGAAAGGCTGTATCTTTGCAGTCCCTGAATAAGGGCGGTTAGCTCAGTTGGTTAGAGCGCCACGTTGACATCGTGGAGGTCGATGGTTCGAATCCATTATCGCCCACAACTCATAGTTATAAGCCATTGCAAATAATACGTTTGCAATGGCTTGTTTTTTATAGGTACCAACTAAAGTACCAACAAAACTCAAATTTGCTATTTTTTTTATACGCTAATCTGTTTTTTACTTTTCGCCACAGTTTTATTTCATGTTCATTTTCTACATTATCTACATGATACCGGATTCAGTTCATTTCATCAATAGAATAGCGTATCTTTGAAACGGCCTGTACCGGTTCCGCCTTTATTGGTGGTTCCGGTCTTTTTTTTATCCCCCCTCTACTTTTGATTTAAGCAAGTGAAGCCGGTGCTGGTGGATTGGCTGTCTGTGTCGAAGATTGTGAATAAGCTTAAAAGAATGTAGAATAAAATTTCATATTACATTATCAATTTTGTGGAAACATATTTTATAAATTCTTATTCACTTATTTCAAGAAATAATAAACTCCACTCTCCCTCTGATACTTGTTCGATTCTTGCGATAAAATGTGTTCTAATTGTTGCTCCAAATCGGTTTTGAGAATCAACATGTGATTTTATTGTGTAAATTTGACCGTCTCTCGTAATTGCTAAATCGCCTGAGAAAATACTTGCAAATCTTGCCGAACCCGGTGAAACGAGCTTCTCTTTAACAAAACGTTCAACTTGAACAGTAGCCATTGCAGATGAATCTCTGTCTTGCCAATTTATAATTTCGTTATTGCCTGATGAAACCCATAACCAAAGAGCTATAGCACCAATTATAAAGATAAAGCATCCTATTGCTTGAGATTTTTGCTCTTTATTTTCTTTGAAAGAATAACCACACTTAGGACAAATGGGTGCCTCATTGCTAATACTTTCTCCACATTCTTTACATTGGATGAGTGCCATAATAAGTTATTTTAAATAATCTATTGTAAATTTTAATGATAAATATTCAAGTATTTAAAAGCAATATGATTTTAAAAATCCTTTGGTTTTCTCCAATGATCCCGTGTCGTTTCTTTAACCGGTGGCAATATCTTTTCAAGTGCTATCATGTTTTTAAGTGCCTGATTTCTTACAGATATAGCCGGTGCAACTTGCCCGTGTTTGTTCTCAAATTCGTTTGAGTCGTGAAGGCTGTTCAAATAAAGTTCGTATTCGTTACAATATTGCTCAATCGTAACACGGTCTTTTTGTGTGAGTCGTGAAGCTTTCGCCAATAAATCGGCTCTAAGAAGTTCAACTCTTTGTTTTATATCAGTCATCGGTTTGTGTGGTTTGTGGTTGAAGTTATCCCCCCAAAAAGATTCAGAGAGAGAAAAAAAGTACAAATATGATTTCAAGGCACCGGCATTGAAAAAAAAGTCTATCGGGGGGTATTGAAACGGCTTCCATATTTCGCTTGTAACGGCTTCAATTAAATAAAGCCGGCTTATATAACCGGCTGTTTATACTGCCAATATTAGAAGGCAAGTAAATAATCTGGAAGTTCTTCTTTCATTGCTAAACAAGCGTGAATAATTCCCCTTTGAAAATCCGGGTTATCACAATTAGAATCAGAAATACGGCTAATACTATTTTCAAGTAATTGCTTTATATCAAACTCTAATTTTCCAAAGCTTTCTTCATAGTTTTGGATTCTTAGTTCTAATTGTTCAATTTCTTTTTTGAGTTTTGTCTTTTCCATTGGTTTGTTCTTTTTTAGGTGTGAAGTATTGCATCAAATAGTGTTTCAACTTTTGCAAAAATCGGATCAAGTTCTGCAACTAATTCCGGTCGTGGTCGGTCGCTGTCTTTGATCTCTGCCTTAATCATTTCGATATATTCCGGTGTATCCTTTTCAGGTGCTGGTATATCATCCCATGAAGCTGGATAACCTCTTATATCAAAGATTTCAGCTGTGTAAGGGTTGAATCCGTGTTGGTTTGGATTGTAAGCTGTGGAACCTTTAAACGTGCTTAAATCAAACTTGATAAGGTAATCTGCTAAATCATATC
>Ga0213836_101412_pt1 | contig 14255 bp, 15 predicted proteins | sample SWPATP03_FD_160578 | JGI IMG/M metagenome (GOLD analysis project Ga0213836, IMG submission 160578) | Coastal seawater microbial communities from Marineland, Florida, United States - SWPA TP0 #3 | ecosystem: Environmental > Aquatic > Marine > Coastal | place: USA: Florida | collected 2016-08-05
GCGGCCCGGCCTTGCCCTTATTCGATCGGTACCCGCCTGATCGCCCGGGCGTGACCGCGGAAGGGCCGCCCGTACACGGTCTGGATGCCGCTGGCGAAATTTTCGCCCCAGACCAGTTGCGCACGTGTTTCGTGCGGTTCGGACGACCAGTACCACTCGCGCTCGAACTGCTCGCGCAGGTTTGCGAACAAGAGCGACAACTCGCGCCGGTTCGGCAGTTCGCCGCCTTGGGATGTCGTCCATTCGAGCGCACCCGGCCAGCCGACATCGGCTGCTTCACCTGGCAGCAGGATCAGGTGGTGGTCGGGTTCGCCGCCCTTGCCAAGGATGATGCCGGCGTAATGTTCGCCTTCCTTCAGCGTGTCTCGTAGTTGCATATAAATGCCCATCGGTGTCCTCGCACGTCGGAATCGGGTAATACCAGATATGACAGGGGCCACTTCTCTTTAGTTGCGGCGTCGAGCACGACATGGATCATGGTTCTGTCCGATTTCGCGAGAACTCACCGCATGTCGCCTGCATCTTGACCTGGCGCAAACATGTGTTGCAAATTCGTATTGAACAGGACAGGGCTTCGTGTAGAATCAATCGCTTGATGTTGCGGGGCGGGGCGGACGTCCCGGCGGCACGCGGTGCTCCCGGCAGCAGATCGATTACGGTACCAGGCATGTCAAGCACTGTGCATTTCAAGTCCTTCAGCTTCACGTCCTGCGACGGCGCGGCGCCTGCCCGTGCCGTTTTCGTTTCCGCTCACGGGCGCTGCCGCAGTCGATGCCAGCATGGCGCGCCCGGCGCCTCGATTCCAAGGCCGCTCGCCCGGCTTGCCTGAGCTCGGCCGACGCCGCGCGCGTCGTGCCCGAGCCTTCCGCCACTTTTGCCGCCACCGCACCGCGGGGGCCAGACACCGCACATTTACTCGCTGTTTTCCGGGTTACATACAATGGATATCGTAGAAATGAACGCCAAAGAAACACAACATGAATCGGCCCTCGACGATGCAGGCCGTCCGCGCCGCGATGTCGCCAAGCGCATGCTCGAACGCGGCCAGCGCCTGCGCAACCGCGCCGGCGTGCTGATCGGTTTGTCGCTGGGGATCGTTGCCTTGCTGACGATGCTGGATTGAAACGCAGGCTCACCCGGACATCGGCAGCGCCATGGCCGGGCTGTCGGCGTTCGCGCGGTTGACGTCAGGGGTGACCTTGAACCACTCGAAGGCCTGCGGCGGCAACGCCGCCTGGCGCGCCAGTTCGAGGGCCTGCTCCGGACTGATGTCCGGATCGAGCCAGAGCGCGGCGTCGGCGGCCTCCAGCACCACGGGGCGGCGGTCGTGGATGTCGAGCATGCCTTCGGCGGCCTCGTCGGTGACCAGCACGAAGCCCGCTTCAGCGCGGTTCTCGACGAATTCGCCGAAGTTCGCCAGCGCCAGCATGAACAGCGGCGCGCGGTCCTTGCGGTGGATGTGCCAGGGCTGCTTCTTTCCCTTCTCGCCGGTCCACTCGTACCAGCCGTCGGCCGGCACGATCGCGCGGCCGTTCTTCAGCAGCCGGCTCCAGTAGCGGTTGGTAAGCTTGTCGAGGCGGGCGTTGATCGAGATCGGAAGCTTGCCTTCCGCCCATTTCGCGCGATAACTCCAGAACACATCGTCGATGCGCCGTTCGCCGTCCCGCACGTGCATGACGGGGCGATACGTGCCGGGCGGCACGTTGTAGGCAGGCGTCGATTCACTGTCGTACACGGCATCGGCCCAGCCGAAGACGTTGGCATAGAATCTCGCCGTTTGGCTTTGGTCAAATCGTCCACACATGGAAGCCATGGTACTGCAAAACCCTCTGCGCACGATTGGCCTGGGCGGTGCGGGGACAGGGTGATGCTATCCTGTAAAAATGACAACTCAAGGAGAGAGCAACATGGCGGCAGCCTGGCTGAAAGTACTGAAATCGGTTCCCTGGGGCGAGGTGATCTCGGCCGCACCGCAAGTGGCGAGCAGCGCGCGCCGGCTGTGGGAGACGGTGGGGCGCAAGGGGATCGTCGAGCCGAACATGGAGTTCGACGAAACGGTGGCGCGCATGCCGCTCGACGATGGCCTGGCGATGGTCGCCGCGCAGGTCGAGCAGCAGGACGTGGCGATCGTCCAGCTGCAGGGCCAGATGCGCGAAGCGTCGAAAGTGATCGCGGAACTGGCCGACCAGAACGCCCAGCTGATCGCGAAACTGCAGGCCGCGCGCGAGCGCCTGAGCCTGATCGGTTTCGTGGCCGCAGCATCCGGCGTGCTCGGCATCGTCTCGCTGGCCCTGGTGCTGGCCCGTACCTGACGCCGGCGCCATGAAATTTGTCCTGATCCTGTTCGCGAGCTTTGTTTTCATCGCGATGCTGATGAACTCCGGCCGCAAGCGCGGCATGCTCAGCAAGGATGCCGACAGGGCCGTTGCCGGGCTGGCAACGGCGATGCGTTACTTCCTGTATGGCCTGCTCGCCATCGGCGCCGCCGCCTGCGCAGTGCTGATTTACCAAGGTAGCTGAGTCAACATTGCTTTGTTGTGCCAATGATGCAGCACAGCAATAATCTAGTTTCCATCCTGCCATGTAATCCGGAATTGGGTCGAAAGACGAATAGAATTCGCCTAGGAAATTTGCCCTACGGAATCTTTTACTTTTGACAGCAGCGCACCGCGCTCACCAATCTCCATGACCATCTTTACCCGGCGCCTCGCGCCGCTCGCAGGGCTCGCCCTGTGCGTGCTGCCCTGCGCGCATGCCGACGACGCTTCCCCCACCACTACTATTTCCACTCCTTCCACCAGCGCCTGGACCCTGACCGGCAACGCGAGCATCGCGTCGCAATACGTATCGCGCGGCTTTCGCCAGACCTGGGGCAAGCCCGCGGCCCAGGCCGGCATCGATATCGCGCACAGCAGCGGCTGGAGCGCCGGCAGCTGGGTCTCGACGGTCAGCAAGCGCTATATCGAAAACGGCAAGCTCGAATGGGACCTGTACGGCGGCTACAGCGGCAACCTGGGCGCCTTCGGGTACAACCTGGGCGCGCTCTATTATCGGTATCCCGGCGCCTCGATCGGCGCCACCGGCACGCGTTTCGATTACGGCGAACTCTCCGCCGGCCTGACCTGCAAGTCGCTCTACCTTAAATACAACAGCACCGTCACGCGCGACTTCTTCGGCATCACGCATGCGCGCGGCACCGGCTATGTCGACGGCGGCGCCAACCTCGCCGTCGACGACGCAACCACGCTCAACCTGCATGCGGGCGAGGGCCGGGTGGCCGGCGCCGGCAACGACGCCTGGAACTGGCGCGACGTGAAAGTGGGCGTGACGCGCAGCCTGCCGTCCGGCTGGAGCGTGGCCGGCGCCTGGACCCGTGCCTGGGGCGCCACCGATGCCTACGACCGCTACAGCACCGGCGTGCCCGACGCCGCCGGGCATATCGCCTATTCGAACCCGGCCAAGGGCACGCTTGTCCTGACGCTGACCCGCAGTTTCTGACCCGACTTCCCATGATCATGATGAATACCGACTCTTCCGCACCGCGGGCGCGCTTCGCGCTCTCGCTCAATGCGCGCATCTGCGCCACCGCCACCGCGCTGGTCGTCCTCAGCCTGGGCATCACCTCGTCCGTCATCGGCCTCAAGGGCAGCGAGGCGTCGGAAGAAGCGGCGATGCGCCTGGCGCGCACCGCCGCGCGCGAAACCGCGGCGCTGCTGGACGGACGCATCGGCGCCAACCTGAGCGCGGTGGCGACGCTTGGCGGCGCCATGCGCGCCACCGGCGCCGCAGGCGAATTCCCGGCGCGCACGCAGGTGTCGGCCATGGCCAAATCGGTGCTGCTCGGTTCCGACGATTTCATCGGCGCGATGGTCGCCATGGAGCCGAACGCGCTCGACGGCAAGGATGCCGAGTTCGCCGGCAAGAAGCCCGAGTACGACGACAGCGGCCGCTACATGCCGTATTACACGCGCGGCGAAAATGGCGCGGTGCGCGTCGAGCCGGTCATGTTCACGGCCGTTCCCGGTGCGAACGACTGGTACGAGGTCCCGAAGGCCACCGGCAAGCGCGTCCTGACCGAGCCCTACGCCTATCCGGTCAACGGCAAGGACGTGCTGATCGCCTCGCTCGTCACGCCGATCATGATCGACGGCGTCTTCAAGGGCGTCGCCAGCGGCGACATGATGGTTTCCAAGCTGACGGCGATCCTGGCCGCGATGAAACCGATCGACGGCGGCGTGCTGACCCTGGTGTCGAACGGCGGCCTGTATGCGAGCCACCCGGATGCCGCGCGCAACGGCAAGAAGGCGGACGACATCCCGGCCGCCGGCCTGGACAGCATCCGCAACGGCAAGCCCTACGAGTTCACGGACGCGCGCGGCATGGTGCGCCTGCTGCAGCCGCTGCGCCCGCATCCCGACATGGCGCCCTGGGCGGTCCAACTCAGCTTCCCGCATGCGGTCGCGACCGCCCCTGCGCGCGAACTGGGGAAGTACTCGCTGTTCGTCTCCATCCTGTGCGCGCTGCTGGCGGCGGTCGCCATGATCGCCGTGCTGCACCGCCTGATGCGGCCGGTGCGCGCGCTGGCAGCGACCATGCGCGACCTGGCCGGCGGCAATGCCGACCTCTCGGCCCGCCTCGAGGTCGCGGGCAAGCACGAGCTGGCGACGATCGCCGGCGGCTTCAACACCTTCGTCGCCAGGATCCAGGACGTACTGATGAGCGTACGCACCAGTTCCGACAGCGTCGCCGGCGCCAGCCTCGAAATCCGCCAGGGCAACGCCAACCTGTCGGCGCGCACCGAACAGCAAGCCAGCGCGCTCGAGGAGACCGCGGCCTCGATGGAAGAACTGACCTCGACCGTGCGCCAGAACGCCGACAATGCCCGCCAGGCCAACCAGATGGCCGCTTCGGCCTCGCAAGTGGCGGTGCGCGGCGGCGACGTCGTGGCGCAAGTGGTCGAGACCATGGCCTCGATCGACGCCTCCTCGCGCAAGGTGGTCGACATCATCGCGGTGATCGACGGCATCGCCTTCCAGACGAATATCCTGGCCTTGAACGCGGCGGTCGAGGCGGCCCGGGCGGGCGAGCAGGGCCGCGGCTTTGCCGTCGTGGCCAGCGAAGTGCGCAACCTGGCCCAGCGCAGCGCGGCGGCCGCGAAGGAAATCAAGGGCCTGATCGGCGACTCGGTCGACAAGGTCGGCATGGGCTCGAAGCTGGTGCTCGATGCCGGCCAGACCATGCGGGAAGTGGTCGACAGCGTGCGCCGCGTGACCGACATCGTCAGCGAGATCAGCGCCGCCAGTGCCGAACAGAGCACCGGTATCGCCCAGGTGAACCAGGCCATCGTCCAGATGGACGACGCGACCCAGCAGAACGCGGCCCTGGTCGAACAGGCGGCGGCGGCCACCGAAAGCCTGCAGGAGCAGGCAGCCACGCTCGTGGCGCTGGTCGGCGAGTTCCGCCTCGAGCGCACCGGCGCCCCGGCCGCCACGCGCCTGCTGGCGCGATAAAAAAACCCGCTTGCCGTGACGGCAAGCGGGTTGTGCGCAGCAACTGCGGCGGGTCTTGCTAGATGCCTTACTGCATGCCGCCGCTGCTGACGAAATGCTGGCGCGCATAGGCGAGCAATTGCTTGTCCGACGGGTGGTCGACCGTCTCGACCGCCTTGATCTTGCCGGCAACCGCCGGCACCTTGCCGGTCAGGTAGGTCATGAAGCTCGTTTTTTCTTCCGCAGGGCCGACGATCAGGATCTGCTCGCAATCGGCCAGCGCGTTAGCGATGTCTTTATAGAACAGCGTATTGTCGTCGCCGTCGACGTGGTTGTCGCCGTGGTTGTCGCGCGGGTGCGGGTGGGTCGAGTGCGTTTTCAGGGACTCGGACTCCGATGCATTCTTGTCGAAGTGAATGATCTGGGCTTTGGTATGGTCGAGCCAAACAACGGTGTTATTGAAGGACATTGATTGCTTTCGTGGACTACGTGACGACGGCGATCCTGGAGCTGCCGCATTGGCCAGCATGAGAATACGGAGTCGGAAGGGAAGGGCATGGACAGAGCGTCGCCAGGGGGGAGTGGGACGACCTCACAACTGCACCAGCCTAACCGCCAGGCGATTGCCCGTCGGTGCGCCACCACACCCAGTGGCAGGAAGCGCAGTGCGGGACGCCGCCACGTTATGCAGGCCGCGCGCGCTGCGCCAGCAGCCATTCGCACACCAGCAGGGCTGCCGCCGAGACCGCCAGCAGGGGCAGCAGCGCGCACAGCAACACGCTGCCGGCCAAGGCCAGCGGCGAGGCCGCCCGCCACGCGCCAGGAAGCAGGGCCGGCAATCCGAGCCCGCCTTCACGCCTGCGCTTGAAAAACATCACCCAGCCCGACACCAGCGAAAACAGCACCCCGGCGCCGAACAGGAACAGCAGCAGCTGGTTCCACAGCCCGAATTCGCCGCGGTGGAACGGAATGCCGACGGCGGTCGCTTTGCCGAAGGCCGTCTGCGCCTCCCATCCCGCGTGGTACAGCACGCGGCCATCGTAGGCGTCGAGCACCAGGTCGAAGCGTTGGGTCGGCGCGCTGCGATCGGCGCCGGCCGCGCGCCAGACGCCTTGCGGACCATCCGGGGGAACCAGGCTCATCGCAATCGGCGGCGCTGCCCGGCGTGCGTACGTCCAGGCGCCTTGCCAGTCGAGCGGCGCCATCCCCGCCACTGCGTTGGAGTGCAGGTGCGCGGGCGGGCGCGGTGCGGCCTGGCCGGCGAGGTCGCGCAGGCGGCGCACCTGCTCGCCCGCATACTGGCTCCAGGTGATGCCGGTCACCACCATCACCAGGCTGAGCACGCCAAGCGCGGTGCCGGCGAACGCATGCCACTGGCGCCAGGCGGCGCGTCCGCGCTTGCCGGCACGCGGCAGGCCGCTCCGCCCCGGGCGCGGCCACCACAACACCACACCCGTCAGCAGCATCACCAGCAGCCAGCTGGCGGCCAGCTCGATCATCCAGCGCCAGCCCTCGCCCTGCAGCAGGCGCGAATGGAGATTGCGCGACCAGTCGCTGAAACGCTCCCCCGTGTTCTGGACGCCCAGCACGCGCGCGTCGTAGGGATCGACGAAGACGGTGAGCGGCCGCGCCGCCTGCGTGGCGGCGCGAGGGGCGCCATGATGATGCGCCGACGCCGCATGCGTGCGCGCAGGTTCGAACAGCACCCGGACGCTGTCGGCGCGGCCAAATGCAGGCAATACCGAGCGCACGGCGAGACCGTCCGGCACTGCGCCGCGGGCGGCGTCGACCGATCGGTCGAGCGCCAGCATGGCGGCGCCGGGCTGCACATGGTCGAGCGGCCCGTACAGCCGCGCCTCTACCTGCGGCACAAGCACATACAGCAAGCCCGTCAGCGTTGCGAGCAACACAAAAGGTGAAGCGATCAGCGCCGCCCAGAAATGGACGCGCAGGTACAGGCTGCGCCGCCTGGCAGCCAGGGCGCTGCCGGCAAGCGCGTCGGGAAGTCGTTGGCTCATTGTTCGTGTTGTGGGTCCCCGCCGCGCGGGGAAAGCGATGCCCATCCTACAGCGTCGCTGCTGCGCGTGGCGCCGCCGAGCCGCTCCGCAATCCGCTGCCGGCGCGTTCTCCGGGCCTTCTTCTTTCCTCCTGACGTTCGTCAATCCTTGCGCTGCGGCGTCGCATTTCCGCCTTGTCAAAAAGGTATTTACTAGTTCTTGAGCTTGCCTGAATGGCAATAGCCAGCGGGCACCCGGTCTCTACCGAACCATCATTGCAAGGAGTTGGATCATGGCTGATCTGCGCAAGGCGTTCGAACATCACCTGGCCAGGACGGCTGCGACCGTCCTGCTCGCCGCTCCCGTCCTGACGGGGTGTGCAAGCGGCAGTCCGCAGGCGGCGTCGCCGGAACAGCGGATCGAGCGGCTCGACAAGAACGCCATGCAAGCGGCGGTGGCGGACGGCGTCAGCACCGGACTGGCCCTGTCGAGCGGCGCGACGGAAATGAATGGGCTGCTTTCGCCGTCGCCACTCGGGCTAGTCGCACTGACCGGCGCCAAGATCGGGCTGGTCAAATTCGCCGAGCGCCTGCCGGAAAACGACAGGCGGCTGGTCGTCAAGACTGAGAGCTCGCTCTGGGGCGGCGCCGCCGTCAACAACCTGATGGTGCTGATGTCCGCATCGTCGCCGGTCGCGATCGCCGCTGGCGTGGTGGCCGGCGTGCTCTGGTGGCGCCACAGCAGCCAGGTGTACGCGCAGGCGGACCGCGAGATCGCGGCGCGCCAGCCGGCGTTGCCGCCGGATCCGCAGCGGCCCGAGGTGGCGGCAGTGACCGTGGCCCAGCCGGCGCGCCAGGATCAATAAAAAACCCGCCGTCAGACGAAGATCGGCGGGTTGCGAGGCATCGCGTGATGCCTTAATACGAATAGCTGGTGCCCGGAGCCGGAATCGAACCGGCACGCCCTTGCGAGCACGGGATTTTAAGTCCCGGGTGTCTACCAGTTTCACCATCCGGGCAGCGGCAGGATTCTAGCACAGGCGTCGCCGCCGGGGTCGAAATTGCAAGATTTCTTGTGGCAACGAAGGCCAGCCTTTGGCCCGGCCAGCGAATGGTGTAGCATGCTTCCCGGCGCAGAGAACGCTCCATTGAGCGCCGTGACAAGAGGCACAAGGACCACCATTGACTACCACGAACATCATCATCCACGACCAGCTGCGCGCCTTCGTCGACCCGCTCACCGAGATCGAACGCGAGGCCCTCGAGCGCAGCCTGCTCGCCGAGGGCTGCCGCGACGCCCTCGTGCTGTGGCGCGACGTCCTGATCGACGGCCACAACCGCTACGAGATCTGCCGCCGCAACGGCATTCCTTTCCGCACCGTCCACAACAACAGCTTTGAGACCATCGAAGACGTCATGCTGTGGATGATCGATAACCACCTGGCGCGCCGCAGCGTCTCGGATTTCCAGCGCGGCCTGCTGGCGCTGAAGAAAAAAGAGATCGTCACCGCGCGCATGGCCCAGAAGATGGCCGAGGAACCGCCGGTGCCGAACCCGGACGACATGGACGCGCGCCCGCCGCCGCCATGGAATACGCGCGAGGAAGTCGCGAAGGCGGCGCGCGTGTCGAGCAATACCATCAGCCAGATCGAACGCATCCAGAAAGCGGCCACGCCGCAGCTGGTCGAAGCGGTGCGCTCGGGCACGATCTCGATCAATGCCGCCGCCAACGTGGCTTCGCTCCCGGAATCGGAGCAGATCGCGGCCGTCGCCGGTGGCCGCAAGGAACTCCAGCAGGCCGCGCGCCAGGTGCGCGAGCAAAAGGCGGCCGGCAAGCCGAAGAAGCTCGGCCCGGATGGCGAACCGATCGACGAAAAAGCCGCCCTGAAAGCCGAGATCGCAGCGCTGAAAGACCGCATGGCGAGCCTGCTGACCGAGAACGAGGTCCTCAAGCAAAAGCTCGCGCACGCCGCCTAGCGTCCCTTTACAACCAACCGGAGCATCACGCATGACCCTGTCCCGTCTCCTCGCACTGACCCTGGCCGGCGCAGCGGTCGCCGGCGCCGCCTTCCCCGCATCGGCCGAGCCGGCGCGAAGGGCCGGCATGGCCACCGCGCCCGCACGCACCGCGCCGACGGCGGCGGAACTGGCGCGCTGGCAAAAAACGGCGGACGGGGTCACGGTCATGCGCGACAAATGGGGCATTCCCCACGTCTTCGGCAAGCGCGATGCCGACGCCGTCTTCGGCATGGTGTACGCCCAGGCCGAGGACGACTTCAATCGCGTCGAACGCAATTACATCAACGCGATGGGGCGCCTGGCCGAAGTCGAAGGCGAGAAGGAAGTCTGGCGCGACCTGCGCATGAAGCTGTATATCGACCCGCGCGACATGCGCGCCAAGTATGCGGCCAGCCCGGCCTGGCTCAAGGACTTGATGAATGCCTGGGCCGACGGCCTGAATTTCTACCTGCATACGCACCCGGACACCCGGCCGAAGCTGCTGACCCGCTTCGAGCCCTGGATGGCGCTGTCCTTCAGCGAGGGCAGCATCGGCGGCGACATCGAGGAAATCGACCTCAAGGAGCTGGAAGCCTTCTATGGCAAGGCGCCCAAGGCCACGCTTGCCGATCACATCAACCTGCGCGACGCCGAGCCGCGCGGCTCGAACGGTTTCGCGATTGCGCCGAAGCTGTCGGCGTCCGGCCATCCGCTGCTGCTGATTAATCCGCACACCTCCTTCTACTTCCGCCCCGAGATCCACATGGTGAGCGAGCAGGGACTGAATGCCTACGGCGCCGTAACCTGGGGCCAGTTCTTCATCTACCAGGGGTTCAACGACCGCGCCGGCTGGATGCATACCTCGGGCGGCGGCGACGTGATCGACGAATACCTGGAGACGGTGGTCGAACGCAAAGGCAAATTCTTCTACAAGTATGGCGGCAAGGAGCGCGCGGTGCGCGCGGTGCCGATCAGGCTGCCGTTCAAGCGCCCGGACGGCGGCATGGGCAGCCGCACGGTCACGGCTTATTTCAGCCACCACGGTCCCATCGTGCGCGGCAAGGACGGCAAATGGGTCGCCATCAAGATCATGGACGAACCGGTCAAGGCGCTGACCCAGTCGTATTCGCGCACCAAGGCGAAAAACTATGCGGCCTTCTACAAGACGATGGAATTGCGCACGAATTCCTCGAACAACACCGTGTATGCCGACGCCGACGGGAATATCGCCTATTTCCACGGGAATTTCATTCCGAAACGCGACCCGAAATTCGACTGGTCGCAACCGGTGGACGGCAGCAATCCGGCCACCGAATGGCAGGGCCTGCACGCGGTGGAGGACACGATCACGCTCTTCAATCCTTCCAGCGGCTATATCTCGAATACGAACAACTGGCCCTTCAGCTCCTCGGGCGCGAACAGCCCGAAACAAGCCGATTATCCGGACTACATGTGGTCGCTGCCGGAAAACGCGCGCGGCCGCCACGCCGAGCGGGTGCTGAAAGTGGCGCAAGGCTTGAACATCGACAGCCTGATCGCCTCCGCCTACGACCCCTACCTGACGGCGTTCGAGCCGCTGGTGCCGCAACTGGCCAGGGACTTCGACGCACTGCCGGCGAATGACGCTCGGCGCAGCGCCCTGGCCGAGCAGGTGGCCAGCCTGCGCGCCTGGGACCTGCGCTGGGCCGCGAACTCGGTGCCGACCGCGCTGGCCGTCTACTGGGGCCAGGCGATGGTGGCGGCCAACGCGAAACGCGCACGCGAAGCGAATATCCCGACGGTCGACTTCATCACCACGAAACTCGACAGCGACGAACGCCTCGGTGCCTTGCAGCGCGCCAGCGAAAAACTGAAGGGCGACTTCGGCAGCTGGAAGACGCCCTGGGGCGAGATCAACCGCTTCCAGCGCATCAGCGGCGACATCGACCAACAATACGATGACGGCAAACCCAGCTGGCCGGTCGCCTTCACCTCGGCCAACTGGGGTTCGCTCGCCTCGTTCGGCATGGTGGCCAAGCAAAAGACCAAGCGCATCTACGGCGACCGCGGCAACAGTTTTGTGGCCGCCGTCGAATTCGGGCCGAGGATCAAGGCGAAAAGCATTCTGGCCGGCGGCCAGAGCGGCGACCCGGCCTCGAAGCATTTCGACGACCAGGCCGCCATGTACAGCCGCGGCGAGTTCAAGGACGTGCTCTTCTACAAGGAAGACATCGAGAAGCAGCTCGAACGCAGTTACCACCCGGGACAGTAAATGACACGCAGTGAAAAAGAGAAGATGCTGGCCGGCGAGCTGTACCACCCGAACAGCCCGGAATTGCAGGCCGAACTGGAAGCCTGCGCGGCCTGGCTGGCCCGCTACAACGCGGCGATGGGCGAGGCGGCGCCGGTCTGGCGCAACCTGCTGGGCGAGCGCCTGGGCGCGGTGGGCGAGGGCGCCATGCTGCGTCCGCCCTTCTATTGCGATTACGGGTTCAACATCCGCCTGGGTGCAAATGTTTTCCTGAACTACAACTGCGTCATCCTCGATACGGCCCCGGTGACCATCGGCGACGATACCCGGATCGGCCCGGCCGTCCAGATCTATACGGCCGACCACCCGCGCGATCCGGCCGTGCGCCGCAGCGGCCTGGAGTCGGGCGTGCCGGTCACCATCGGCAGCAATGTCTGGATCGGCGGCGGCGCCATCATCCTGCCGGGCGTGACGATCGGCGACGATGCGATCGTCGGCGCCGGCAGCGTGGTCACGCGCGACGTGCCGGCGGGGGCCACCGTGGCCGGCAATCCGGCGCGCGTGGTGAGCGCCAAAGCCGGCGCCAAAGCCAACGGCTGAGCTGGCGCGTCAGGCGCGGCGCTTGCTATAATTTCGCGAATTGCAGTCTTCATATCTTTCAGCGCACGGGCAGGACAGTGGCAAAACTCTATTTCAGGTACTCGGCGATGAACGCCGGCAAATCGACCGCGCTGCTGCAGGTGGCCCACAACTATGAAGAGCAGGGCCAGCAGGTCAAGCTCTACACGGCGGCGATCGACAACCGCTACGGCGTCGGCCTGATCACGTCCCGGCTCGGACCGCAGCGCGAGGTCGATACCTTTGACGGCGGCACCAACTTCCTGGCCGCCGCGCCGAAAGTATCCTGCGTGCTGGTCGACGAAGCCCAGTTCCTCACCAAGGAGCAGGTGCAGCAGCTGCACCAGCTGGCGCAGGCGCGCGGCGTGCCCGTCATCTGCTACGGCCTGCGCAGCGATTTCCGCGGCGACCCCTTCCCGGGCTCGGCCTACCTGCTGGCGCTGGCCGACGACATCGAGGAAATCAAGAACATCTGCAGCTGCGGGAAAAAGGCGACGATGAACGTCCGCGTCGACGAGAACGGCCAGCGCATCCGTGAAGGCGAGCAGGTCAGCATCGGCGGCAACGAGAGTTACCGCCAGGCCTGCGGCCGCTGCTTCTATTCCTGACAAGCCATGAGCCTGCTGCCCGCGTGCACGGCGGTGCTGCCGGGCTTCCTGTGCGGTCATGCCGCGCTCTTGCCTGAGCTCCTGCTTTACCTCGCGCCCTCGCTGGCGCTGGCCTTCCTGTTCTGGATGCTCGCCGGCGCGCATCCCGCCTTCTTCCTGCTCACCGCGCCCGGCACCCTGTGCCACGAGCTGGCGCATTTCGGCGTCGGCCTGCTCACCAACGCCGAGCCCGTGAACATCAGCCTGTTCCCGCGCCGCAAGGGCAAGCTGTGGGAACTCGGCTCGGTCACCTTTTCCAACCTGCGCTGGTACAACGCCGCGCCCGCCGCCCTGGCGCCGCTGCTGATCCTGCTCCTGCCCCTGGGCGTGGCCGCCTGGCGCGCCCGGCCCGGCTGGCACTTCATGCCGATCGATCTCGCCATCGCCGTGCTGCTCGCGCCGCAGTACCTGTCGTTCTGGCCGTCGCCGGTGGACTGGCGCCTGGCGGTACGCTCCTGGCCCTGGCTGGTGCTGCTCGCGCTGGGCGGCGCCTTGTACCTCTGGCATGACTTGTTGTTTCGTTTCATAAATAGCTGACCACAGCGCCTTAAGCCAACCTTAATCGGGGGCGTACGCCCCGCACAAGCCGGCTCGACGCGCGCCCGCGTTCCTGTAGAATGGGTTCGCGGGCTGTCGGTACCGCAGGTAGTCGCCAGCCACTAGCAGTTACTTAAAGTTCACGTTCGGAGAACGACTAATGAAGAAGCAGATGTTGATCGTTGCCCTGGCCGCCGCCTGCGCCATGTCGACGCACGCGGTCACCGCGCAGCCGGAAAAAGTCGCGTCCACCCAGATGAAGCCGATCGCCGCACAGACGCAGGCCGCGCTGTGGGCCTCGCGCGTGCTGGGCCGCTACCACTACAAGGCGCTGCCGCTCGACGATGCAATGTCGGAAAAAATCTTCGATAACTATTTCGAAACGCTCGATAGCGAGAAACTGTATTTCACCCAGGCCGACATCGACCGCTTCGCGCCGATGCGTACCCGCTTCGATGACGCGATCAACAACGAAGACCTGACGCAGCCGTTCGCGATCTACAACCTGTACCAGCAGCGCTTTGCCGACCGCATGAACTATGCGCGCAGCCTGCTCAAGACCAAGCTCGATTTCACCGTCGACGAGACGCTCCAGCTCGACCGCGAAAAAGCGCCGTGGGCGAAAAACGAGGACGAGGTGCGCGACCTGTGGAGGAAGCGCGTCAAGAACGACTGGCTGCGCCTGAAGCTGGCCGGCAAGGAAGAAAAAGCCATCCGCGACACGCTCGACAAGCGCTACG
>Ga0213836_101421_pt1 | contig 14155 bp, 10 predicted proteins | sample SWPATP03_FD_160578 | JGI IMG/M metagenome (GOLD analysis project Ga0213836, IMG submission 160578) | Coastal seawater microbial communities from Marineland, Florida, United States - SWPA TP0 #3 | ecosystem: Environmental > Aquatic > Marine > Coastal | place: USA: Florida | collected 2016-08-05
AAGTCAGGGAAAATCAAGGTATTGACTTTATTGCCTATCAGAGAACTGAAAGGGTAATTCTCTTGCTGAATTTCCTCATTCAAGGCTACATTGGCCTGCATTTCGCCTTCAATCACCATTTCCGGATATTTTGCCCTTGCCAAGGCTGCTGCTTTAGCTGTTTTGGTGGCGACTTCCCCTTTGGCAGATCCAAAATTCGAGTAAGACAGAATGGCAACTTTGGGGTCAATGTCAAAGAACCTTACTCCATTGGCAGTCAAACCGATAATTTCCACCAGTTGCTCAGCAGTTGGGTTGACATTCACTGTGGTATCAGAGAAGAAGAATGGGCCGCGGTCAGTGTTCATGATATACATACCTGCCACCCTATCTATGCCTTTTTTAACACCTATTACATGAAGCGCGGGCAAGATAGTTTTGGGGTAGTCCTTCGTCAATCCTGAAATCAGGGCATCAGCTTCTCCTAACTCGACCATCATGGAACCAAAATAGTTCCTATCCTTCATCAAGCGGTAGCACTCTTGCGGCGTCAAACCTTTCCGCTTTCTCTTTTCAAAAAGCAGATTGCCGTAATGCCTCAATCTGTCCTCATCTTCATATGGGTCGACAATGGTGACTCCAGAAAGGTCTAATTGGTTTTCCTCTATTATTTGGAATATTTTTTCCTTTCGGCCCAAGAGAATAGGAATTGCTACGCGTTCATCTCTTAAAACTTGAACAGCCTTAAGAATCTTCACATTATCAGCTTCCGCAAATACCACGCGCTTAGGATTTTTCTTGGCTCTGGTTACCACACGCAACATCAATCTTTGATCGATGCCAATTCTCTCCTGCAATTCCAGTTCATAAGCTTCCCAATCTGTGATGGCATATTTGGCTACACCTGATTCCATGGCCGCCCTTGCTACAGCAGGGGCAATAGTAGTAATCAACCTTGGATCTAGTGGCTTCGGAATCAAATATAGGCTGCCAAAAGCCATTTTCGCATCCCCATAGGCCTTGTTCACAATATCTGGAACGGGTTCCTTGGCCAAAGCTGCGATTGCTTTTGCTGCGGCCAGCTTCATTTCTTCATTGATGGATGTAGCACGTACATCCAAGGCTCCTCTGAAAATATAAGGGAAACCCAAAACATTGTTTACCTGGTTCGGATAATCCGACCTTCCTGTAGCCATAATCAGGTCTTCTCTGGTGGACATGGCCAAATCATACGCAATCTCAGGATCCGGATTTGCCAAGGCAAACACAATGGGATTATTGGCCATTTTTAAGATTTGTTCCGGGGTCATGATATTCCCGGCAGAAAGTCCTAAAAATACATCGGCTCCTTCCAATGCCTCAGTCAAAGTGTAAACATTCTTCTGGGTCGCAAAGGCAGCCTTTATAGGATCCAGATTGACCCGGTCTGCCCTAATTGGCCCCTCTTTGTCACACATCACAATGTTTTCCTTACGTACCCCTAAGCTCATGTAAAACTTAGTGCAGGAAACAGCCGAAGCACCTGCCCCATTGACAACCAATTGAATCTCTTCAATCTTCTTATTGACGATTTCAAGCGCATTCAATAGCGCTGCACCAGAAATTATTGCTGTTCCATGCTGATCATCATGCATCAAAGGAATGTTCATCTCCCGCTTGAGGGTCTCTTCAATCACAAAACATTCTGGGGCTTTTATGTCCTCCAAATTGACCCCACCAAAAGTCGGTTCCAATGATTTGATGATCTGAATCAACTTTTGAGGATCCTTCTCATCGATTTCAATATCGAAAACATCAATACCCGCAAATTTCTTGAACAAAACACCCTTTCCCTCCATCACAGGCTTGGATGCTTCAGGACCTATGTCACCAAGGCCCAACACCGCAGTACCATTGGAAATTACTGCAACCAAGTTGCCTTTTGAGGTATATTTATAAACGTTTTCTTTGTCATTGGCGATTTCTTTGCAAGGTTCTGCCACACCTGGGGAATAAGCAAGCGCCAGGTCAAGCTGGCTAGAGAGTGGTTTGGTTGGGATTACTTCAATTTTACCGGGTTTCCCCTGCACATGATAGTTCAGTGCATCCTCTTTACGGATTTTAATGGCCATACAGGTTTATTGTTTAAAGTCTTAGCTAGAAGCCTCCGTATCCCGGAGTAATTCGGTAGCTAGTAAAATGGTTTCAATCTCCCGGATAGGTTCTCGATGGGCTTCATTGGGATAATAGACAAAACCTTCCATGTAGTAAAGCTTTCCTTTTTTATCATCCACAATCAGGTAACCCAAGAATGAGCCCCCCATACTAAGGTTGTTGGTCTTCCAACCTCCCCGGATTTCGACTGCAAAATTATCGTTTATCTTGAAATTACTAAATACCGGGATAGGATATACACGCTCCGTAACCAAATAAGAGTTCCTATTGGTCGGGTTCCCAAAGATATGTTGCTTGGTGATTTTCTCTCTCAACTCTAACACAGACTGAGGAAAGGTCTGTTCTTCAGACACATAGTCTGTTTCATAAAAGAATAGACTAATGTCAGGCCTGTCGGACCTTGGGGTAGGTTGTCTCAACCATAAAAAATTATTTTCTGCTTTAGCTATTTGATAAGATGCGGGCACATTGATGCTTAATCCTAAACGTTCTCCAACCACCTTAGCCTCTGAATTTTTTCTATTGAGAATTACCTTCTGCAACCTGCCCCTTTCTCTTACTTGAAACAGGTTTTGAAGTTTGCCCTTGTTTTCCTTTAGATTACGAACCAACTCTTCTTCGTTATTCCCAAATAAATAAACAACTTCCTGCCCGACGGCAAATTCATCAGTATTCCTTAAGATATACAAAGAAGGGTCGCTAGCCGCTTTTTCTTTTGCCTCTTTGGTAAATAAGGCATTGATACTTTGGCTAGCTGATTTTCTATCATCAAATGTAGTGACGTAAACGATATTGGTAGCCATTTTCAAAATCCTGGTCATCCCTCTTGGATCAACTTTTCGGATATCAAACATGCTTTCATCTCTGATCAAACCAGAAACATCTTCCTGAAAGATATCCTTCAAGGTCTGACCAACAGGCCCTTCCCATTTGGCCGAGTCAATGGCGAGAATAATCTCTCCTATCGCTCCTCTTGCTTTAGGTTTTGTTGAGTTTTTGGATTCGCCGTCCTCAGCACAGCTCCAAAAACTCAAGATGGCAATGATCATGACCATTACCAAGGGGTTTTTATTAAATCTCATATTTTCTTTGTTTTATGGCAATTACAATTTAGAAACTAAAACAGGATTAAAAAATAATTTTCCTAAGAAAATAGTTATCCGATTATAAGTTTCTGCCCGGGCTTTATTTGATTGGTATTGAGGTTGTTCAATTTTTTGATCTGTTCAACTGTTACTCCATTGAGTTTTCTGGAAATCAACCAAAGGGAATCCCCAGGTTGAACAGTGTAATACTTCGCCCCGGTAGCATCAGTAACTGAATTATCTGCCAGGTTGTTGCTAATCGAAGTATTTGAATTGGCATTTTTACCATATATATATAAAGTTTGTCCTACTCGTATAACATTGGAGGACAGGTTGTTCCAACTTTGGATATTACTAACAGTAGTTCCATATTTCTGGGCAATTTTACCCAAGACATCTCCAGACTGAACCTTGTAGGCTATGCGTTCACCACTTGGAATGGGCTGAGCAGAAGCAACTCTTGTAGGACTTGCACTTTTATTCGCAGTTCTAAGCGCAATAGTTCTTTCTTCGGTAAGCTTTACTGCCTGAGCAAAATTTTCCTTGTTTTCAGCTATTAAGTTGGCTTTTGTTTTAGGAACCCTAAGGGCCATGTGCTGATGAGAAGAAGGCACCAATCGGTTTTGTATCGATGGATTGAGAAATTCCAAATCTTCTATGCATGCGCCAGTCAACATTGCCAATTGTTCCAGGTCTAATTCCTGATTGAATGTGATTTTGTCATATGCAATTGGGTAAGTTGGATTTTCCAAAAGCAAGTTATGGTCTTCTGCATAATGGAAAACATACATCATGGCCTGGAATTGGGGCACATAACTTCTGGTTTCCCGCGGAAGAAAATTATAAATCTCCCAAAATGTGTTTTTACCTCCTGATCTTCTGATCGCTTTCCTTACATTACCGGGGCCACAGTTGTACGCTGCCAAAGCCAGCTCCCAATCTCCAAACATTCTGTACAAAGACTTAAGGTATTTTGCTGCAGCTTCCGTGGACAACTCGGGATCCATCCTGTCGTCAATATCAGCATTGACATATAAATTATACATTCTCCCGGTTGCAGGCATAAACTGCCAAAGACCCATTGCCCCTACCCTTGATCTGGCTTTAGGATTCAGGCCTGATTCTATGATGGAAAGGTATTTGATGTCATCAGGCATATCATGTGATGCCAGCGTCTGTTCAAATAAGGGGAAATAAATATATTTCCGTTGCAATGCCATTCGTGTATAATCCCTATTTCGGACTACAAAGTAATTGATGAATGAAAAAATTCTATCATTGAGTTCAAAGGGCATTTCTGTATTCATGTTCTTGACCTTTTTTGCCACCTGCTCATACGTGAAGTCAGGAATGAAGTCAAAATCATATGTTGGAGCAATGTGCTCCTCTTCAATAGAAGCATTGTTGAACAAATACAACTCCTGACTGGAAACAGATCCACTGACCAAACCAATAAAGATGGCTCCGAAGAATTTGGCTAGGAATATCTTTTTCATAATCAGGAGTATTTGATTCAGTTCATATTTATTTCTGAAAGATAATTGGCAAAGGCATAGAGCTCTGCTTCTTTAAAGGAATTGGCCATAATTTGAACACCTATCGGTAATCCCTTATTGTCAGTTCCATTGGGCAAGGATAACGAAGGAACTCCGGAAACTGATGCCTGGACTGTAAATAAATCTTCTAGGTACATCGCTACTGGATCGTTACTGTGCTCTCCAAATTTGAAAGCAGTGGAAGGTGTGGTAGGAAGAACGATATAATCGTATTTTGATAGAAGGTTTTCCGTGTATTCCTTTATCAACCTCCTCACTTTCTGAGCCTTGGTAAAATAGGCATCGTAGTAACTGGCGCTTAAGACAAAAGTCCCAAGCATAATTCTCCTTTTTACTTCTTCCCCAAAACCCTCGGATCTTGTCTTCTTATACATGCTCTCAAGATTGTGGGCATTTGGCGTTCTATAACCATATTTTACGCCATCAAACCTTGAAAGGTTGGAACTGGCTTCTGCAGTGGTAAGAATGTAATAAGTTGGCAATACATATTTCAACAAAGGAAACTGAACCTCTTCAACTTCATGGCCTTCTTGCTTTAACTTCTCCAAAAGAGCAAGGGTATTCTCTTTGATTTCTGCTTGTAGTGCCGGAGATGCCAAAGTCTCTTTAAGATAAGCAATTTTCGCTCTTTTATCAAAATGCAAAAGCTCGGAATAACGGGGCACAGGTTTTCTTGAGGCTGTGCTGTCAAAATTATCCGGCCCTGCCATTATTTCCATTACCAAAGCATTATCCTTTACATTTCTGGAAAAAATCCCAATGGTATCGAAGGAAGAAGCATAGGCAATTAATCCCCACCTGGAAACCCTTGAATAGGTGGGTTTGATCCCGACCAATCCGGTAAAAGCTGCAGGTTGCCTCACTGACCCCCCTGTATCAGTACCCAGAGATACCGTACACAGGTTGGCCTGTACCGCTACCGCAGATCCACCGGATGAACCTCCAGGAACCCTGCTTTCATCAGCTGCATTAAGTGTCCGTCCGTGAACTGAGTTTTCATTGGAGCTTCCCATGCCAAATTCATCACAATTCAACCTTCCAATGATAATAGCGTCTTCATCTATCAACCTTTGTACAGCTGTGGCTGTAAATTGGGAAACAAAACCCTCTAAGATCTTGCTGGAAGCGTTGACCTCATGGTCTTGGTACACCAATACATCTTTGATGCCTATAACCATACCCGCCAATCTGCCTGCTTTCCCAGCAGCAATTTTTTCATCTACAATTGCAGCTTGTTCTAAAGCAGCATCCGTATAAACTTCAACGAAGGCGTTGAGATGCGCCTTCGTCTGAATGTTATTTAAATAGTAGTTAACAATCGCTTTACAATTGGTTTCCCTATTTTCAAGCGACTTTTTGATGTCGTCAAATGAAAGGAACTTTTCCAAGGTATGAATCTTTGGTTCCGTTTAGTCTTTTTTCTTTTTGTCCTTCAGGCCTTCTTCAAGGTCTTCCTGAATTTCCTTGGTGGCGTCTTTGAACTCCCTGATACCTCTACCCAATCCTCTCGCCAGTTCCGGGATTCTCTTTGCTCCAAAAAGCAGAAGAATCACTAAGATGATAAGGATAATGGATCCTCCACCCATGTTTTGAAAGAAACCCAATGTTGTCATGATGGTATTATTTAGATGATGAATTTGTTACAAAGATAGGTTTGTACGCTTCTAACACAAAGTATTAGCCTCACTATATAGCGTATTTTTTATAAATATACGAATTATTTATTTTATTGCCCTGCAAGCCAAATGGACGGATTCATAGGCTGTAAACCTTTCCAGGTTTCAAAATGCACTTCTGCCACCCCCTCTCTGTTGGTGTATACCTGACCTAAGACCTGCTTTGCCTTTACCTTTTCTCCGGATTTTACAGAAATGACCTTTAATTTACTGTACATGGTATAGTACTCCCCATGTCTCACTACTATCGTACCTCCATATCCCGGAATGGTCCCGATCTTAATCACTTCCCCATCAAATACCGCTCGCACACTGGCATTGGGTGTTGTCTGAATATCCACGCCATCATTGTCCTCTGTAATGCCTTTAATAGTTGGATGCGGATGGGTTCCAAAAGGTCTGGAAATAAACCCACTTTCCACAGGCCAAGGCAGCCTACCCCTATTATTGGCAAATGAACTTGATAATGCGGCTGCCTCAGGTGTTAAAGGAATGCTGCTTCCTGAAGCCCTATTGGCAGTGGAAGCGGGCCTTCTTGCTGCGGCTTCTGCTCTTTTCCTGTCCTCTTCAATAATCTCTCGCAGCATCCTGTTCAAGTTTTCCTGCTGCTTTTTCGCTGCAGCTATCTGCTTCCGCAAGTCCTGCTCTTGCTGATTGAGGCTATTGACAATCCTTTGCTGTTCTGATTTGGCTTTATCCAGTTGCTGTTTTTGCTGTTGTTCCTGGCTCAATACAGCCTGTAAATCTTTTCTTTTATCTTCCAAACTGCGTCGCTGTACAAGTAGCTCCTCAGAAACTTTTTGAATTTGATCCACTTGCTTTTTGCGGGCATCTGAATACTGCTTCAAATACCTCAACCTCATGAAAAACTGCTTGAAGGTTTCCGAACTGAAAACAAAAGCAGTCATCGTAGTTCCCTGATTAAGTTTAGAAGAAGTATATACCATTCCGGCATACTCTTCCTTAAGGTTTTTAAGGTCCTTTTCAAGTGATGTAATCCGCTTTTCCGTATCTCTTATCTCTGTTTCCAACAAGCGCATTTCTCCATTCAGGGTACTGATGTAGTTTATCCTGTTTTGAAGCTGTTGGTTGACCGCATTGAGCTGTCCCACAGAAACCTTTTTTGACTCAGAGGTCTTTTTTAAAATCTGATCAAATTCCAGAAGCTTTTTTTGAATATCAGCTTTTTCCTTTTCTATCTGCGCCCTGGTTTTTCGTGCCTGGGCAAAAATATCCTGTTGGCCAAGCCCCAAGAATATCAATAACACAAGCCCTATGAAACCCAGTTTTTGCATGAATTAGAATTGAAAAGGAAAATTAAGTGAAGTCCGAGAAATTTCCACCTTTGTCATTTCCAAATTTACAATTGCAATTTGAACTCCTTCAGGAGATTTATAAGTCAATTTCAATAACATTTGATTTGGAAATGGCTGCCCCTCCAAGTCCTCAAACACATGATAGTTGGCCAATAAGCCCCCACGGTCAGACATGGAGGTACTGCTTAATTCCTGCACCTTTCCATGCAGCGTACTTACCCTGGAATGGTAACGGATACCTTCCCTGGCCTGAGTCAATTCAAAATATTGTCCCACCCTTATCAATCGGTCTCTATAACTGAATTCATGAGGAACATTGGCATAAATCAGGTTTTGCAAAAGCTCCAAAGAAAGATTAAGATCATAGCGATCTGCGATTTCCACAAAACTCATATTGATATCACCTCCATTAAGCCGGTCTTTTAACCTGACTTTATCCCGGGTCACGGCACCTCTAAATGCTTCTAATCCAAGACCTGGCGTAACGCTGAACCAAATAATACTATCTTTCTTCGCCCTCAAATTGATCGTGCCACGGGTAGTTTTTCCGTTGGCTTCTTCAATTACAATCCTCCCCCTTGCTGTCAGGTACTCAAAATCCAGATAAGCAGGATCAAATTCCTGCATGATTTCATCAGAGGTATAAAGGTTCGGTCTTTTGGCACAACCCCCGAAAATGAAGGCAAAAACTATCAATGCCCCAAAAAACTGCTTAGTCATAATACGTTTGATCCTTAATCTTTTTCAACAAAAACTCCGATGTCTCTTCTCCTCCCTCTGCCTGCTTCCAGAAACTAATGGCTTCACTCCGATTACCTAAGTGGTACAGGATATCTCCATAATGTTCCAGCATCACGCCACTTGGTTTTTCTTCATTCTCCAAAGCCCTTTCCATATATATCTTGGCATTTTCATAATCCTGCAGTTGGAACAACACCCATGCATGGGTATCCAAATATGTTGAATTGGTCGGGAATTTTTTTACCAATCTTTCTGACATAGATTTGGCTTTATCCAAATCCTGCTTTGATAAGGAAAGAAAATAAGCATAATTGTTTAATACATGCTCGTCATCCGGCTTACTTTTCAATACTGATTCATAAGCCTCAAAAGCTTCCTCTTTTTTGCCAAGTAAATGATAGGTATCTCCTAAAGAGGCTTGGACCAGTAAATCCAACTGCTTATTTCTTGACCGGTTGACCTCTATTGATTTCAAGAAAGAAGTCTCTGCTTCTTCCCCTTTTTTTTGTGCCAACTTTGCCGTCCCGTCAAAAAACCAAAACTCAGGCCGGTCGGGATGTTCATCTACTGCGATGATGGTATATGTTTCTATGTCTGCATACTCCTTTTGAAGCTCAAATTTGGTAGTTATCACCGCTTGTAACACCTGCGCGTTTGACGGACTATATTTTATGGCTTCTTTGTATAGCTCCAGGGCATCTTCTTTTTTATCATTTAGCATCAACCTGTCCCCCAAAACGATCAATACATCCGGATCATTGGGGTGTAAGGTATACATACTCGCTTCCAGTTGATCCAAAAGCGCATCTCTCCGCACGGTCTTCACCTCTCTCAGAACATCACCAAAAGCCTCGGCTTTTACTTTTCCTTCCAAATCGGGATTGGCAAACGCTTTCAACATAGAGCTTTGTGCAAGTTCAATTTCACCCAAGTCCTTATACAGGGCATAAGCAGCAAGCTGTAAATCCCCTTGGTTGGGATATGCTTCTAAGGATTGGTTTACCAAATCCAAAGCCTTTTTGGTCCTTCCATTATTAAAAAGTATCTCAACTAAATTCAAAACAAACTGAGAATTGCCCGGATGGGCTTCAATGAGCTTTTCCCCCTCCTTAATGGCTGAATTAAGGTCATTTTTCCGCAGATAAATTCTTTGCTTTTGTACAGTCAACTGTTCTGCCATTCCATAATAATCCTCAGCACGGTTCAAGGCATCCAGAGCCTTATCCGCATCGCCCATGGAAAGATATAGGGATGCAAGATCAAGGATGTAATTCTGATTTTCCTCAGAATTGGCCATCAGGCTTTCCAGAATCTTTGCAGCCTTCTCCAATTCCCCTTGTTTGGTAAAAGCTTCAGCCATTACCAGGTTATAATACTTATTGTCTGGGTCTGCCGACACCGCTCTCATCCCATAATCCATGGCGTCATCTACCCTATTGGCACGAAGTAAAATCTCAGCAATTTTAAAATTGATGGCTGCATCATCCGGCTTAATTTCCCTTGCTTTTTGAAAATAAAAGTAGGCCCTGTCAAAATCTTCTAAAATAAGAAAACGCTGACCATCAATAAATAGCCGGGAGGCCACTGCATCACTTTGCTGCTTTTTCCTTTCTTTACGGGGAAGCTTTTGTTGGCCCAGTGTAGGGAAAGCTATCAGTAGGGCAAGGAAAAACAGGGAAATATTTTTCAAATGGATGTTCACGAAGTTTTTAATAGAATATGTCGTCAATGGAGGAAATACGTTATATGCAGCATATTAGTTTTGCTTACAGCTAGAACCAATATTTAGCACAATTAGTGCAAACTTAATGCCTGTTTGTTGTTATTGACAAAATGGCAAATTTTAATCCACAAAATTACTTTTAACCATTTTTAGGATTTCCCTGTGCTGCCATATCCGCCTGCACCCCGCTCAGTTTCAGTCAAAACCTCCACCGCTTCCCATTGGATTTGTTGGTGTTGGGCAATCACCATCTGGGCAATCCGCTCCCCATCCTGGACGGTAAATGGCTCATTGGATAAATTGACCAATAACACCTTGACTTCGCCCCTGTAATCTGCATCTACTGTTCCCGGGGTATTTAAGACGGAAAGTCCATGCTTGAATGCCAATCCACTTCTAGGTCGAATCTGGGCCTCATAACCGGCAGGCAATTCTATAAACAAGCCTGTACCAATCAATTTTCTCTCCAATGGTCCTAAACTCACAGCTTCATCCAAATTGGCCCTCAAATCAAGTCCGGCTGACAAAGGGGTCTGGTATTCGGGCAGTGGATGCTTGGACTTATTGATAACTTTAACTTTCATTCCTATTCTTTTTTAGCAGCAAACCTAAGTGTTCCAGCCTATCTCTTTCTAAAAACAAAACTACAAGAAGAAAAACAATCACCATGGCATTTCTTAAGATAAATTGCAGAACGGGAATATCAAAGTCCATATAAAACCCTAAATAGCTCAATCCAAAGGCAATGAAAAGATAAAATAGCCCCTTCCCCGTCTGATAAGGTATGTAAAAATACTTCTGACCGTACAGATAACATACTATGGACATGGTCAAATAACAGGCAAAAGTACTCAACGCAGCCCCCATGTAACCTAAGACAGGCACCAAAGTGAAAATAACCAAAACAGTTACCAAAGCACCAAGTAGGGTAATATAAAAGGAGTATTTCGTCTGATCTGTTAATTTAAACCAAATACTAAGGTTAAAGTAGATCCCCAAAAAAAGGTACCCAAACAGAAGCACGGGAACGATATACAAGCCTTCCCTATAACCTTCACCCCTCAGAAACAAGGCTCCTAAAATATCAAGGTTAACAGAAATGACCACCATTAAGGTACTGCAGAATATCACAAAAGCATGCATTACCTTGGCGAACAATTCCGGGCTATTCTTTTCAGTAGATTGATTGAAAAAGAAAGGTTCTGCTGCATACTTGAATGCTTGAATGACCAAGTTCATAAATATCGCAAGCTTGAAATTGGCGCCAAACACTCCTCCGGCCTGTCTGGAATTTAAGCCTTCATAAAATCCCTGGGGCAAAACATATTCAAATAGCCCCCTTGAAAAAACCTCATTGGTCACCCCTGCCAAGCCCATAAAAAGAAGGGGAACAGCATAATGCCACATGGGTTGAATAAATTCCTTTTGGATACCGAAAGTGAATTTGCCGGACAACTTAAAAAGGACCGGAACCATCAAAGCATTTGCCAATAAGTTAGCTAAGAGAATATAGTCCACTCCCCAGTCTGCCTGGTAAAAGCTATCAATGATCGGTTTTAAGCCGGAGAGTAAATCTCCTTTCCAAACGTGATAGCAAAAAACAATGAAAAATACGTTGAAACCGACATTTAACAGAATATTTCCCAGTTTGGCCAAAGCAAAGGATAAGGCCCTATTCTCTTTCCTCAATTTGGCATAAGGAAGGGCCAACATGGCATCAATGGCTAGAATCCAAGCTACCCAGCGGAAAAGATGCTCTCTTCCCTCATATCCGAGAAACCCTGCAATCGGATCCGCACTGAAATAAATGATAGCCCCAAGACTCAGTGAGGTGGTAATCAACAAAGATTGTATTTGGGCATAAACCCGCTGTGGGTCTAAACCCTTACCTGTGGCATACCTGAAATAGGTTGTTTCCATACCATAGGTGAAAACAATATTCAAAAATGCTATAAAAGCATAAATAGCTGTAAATGAACCTAAAGCCTCCTTATCCAAATAAGCGGTATAGATAGGCAACAATAAAAAATTTATCGTCTTGCCCAAAATACTACTGATTCCATATACAGCAGTCTGACCAGCTAATTTTTTGAGTTGGCTCATTTTAAAAAAGAAAAGGGGAATTATTCCCCTTTAAATTCCGGTTTTCTTTTCTCCAAAAACGCGCTTGTTCCTTCTTTGTAATCTCCTGATTTCACACATCTGGCAAAACTGTTTGCCTCTGTCTGAAAACCGTTTTCATCAGAAGTAAATACCGCATTGACACAATCCACGATCATACCGATGGCCAAGGGGGCTTTGCTCATGATTTTTCTAATGATTTCTTCTGCTTTTATAACGGCCTCTTCTTTGGTAGGCAAAACATGATTGACTAAACCTAAGCTTCTGGCCTCCTCTGCGTCAATCATGTCACCAGTCATCATCAGCTCAGTGGCTTTTCCTCTTCCCACCAAATAGGTAAGCCTTTGGGTCCCTCCATAACCTGGAATAATCCCCAAATTCACTTCAGGCTGACCAAATTTAGCATTGGCAGCAGCTATCCTCATATGGCAGGCCATGGCCAGTTCACAGCCACCCCCCAATGCAAAACCATTGACTACTGCAATGACTGGTTTGTGGCAATTTTCAATTAGATTAAATATTTCCTGACCATTTTCAGCGAATTTGCGGGCATTCAGTTCATTAAGCTCAGCGATTTCACTGATATCTGCACCCGCAATAAATGCCTTTTCTCCTGATCCGGTAATGATGACAGCCTTGATGTCCTTGTTATCCGAAACCTCGTTGAAAATATTCCTGATTTCTTCCAAGGTTGCTAAGTTCAAAGCATTCAGTTTAGACTCTCTGTTGACAGTCAAATAAAGAATCCCCTCTTTTTCTTCAGAAAGAATGTTATTGGTATCAGCCATAGGAATAGGTGAATGTTGAAACCAAATATACGAGCAGTCCGTACATTAGCAAAGGATTTCTTAGAAAAATCCAATACTCACTTAGCTTAAAGCTGATTTTCAGTCATGTTATACCTTTGTTTCCTTGTTCCTTATTATGCTAAATTGGAATAGGTTTACCTGTCAAGTCTACCGAATTTTTATATTTTTGTGCCACATTGAAATTTCAACAAAACCATAATTAATATATGTCATCTAAAAGAAAAATAACTGTTGCCTATGGTGATGGTATCGGCCCGGAGATCATGAAAGCTACCCTCAACATCCTTGATGCAGCAGGAGCTCAATTGGAATATGATGTCATTGAAATCGGTGAACAGGTTTATTTGAAAGGGATAAGTTCAGGAATGGAACCAAAGTCTTTCGCTTCATTGAGAGAAACTAAGGTTTTCCTGAAATCTCCAATCACTACTCCTCAGGGTGGTGGCTTTAAAAGCTTGAATGTCACCACTAGAAAATCTTTTGGACTATTCGCAAATGTGAGGCCATGTAAAGCCTACTCCCCATTCATCAAAACCCACTTCCCTAAAACTGATATGGTCATCATCAGGGAAAATGAGGAGGATCTTTACGCAGGCATAGAGCATAGACAAACCCAAGAAGTATATCAGACCCTGAAATTGATTTCTAAGCCAGGCTCTGAAAAGATCATTCGCTATGCCTTTGAATACGCCAGAAAATATGGTAGAAAAAAGGTGACATGTATGACCAAAGACAATATCATGAAATTGGCTGATGGTCTTTTTCACAAAACTTTTGATGAAATTGCCAAGGAATATCCTGATATCCAAACTGACCACAAAATCATCGATATCGGTTCTGCCTTGATTGCAGAGCGCCCTGAAATTTTTGATGTTATCGTAACCTTAAACCTTTACGGAGATATCATTTCCGACATTGCCGCTCAGGTAACAGGATCTGTTGGATTGGGAGGCTCAGCCAACGTAGGTGCAGAAGTTGCCATGTTTGAAGCCATT